>Ga0123356_10002962_pt1 | contig 17942 bp, 14 predicted proteins | sample TergutEmb28metaG_2_FD_92546 | JGI IMG/M metagenome (GOLD analysis project Ga0123356, IMG submission 92546) | Embiratermes neotenicus P3 segment gut microbial communities from Petit-Saut dam, French Guiana - Emb289 P3 | ecosystem: Host-associated > Arthropoda: Insects > Digestive system > Gut ...
CCAATCGCGGGCTTGACGGCCATGCCGACACGCCAACTCAGGTAGGCCCTCCACTCATTGCTGGCCCATCCCACACCCCGCTTTGGCCAGATCGCCCGGGCAGCAAATCAACTTCCCGAAAAATATCTGCCCGTAGGCGGGAACCATTTGGCCACCTTGTACGTCTATCTAAGTGAAGGTCCTACTTGATGGATCGCGTGCTCTGGGGCGAAGTCGGCACGCGGACTCAGGTAGGACCTTCACTCATGCTCTGTGAAGCGACGCAGCAAAGGTCCCACTTGACCGATCGCGGGCTTGGCGGCCATGCCGACACGCCAACTCAGGTAGGACCTTCACTCATGATTGGCCCAACCAACACCCCGCTTTGGCCAGACCGCCCGGGCAGCAAATCAACTTCCCGAAAAATTGGGCCTGTAGGCGGGAACCATTTGGCCACCTTGTACGTCTATCTAAGTGAAGGTCCTACTTGATGGATCGCGTGCTTTTGGGGCGAAGTCGGTACGCGGACTCAAGTAGGACCTTCACTGCTGTTCCGGTCTTATAGGTGTCTGGCCACCGGCCGAGGCGACACTTCAGTCCGTACCGCCTGCACCAGCCGCCACTGACCGACCACCGCTCCACACATGATCAGCACCATGCAGACGTTACGCAGGGCCACAATCAACAACATCCATCGATCAGCTTCGAGAAATTCCATGTAGAAAGTGGGAAAGATTAGCCAAGTCAACACGGCGGTGAAAGTGGCCAGAGCGGCCATTGGGCCCCAGAAGAGCTGGTTACGCCGGCTCATCAACCCCACCACCACCGCCGGCGCCAGCCAGGTGTAGAACTGGGGCGATCCAACCTTGTTGAACACAATCAGCACCGTAAAGAAACCTTGAGCCGAATAAAGCAGCGCGTCCCCCGGCCGCCGCCGGGCCAACCACGCTAGCCAGAGCACACCCAGACAGGCTAAGGGCAAGCCAACGTTGCCAATCAGGGCCGCCGTTTGGGCGCCTGGCCCCCAAGTCTCCACCGTTGACAACTCGTCGTTGTACTGCCAGATCACCTCGCCGCCAGCAGCGTGAGCCAACACCACCGGCGTGGCCAACACCGACTCCACCTGCAACCCACGGCTTTGATCGGTGCCGAGAAACGACCCCAACCACCGCAGGTTTCCCCCCAGCAACCACACCAGCATCACCACCACGGCTGAAACCCCTAATCCCACTGCCACCACCTGGCGCCAAGACCGTCTAGCAAGCAGCGCCAAGGGGGCTAACAGCACCCCCGGCACCACCTTGATCCACGCCCCCAGCGTGAGCAGTAGGGCCGCCAAACCTGGCCGAGCAGCGGCCAGCACCAGCGCCATCAGCACTAAGGGCATAATGATGGCGTCCAAACGCGTGATGGACACCGGCCCCAACACAGCCAAGAACACGAACCACCAGATCAACGGCCAGGCCGCCCGGCGCAGACCCAGCGTTCTGAGCACTACCACACTGGCTGTCGCATTCAGCAGGCTCACCATTACGCACCAAGCCGCCAGGTAGTTCAGCCACCCACCACTGAGCTGCTCCAGCCAAACCGACACGATCATGGGTACCAATGCCACCACCGGATAGACCCAGGCCCGGTCTATGCCTGGCCAGGCTTGATCCGACCAGCCTTCTTTGACCCACCATTCATAGAGCCCAACATCAATTGCACCAACCGGCTGAACCTGAGCCGCCACCCAGATTAGGTAGAGGTGACACGCCACGAACACAACCACCATGACCAGCACCAGCTGGCGGCTTGGCTGACTCAGATCAAGTCGCGGTCTAGTCACCCGAGGGGCACAATCACAGGTTCATATCCCAACTGACCGGTCAAAACCAGCCGGTCGGCGTATTCGTCGCGCGGAATGTCAAACACCAGGTAGCCATCAGCCGACTGTCCGGAGCTAAGTGGAGTACCGCCTAGTGAGGTGCCCTTCAACAGGTTGGCGCTGTCCGGTTCATTGGCGTAGACCTGACCGGCCGAGGTGCCCAGGAATTGTTGATCAGCCAGGAAGGTGCCCTGCCCCTCGCCTTGCCATATCACCTGCACCTGAACGGCAAAGAATTGACCGTGCTCGGACAAATTGGCGCCATTGTTGGTCAGCGAGGTAATGCCATTCTCAATTGACACCAACCGGTAGCTGAAACCATCACCGCCATCAAATATTTGGCCCTTGGACCAGTCAGTGGCTCCCTCCGCCCCAGGGGTGGGGGTCACGTCAGGGGGAGCCTCGATGACCTCACCGTTGCCGCCAATTAGATTGGCGACCAGGAAACCAACGCCGGCTAGTAGGGCCAGCAGGACTATCAGCAGCACTATCGTCAAGGCTGGCGAGGCCCCTTCCCGCTTGAAACCAAAATGGGCGAACAGGCGGCGGTGCCAGGCTCGACTCTTGGGCGGGTCCGGGCTTGAGGGGGAAGGGTGCCACTTTGGTTCTGTCTCAGGGCGTTGGCTTTTCGCTTCGATGGGCTTGACCAGGGGGAAGCGGACCGCCTTGAGTGAGGCGGCAGTGTCAGCCGGGTCAACTTCTGCCGGATCGGTCGCTAGCCCGGCAGGCGCGTTGATTTGGGGGGCTTTGCCCCGTGCCGGACCAACAGCAACCGCAGCCGCGCCACCTGCCGTAGCACTGTTCAGCCCGGCAGGCGCGTTGATTTGGGGGGCTTTGCCCGATGCCGGACCAACAGCAGCCGCAGCCGCGCCACCTGCCGTAGCGCTGAGCAGAGGCGCATTTAGCTCTGGCTGAGGTTTGGCGTCTGGCGTTGCCTTGTCCTCAGCGGTCGGCTCCGACTTGGGGGCGTCCAGCGGCGCCCCTAGCACAGCGGTGTCATCCGCCTTGGCTTGGTCAGGATCGAACCAGGCCGGCTCGGCCTCAAGCCACCCGTCTAGCGCCGCCGACTGACCGGCGGCCAATGACTTCGGGTCTTGGCTTGCCCGGTACGCACCCAGCTCTGGGGGCAAGGCTGTGGTGGGCTCTAGCAGCTCTAGATGCGACCCAGTGGTTTCCCCGAGCCGCTCCGGATCAAAACCCGGCAGGGCTAGCTCGGCCGCCAGCCGCTCGTATTGGGCCTTCAACCGATCAGCCGCAGTTGGCTCCTGAGGCTGGTCCGGCAGCGGCAAAGCAGTGGACCGCTCGGCCAGCGGCGCACCGAACGCAGCGGCTTCAACCGGTTGCGCTGGGTCTTGATTGGACAGGGCCAGGTCTGCCGTGATCCGCTGGTATTGGGCTTTCAACTGGTCAATGGTGTTGGGCTCGGATTCCAGTGCCGACAGAGGCATGGTGGGAACCGGTTCATCCGGCCCTAAGTCCGGCGCCAAACGGGCCGCCGACGGCGCTAGAGCGGGCGGGATTGGCTGGACCGCGGGCGGTTGGTATGGCGCCTCCAGCCGGTCGCTGGACGATTGGCGGGTTTGGCTTAGGTGCAATTCCGCCGGGAACCGCGCCGGCCCTGGAGGAGGCTCTTGCTGGGTTAGTGCCCGCTTGCCTCGCCGCTCGGCGGTACCACCAGCGGGGTCAGGCGAGCCAATGGCTGGGTGCGCTATGTCACTTTGGGGCGCCCTGGACGGCGCGGTGGCTCGCCGGCGCCGGCGGCGCGGTGGCTCAGACGGCGCGTCCTGAGCGGCCACCACTTTGGCGTACTCCGGTTGGTCTGGCTGCGCGGCGGAATCGGGCTGGCCTGGCATTACCTTGCCGGGGACCGTGGCTGTTATTTGATAAACCGGCGGCACGGTGGTGACTGGCCGTGCCTCCGGCTGGTCCTTGTCCGGCACGGCTCTGGTGGCCCACCGGTTGGGCATCGGTGGACGCTTGCCCAATGCTTCGGCCGGAATCGAAGGCGGCGGCTTGGCTCCAGCCCGCGGCCCAGTGCCCCGGCTCGCCTCCGAGGGCGGCGCTGCCGAAGAACCCCAACGGCGCCCCCAGGCAACCACGCTTTGGGGCGGATCATCTGGCTGGCCACCGGCCCAGCGCCGGCCCTGAGCGGTTGGGACCGCTGCATTGGGCAGGCCAGACGGTCCCCTGGTCCAACGGCCGCTTGGGTCAGGTGACTCGTCACTGCCGCCGGCAGCGGTTGACGTCCGCGGCGCAGCGCCACTGCGGGGCGGAAACTGAGACGGAGCACCCGGAAGGGCGCGATCAAATACCGTAGCCGGCCGGTCACGCCAGGGTGAGGCAGCCTGACCGCCGGACTGTGCGGGAGGCCAAGGCGAGCCTTCGCCGGGAGGGTGCGTGACGGCATCGTCAGATGCCTGATGAGGTGCTTGCTGTGGCCGCGAGGCAGCCGGTGTGGGCCGCTGGCCTGAGGAAACGCCACTCGAACCGCTGGGTTCTGACGCCTGGGAGGAGCTAGCCATGCCCCAACTGATGTCGGCACCACTGGCTGAGTCCGCCGGCCTAGCTTGGTCTTGCGGCCTTGGCAAAGGAGCACCGCGGGCCGGTTCAGTCGGTACCTGTCCTTGGGCAGCGGCCGCCCGCAACTGACGGCGCGTCAGCGGCTTGCGATCAGAACCAGCACCTGCCACAGCCCTTCACCATAGCCGATGACCGGCGGACCGCACCGCCCCGGTTGACTAAACCACCGGGTGCAAGGCCAAATTGGCCGCTCCAGTGGTACCAGCCCGGCACGCAGCTTTCCTCCGGGATTGCCGGACTTTGCCACTCGCCGGACATGGCCACTGTCCAGTAATAGGGCTGGCTTGACCTGGCCTGATACCAAGGCGGTGCGGGTGGCCGGGAGTTTTACCGTATGCTGGTGCGGTCAATGACTCACCAATGGGGGAAGCCGGGCAAGAGCCGGCGCTGACCCGCAACCGTGGGCGGGGGCAACCCCGCAAGCCGGAGCACCCAAGGTGAGCCAAGCGGCTCCACATTACTGTCGAGGTCTGCAGGGTGTGCGGCGAGGCTGTGCGCTCGCCCAGCTTCACCGGACCGCTAAAGCAAAGGAAGACGTCAGTCCATGTCCCACCGAAATAAGCCTCAATTGACAGCACTAGTTGCCGGCCTGCTGGCCGGCCTGCTGGTGTTGACCGGGTGTACCAGTTCGAATGGCAGCAAAGATCCGACCGGTACAAGCTCACCTAGCCCATCTCCTTCCATTCGCGCCGGTGTGCTGGAAGCCGCTAAGGCGGGTGCTGACTGGCTGGCCGAGCAACTCCAGGAAGACTCCTACCTGGAAGGTAAGGTGGGCGAGTCCGTCCGCAAGGACGTGGGCCTGACCATGGACGGCTTGTTCGCCTTTGCCGCAGCGGAGGACTGGACCACGGCCGAAACGGTCGCCGCTTGGGTGTCCCAGCCCGGAGCACTGGATGACTACGCCTCTGAAAAGGACGGGATTAGCTATCCCGGAGCCATTGCCAAATCTGGCCTGGCTCTGTCTCTGCAGTACGTCAACTACCCCACCGGTATTGCCGCCCAACGCGACATGCTGGCTGAACGGTTGCTGGCCCGGCTGCAAGACGACGGCCGCTTGACCGACAACTCGAACTACGCTGACACCTCAAACCCGATCACTCAGGCCCTGGCTGTGCTGTTCTTGCTGAAACAAGACCGCCTCGATGGCTTGGAGGCTGACCCAGTGGCTTACTTGGTGGCAGCGGCTTGCGAGGACGGCTCTTTCCCTGACTCCTTTGACTCCCCCGCTGGCTGTCATGGGTCGGTTGACGCCACCGCCTATGTCATCCAAGCCCTGGTAGTGCTGCCCGACCAGGAAGAAGTGCTGGCTCAAGCGGTTGATTGGCTGGTCAACCAGCAAACCGAGCAAGGCCAATGGGAGAACTGGGAGGGCCCTTCGGTCAACTCAACCGCTTTGGCGGTGCTGGCTTTGGGGGACGTTAGTAACAACGGACCAGCCAACATTGCTGTTTCCAATGGCTGGACGGCACTGGCCAAGTGGCAGATGGCGAACGGCGGTTGGCCCGCTGACAATCTGAGTCAAGAAGCCGATGTCCGCGCCACCACCCAAGCGGTGCAAGGCACGGCCCAAACCTCGCTGGGTGTTTTGGTAGGCCTGAAGGAACAATGATGCCGGCCGCCTTGTCTGTGGCGGCCTGGTTCGGAGTGGTGGGTATGGGATTGGTCTCAGTCCCATCTGCCCTGGACTGGCAGGACGGACCGTGTCTCGAAGGCACCGGTGTCACCGTGGTGGTCCAGTCCCCCGAATCAACCCAAAGCCGTTGCGCCCTGGGTCCTTATGACAACGCCTTGGCAGCCACCCACGGAGCTGGCTTCACCACCGAGTATCACCCCGGCCTACCAGGCATGATTTGCGTCATTGATGCCTACCCCATGCCCTGCAACGGCGCTCCAGCCGAGGCCTACTGGTCCTTCTGGGTTGGCCAACCAGGTCAGTGGCGTTACGCCACGCAAGGGGCAGGCACACAGGGGGTGACGGTTGACGACTGGGTTGGTTGGGCTTTTGGCGCTGGCGAGCCCCCTCAGTGGGCGCCTGGTGATCCCCAGTCCGGTTCAGAGATTGGCCCTTTGGTCAACCTGATTGAAGACAGTGCTGTGCCGGAAGTCCCCCCCGCGGTCAGCACCGCTCAGTCCTCGGCGGCTACGGGTTGGCCGGCTTTGCTCGGTGGGCTGTTGCTGGTCTTGCTGGCCGGATCAGCGGGTTTGGTGGCTTGGCGCAGACGATGAACCGGCTGGTGCACCCTGGGGCATGGTGGGCCTGGGCTTTGACCTTGGCAGTAGCGGCTTCACTGATAACTAATCCACTGGTGCTAGGGCTGATCATGGCAGTCGCCGTGCTTGTGGTGGTGACCTGCCGGGTGCCGGGGAGCACTACCTCATCCCTGCGTTTGTACCTGATTCTGGCCGGTGTTGTACTGGTTGTGCGGCTGGTTTTCCAGATAGTCTTCGCGGCTCAGGTACCGGGCTCTGGGCTGGTAGTTATGCCGTTGCCAACGTGGCGGTTGGGCAACCATGGTTTGACTCTGTTTGGCCCGCTGTATCTGGAGGTGTTGTACAACGCCCTGCGCGATGCCATGCGGCTGGCTACTTTGATCATCTGCGTTGGGGCGGCGGCCTGTCTAGCCAGTCCTAAGAAAACCCTGGCCGCACTGCCTGGGGCCCTGCGGCATGTTGGTACCGCCGTGGTGGTGGCGTTGACGGTTTTCCCGCAACTAGCTAGTGCAGTGGTGCGGGTCCGGCGAACCGCTGCCCTGCGGGGGCCGGCCCCAAACCGCCGCTCCGGGGTGTTGCGGGTGGTCTTTCCCGTGCTGGCTGATTCGTTAGACCGCTCGCTAGAACTAGCGGCTAGCTTGGAAGCCCGCGGCTACGGCCGGGTTGTGCCCCCTAGCAGGGCGGTGCGCTACGGCCGCACGGTGGCAATGCTGGTGGGCACCTCACTGCTGGCCGGTGGCATGATCGCCTGGACGGGCACCTTGCCCATTGCGGCCTGGTTGGGACCAACCGCAGTACTGGTTGGGGTGGGCGCACTTGCCCTGTCCTGGTACCTACTGGGCCAGGGCCACCAGCACACCCGTTTTCGCCCCCAACCGTGGACCTGGGCGGAATGGTTGGTCGTGGCCAGTGGCGGGGGTGTGGCAGTCAGTTTGATCTTGACCAGTGTGACGGCCCCTGGAGCGTTGAACCCCACAGTGTTGGCCTGGCCAGACCTCCCCTGGCCGGCGCTGGCCGGCCTGGTGCTGGCGGGGCTGCCTCTACTGCTGGCCCTACCGGTCTTGGCCACCAAGCTTGCTCCTGATGAGGCCCTGTCACTTTTGCCAGTCAGCGCCAACCAACTCAGTCCTGCCTTCACCGCCCAACGCTTCCCTTCCATTGCCAGCGCCACCCCTTCGGCCAACGCCACCCGACCCGCCGCTTCGGGCAACGCCGCCAGACCTGCCCCAGGGCCAGACACACCGCAGCCAGCGCCTTGGCCAGGCGAGTTGGCAGCTCCAGGCCAGGAGCCGGCATCGGCTGACGCCTTGCCCACCGTCTCACCCCGGGCAAGACTGGCCTTGGATTGCCTGCCGACCTGCGGTTTCACCGAGCTTGAAGCTGCCCAGCGTCAGTCAGGGGCCGCGCAGGACCTGGAGACCAAAGCATGATCCGGTTCAACCACGTCACCTTCACCTACCCCGGTGCCTCCAGCCCAGCGTTGGTCGATGTCACCGCCGTGGTGGGGCCAGGCGAGCTGGGTTTGGTGATGGGTCTGACTGGCTCAGGTAAGACCACCTTGTTACGACTGGTCAATGGCTTGGTACCGCATTTTTCTGGAGGCCAGCTAGCGGGCTTTGTGCAGGTGGCTGACCTAGACACGCGGCTCGAGCTGCCCCGCAACATGGCCAAAGTAGTGGGTTACGTGGGTCAAGACCCGGTGGCCGGTTTTGTGACCGATCAAGTCGAAGACGAATTGGCCTATTCGATGGAGCAGCACGCCCTGGAGCGATCGGTGATGCGCACCAGACTGGAAGAAGTCATTGACCTACTGGGCATTGAAGACCTGCGTCACCGTCCAGTCAGCGCCCTATCTGCTGGGCAAGCCCAGCGCGTGGCCATAGCGGCAGCCCTCACCTTGCACCCAGCGGTGCTGGTGCTGGACGAGCCAACCTCAGCCTTGGACCCAGCTGCCGCCGAGGAAGTCATGGCGGCGGTGGCTCGCCTAGTCCACGACCTAGACATGACGGTATTGATGGCGGAACACCGCCTGGAGCGAGTTGTACAGTTTGCCGACATTGCTCTGCACATTAGCCAGAACGGGCAGGTTAGCTGCGGTAACGTCCGGGCCATCCTGGCCAATAGCGACGTTGCACCACCGGTGGTGCGGCTGGCTAAGCGGCTCGCTTGGCCCACCACTCCCTTGACGGTGCGTGAGGCCCGCCGCTTAGCCAATGCCGTTACCGGCCAGGCCGCAGAGCCCACCACCGCGCCGCCACAGCCAGCCAGCTCCCACCACTTAGCCGCTGGCGACAGTCCTTCCGACTTACCGCCCGCGCCAGCCCTGGCGACCGGAGGCCGACCAGTCACCAGCCCAGCTGCCTCAGTGGCGCTGCGGGCGGAGGGCCTGATCGTGCGCTACCCCGGTGGCATCACCGCCCTTGACAACGTCAACCTGACATTATTCGCCGGCCAGGTGGCTGGGTTGATGGGACGTAACGGTTCGGGTAAAACCTCCTTGTTGTGGGCTTTGCAGGGCCAAGGCCCGCCTGGAGCGCTGCGCCAGCGGCCCAAGAAAACTGATTCTGCACCATCCCGCCCAGCTGTGGCGCTGGTGCCAGCCCAACCCACCGACTTGTTCTGGGCCAACACCGTGGAGGCCGAAGTGGCTGATCAGGCGGCCAAGACGGTGTTGGCCCAGTTGTCGCCCAACCTGGACCCCACCAGCCACCCACGTGACCTGTCGGAGGGGCAACGTTTGGAGTTAGCTTTGGCCATCCAATTAGCCACGGCGGCGCCGGTGGTGGCCCTGGACGAGCCCACCCGTGGTCTGGACTACCACGCCAAAGACTGTCTGGCTCAGGTGCTGCGGCGACTGGCCGAACAGGGCCGGGCAGTCATAGTGGCCAGCCATGACGTTGAGTTTCTGGCGCTGGTAGCCCAACGAGTGATTTGGCTGGCTGGCGGCCAGGTGATTGCCGATGGCCCAGCAGCGGAGTTGTTGACCGCGGTGCCGGCCCATGCCCCGCAGATGGCCAAGGTGTTCGCCCCGGCGGTGGTACTGACGGTCGACCAAGCCTGCCGGGCGGTGGCTCTGCGATGAAACCGGCTCTTCCGCTCAGTGGAGGCTCGATCCTGGCTATGGGGGCAGTTACCACCGCCGGTTTGGCAGCCACCTTGTGGCCATGGTTCCTACCGGTGGGTGCCAGCTACAACGCCATTAGCTCAACGGCTTTGGTGATGGTGGTGCTGCCGGTTCTAATGCTGCTAGTGCTGGCCCAGCTGACCAGCGGGGCAATGGACACCAAGGCCCTGGCGTTGCTGGGTGTCTTAGCGGCGGTGATTGCGGCACTACGGCCGTTGGGCTCCGGCGTGGGCGGGGTTGAGACGGTGTTTTTCTTGATGATCCTGGCTGGCAGAGCCTTTGGGCCAGGTTTCGGATTTGCCCTGGGTGGGGTTGCCATGTTGGCCTCAGCCCTGCTGACTGGAGGTTTGGGTCCTTGGTTGGGCATGCAAATGGTCTGCTCCGCCTGGGTGGGGGCAGGGGCTGGTTGGCTACCCCGCAGAGTGAGCCAGCCCAAGGTTGAACTGGCCCTGCTGGCGGCCTACGGCGTGGCGGCGGCTTATCTGTTCGGGGCGCTGATGAACTTGTGGTTCTGGCCGGCTCTGGCCGGAGTGGGTGAGTCAGCTGGTGGTCTGAGTTTTGTGCCAGGGGCACCGCTGGGGCAAAACCTGGGCCGCTTCATTACCTTCACGCTAGTTACCTCAACCACCAGTTGGGACACCGTGCGGGCGGTCACCTGCGCCAGCGCCATCTTGGTGCTGGGTGGTCCGGTGCTGAAACTGCTGCGCCGCGCTGGTGCCAAAGCCGCCTTCGACCCAACCCCAGAGCTGGAGGCGGCCGGTCTGAGTTAGATTCAGCTACTGATTGGCGCTGACAGAGCCTGCTCCTGGGGGTGGTCCCTTCATGGTGGTTGATGGGCTGGCAGTAGATCGAAGTGTCTACAGTGTTATGAGACTCGGCCGGTTTCTGGTGGCCTGAGGAGGTGGGGACGTGGTGGTCGAAACTACAAACCCAAGGCGAAGCCTGACAAAACCTCTTAGGTGGCCGGCGCGGTGGTAGACGGTGGCGTGGCGGTGGCCGCCAGGCCAGCGGCTATGTCTTCGGCCGGTTGGCAGGCTTTGACTGGCTCGATCGGCTGCTTGATCGGGTATTCCACCTCAGAGGGCGCCAGGAAGGACTCGGCTTGCTCGCCCAATACCACATCAACGGTGGCGTCTGTCCTGTCATCCATGGTCAGAACAGTGGATTTGGGCAGCACCCGTAGCAGGGCGTAAGCGTTGTCTACACCCTCTAAGCCAGCCACCAACTTGATGCCGCCCTTATAATTACCGGCGGATGCGTTGGCTGCAGTGGTGGTGAAACCCAGCTCTTCTAGTACCCGCGCCCCGGCGCCGGCCGCACCAGCCCGGTCGGAGGCGTTGAGCACGTTGACCTCAACCTTGCGCGGGTCGGGGTAGACCGACCTGGCGCTGAGTGGACACGGCTGCGGTCCCTCATTAAGCGTGGGTGTTGGCTTGGTCGAAAAGGTCTGGTCAAACCAGGGGGTCAGGCGACCGGTAAAGATGCCCCATGAAGCCACACCAGCCACCACCAGACCAGAGATCAGCACTCCATAGATCACAGCCTGCCGGATCACCAGGTTCCGCTTGACCTTCCTGGCGTCCTTGTCGCGCGCCATCAACTACCTCTCATTGATATTGGGGGTACCAGGCAAAGAGGTTACCGAGTTCTGACGCAGATCTAGTAATTCGTCAAGGTTAAGCACCCGGCAGTGCAGCACTGAGCGTTGATGGAGCGCGGCCCGCACCGCCCGGTGCAGCCCGTCCTCCAAGTAGTAAGAGCCCTCCCAATAGACCACGTGAGCGAATAGATCGCCGTAGAAGGTTGACTCTTCGCTGAGCAAAGTGGCCAGGTCCAGCCGTGCCTTGGTGGTGACCAGATCGGCCAAGCGGATTTGGCGCGGTGGGATGCGTGACCATTGGGCGGCTGTGGCAAAGCCGTGGTCCGGGTAGGGCCGGGAATCGGCAATGCCTTTGAAGATCACAGGTCCCACTCTACGGAACCAACCGGCTTACAACGGGTCTCACAATGCGGATTTCGTCGTTCCAAAATTGCCCGCCCGCAGGGCGCGGCGCAGCGGTCGCTGCCGCCAGCCCACCGGCGCTAGTTCGAAGCCGACCCGCAGCAAGGTCCCCAACACTGCCTGGCGCCGGGAGGTGAAACCCATCGCCTTGAAGGTGCGCTGCAGCTTGACCTCAGAAAGGGCTGTTTTTAGGCCACCTCGCCTGGCGTAGGCCGCCCGTGACACCCGGTAGGCCACCACCACCTGGTCGGTGTTGGCCACCTTGGCACCGGCCTGCAACAGCCGCGCCCACAGCAGGTAGTCCTCGAAGCCATTCAATGGCGGGTAGCCGCCGGCTTGTTTGACCAAGGACGTCCGGAAAACCACGGTGGGGTGGGCAAAGGGGTTGTGCAGGCGGGCAAAGCGTTCTATCTCGCCTTGGGTCAGTGGGTATTGCCGCACGATGCCGTCTCCCGCCGCCTGCCTTTTGGCCGCCGGAGCCGCTTCGGCCAACTCCAGCATTGCCCCTCCGACCAAATCCAGCCCCCCAGCCACCATGGGCACTTGGGCGGCAAAGCGACCGGGCAAGGTGAGATCGTCGGCATCGGCCCTAGCCACAATGGGGTGACGGCAAACCGCCAGGCCCGCGTTTAAGGCAGCACTGATGCCCTGGTTGGTGGCCAAACGCACCACGGTGACCTCCGGCCGGTTGGCCCAATCAGCCACCACTGCCGCTAGGTCACTTCCCACTGGACCGTCCTGGACCAGCACCACCTGGCTGGGATGGAGCTCTTGGCCCTCAAACAACGAGTCAAGTCCCTGGGCCAGGAACGCCGCCGCATCACCGTGGTAGAGCGGCATGAGCACCGCAAAAGCCGTCACCGCCGGGCCTTGGTTTCCACGGCCTGGACCGTTTGACTGATGGGACCCAAACCGCTGAGCACGAACCGAGTCGGCCGGGGTGGCCGGCGTAAGCCAGCCCAAAGGCCTTTACCCAGCAACCGGACCATGGCGGCTTTATCGGTAGCCCGGACTAGGGCCTTGACCCAGCCATAGCCGGTGTATGCGACGTAGGCAATGGTGTCGACCGGCCCAAACACTCCAGCCCAGGCAAAGGTCCACACCTTGTTGCGCACCTCATAGAAGAAGCGGTCCCCTGGGTTATCCAAGGCGCCGGCTGGGCGGGCCGTGTGGTGTTCCACCACCGAGTCCGGCACCAAGACCCCCTCACCGTGGCGCAGCAGGCGGGCGGAGTATTCAAAGTCGTCGTTCCAGATGAAGTACTCCGCCCTGGGCAAACCCAGCCGCTGCACGGCGCCGGCGGCGACCAGCAGGCCCACAAACGAACCGGTGCGGATGGGGCGGGCACCGACCGCGCTGGCCCGGTGCCAGCGCTTGGGCCCGGCCAATAACCGCGAGCGCGGGGTGTTCATGGGGTGGTCCCGCCCGTCAGTCCACACCACCCGGGAGCCAGCCAAGGTCAGTTGACCAGGGTAGGCCTGCCAGGTTTTGAGCAGCTCTTCAAGGGCGGTCGGGGTGGGCACGGTGTCGTCGTCCATCAGCCAGACGGCGTCTGCCGCCAGCGCTTTGGTGGCGTGGGCCAAGCCGGCGGCAAAACCACCGGCCCCGCCGGTGTTACGCGGCAGCACCACCACCTCAGCACCCACCGGGTGGTCCTTAGCCACCTGGGCACTTTGGTCGGTTGAGGCGTTGTCTACCACCAGCACGGCCGCTGGCGGCTGAGACTGGGCCGCTAAGGCGTCAAGGGCGGTGGCCAGTTGACTTTGGCGGTTATAGGCCACCACCAAGGCCACCACCTTCATGTTTGACCCGTCCCGGAGTGGCGCACCACTCCAGTTGACCGTTCGGTGCCAGCGACCGGCATTATTGACCAACCCCTGAGGCCAGGCGGGCAGCCAACTCCGCCCGGTGCTGGTCAGCTAGCTTGATCATTTGCCCGCAAGCGTCAACAAAACTGGCGGTGGCCACACCGGGAGTGACATCCCCCAAGTAATACTCGGTTGCCTCCAGCCGTTGACTGCGGCCGGGATCCACCGTGATTTGTTCTGCCATCATGGCAGCCAGTCCAGGCAGGTTGTCCCGGTCCAACCGCGGGACGGACCGCAACAGCCGGGTGGCAGCGGTGACCACGTCTGGTTCAGGTGGCACGGTCACCACCAGTGGCCTGGTGGTGGGCAAGAAGTCAATCGCCATGGCCGAAACATCGCAGATCAGGCAGTCGGCTTGGGCTAGTTCAGCCGAGGCCTCGCCCCCCAAAGACACGCGGTGGCCGGCTTCTGGGCAAGCGGCTGCCGCTTGGGTGACAGCCTGCCGTAGGGCGTGGTCAGCCGTGAGGTACTGCGGCAACCTGACACCGGTCAGTGGGTGCGGCCGGTAGGTCACGGCAAAGCGGTCGTCCTGGCACAACGCCTGGATAATGCTTGGGCCATAAGCCTGCAGCGAGCTGTACGCCGCCGAAGGCACCCCGCCCTCCCAGGTCGGGGCGTACAGGACGCGCCACCGTCGTGGCGCTTGCGCGGTGTTGTCAGTAACCTTGTTGGCCCCGCTGTCGGCTTGGGGCCGGCCAACCACGACGCAGCGTTGAGTGGCGTTGTACATGGGCAAGTAGGCCTCCAGCCGGTCAATGGCGGCTTGGCCGGCCACAAAGGTGAAGTCATAGGCCTTGGTCTGGTTGGAGATAGACACCACCTTGTCGCTGTCCCCGTGCATGATTGAAACATGCACCAAATTGGGGAAGCGCAGCATGAAGAAATTCCCAGAATTGTGGTTGACATACAGCACTAGCCTGATGGGCGAGCGGCTGATCAGATCATCCACCGTGGCATAGTGCGCCAAGGTGAAGGCCGGCAACCCCGAGCCTTGGCGGATCGCTTTGATGCAACGCGAATCGGTGCCAAAGATCACCACCCGGTGGGTGCGGTGCAATTGCCTCAGGGTTTGATACCACGGCTCGATTTGGTACAACCCTCTGACGGTGTCAGCAAAGTACACCACTACCTGGGCGTCCAAGGTGCGGCCCAACAGTTTCTTGTCCTCGCCCAGCCCATCTGGAAAAGACTTTGGCAGTAGACCGGAATGCCTGATGGCGGCCACCACCAACGACAAAGACCGGCGGCTCAGCCGGCTCACCAGCCCCCTAGACAAAACGACTGGCCTCCTTGACAAAACGATCAGCATATTCGTGCGGCGGGATGTCTCCCAAATAGTAGAGCTTCAACTCATGCCGCTTGGCGGCCAACGGATCGGCCCCCAGCATGGCATCTAATGCCTGGCCCAGCGAACCTTCACCGGCAGCTGCCGGGTTAACTAACGTGCCGGCATCGACCACGTAAGCCGCCCGCGCCACCGGGTGATCAGACACAAAAGCTGGCCCGGTAGTGCCCACCGCCACCATGGCGAAAGGCTTCTCCGAATAGAGGTAATCCCCCACCATTGAAGAAACATCGCTGATCATGGCGTCTGACTGGTTGAAACAGGCCACCACATCCATGTCTTCTTCAGCCACCGGCCCGAATAGGTGCTCACGGCCGGTCTGAGCCTGGTCGCGGCTTAGCAAGCCAAGCACAGCTTGGCGTCCCTTTTTGGTGCGCTGGTGCCGGGCCCAATAGGGGTGTGGCCGGAAGATCACAGTGCAACCTCTGTCCAGCAGCGTTTTGACAAGCTGCGCACCCCACGGGAGGGAGGTGTAGTTCGAATCGGCGGTGTTGCCCACCCAGGTGGGGGCGTACAGCACGGTTGGCGTGGGTGCTTCAGCCACCGTTCGAGTGGCCAGTGCCACCTGGGCCACCTGCGGACGGCCTACCATCACAAAGAAGTCCGGGGCGGTGGCCAAACCAGCCGCCTTGAAACGATCAATCGCGGCTTGTCCAGCCACAAAGTTCTTGTCATAGGACCTGAAGACAGGCGAATAGCTGGCCACTTTGTCGCTGTCACCGTGATTGAGCTGGATGTGGTTGAGGTGCGGATAACGCAGCAGGTGGTCGTTACGGGTAGCGGTGTTGACATAGAAGACCGTTTTGAGCGAAGGGGTCAAGGCATCTCCCACCGTGTCAAGACCCACCCGGTGCAACACCGGCACCCCCAGGGTGGTGGCTTCGTGGAAATTCTCGGTGGTGCGGGTGATCATTATGAAGGGCCGGTCTAGGCGTTTGAGCTGATCCAGCCACATCGTGATCTGGTACAGCGAGCCGGGCGGCGCCTCCCAGTGCAGCGCGAAAGTTGGGGCCAGGTCGCGCAGCAGGGCTGGTAGGCGGGCGTTGAAGCGGAGGCGCTGAAGCACCAAGATGGCGGTGTCGGCCCCCCACGCCAGCGTGACCACCAGGCTTAGCGCGCCGCACCACAACCCGGCTTCTGGTACACCGGCTTCCACCACCATCACCGTGCTCATAGCCGCCAGCCAGCTGGCCCCATGCACCACCCGGTAACTGATCCACCGTGTTGCACGGGTTCTGACCCGGGCAAAACCGCAGGCGTAGGGGAAGGCCTGGGTGCCAAGTAGGCGAATGGACGGTTCAATCAAGGCGGCCAGGGCCCACAGTAGGGTGCCCACCACCAGCCAGGCGTTGACCTCCTGCCGCGCGGCTAACACCAGGGCGGCGCCCACCAGAGCAAAGCGGGCCAAAAGGTAACCCCCAGTTGGGGTGAGGTTGGCGCGTTCTTGTTTGACGGCATCGTCCGCCGCCGAAACTGTAACAATCGCCAAGAACATGGCAATGGCCTTGATGGCCGCGCCTGACCACCCCAGGATGGCTCCGGCTAGGGTGGTCAGGCAGGCCAAGCTCAGTACCAGATCAGGCAGGCCGGACAGCCGCACTAGTTGCCGCAGCGGCAGGCCAGGCAACACTCGCCCCCGCGGCCTCACGGTAGGACTCCTGGTTCTGGTGTAGCGGTGGGCGGCGGTTCAGTTGGCTCAGGCGGATCGGTGGTGGGCGGTGGCGGTGGCGGTGTGGTGGTCGGGGCAGGAGTGGTGGGCGCTGGTGTGGGTTTGGGGGGCGGTGGGGGTGTGGTGGTAGCGGTTGGGGTGGGTTTGGGCGCCGTGGTGGTAGGGGGCGCCGTGGTAGTAGCCGGCGGCTCAGTCTCAGTCGGTTCTGGGGTTGGACTGGGCTCCTCTGTGGGCTCTTCGGTGGGGGAAGGCTCAACCGGGGTGACCGGCCGGGAGGCTGACCGGCCAGGGAATTCCAGCACTTCTTGGCCCTCCATGGCAATCTCCATTACCTTGAGCCACAATTCAGCTGGCGGTCCGCCCCCTTGCACAATGTCGTTGGGGCCGAACGGTTCGATCGGCACTACCTCACCGTCCGGACCGTTTTGGTAGTAGGCCACGGCGGTGGCTAGTTGTGGGGTGTAGCCGCAGAACCAAGCCGATTGATTGTTTTCTGACGTGCCAGTTTTGCCTGCTACCGGCCGGTCCAGGGCGCTGACTACTCGGCCGGTGCCGTACAGGACAACGTTCTGTAGGGCATAGTCCAGCTCAGCCACGGCCTCAGCCTCAAAGGCCCGGCTACCGTCATTGACGCCGGAATACACCTTGGTGCCATCAGGCGCCACGGCGCTTTGCACAATGTAGGTTTCGTGCCTGATGCCCTGGGCGGCAAAGGTGGCATAGACCCTAGCCATATCCAGCACGTGCGGACTGGCCGTGCCCAGCACATTGGTCAGGTCGCTATCTAAGCCCACGGTGTTTTCTGGCAGACCGGCCTTGATCGCAGCCAAGCGCGTGGTCTCGCCCCCAACCTGCTCGTTGAGCTGGGCAAAGACGGTGTTGACCGAGCTTTGCGTGGCTCTAGTCAAGGTGATGTAGCCGTACTGGGCGTTGCCGGAATTCCGCACTGTCCAGCCGCCAATCTCAATCGGCGAAGCCCCACTGAAGGTCTGCTCCAGACTGATCCCCTGTTCCAGGGCAGCGACCAAGGTGATGGGCTTGAAGGTGGAACCAGCTTGCGTGATGTCTTGGGTGGCGGCGTTTTGCTGCCGTTTCATGTAGTCCGGCCCGCCGTAGAGCATCTTGATAGCGCCGGTAGATGGTTCCACCGAAGCAATCCCAATGTGGAGTCCCTCTGGGGTGTCCTCTGGCAAGTCTCCGGCCACTTCCACCATGGCGTCTTGCCAGGCTTTGTCAATGGTGGTGATCACCCTCAGTCCGGTGGTGTCAATCTGGGCTTCTGGCATACCTCCCC
>Ga0123356_10002963_pt1 | contig 17938 bp, 12 predicted proteins | sample TergutEmb28metaG_2_FD_92546 | JGI IMG/M metagenome (GOLD analysis project Ga0123356, IMG submission 92546) | Embiratermes neotenicus P3 segment gut microbial communities from Petit-Saut dam, French Guiana - Emb289 P3 | ecosystem: Host-associated > Arthropoda: Insects > Digestive system > Gut ...
CGCTTACACCGTACAGTACCGCTACGGAGCTGACGGACAGAGAGCCATTAAATACGTTTTGAATAACAGGAGATCTACATTGTACTTTAACAGAATGTGGCAGACAAACGACTCCAGAGCTGAGTGGGTACAGAGTAAACATATTTACTTAGGTGAACAGCGCATTCTTACCAAGTACAACAGTGAAGGAAACAACAACACGCAAGCTGAACGTGAGCGAATTTATTACTACCACAGTGACCACCTTGGAAGCGCACAGACGATAACAAACCACATAGGACAGTTACACGAAAGAATCGAGTACACTCCTTACGGAGAGCTTTGGATAGACTGGAAAAACCTTAACTCTCCCGGCGACGGAACACCTTTCCGCTTCACAGGCAAAGAACTTGACGCTGAGACCGGCTTGTATTACTACGGAGCGAGGTACCTTGACCCCCGCACTTCAAGGTGGCTGGGAGTTGATCCGGCTATGTATCAGGGGGATTACATACCAAGCGCGCCGATTGATGATGAAGCGAGGAAGAGGAATCAGAACTTGCCGGGTGTTGGGGGAATTTTCAACTATGTGAACTTGCATGTTTACCATTATGGCGGGAATAATCCTGTAATGTATGTTGATCCTGATGGGAGAAGATGTGAAGAATCATATCAAGCATATTTAACAGCATGGCAACGATTTATGGAAGATTTTAATCCATATATAGCTTTTGATTCTGATGGATCAATTAGATTTATAGGAGGTTCAAGAGTAATTCATCCTGTAGACGGTACTATAAATATAACAGTTAGAGAATATTATTCTGATGGAAGAAGACATAGTACAGCAGCAGGTGGTTTTTCTCCAGTGGATTATAAAGCTCCTACAGGAACTGCTGTAAGAATACCATCTGAAAATGATACAATGTGGCTTAGTACTAGTAGTTCAGCTTATAGATGGGACAGTGGTAATTCTCGTGAGAATTATATACGTGAATTTAAAAGAACTACTTTTGGTGTTGGATTTGGACTTTATTTTAAGGTTTATAATATTCATTCTGATATATATTCTACTTTTGCTCATCTTAATCCAAATAGTACCGTTGAAACTAGATTAAATGAATTAATTTTACTTGCAAGAGCTGCGTCTGTATCAGACATACCACTACCTCCTGGTACACAAGTAGGAGAAGTTGGAGATACGGGTCATTCTACCGGTCCTCATTTGCATTTAGAACAAGGAAGACAGTAAATATGAAAATTGTATTTTTCTTAATAATTTTATCTTTTACTAGTAAAATATTTATTTTTAGTGAAAATTTGACACATTTATTTATGAATCAAGAAATTACTCGTATTGATTATTATAATAATGGTTTGCTTTCAATTCAATATTATTATATAAATATGGACAACATAATCATTGTTTATGCAAAAAATATTGAATCAATGCTGCCATATGTAAACAGGATATATAAATTTGAAGAGACTTTTACAGAAGTTAGTTGGTTTTATCCTAATGGATTTAATAGTAGTAATTTAAAATATTTCTATTCTAATGGATTATTATCAAGTTATGAATATGAAGAATTTATTAATTATGGAGATTCTCCTACAGTAGAGTATATTTCTGGAAAAATTGAGTATTTTTATGATTCTAGCGGAAATATTATTAAAGAAATTGGTAAAGGATATAGAGAATATGAAAAAATTTATTCGTATTTGGATGGAGAATTAAACTTAGTAGAAACTTTTTATCCTAATGGTTATTATACTTTTGAAAAAATTGAACTAATTAATGGTAATATAACCCATTCTCCTTCATATGATTTTTATAATTATTCAATAATGGATAAAAAAAATATTGAAAATATAGTAAGAGGAGAAAGAACAGAGACTGTAATAACATATTTTCTTGATGAAATATTATTTGAAGAGCAAAAGTATATATTTCTTAATGATAGAATTCATAGTGTTATTAATAATAGGGTTGGGAGTGCCCTTCAAGAATACTTTTTCTATTATGAACAAGATGGAGAATATTTAGATATAACTAATGTTATAATACCTGCCTTTCATAATGAAATATTTAATGATTATAGTTTTAATAATATAAATAATTTTGAAGAGGAAAATATTTTTTTTGCATTATTAGAAAAAGATAATATTAATTTAATTATATCTAAATATAATGAAGATGATTTTTTAAAAAATAACTATAAAATTATTTTATTGTTTTTAATTTTATTTATTATTATGGTTATGTTTCTATTGCTTTTCATCAAAATAAAAAATAATAGAAACATATTATAACTGTCAAAATAACCCGAAGTGTCAATAAACAAAAAGATTAGAAAAGAAAGGATGTTTAAAAATTAAATAATAGTTTTTCTAATAAAAATATATTTGATGTTTTATTATTAGAAAAATAATGATAATGTAATATTATGGATGTTTCAATTGGCGACAGGAATATAGGTACAAATAGAAGTAAATAAGAATGTTGAGCCCGTAAAGTTTTTTGTGTAAAACGTAAAATATCTCATAACGGGATTCTGTCCCCATAAATGAGCGCAAATTGATTTAACGCCTCACCCCAATTTCTAATAGGCATTGTCCATCTTTTCTTAATTCTATGCAAGATCATAAAAATTAATTTCATAGCTGATTCATTGTTAGGAAATGATAAACGTGTTTTTAGATTTCGCTGAAGAGTATAGTTTAGAGATTCTATGGCATTAGTTGTATATATCGCTTTTCAAATCTCAGGAGAAAATTTCATGGATGAAATAGAACCCGTAATTTTTTATGTGTAAAACGCAAAATTATCATAACGGGACTCTGTCTCCGTAAATGATCGCAAACTGGTTTAACGCCTCACCCCAATTTCTAATAGGCATTGTCCATCTTTTAGAGATTCTGCGCAAGATCATAAAAATTAATTTCATAGCAGCTTCATCATTTGGGAATGACTGGCGAGTTTTCAAATTTCTCTGAAGATTATAATTTACAGATTCAATGGTATTTGTTGTATAAACGGCTTTACGTATCTCGGGAGTGAATTTCAAAAATGGAATAACTTCACCCCATCGCGTACGCCAGGATTTTGATTTAGCAGGATATTTTTTATCCCATTTTCCGGCAAATCGATCCAGAGCATCCTCTGCGGCATTTTCAGAAGGAGCAAGATATATTTCTTTTAAGTCTGATGTAATGAAATCATCATGTGTCAGATCAAGTCTTGGCGATCACAGACCTATGAAGCTGTTAAACTTCAAAACACCTTATCAGGTTTTTATTGCACTTGCTGCTTGAAATGCGTATTCAAATGTTCCGCTTACCAGTTGATTGCTTCATACTACTGATAATAATACCCCTTATCCTTTTTCAACTTTTTTACATCCATTCTCTGGCTTTTTTCCATAATTTTTCAAACTCTTTTAAATATTTGTCATAAAAATCATTTTCTTCAAAATCCTCTAAAGTAAAATCATGTTTATTAAAATTATATTTATTTGCATTAATTAATATAGGTCTTTTATTCTCAGGCACATTTTTAAATTGTTTGTATGGGATAATCATCAAAGCATTATCTATTATACCAATTTGATATTTTATCTTTGATATTTTTATTCTTTTTATTTTAAAATCAATCTGTTCCATTTTATAAAAAAAAGATTCTAATTTTTCCTTTGATTTTGACGCATTATTAGAATCACTTAGTATTATTCTTATTTTCAGATAATTTGTTTTATCTTTTAATTGTTCCAATTCATTTATTAAATTGTCAGTTGTTCTCTGAAGATCAATTCCAAGAATATAAATTTTATTGATAGCTTCCTTATACATTGGTATCCATCTTTTATTAATTATTTGTTGTTGACTATATGGAAGTTCTATTCTTATCTCTGTACCGCCAATAATTATTTCAATTAACCAAGCTGCAAAAATTGCAGTTGCAATTGCTATGAAAACATAATATAAAAATGTAAAACCATAATTCCAGAATGAGCATATTGTTCCCAATACAAAAAAAACAATACTAAAAATGAGAGCAATTATGCTAAACATTAATAACAAGCCTTTTCTTTCTTTTTTGCTTTTTATTCCCAATATTAACATAAAAAATACCCCATTCCTTTATCTTTATTTGATTTTTTAAGATGAAAGTTATGAAGATGAATACGACACACTTTTTTTTCTAAATATTTTTCAAAAATATTTGTCCACCATATTGCGGTTCGTCTGATAATGTGACCTATATCATTTGTATTATCGCATATATATTTTCCGCCGTCATATTCCGACAACGGAACTGTTACAAATAACTTTGCATTATATTGTTTTACACTTTTTAAAAATAAAATCAATCTATTAATGGTTTAATGCTCCAATACATCTTTTGCAATAATAAAATCAATATTTTTTAAACTCAAAGAATGCAAATCATCCGATTGACAGATATAATTTATTATAGATTCGTCTTCTTTTGCTCTTTTTATTGCATATTCAGAAATGTCTATTCCGTATGCTTCGTATTTCATATCTCTAAGTGCTTTGACATAATATCCAAAAGCACAACCGTAATCCACAATTACATGCTCATTAGTTATTTTCAGTATTTTAATAAGCTCCGATATTTCAGGAATGGTCTTTTCTGGTATCCATGAATAGTTATTGTAATTACTAATACCATTAATCTTGCCTTCTATGTAGTAACATTCATTGTATATGTTTACACTTTTATTCGCCAATAACTCCTGTTCGCATTGTGATTGGTTTTCATAGCAGAGTCTGTCGTAATAAATATCATATTCACCCAAGTTTTCGCTTGCACATCCGCCTGAACATTTGAAATTTATATAATGAAGGCAAGAATAGCAACGGCTTGTTTTTTTTAAACTTCTGTATAGTTGAAAACCCTCTGATGATTGCCAAATATTATTAATATTTTCTTCAAATATATTGCCGCCACAGTATTTATCACCAATGTATTCCAGAAAATCACAAAAAAATACTCTGCCATCATTCAAAATACTTATATTCTTTGTGGCAGGACAAACATCTCCCTCCCAGATTGGATGATGAAGAGATATTGTATCGCTAATAAAGTCATGATATGCCAGCATTAAATTTTGTTCTGGATATTCAATTCGTAATTCATTGGTTTTTTCCGCTATTTCTTTCATTTTTTGTGAAGTTAAGTTGTTTCCATTCCCATTCCCGTTTCCGATTTGTCTAAATGGAGAAAATCCTACACTTAAACTATATTTTTTTGAAATCTCTGCAATATGCTGCATTTCATCAATATTGTCGCTAAAGACAGTCATGTTTAATCTTGTTTTTACCTTATTGGCATATAAATATTCTAACAGATTTATTACCCTATCATATGAACCTGATTTTCTGATATTATCATGTGTTTTTTTTATCCCATCTAAACTTACCAGTACTTCATTAAACTCAAGTTCAGTAATATATTTCATTTTTTCAGGTTCAAAATAAGCACATGTATTTAATACTAAATAAAAATTTTTTTCTTTTGCATACTTTACAATACAAGAGAAATCTTTATTATTGATTGCCTCAAACCCTACAAACCGCAGTTCAAAACAGCCCATTTTTTCTAAATCGTCTATTATAGATAATATTTTTTTTGTATATAATGTATTTGAATATTTAATATGACTTTTAAAACAATGTTTACAATTAAGTACGCAGGAATTACTTATTTCTATATATGCAATTAACGGAGCTGAAGGTTTAATATCAGGATTTTTAGGCAGCATGTTCTCGCAATAAATTATTTCAGGCTTATTTTCTCCTAAAGATAATCCAAGTATTTCCAGAATTTCTTCTATATTTGGTTTTTTTGGGGAATTAAAGGGATGATACTGCCTGTTTTGTGAATTAAATATGACATATTCGCCTTCTTTTTCCTTACGTATTTTTATAAAATCACCCATATATATGAGAATGAACATCTTTGCTTGTTTTGTCAAGTCTCTCTAGTAGATTGTAATACCTAAAATATCACACGATTAAAAGATAAAGCCTCTTGAGTTTTATACGCGCATCAGAGGTTTTAAACTGCCAGTCAATTACTTTCTGCGATTGATTACGTCGGGTATAGTACACTGCAAGTTCAGAATTCATTGTTAATAGATCTGGGATACGCCTCTTCCCCAAACATTGCGCAGTCATTGAAACTAACTCTACTTCTGCGATTTTAGCCAGCTTCCATGCCTTGTTGTATAATGAGTTTCTAAACGTTGCGCTAAACAGAATACTTCCTCCGGTGAAAAAGCTTCATAAAGAGAAGAAATCGTATGCGTATTTAAATTATCCATAACTAGTACAACCTTTTCAGCTTTCGGATATTGTTCGTTAAGCAACCAACGTATTCGATGCGCCCAATCTATTTTAGTCCGCCGTGAGAACGCTTCACTGTGCCTCCAGTCGCCAAGTGGCTCGGTAAATAAAAAAATACCGCATGTTGATATAGTCCCCTAAAAGTAGACAAAAAAAATACCAAGTATATAATAGGAATAAGTCATGTCAAAAAAAGGGTAAACATATAAGCGTTATGATTTGGAATTTAAACTGAAAGTGGTAAAGCTGTATAATGAAGGAGAGGGTGGTTTAAGAATTCTGGCTAAGAATTACGGAATAACTATTAAACTTATAAGAATTTGGCTCAAAAAATATAAAAACGGCGAAGTTACCGAAGAAAAAACGGACAAACGTGGTAAATGCGGTTACACAAAAGCAACATTTTTGAATAAAGAAGAGAAATGGGATTATTTGCGGCTTGAGAACGAATACCTTAAAAAAATTGCTGACAAAGGGAAAATAAAAGACCTTCATTGCAAATTTATGGTTATCAAAAAATATGAAGTAAAACTGAGTATCACAAAAAGATGTCGTATTCTGGAAATAAATCGAGGCGGTTATTACAAATGGTTAAATAAAAAACCGGAAAAAATGACGAGTATACTGAGACGGAAATAAAAAGAATATATCATAATCATAAGGGCACTTACGGGCGTGACAGAATAACCCAGACGATGAAAAACGCTGGATTAGCAGTAAACCATTAGAAAGTCTATCGTATAATGCGTAAACTGGGACTTAAAGCCGTTATACGCAGGAAATAGCATATTCGAAAGTATGTAAAAGAAAATGTGTCACCCAACAAATTAAATCGCGTATTTAAAACTGACGAACCGTTAAAAAAAAAGAGCCCGTAAAGTTTTTTGTGTAAAACGTAAAATATCTCATGAGCGTGTCAGAATTTTTGTGTAATTGACATAGTATCATCAGAACAGAACTCGTTCTTTTCCAAACTCAATGGCGAACTGGTTTTAAGCTCGCCCAAATTTCTTGCCGGCATAGTCCATTTTTTTGAAGCATTGTGAATCGCTAAATAAAGTATTTTTTAAAATTTTACAACAAAGATTTTTTTCAGAACTATAACTAATAAATTCATACTTTCCAATTAAAAAGGCGTTTGTATAAAGACCAGACTCTAAAAAACCAAGTATTTCTGGGATTCGAGAAAACGGTCTAGCTTTTTCAATTTCAAGAATATTTAAATCTTTTTTATTATAATTGTAAAAATGTTCAATATATTTTTTAATAAATAATAAAAAAGATAACACAATCTTACTTATAGAAACAAAGTATAGAAGAGTATTAAAAATAGAACATCTTGTTATACAGGAAAACTTAAAAAAGCTTAATCCTCACCCCAATATCCTTTCTCTGTAAGTAGCGCCTATTCGTTTTAATGTTTTTGCGGTAGTTTCTTTGTCCAGGGTTTGCTGTTTTAAATCGATTGTAAACTGGTTCATGGAAAAATGGCGGTAAAAAAAAATGTTTTTATATTTTTCTCTATTATTTGAATATAGAGTTTTTAATTCTTCTGTATAAACTTCAAAAATACCGTTTTTTTTCATTTCCGAATAACCTGTTATCCAAACAGAGCAGCAAAGCGCCTGATGAAAATCCAAAAGCAATTGCGCCATAAACTTCTGCGATTTTTCAATTGCTGTTAAAAGAGACTTATCCATGCGGCAAAATTCTTTTAACTCGATGGTACGAGGAGAGTGAATGGGAGTTTTATTTAATATGATCACATTTTTGGAATAATCAATTCCAAGCGAAGGATTATCAGTAAAAAATTTGTTTGCGATTTTTCCCGAAGGTCCTACAAGGTATCGTTTGTTTTGAGCCATTTGTTCACGGCGTCCGGGGTTATCTGCAACAAGAATTAATTTAATTTCACTTGCGCAAGTTATATCATCTAAAGCGCTGTTATATACAACAGGCGTTTCTATGACATAAGCCGAATTTTTCCCGTCACTGCGGCTATTCACAAATTTTTGCTGAATCTTTTTTAAATCGGGCAGGGAAAGCGATAGCTTATTCACATAATCACGAAAACACTCTCTAGTCTTTATGAATCTATTCCAAGCAGATCTATCCAAATTATTAACCACGAACCACACAAACCATACCTTTGGTATGCACACGAACTTGTACTACGATATCTTTTTTTATTTCGTGATGGTTCGTGTTAGAACCGAAGGTTCTATTTCGTGGTAAAAATTCTTTATTCATATTCCTGTTTCGCTTTACCCTCTTGAGGCGACTTCCAATGTCAGTTCAACTTCACCCCTTGACATATTCATGGCATTGGCGATTTCATCAACCGACCAGCCCTGGCTTTTAAGCCTTAGAATATTTTCACGTTCCTGCGGAGCAGGGGAGCCCTTTCTTTCCTGCGCTGCCGCTTTATTACCTTCGCGTTCAAAAAGCGATTTAGTAAGTTTAAGATGAGCCCTTGCATCTTTATCCAGCGCTTTAAGTTCAGTTTCTGTGCGTGCAAGCCATTCTCGGGCAACATTCATGTCTGTTATGCGCTTTTCAATTTTTGCAAGAGTTTCGTCAAGAACAGTAATCTTTTCTTCTGCGTATAGAGCTTTTTCGCTTTGAGATGCGAGAACTTCTATGGATGTACGCAAGCCGTCAAATTGTTCAGTCAATGAAGAAATAATAGTTTCTGCGTTTTTAATCGAACCTTCGGTTCTTTGCAGCAATTTAAAGTTACGATCGATGCCTTCATTGGTTTGGTCAAGCACTTCGTTTTTGCGCTCAACACGAAGGTATTTATCTTCGGTTTCTTTAATGGAATCATCGAGCTTGCGGATTTGAACCTGTACAGTTTGCAGAATATCATCTGATGTTGATATCTGATCGAGCTTTTCTTTAACAGACTGGGATGTTTTAATAAGGCTGTTAAAATTGTTCTCCATAAGTTCGATACGGTTCTTTTCATTTAAGAAACGTGTCATCTTGTTGTTTACTTCATCTTCAAGACGTTTTACACGGGTAAGGTCTGCTTCCAGTTTTGTAATTTCATTTTTCCGCTGATCAAGACGGTTAAGATCGTCGTTGATTTCTTCGATTTTGTTTTCCAAATCTTTTTTAAGTAAACCTGTTTGATCAAATATTTTTTTCTGAATACCGAGTTCTTTTCGAATATCTTCTAAATTTAAGCGGAATTGAGAAAAACGCTCTTCGTTTTCATCAGCAATTTCTCTTGAGTTGCGGCGCATGTCTTCAAATGATGCGTCACTTTCACGTATCCTGATGTTATACTGACCCTGCCAGTCATCAAACGCCTGTTTTGAAACTGCAAGAGCTTCATCAAGTTCGTCACGTGCGTTTTGTGAATGTACTGACATTTCTTCAAGTTCTTTTTCAAGTTCTCTTTGTTTTTGGCGTAAAGTTTCCTGCATGGAAAGCTGATACTGTCCAACCTGGATTTTAACTTCGTTTTCAGACGATACACGCATTTCCGCAAGATTTTTTTTCATTTGTTCGGCGAAAGACAAACGTGTTTCATCAATATTGTTCATCTCTTCCCTTATACCTTCTTCAAAAGCGGACGCTTCTTGGCGGAGTTTATCAAGGTCTGATGTAATGCGTTCTCCGAGGTTTGTTATATTTTTCTTTTGATCCGAAATAAAACGATCCTCGGCAAGATGCCATTCATTTGCTATTTTATCGCTGGAGTTTTCAAGACGTTCTTCAAGGTTTGTCTGCCAATCTGTTATGTGTATTCCAATATCGGCGCTGCGCTTGCCGAGTTCTGCAGTAAAATCGTTTTCAAAAGATGCAAGTTTTTCCGATACATTACTATATGCCTGCTGCCTTATGCCGTCCAGTTCCTTATCCATTTCTTCCAGTTCTTTGCGTAAAATTTGCGCCTGTGAATTAAATGCCGTGGCTGCGGTTTCCATGGAAACAGCGGCTTCCTTTTCGAAAACTGAGAAATCTTTTTTAACTCTTGTTGTTGCTTCATGCATAGAAATGCGAAGTTCGTTTTCCAGCCGTCCTGCGTCATCTGCAAGACTGTTAAGGCTTCTGACTGCTTCCGCCTGCACTTTACTGTAATCCTCAAGGCGTTTTTCGTTAGCTGTTATGATGCTCTGTTCAGTTTCCATTGTAAGCAGCTTCCATGATTCCATTTGTTTTTCCAATTCAGCACTAAGGTCATCCTGCTGACTTGTAACAATAATATTGGATTTTTCTCTAAGCTCTTTAAGTGTAGAGCTAAGGTCACTTTGCTGTAATTTAACTGCGGCGTCGGTTTTTTCCTTAAGTTCTTTAAGAGTTAACGCAAGTTCGTCATACTGTGATTTTACATCAGTATTTGATTTTTCTTTTAATTCGCTTAGTGCAAAACTAAGATCATTATGCTGCTGTTTTACCGCCGCATTGGATTTATCTTTTATATCTTTGATAGCGGCATTAAGTTCTTCATATTGAGTTTTAAAGGCAGTTGTTGATTCTTCTTTAAACTGACTGATCGAAGCGTTAAGGTCTGTGTATTGCGATTTAACAGCGGCAGAAGAATCGGTTTTAAGTTTATCGATAGCATCAAAAATCTCATCGTGCCGTGCCTGAAAAGCGGCGGATGTTTCTTCTTTAAGTCCTTTTATTGCCGAATTCAGCTCATTATGCTGCAATGTAACGGCGGAATCTGTTTTTTTCTTAAGTTCATTAAGTACTAAAACAAGTTCTTCCTGCTGGTTATTTGCTGCCAGGTCTAATTTTTCTTTTGTTGAGCCAAGTAAAGCATTAATTTCATCCTGCTGTGAATATATAGCGTTATTCGATTTTTCTTTTAAATCGCCGAGTATTATGTTAATTTCATTCTGCTGCTGCTTGATGGCAGAACCGGATTTTTCTCTGAGTTCATTAAGTATCGCACCCAGTTCATCCTGCTGCTGTTTTTGTAAAATCTTTGATTGTGACTGCAGTTCAGCTAATGATGTATTTAACCTGGTTAAACATTCATTTGTTTCCAATTGCTGTTGTTTTAAAGCAGCACCGGATTTTTCTTTAAGTTCTGTAATCGCTGTTGTGATTTCTTTATGATGGAGTTTAATGGAAGAATCCAGTTCGTCGTGCTGCTGCTTTAATGCTGTTTGTGATTTTACTCTTAAATCAACAATTGCCTGGTTTAACTCTGTTTTTGAAGTTAATAAACCTGTATCTAAATCTTTGCGTTGTTTTTCCGCTGATTTTTTAAATTCCAGCAAATTAAATCTCCAGTCATTTTGCTGCTGCAAAAGCGAAGAATTTATTAGTTCTCTTTCTTTAACAAGGGAGCTTGTAACTTCTTCCTGCTGTTTGGAAAGAGCGGATGTTATATCTTCCCTTTGCTTTTTTGCCATAATGTCAAGCTCTGCAGTTCCCTTAACCATTTCTTGATAGGTACTTTTATGTTTTGTGCTGATATCAAGAATTTCTGTGTTGCATTTATCGTTAATGTTTTTTAATTTTTCGTTAATTGCTCCATGCTCGGTTCTTAATGTATCCTGAGTGATCTTTAATCTTTCATCGATGTATGTTTTTACCTGGTTTATTCTTTCAAGAGCCTGTTCACGTAACTTTACAAACGAAGCCTCTTCCATTTTGTCTGCACGTTTTCCGGCGTTTTCAAGAACATCTTTAAGGATTTTTTTTACTTGTTCCATATCATGATTAAGATTTGTTTCCCGTTCGCGTTCTACTTTTAATACAGCTTCTCTGTGCTCTTCAACCTTCCGTTCTATTACTGCAGAAGTAGCTTCAAAATCAGAAACAATCGATTTAGCGGATGTAACAACATCCAAAGCCGCCTGTTCCATTGCCTGAGCATGTTTTTTTTCAAGACGTTCTTCTGTTTCTTTAAGGTTTCGTCCGGCAGCTTCAATCGCTCTTTCTACTTGTTCAAATTTATCTTTTGCTTCGCTTACCCGTTTATTTGTATTTTCTACAAATGCCGATTCATCCCTTATGCGGTTAAGGTTTTCCTGAACCCTGTCGGTCATTCCAAAGAGCTCTTCAAGAGAAGATTCAAAAACGTGTATGTGTTCTTCTATTTTTGCTATAGCTTCAGATTTTTTTGCGAGTTCTTCTTCAGTTAACTTTTGAATATTTTTCATTAACTGGGAAGCGGCTTTTTTTTCCACATCCAGGTCAATGCCGAAATTCTTTACAGCCATGCTTTTTTCATCAGCATAGGCGGCAATTTCCTCTTTGCATTTTTCAGCGTATTTTTTTACTTTTTCCAAAGGACGGTTGTTTTTATCCGCCAGTCTGTAAAGAATAAGAACGCACGCAACAATGCCAAGTGTTACTATATTTCCAATTGTAAAAATCATCAGTATTATATCCCTCCCGAATAATACTCAATGAATTTACTGTATCATAAAATTATACAATTGGCGATAGTTATGGAAGGAAAAATCAGGTTTTGGCTTTTTTAATCCGCTTCCGGGGAAAAGAGGGCTTTTAATCCAGGCGGTTTTCATTCCCGCCTTTGCAGCTCCTGCCACGTCATAACTGCGGCTGTTTCCTACATAAATTATGTTTTCCGGCTGTAAAGACATAGCTAGTGCCAGCTTTTCAAACGAAAGGGGGTGCGGTTTAAGAGCGCCGCATCGCTCTGAGCAGAGAACAGCGTCCCAAATACCGTTAATTTTGAGGTTTTCCAGCTTGGTTTCAGGCGGAAAATCAGATAAAAGCCCCAATTTATAACCGGCTTTTCTAAAAGCATCCAATGTTTCCGTAACACCTTTAAAAAGTTTGATATCTGTAAAAAAAGGCTCCCAGCCCCTGTAAATTAATCGTTCAATTTTCTCTTTTAACGGAGCTGCCGCAACTGAGAGTAGTTTAGCGGTTATTTCAATTTGATAATCGTAAAAATCGGCGGGTAAAGAGCAGTTATTAATTGATTGTTCATCTCGGATTATTTTTCTGGCTTTGCCGAAAGCGGATACCAAGCGCCATTCTTTCAATATAAATGGGAGTAATTTTCTGTTAAGGCGGTAGTTGGGGTATAAAGTCCCGTCTAAATCAAATGCTACACCCTTTATATTGTCTTGCATTTAATCAGTATAGAATGTAAAAGTTAGGGTGTAAACCTTGTTGTAACAGGGATTCTTACCAGATTTATAAAATGTCCGGGATAACGGTTGCGAAAAGAAGTAAACGATGTTTCCGCAGCGCTTTCAAAAACTACAATCCTGAAAATTCCGGCTTCATCAAAATATGGAATTAATACGGCAACATGATAATATTGCCGCAAGCGGGGTGTTCCGCGGGGGTTTGACGGATTTGCAATTTCATTGCTTATTGCAGCCAGATAAAAGCTAAACGGTTCATCAATGGCAAGTGTGTAAAGAAGCGGATGCAGCCCTTCAATGCTGTAACCTGCTTCATCCATAAAACCCGGATATGAATGAACAGTAAAATTCCTGTTTTGGTTAACCATCAAAAGAGAAAAATTATCGCGGCGTACTTCAAATTCTTCCAAAACCATGTATGAAGGAGAGCGCAGTGTTCTATTCGCTTCTGAGGCAAGGTTTCTAATCCAGTCCAAACCAAAAAAAACATCACGGCTTTCTTCCCAATTTTCTGTAAAAGAAGAACCGCGCTGACCAAACGGTGCTTTTAAAGGCGTGATTTGAAGTCTTCGCCCTGTTATAGGGCGTAAAATACCGTCTATAAACCATTTTACAAAACCCGAACAGTTAAGACCCTGCGTATTCGGATTTTGCCTGTATAATGATTCAATTAAAACATAATTTCCATTTTCATCTATAGCGCCGTCGTCCGCAAAACGCAATCCGCTTAAGTGCGGGCGTACCTGGCTTATTAATCTGTTTGTATCTCTGTAATTTGCGATATCCGGTTCAAAGTATCTAAGCGGGAATTTATTGTCCGCAAGTCTTATGATATCATTTAACCGCATTGTGTATAAACGTTCAAAACCGACTGCAACCGGTATAGAACGGGCAATTATTGCTCCGTAAATTACAACATCCATCTGGCTCCTGTCAGGGCTGATAGGACGGAATTGAATATACATATTTTGATCGCTGCGTAAAAATACTCTTATTAAAGTCGGATCTCCTGTATCTTTTCGGCGGATTAACATCCAGGAACCCTGCGCCCAGCCGGGAAATTGACCTGTAGCTCTTCGTTCGGCGGCAGCAGTAGTATCTGTTTCGGCTCGTCCTCTTATAAGTTCACGGGAAAAAAGCACCATAAACTCGTTATTATTTTCCTGTGCGCTGATTTGAACTCTTTCTCCAGTTTCCAATTGTTCAATTATTGAACGCTGTGAAAGAACTCTGGAAGGGGTTTCCAACATCCATGATTCTTTAAATCTGATTCTTAACAGCGAATCGTCGGAGATTCGTGATACAGGCAAATCAAGACCAAAAACTGGAGTAAAATTGATTAAAATAAACAAAAAGATAAAGAATTTCAACATATCTCCTTCTATTATCGGCATTTTTCTGCTACACTATACAAGGAGGGTTTTGATGAAATTATATAGTCGCAGTCAGGTTTTATTTTTCTCATTATTAAGCGCTGTTATTGTTTTACTTTTAGCCTTTGGTTTTGGTCTTATTCAACCCCGGCAAAAAGATGATTCATTAACATCAAGTATAAATGATATTAATACAGGTGAGTTTAAATTACTGCAATCCGAATATGTAGCTTTGAATACATCAGACCTTGTCGGGTTTTCTGAAAGCGAACGGGAAAATATAGCTATTTATGAACGCCTTAATTCGGCAGTTGTAAATATCACTACAGAAATTATGGCAATTAACTGGTTTTTGGAACCAATTCCGCAGGAAGGCAGTTCCGGTTCCGGCTCTATTATAGATATACGAGGTTATGTTTTAACCAATAATCATGTTATTCAAAACGCTCACAGGGTTTTTATTAATCTATCTGACGGCTCCCAATTTGAAGGTGAAATTATCGGCGTTGATCCGGAAAACGATCTTGCTGTTTTAAAATTTAATCCTCCTAACGGGATGGAACTAAGAACGATTCCCTACGGCGATTCATCTTCTCTTTTAGTCGGGCAAAAAGTGCTTGCTATCGGTAACCCTTTCGCTCTTGAACGCACATTAACTGTAGGTATTGTTTCCGGTCTTGGACGCCCAATTCAAACATCAAGAAACCGGATTATCAGGGATATGATTCAAACCGATGCTTCGATTAACCCGGGAAATTCAGGCGGTCCTTTATTGGATACACAGGGCAGGATGATCGGAATTAATACAATGATCTATTCACCATCCGGCGGCTCAGTTGGAATAGGTTTTGCCGTTCCTGTAAATACCGCTAAACGTGTTGTAAATGAACTTATCGAACATGGAAGGGTACGCCGCGGCTGGATCGATGCTACAGTCGTTCAGCTTTTTCCGGGTCTGGTACGTCACGCAAGGCTGCCTGTCGATTCTGGGCTCCTTGTTTCCAGAACCCGCCGTAACGGTCTTGCAGAAAGAGCGGGATTGCGTCAGGGCACTGAACCGGTACAATACGGGAGAAGCGTGATTTATCTTGGCGGAGATATTATTACCGCAGTTAACGGCATAAAAACAAATACTTTAGCAGACCTTTACGCTTCTTTAGAAGCGTCAAGACCGGGTGATGTTGTAACTGTAGAAATTATCCGAGGTAATCAGCCGGTTACATTGCGTGTAACGTTGGCAGACCGTGAAGAAGTGATGAACTAACCTTGAGTTGTGTACGCGTTTAAAAAACCAGACCCATTCCAAAACCTGCATATACGCCAATGATAGTATTTTGTGTCCACATTCCGGTTTGAATATAAAAAACAAGGTTTGAAACCGGAGGATAAAAATGCGCTTCCGCTCCTGTTAGGAATTTAAAACCTGTTATATTATTAAAATCAATTTCGCTTCTAACACTTAAACCGCAGTTAAACCATCCGCCCATATAAAATAAACCGGCGGATAAATGCAATTCCGGGATAAAACTTTCAAATCCTTGCCAGAGTATTGTTGGGCATAAAACCGCTAAAAAACGTGAAAATTCAAACGAAACAGGCGTAAAAAGACCTATTCCTTGACCGCAGCTCAATAAAGGCTCGCCGGTTTCACTTGCCCATGAATATAAGATTCCGGCTGAAAATGCTAAAGGAATGCCGGAATTATTATTTAAAAAATTATATTTAAATGAAGCGCTAATGCTCCATCCCGGATCTTTTTGCGGATTGATATTTATTATTGATGTTAATTCCAGTTTTTCGGCAGGAGCAAATCTAACACCGATTTTAAAAGGGAATCCGATTGATGCTGATAGTCCATCGTTTACTAATGTATTAAAAATAGCGCCGGCATCAAATTGATAACTACCTGCTGCAAGTGTATTCGGCATTGGACAGAATGTAAGTCCTGCTGATACATTATCAAGCGGTAAATAAAATATATCCAATAAATAATTAATTTCTGTTTCCAGTTTTATACTTACTATTTTTGCTTCATCTGATGTAAACTCTTCAAATGCCTGCGCTTCAAATACAACTGTATATAAACCCTGCGGCAATTTATTTCCGTTTAAATCCTTTCCGTTCCATGTTACTTGCTGAAATCTTGTATTAAAATTTTCCAATTGTCTTTGATAAACGACAGCTCCGCTTGAATTAAAAATCGTAATAAATCCCTTACCCGGAGCAGTAACATCAAAACGATATTCTGTAAAACCCAGATTACCTGAATTTTCCGGATTAAATTTCCTTCGGCTTTGAGATATATTTTCCATTTTGAATGCTGCCGGTTTCATGTAAATCTGTGCAGAAGATGCCGTATTTTCGCTTACAAATACAGAAACCGAAGTTTCTTCCCAGCCAAAAGCCCGGGCTCTTATAATATGGTTTCCTGCGGGAAGATTTATAACCGCGGTATTATCCTGCGATAAAACAGTAAAAGTATCATCTAACGCTCTTGTTGAAATTTCCGGTTTAAAAGGAAGAAGATGCGGGCTTTGCGGATCTCTTAATACAGAAACACTGACAGCTTCTTTTATTTCTTCCAGTTCACAAGAAACTATAAGCCGGCTTGCGCTGAATAATGTTATATCAAAACTGCGTTCTTTATATCCATCTCTTGTCAATCTTACATTATATTCACCCGGTTGTATGTTTTCCAAAGTGATAGGTGTAAGTCCCCGGTCTATGCCGTTAATAAAAACCCTGGCTCCCCTTGGAGTGGTTTGAATGACAAGTCCCCTGCCTTCAACTTCTTCAAACCTGTCTGTTGGGCTGTTTGCCGCTGTTTCATTTGCCCAAAGAATTGGACATAAGATTATGAGGAATAACAGAAAAAATTGAATTTTTGCCATTTAATCTATTATACCAAAAAGAATAGAAATTTTTAACCACGAAACCCACGAAATCCACGAACTTGCTGTTCGATATCGTAGTGTGTTTTCGTGTTGGTTCGTGTGGTTTGTAACCCCATATTCTTACTTGCTCTCTGGTACTCTCTATTGCTCTAAGTATATACTACACAAGGATTTAGTCAAGTACCATTTGCTTTTTATAATGCTCTGTTATGCCCTGTTATTATCGAAA
>Ga0123356_10002964_pt1 | contig 17938 bp, 15 predicted proteins | sample TergutEmb28metaG_2_FD_92546 | JGI IMG/M metagenome (GOLD analysis project Ga0123356, IMG submission 92546) | Embiratermes neotenicus P3 segment gut microbial communities from Petit-Saut dam, French Guiana - Emb289 P3 | ecosystem: Host-associated > Arthropoda: Insects > Digestive system > Gut ...
AAAAAACCCCCCCCCCCCCCAATCATTATCAGGGCTACAATAACCGACAATCCAAATCTTTTGGTCTTCATAAAAGCCTCCCAAAAAGAATAAAATCTTAATAAAACGGGCTGCCCCAAAGGGCAGCCTTATAAATTACCTAAAAATCTCTAGAAAATGTAGACTCTAAGTCCCAGGATTACGTGCGGGATAACAACAGGTATGTCGTTTTTGGCAGCGTCAACGTCTGTCGGTACGAACCATAACTGTATTTCCGTGAATAAGCTGAATGTTCTTAAGAACTCCCTCTTTGGTATCTGGACTTTTGGGAACTCAATTTGGGCAAGCAATGCGCTCATCCATGTATTTGAGCCGCTCTGTGCTTCCGAGAAGTTCGAGAAGTTTGCGCCCAATGCAATTGATGCTGAGAGCCATTCAAAGTCCGGTCCCATAAACGAGGCAAACGGTAATGCATAAACGTTTGCAAGCAATTTAAGACCTATTACATGTCCTCCGTACCTTAAGTCTCCTTGTCCTCCAAGTGATTCATAATGTTTCTGCTGAAGGAACCCATACTGTCCCTGAATTTTAACGTTATCGTCAAAGAAACTTAATCCAAGACCAAAGTCTGTGTATGTTGCTCCGCCGGCAAAGAATGTTGGAACAAATTTTTCAAATTCATTTGAAACTGCAATCTGACGCAGGAATGGCGGAATTATGCCTTCCAGGTAAAGTCCCTGCAGGAAGCCCGGTACTTCGTAAGCCGCTTTGTCTCCAACGCGTAAATGATAAGTAAGACTTACAAGTTCGTTGTCGTCTGTAGCGGATGCAGAGTAAGCGATAGCTTTGTTATATAATCCGCCGGGTTCCGGAGAAATAAGCCTTATAACAGGATGTGTTTTATCAACCTGTACAAGCATTCTTGTAACAGCATATTCACCGTTTTTCATTGTTGTTCTTACAACGATGTAATGGAAGCCTTCCGGCATATCACCTGTTTCCAGGCGGAAACGGTAATCCTGACCCTTTGCCCTTGATCTTTCTGTCGGCCTGAATGTTCTGCCGTTATCAAAACTGATCTCTGTTACATCAGGTGTCTTTGCAAGGATTCTGTCTCTTAAGAATTTATCCAGTCTTCTGTCTGCAAGAAGTTCTCTGTCTTCTTCTGTTAATATGTAACCGGTTCTTCCATACAGATACGGTCTGTCATATGCAAAGTCGGCAAATGTAAAGCTGTCTATAGTTACCCATGGACCGCCTTCTCTGTAAATAAGGTTATGTGACTTTGATAATACGTTTGTAGGACCGCCGAAATTGCTGTGAATTACAATTGCGTTATTTCCGGTATTGAGCATTTCGCCGTCAAGTTTGAATGCAAAGTATCCGTTATCGTCAACTTCGATTACTTCGGAATCTCTTCCGTTAATTCTAAGCGTTACAGTTCCTGCAGGAGCCGAGCCGCCTGCAAAACCATACAGAATAAACTCGCCGCTTGTTTCTTCGTTTTCAAGCGGATAAAGAACTTCTATATAGTTCCTGTAAGTCTGACGTGCCATCTGTACGTTACGCGAAATACGTGTCATATTTCCGGCTCTGTCGTTTGCGATAATCGCTATGTTATATTGACCATCAGGTAATCCTGAAATATCAATATTTTCTCTTACCATGGAAATTGCTTCAAGGCGCCTTTGCCTTAAGTTTGCAGGAATTGTTATTCCGTCAAGACTGCGAAGTTCAATACTTACTTCCTGTAAGTTAGGATCAAGAATGCGACCCATTACAGAGATATTTCCAACAGAGATTGAACCGTCGCCGGGGCTGTCAAGAATAATTTCCGGAGGTGTATTGTCAACGTTGATCATGTTTGCATAGGTTGCGGAAATATCATATCTGTCCCAAACCCTTATAAATACAACATGAGGACCGTCTTTTAATATAGTTGTGTTAAATGTATAAGTCCACTGTACTGTTTCTGCAGCAGTTCCAAAGTTACCCTGTACAGAATTAAATGTATTTCCGTTGTCTATGGAAACTTTAATATCTTTAATACCGTTGCGGTCAAAAGCTGTTCCCCTAAGTTCAACGCCTTCTTTTAATACAGTGTCAAACAGCGGATACGTCATAGTCGCTGAAGGTTCAGATAAAGAAACCCTGAAATTTCTTCTTACAGGCTGGCTTCTTACACCGTAAATATCTTCTGCCATAACTTCAACAAAGTGTTCGTTATCAGTAAGGCTGGAAAGCGCTATAGGAATTGAGAATCCGTTTTCGGCTTCTACTACCTGCCACGGACCATTATTAAGTCTCCATTGTGCGTTTTTGATTCCGTCATCATCAAACATAACGCCGGAAACAATAAAGTCGCTTGTAATAATTTCGTTTTCCTGCGGAAGAATAATATGCACAACAGGAATGTCATCTTCCGGAGCAATTACAAAATCCCATGAAGCTACATCGGTTGAATTTCCGGCTTTATCTGTAAATGTAAAGCGCATGTTATCATCCAATGGCATATCCTGGGAATCCATAACTACTTCAAAGAATCTTGGATCGTAATCTTCGAACCATTGGTTAGTATTAAAGACTTCTCTTGTTATTGAAGCTGCGCCGGCTCTTGCAGGTCTGTTATATGTAATGGTGCTAAGAGATCCCATTTCTTCAACAGCAAATGCAATTTTAATGGTGCCGTTTACTCTTGCTTCTTCTATTGGCATTGCGACTGTTACACGCGGAGCTGCAGTATCTTTAAGTACCGGGAAGCTTGTAATGGAATAAAGTCCCGATTCATTTCTTGCTCTTATAAGAACATTGATAAGACCGTCCTGGGCTGCTGTAAGGTCAAGCTGCCTTGAAACGTTGGTATTTACAGGAGCGCGAAGGTTTGCAATATCCGCAGCGGACATTACGCTCTGCCATGTGGCGCCCATGTCTACAGACATTTCTACAGCATTAACTCTGTTTCTGCTTGATACGTTAAAGTTAGCGGTAATATTATTTCTTACCCATGTATAGTCTGTCATGCCCTGCATTGAAATTGTAGGACCTGAGTTATCAGAAATTAATCTGAATTGAGCGCTGTTAAATGAATTTGTTGAATCAACTTCCAGTCTTAAACTAAGCGGACCTGCTTCGCCGTCTTCCCTTGCGGAAAGCAGAACGCGTCCGTAATGATCAATATCGATATCGAACATGTTTGAACCTGAACCGGAAAGAACAGCATTTCTTACAGGGATGGTGCTAATACCAAGCAATTGCTCCCCTGCTTTAATAAGAATGCGTCCATCGCTTAGTTCATTCGGTCTTACCCATCTGAATGAATGATCCGCTGCGCGGAAAGGCGCCGGGAAGTCATCGAACCCTTGTGATAAATTACTGTCTACAAAAACATATTCATTAAATATAAATTCTCTTCCGTTGCGATCTGTTGCAGCAAGCCGGATTTCTGTAATTCCGTCAGGTGCATATTCCGGCATCGGAACTGTGGCTGTAAAGAGATCTCTTGCAGATGTTAACCTTACAGGAACAGGCGCGGAATTTCCAAAAGCAACTGATGCGGATACCGGAGCTGCTGACGCTCTGAAAGCAATCTGCATAGTCATTCTTGGAGTAACTCTAATTGGCATACCTGTATAGAAATTAGTAACTACGTTATTTCTGCCGTCAACCGATGTAAAAGATACAACACTTGGCTGAATTGATGCGTTGGAAACAAGGATTCCTCTTACCTGAACTTTATTTCCGACTGTACCGTTAATATCTTTTGCCCATACTTCAAGGTTATGGGTTCCTTCCGGAGGAACCGGAAGCATAAACTGGAAATATCCCGAGCAGGGAATTTCTACGGCAGGAGCGCCGTTTAATGAATAAAATACTGAAGCAACGCCGTTATTGTCGGCTGCTGTACCTCTTACAACAAGACCGTCGGGGTTTGTTAAAATTCCCGCAACCGGTTCAACTAATGTAACTGTCGGCAGATCCCTAACCTGATCTACTCTGTATCTCTGCCTTGTAGTAGAAACGTTACCTGAAACATCTGTGGCTCTGATTTCAACATCGATACTTGATACTTTTTGACCGCGAAGATCAACTTCTGTGGAATACCAGTGATTTCCCGGCAGAACTTCAAATTCGCCGCTTCTGTTTCCGGCTTTCCATGTAATGGTTCTTAATCCAACAGGGTGCTGCGCATAAACAGAAATCGGCACAAGACCGCTTACGACAGTATTTGGTTCGGGGTAAACCACTTTAACATCGGGGCCTGTGTTGTTTACGAATAACAGGTGAGCCGCAGATCCGATAGTTCCGTTTCCGTCTCTTGCCTGGAACCATACAACTTTTGGACCATCGTCAAATTGTTTTGTTCCTAAATTAATTTCCCAGTTATAAAGGCCGCTTCTTTTGTCCAGGCTAAATTTAACCGGTGTATATTTGTTGCCTTCGTCTGTCGAAAAACTGAGCGCAGCTATGCCGTTTCCGTCTGCAACTGTTCCGCGAAGACGGATATTCCCTGAAACAAGAGCGCCGATTTCGTGGCTGGTAATAATTGTTTCTGGTTTTTTGCGATCTAAGCGCCAGTAGACTGTCGAAATTTTATGCTGCTTTGGTTTAAATCTTTCTGAAATGCCGGACAGTCCGTTAATGTCGGTTGCCCATGCTTTTATAGTATAGTCTCCGTCAGTCCAGATCTCGTCATCTGTTGTGTCAAGAAAATATGACCAGAAGTCTGAGCCGTTCGCAGTTACCCGCAGAACTTCCTCGCCCTTACCGTCTATACCGCGGTAAATTGCAAGTTCGACTCTTTCTATTCCATCGTCGTCAAATGCAATACCGACAATGTTCATGTTGCCGTATACGCGCATATAGGGCAAAGGATTAATAATCGTTGTCCTTGGAAGATCGGATTCCGGATCTATAAAAATATTTTCCGGTCCGGACCTGGTAACATTACCAGCTCTGTCTATTGCTTCCAGGTAATAATTATATTTACCGGGTTTTTTTTCCGATGTATCTATGACATCAGTAAATCCCGATGGATCTTCGGCTGCTCTAGATTCGTTGGCATCTCTGCCGCCGGCTGCCCATAAATTGCCTGCAAATATTACAAGCAAAATACAGATGAAAAGGTTCCTTTTGAACATACGTCCCCCTATATTGGTTTAATTATAATGTATATTTTCATTTTGTACATCATTTTTTAACAAATTATTAAAATTATTTCTATACCTATTGCCAAAAAAAAGGCTATAATGTATAATACACCCATGAATACAACCAGCCTTTTTTTATTAATAATAGCCTAAAAACCGCCTGTTTATGGCGGTTTTTTTTTGTTATGTTTTTTTGGAGGACAGATGATTAAAGGACGATCTTTAGTGGAACCTGAGGATTTCTCACTAAGTGAGATGGATTCTTTGTTTTTATTAGCTGAAAAGATTGAAAATGACGAAAAATACCTTAGGGACAGCCTAAGGGGTAAGCTTTTGGCCACTTTATTTTTTGAGCCAAGTACCAGAACCCGGCTTAGTTTTGAAGCGGCAATGCTTCGTTTAGGCGGAAGCTGTCTGGGATTTGCAGAACCCGGGTCAAGTTCGGCTTCCGAGGGCGAAAGCCTTGCGGACACAATACGGATGGCGGCAAGTTATTCTGACGCTATTGTTATGCGAAACCCGAAAGAAGGAGCGGCTCTTTTGGCAGCCCGTTATTCGTCAGTTCCGGTTATTAATGCCGGGGACGGGGGGCACCATCACCCTACCCAGACCCTTACAGACCTTCTTACTATAAAGCGTCTTTTCGGCAATATCGAGAATAAAACAGTTGGTTTCTGCGGCGACCTTAAGTTTGGCAGAACGGTTCATTCTCTTGCAAAAGCGCTTGCCAGATACAGTAATATTAAAATGATTTTTATCTCTCCTACAGAACTTGTTCTTCCGGAATATATAAAAAGCATGTTAAAAAAACAGAATGTCGAATTTGAAGAAAGAGAAAACCTTGAAAAATCGATGCCGGAACTGGATGTGTTATACATGACCAGGGTTCAGCGTGAAAGATTTTTTAACGAGGATGATTATATCCGTCTAAAAGATACTTATGTTTTAAATCCAGATAAATTGTCGGCAGGCAAAGAAAAAATGATTGTGCTCCATCCCCTGCCGCGTGTTAACGAAATCTCGGTAGAAATTGACAGCGACAGCAGAGCTGCTTATTTTAAACAGGCAAAATACGGAATGTACGTTAGAATGGCGCTGCTTGCTTCCATATTGGGGGTTGTATGAAGAGGTCTTTATGTTAAATATAGAACAAATAAAAAACGGGATTGTTATTGACCACATTAAAGCCGGGCTTGGTATTCGCATTTTTAACTGGCTGCGTCTTGATAAGGTTCCCTACACTGTTGCGTTTGTTGCAAATGCTAATTCATCAAGAAGCGGAAAAAAAGACATTATTAAAATAGATAACACAATTTCCATCAATCTTGATGTTTTAGGATTAATCGACTCAAATATTACTGTAAACATTATCGAAAATGAAAGTGTAACAAAAAAAATTAAACTTCAGCTTCCGGAAAAAGTTGAAAACGTTCTAATTTGTAAAAACCCGCGCTGTATTAGTTCTACAGAAAAATATCTTGTTCATGTTTTTCATCTGGAAAATAAAGAAGCGCGCACTTATCGCTGTGAATACTGCGACGAGATTATTTCTGCAGGAGACTTTAAGTAATGATTAGTCTGCGGATTTACGCGGAAAGACACGGAATGTAATAAAGAGAAAGGATTAAGAAATTATGGTTAATGTTGATAAACTGTACGAGTCGGTTGCAGCAAAGGGGCATGTATGTGTCGGGTTAGATACTGCAGCAGATTATGTTCCTCCATCGGAAAGAAATAAAGCCAAAAATGATGCAGAAGCTGTTTTGGCTTTTAACAAAGCGCTTGTTGACGCTACTTTTGACGTTTCTGCATGTTACAAAGTGCAAATCGCTTACTACGAAGAAATGGGTCTTGCCGGGTTAAACACATATGCAGAAACTTTAAAATATATCCGCAGTAAAAACTGTCTTATTATTGCCGACATTAAACGCGGTGATATTGCAGATACTGCTCTGCGGTATGCCAAAGCGCATTTCTCAGGTGATTTTCAGGCAGATTTTGTTACTTTAAGCCCTTACATGGGCATGGACTCCATTGAACCCTGGCTTAAGGAAGCACAAAATTCTGGCAAGGGCGCATTTGTTCTTATGCGGACAAGTAACCCTGGAATGAAAGATTTTGAATATCTTGATGTATCAGACGGCAAACGGGTTTATCATAAGGTAGGTGACAAGATGGCGTCTCTTGCGCAACAATACAAGGGCAAATATGATTACGGTATGTTCGGTGTTGTTGTCGGCTGTACAGAAAGAGACGAAGCTGCTGCAATAAGACAGAATTACCCTAATCTGTTTTTCCTTATTCCTGGATACGGAACACAGGGCGGCGGCGCTTTGGATGCGGCTTTGCTTCTTCGCGAAGGTAACGGCGGCGTTGTAAATGCTTCAAGGTCGATTATCACAGCCTGGCAGAAAGAAGCAGGTTTTGAAACTGCAGATAATAATTTTGCCGCTGCAGCGGCAAGAAACGCGGCAGTAAAAATGAGGGACGAAATTAAGGGAGCGCTATGATGAGCAGCAGTTTAATTTGTGAACTTGCAAAAAATACAACCGTTACAGAAGAATATTTTATTCTTCAGTTTGTCTGGAATGCCGCAACACCTAAAGCGGGGCAATTTTTCATGATCAAACCTGTACGCAGCTCTTGTTTCCTTCCGCGTCCTATCAGTATTTTTAATTTTAATCCAGATAAAAAAATTGTTAAGTTTCTTATTTCCAAAAGAGGCAAAGGTACAGAAGAACTCTATAACCTGCAGCCCGGCGAAAAAGTTCAGTTAACAGGTCCGCTTGGCAATTGCTGGGCAGACTTCCTGCCGGAAAACGGCAAGGCAGCTCTTGTAGGCGGAAGCGCCGGAGTTGCGCCTCTTGCCGCTCTTGTTTCTGAAAAACCGGATTATTATTTTCACTTTTTTGCCGGTTTCAGAAAGGGCTTTAGAGAAAAAGAACATGAAAATCTAATTATGGGAGCAGCTTTAAAAGCAAAGAAATTTTCCATTGCTGCCGAAGACGGCGGCAATGCGCTGAACGGCAAAATTGTTGATTTTATTTTTCAGCCGGAAGATTTTGATGTAATTTTCGGATGCGGCCCAATGCCTATGTTAAATGCATTAAGAAAAAAATGTGAAGCAAAAAAAGTTCCATGCTTTTTATCGCTGGAAAGCAGGTTTGCCTGCGGTGTAGGCGCCTGTTTTGGCTGCACGGTTCACACTGCAAAAGGCAACCGCAGATGCTGCAAAGACGGTCCTATATTTGCATCCGGGGAGATTTTATTCAATGAGTGAAACAAAAGTTGATTCTGTTAATGATCCTGTAACCGACATGTCGGTTAACATTGCGGGCGTAAAATTTAAAAACCCTGTTATCGCTGCTTCCGGCACATTCGGTAACGGAACTGAGTATAACGGCATTATGGATATTTCCATGCTTGGCGGTATTTGCTCAAAGGGTTTAACTCTGACTCCAAGAGCCGGAAACTCAGGCATTCGTGTCTGGGAAACACCAGACGGCATGATCAATTCCATTGGTCTTGAGAATGTAGGTATTCACGCATTTATAGAAAACGAACTTCCTTTTTTGCGGCAGTTAGGTCCTGCAATTATTGCAAATCTTTCCGGGTCTGCTTCTGATGAATATGTAAAAGGAGCTGCTCTTTTAAACGATTCATCCATAGACATGATTGAACTTAATATTTCCTGTCCCAACATTAAAGACGGCGGAATGGCGTTTGGCCTTGATTCCGGAACCGCCGCTGCTCTTGTTTCTGCAGTAAGGCGCGTTTCCCGCAATAAACCTGTTATGGTTAAATTATCACCTAACGCACCTAACCTTGCCGCTGTCGCCAAGGCATGCGTTACTGCCGGCGCAGATGCGCTTTCTCTTGTAAATACTTTTAAATCCATGGCGATAGATGTTGTAAACAGAAAACCAGTATTTGATAATATTACCGCAGGGCTTTCCGGTCCTGCGATTAAACCAATTGCGCTTCGCATGGTCTGGGAATTATTTGAAGCTCTTGAAGATTCAAAAGTTAAGATACCAATTGTAGGTATCGGCGGTATTTGCTGCACAAATGACGCGCTCGAATTTCTTATGGCAGGAGCTGCCGCAATACAGGTAGGTTCTGCTACTTTTGCAAATCCGCACACAATGACAAATATCATAGACGGGTTGCAGTGTTATATGTCAGAAAATAAGATTAATAAAGTCTCAGAAATTTCTATAAGGAAATAAATATGGATAAAGTAGTTGATTTATTACGCGAATCAGGCGCAATGCTGGAAGGTCATTTTCTTTTAAGTTCCGGACGGCATTCCAACAGATATTTCCAATGTGCAAAATTATTGCAGTATCCGGATAAAGCAAAAGCTGCTTTGGAATCTGCGGCAGAAAATATTTACAAAGATATTAAAGCCGGTAAATTAAATATTGATGTTGTCACTGGTCCTGCAATGGGCGGTATTGTTGCTGCCTGGGAAATGGCAAGGCAGTTAAGTATACTTTTGGGAAAAAGTATTCCGGCAATATTTACAGAAAGGGACGAAAACGGTCAAATGACGCTTCGCCGCGGATTTGAACTTTCTTTGGGTCAGAATGTTTTGATTGTAGAAGATGTAATCACTACCGGGAAATCTTCTTTGGAGTGCGCACAGGCTCTTGAAGCAGCAGGAGCGAAAATTGCAGCTCTATCTTGTGTTGTTGACAGGCGCGATGAAGGTGCGCAGGATCTCCCGTGGCCGTTTTATCCTGCGGTTAAACTTACTGCAGGCAACTGGGATGCAGGCGAATGTGATTTGTGCAAGCAGGGTGTCCCGGCAGTAAAACCCGGCTCACGGAAGATATAGAGAATGTCCGCGGATTTACGCGGAAAAACGCGGATTAAATATGAAAGCACAAAAGCCGTATACAATAATTTTTCAAGATGAAAAAATTATTGCAATTAATAAAGCGTCAGGTATTTCTGTTGGCGGTGACAGGTGGGACGAATCAAAGGACAGACTTGATAAATTAATTGAACGTGATTTAAAAATATCAAAAATATTTACAGTTCATCGCATAGATAAAGAAACATCAGGCCTTATTGTTTTTGCCAAAGACAGGGACACTCACCGAAATTTATCTGTCGCTTTTGAACAGCGTAATGTTTTAAAAAAATATTTAGCCGTTGTTCATGGCAGACCGTCCTGGAAAGAAACAAAATGCGACCTTGCACTTGTACCAAACGGAAACAAAAAACACATGACTATAATTGATAAATTTCGCGGCAAAGAGTCACTTACACATTTTATTTTAAAATTTAGCGCAGGAAATTACAGTGTACTTGAAGCACTGCCAGAAACCGGAAGAATACATCAAATAAGAGTTCATGCTGCAGCGATTGGACATCCTGTTGTTTGTGATGAATTATACGGAAAAATAAATCCTATTAAATTATCATCTTTTAAAAAAGGCTGGCGGGGAGATCCTATAGAAGAACGTCCTTTACTTTCAAGATTGGGTCTTCATGCACTTGAACTAACTCTTCCTGACGGTCAAAACTTTATTGCGCCTGTTACAAAAGATATATCAAGCTTAATTAATCAAATGCAAAAATCATCTAAATAATTATCCGCGTTAATCCGTGAAAATCCGCGGACTAAATATTAATTTTATTTGTTAAAGTTAACCTGCGGGATAACCGCGCCTGAATTTAACGCTGCTTTATTTTCCGCTTTAATTGCATCATAAACTTCCTGACGGAAAACTTTTACTTTCTTCGGCGCATCAATTCCAATACGTACCTGATCTCCGCGGATTTCGATTATAGAAATCGTAATATCATCGCCGATTACAATTTTTTCATCAACTTTTCTTGAAAGTATCAGCATTGTATTACCCTTTCCCGCTGTTGTTCAATTCGGCAATAATATCATGTTTTGTTCTCCATTTTGCATCTGATAAAATTGCCTGAACACCTGTCATGTTTTCCTTGTTTATAACAAGAGGCCCCTGAAGGTTAGCTGTCATTGGACCGCCGTCCTGCGGAACAGTAACTATAACAAAAATTAATGCATTTTCCGGTGATGTTATTCCTATATCTGCAAGTTCTTCGTTTGTAATATTTGCTTCGTAATCCTTTCTGAAAATAAAAGGATTAATTAAAATGAATGCAATTTCTTTTTCATCAACAGACTGCAGCCAGAAAAAAGGCTGATGTTCAGCATCGACCAATACATACTTTACATAGTCTTCGAACCCAAAAAGCCCCTGCGGAATTTTTACCATTTGCTTTTCATCTGCATCTATAAGGCCGAATGCCTTTGTATCAACTTTCATAATAAACTCCTTAAGTCCTTATCTTAGAAAATTCAGAAGTGACGGCGGCAGAAGTTTTGCCGCGGTAGCCAATATAGCCTGATGTGCATTTTGCGCCATTTTAAGATCTGTTATTGCAGTTGCCATGTCAAGCCCTGTTTCGCGGTCGTACATTCTTGTTACATTCGGTATTTGCTGATTAATTCTAAGCCATGCAAATTCAGCACGCTCATAGCGGCTGCTTACGTCTGCAAGCCTGTAAGCCATATTGTTTATCGAAAGATCTATTCCCGCTATTCCCTGACTGCCGATAAAATCCTGATCTCCGCGCAGCATTCCGTCTCTTAAACGGATTACCATATCAAAAACAGATCCGCCTGCAACTCTTGCAGTTGGACTCCAGTTAGGTGCATTATTATGCATGTTTCCGGCAATAATTCCAAGATCGCGTAACACCGTAGCTCCGCCTGTTTTATCTTCTGCGCGGATTAAGTGCGCATTAGTGCCTTCAAGGACAAGTCCTCTTGAATCAATGTCTATGTAAGCTTTAACAGGCGCTGCAGAATCATTTATTTTTGCAACTATCGAAGGCAGAGTGTCACCGATTGCCACGCTGATTTCTACGCCGTCAATAAAGAAAGCGCCGTTTTCCTGCACTCTGTAATCTGTTGCGTCAACAGTAGAAAACACCTGCATTTTTTCTGCCCAGAATGCTTCTCCGCCGCTTATATCAAGTTCAAGGAACATATTGTCGCCGATTTCTACCTGACGTGAAGCTCCGGCTCCGCGGTATTCCACGCGTGTTATTAATGTTTCAGGACCGCCTTCTACAGTTCCTTCCACAAGCCTGAACGGCTGTGTAAAAAGTTTATCTCCGGCAAAAGCCTGTTTTGTATCAGGACCCAATACATTTGACAGCGAAACAAGTTCTTTTAAAAGTTCATTTACTTCAACTGCCATTATCTTAAGATCATCCCCGGAATAAACGCCGTTTGCGGCTGTTACAGCTAGTTCTCTTATTCGCTGTAAAACATCCGTAGTAGAAGTTAAATAATCATGAGTATTGTTATAATGATCCTGCGCATATTTTACGTTTTCTTCAAAACGGTTAAGACGTGCAAGATATGAATCGTATCTTACTGCATGCGCCGCAGCAATAGGATCGTCACGCAGGCTTGTTATCCTTGTCTGCTGACCTATCTGCTTCATGATATCCGCTGCTCTTTCTTCCTGTCTGCGTAAATTAAATTGTACATCCGTTACCGGCATGTTAGTTGAAACTCTTGTCATCTTAAACCTCCGTGTTTATTGTTTATACGCCCATGCGGTTGATTAATGTATCAAGCATGGCATTAACTGTAGAAATGTAGCGGGCTGCCGCTTCATATCCTTTTTGGAATCGAATCATATTAGTCAATTCTTCGTCCAGATTTACTCCGGAAATTGACTCTCTTAAATCTTTTAAATACTTCATAATCTGGTTTTCTGTCGCAAGCGCTCTTCCCGACTGCTCGCCAAGTAAACCAATATTGCCTATTGTGTTTGCAAAGTAATCATCGAATGTCGCAAAACGTCCTACCATTACTGCATTATTTCTGATTGACGAAATCGCTGATGCAGCATCGCCGTTACCCGGATTTGCAGGTCTTCCGTTTTCGCCGAACCCGGCTGCTACAGATGTAGGATCGCGGAATAAATCCGGGTTAACCCTTATCCATCCTGAAGGATTTGCAATCGGAGCAAGAGCATAATCCTGCGCTCCTCCGCGAAGGCTTTCCACTGCGTCAGCCTGTGCCCATGTAAATGCGCCTTGTGCTCCTGATTCATTTAAAATACCGGCGTATCCTGCAAGGAAGTGCCCTGAATCCTGAACATGGCGTATAACAAAATCGGGGTGCACCCTTTGGCCGTCAACAAGTTCCGAAGGAGTTCCCTTAAGCTGAAGCTGTCCTTCCCTGTTAAGGCGCGCTACAACTTCTGCACCTGAATTATTAATGCGTGTAATAATATCGCTTACTGTATCAGTTGAATAATACGGAACATCAATCATTCTGTCTGAACCAGAAAGAGTTATTACGCCTTCAAAACCCGGCTGTGCCTGCGGTTCAAGCATGTTCTGTCCGTTTATTCTGTAAATATATGTAGAATCAAAGAAACCGTTTCCTGAACGATCATAGTTTCCGTTTACGTTTGTTACAAACGGATATTCAGAGAAGAAGTTAATGCCTGTTCTTCCGTTTGCGCCGTATGCTTCACGGTGAATTTCGTTTACAAGGTCTGTAAAATTCATTGTCATGTTATCAAGATTTTGAATCTCGCTTTGAATTGTTACATCGCGAAGTTCAAATAACGCACCAAGCGCGCCTCTTGTAAAGTTCATTTCACGTCCGGTATCGCGCCAATAAATATATGCAAAACTTTCTGCATCCACATCTTTTCTTAAATCAAACTGCCTGCCAATCTGTCCCTGAACAAGAACATGACCGGAAGTATGAACCATGAATTCATCAGGATCTTTCTGGGTGACTGTTATGTCAATTATTGAAGACAGTTCGTCAACAAGTAAATCGCGCCTGTCCATAAGATCATTTGGATTATCGCCCTGCCCCTTAATGCGCTGTATATCTCCGTTAAGCGCCGCAATCTGGCGCGTAATTTCGTTTACTCTTGAAACATTCATCTGAATGGCATCGTCTGCCTGTGTCTGCAGCGTTTTAAGTCCGTGAAAATGTCCGTTAATGCCGTCTATTAATGTTTTACCTCTGTTAAGAACTGCTACGCGGTATTCGTTATCTGCAGCATTCTGTGAAAGTTCCTGCCATGCATCCCAGAAAGTATCCATCTTGCTTCTGATGGAATTAAATCCTGTTTCCATGTACAGGTGTTCCATGTCGCGGATGTATTTATCGCGGACATCCCAGTAACCTTCTCCTGATGACTGCGCTACAATTCTCCTGTCAAGAAGCTGATCTCTAATGCGTTCTATTCTTTCTACAGATACACCCTGTCCAAGCTGTCCCGGTGTTTCTGCACGATTAAGTCCCGGTAAATAAATCGGTTCAAAAGGAGTAAACTCGACTCTCTGCCGTGAATATCCTTTTGTGTCCATATTGTTAATATTATGTCCAATAGTATTTAAAGCTGTCTGATGCGCCTGAACGCCTCTTCTTCCGATTTCTAAACCCATAAATGTCGATGTCATGTTATCCTCCGATTAAAAACTTCTGTTAAGAACCATGCTGCGCATATCATTCGAAAAATGTGTTCCTTCTTTTGTGTACATTTTTCCTCCGCGTTCCGGAAAAGCAAGATCAAAAAATTCTTTAAGAGTTGCTTTTACTTCGGTAATGTATGTAAAAAGCGCGTCGTTTGCCATGCGCAATTTAATTGCTTCAAACTTTAAGCTGCGGTAAATCGAGGTTAAATCATTTCTTTGGTTTTCCGGCAGAATTGAAACAAGCGCGTAGAACTTTCCCTTGTCATCAAGAGTTTCAGAAAAACTCTGTTCATGTACAAGTGTTTTAAAAACTGTAAAAAGTTTTTCGCGTTCGTTTTCCAGGTCTTCCATTTTGATCTCTATGGAGTTCATCGCACTCAGATGATCTTCAAAAATAGCCCATTCGCGATCTGTAACTGCCTGACGGATCTTATCCTGAACAATTACTGCATTCTGGATAAGTTCACATTCCTGCAATAGGATGTCCCTGCATTTTTCATAAATCATGATTATACCTCTCTTATAATATCGGTGTATTAAATAAGAGGGTTTAGGGATGGTTTTTGGTTATTTTCAGGATATTTTTGCCGCTAATCCGGGAATATTCGACCTTATCCATCATATTTCGTATCATATAGACCCCTAAACCGCCTATTTCGCGGTCTGTAAGGGGTTTTTCAAGGTCCGGAGGGGGTTGTTCCAGCGGATTAAAGGGACGGCCTGTGTCTTCAAACATAATAACAGTTTTATCGTTGTTAGATATTGCCACTGTTGTTTTTCCGCCCTCTTTTCCATAGGCATAATATGCGATATTTGTAAAAACTTCTTCTACAGCAATTTCTATTTCGTGGCGTAAACCGAACGGGAAGTTGTAATCTACAAGTTCCGATTTAATAAACTCCATAACCTTCTGAAGGTTATTGGCAGATGCTTCAACCGTTATTTTTTTCATTGAATCTACTGTTTCAATCTCTGTATTTTCTTCGATCTCTTCACTGTCTTTTTTTATATTTTTTATTTGCAGCGAAAGCATTGTTATATCGTCTGCCTGCTCTGCTCCGTCTGCGAAATTGTCTACTTCCCTTTTTACATTGATTAAAATATCTTTTGGAGAGGAAAATTTGCCTGTATTCAATGTTTCCTTAAGCCGGTCTTCTCCGAACAGTTCTTTCTTTTTGTTCATGGCTTCTGTAATGCCGTCTGTATATAAATATAAAGTATCGCCTTCTTCCAGATATATTTCTTCTTCGTTGTAAACAGTATCTTTTTCTATCGCCAGAACAATATACTGCTTTGTATTTAAATACTCAAAATTTCCTTTATGTTTTTTTAAAAGAGGCGGATTATGCCCGGCGTTAACAAAAGTAAACTTCCCTGTTGGTATGTTGTATATCCCCATAAATGCCGTAACAAATATACATGAATCATTATTTTCGCATAATTTATTATTAACAGATTCCAGTGCTTCTTTTGGGCTTTTCCCTGTGGAAAAATTATTAATAAGTGTTTTTGTATTCACCATAAATAATGATGCAGGTATCCCCTTTCCGGAGACATCAGCAATTACAACTACAAGATTATCCTTGTCTATAAAATAAAAATCGTAAAAATCTCCGCCTATTTCCTTTGCAGGAATCATCGTAGCGTAAATATCAAATTCATTTCTTTCCGGAAAAGCTGGAAAAGTACTGGGAAGCATGCTTGCCTGGATTTCCTTTGCAACTGCAAGCTCGGTGCTTATGCGTTTCTTTTCTTCACGGTCACGCGCATTTTCTTCGATAGATTTTTTTAAATCGATTGTCATTTTGTTAAAAGTTTTGGCAAGCTGTCCAAGTTCGTCTTTTGAATCAACTTTTAACTTCATGTCAAGGTTTCCAAGTCCTAGCTGGGCAACATCGTATGTAAGATGCTTTAACGGAGTGTTAATAAATCTGGAAATTAATAAATACGCAAGCAGCAGCATTGCAACAAACGAAATTTCTATAATAACTGAAAAAAGGCGGTTTTGTTTTTCTACATCTGCGAATATCTCATTTTCAGGAATCTGAATCGATAAAAGCCATCCGTTGTTCATGTAGCGTCCAAAACGCATGTAGTTAATTCCGTTATGTGTAAAGTAATCAGAATTAATATCCCAGGGAATACTTTGTATTGAATCTCCGATAAAGCTGTCTGTGTATATACTGGAAATAATATAATCTTTTTCCGGGACACAAAGCAAAACAAAACTGTTCTCTGTAGGATTAATCTCTATTAATTGACTTATTACTTCGTCAATTTCCCAGTCTACTGTTGTTACTGCAATTAACCTTTCGTTACTGTATATTCCAGATCCTGCTGTCGTCATTAAACTAAATGATCCTGAATCGTCAACATATGGTTTGGTCCAGAAAACCTGATACGGCTCTGTAATATTGTCAATTATTTCCCTGTACCAGCCTCTGTTGTGATAGTCATATTGGTCCATGACAAATGTATCATCAATCCTGACTGTTTCCATTGTTTTATCGTAAAAAGCATAAAAACCTGCTCTTTGTTTATCTGATTTAAATGCATAAGGTTCAAACCAAAAGCCTCCGCCGACAGCATCCGGTAGGCCGCTCAAACCTTCTACAGCGAATTTTTCTCCCAGTGTTTCTGATTGTTCTTCAAAACAGAGCTGTCCTCCAATCGAATAAAAAACCGATCCTCGTTCCAGTTCTGCTATTACTTTATTTACTTTTTCAGTTTCAAATTCCAGTGTTTTTTGAATACTTTCGATACGGAGTCTTTTATAACTAACAGTTGTAGCAAGTGAATAAAATATAAATGCTGTACCTATAAGTGATAAAAAAACAAGGACTATAACAAGTATTTTTGTCCGGATCGAATAAATTACCATTTTTAATTTGCAACAAGCATTTCCTGAAGAGCAACCATTCCCAGAACATTTTTAACAATTTTAGATGGGCTTTCAATCTTGAAAGATCCGCCGTCATCCATTGCTTGTTTGTAAAGTTTTAACACTACTCTGATTCCTATCGAACTTAGATATTCAATCTGAGCCATGTTAAGAATTATTACTTTCTGCCCTTCTTTGATGATTTCCAAAAGCTTTTCAAGAAGAAAATCGGCGTTGTTGGAATCAATACGTCCTTTTGCAGTTATTTTGCAAATTCCGTCTTTTATTTCCTGGTTTATTTCAAGATCGTCATCAATTTTCATCTTTTTTCTCCTTATTATGCGCCCAGCACGACTCGAACGTGCCACCCACAGATTCGAAGTCTGTTACTCTATCCAGATGAGCTATAGGCGCTGAAAAATAA
>Ga0123356_10002965_pt1 | contig 17937 bp, 21 predicted proteins | sample TergutEmb28metaG_2_FD_92546 | JGI IMG/M metagenome (GOLD analysis project Ga0123356, IMG submission 92546) | Embiratermes neotenicus P3 segment gut microbial communities from Petit-Saut dam, French Guiana - Emb289 P3 | ecosystem: Host-associated > Arthropoda: Insects > Digestive system > Gut ...
GGCCCGGCGGCAGAGGGCAGCGCCGTTGACGTTTGCCCGGCGGTTTAATTCGAAGCGCGCGATGAGCTCGGGTGGCAGCGTGGTGGCCAGCACCTCGCAGTAGGTGCGCAGTGCCCGGGCGTGCTTTTCGCGTCCCGCCGCCGTGAGGACGAGGTTGATCCCCCGGCGATCGTCGACGCAGCTGATCCGCTCCACGAAGCCGTGCCTGTCCAGCCGGTCGGCGAGCCGAGATAGGGCGCTCTGGCTGAGGTGCACCAGGTCAGCCAGGCCGGGCCGAAGCGGCACAGGGCGCTGACGCTCGAGGGCATCCTCGATGCGGCCATGGCCCTGCTCGACATCGACGGGGCGGCCGCGCTGACGATGCGCAACCTCGCCGACGCCCTGGGATGCAAGCAGGCATCGCTCTACCGGCACATCCGCAACCGCGAGGAACTCGTGACGCTGCTCGCCGACCGGGGGGTAAGCCCGGCAAGCACACCCCCGCCAGGCGACCTGGACTGGGCTGGCCAGGCGGCTTGGTCCGCGCGCCTTTTCCGCGATCATCTGCGCCGGCATCCCGGCCTGGTCTCGCTCCTGCACGGGACCGAGCGGCTCGGCCCGAACTCGCTGGCGGGCGTGGAGTACGCCCTCGGAGTGTTCACCCGTGCCGGGATGAGCCCCCGGCTAGCGGCCGCCGCCGCATACTCGCTGGCCACCTTCATCGTCGGCTCGGTGCAGTTCAACCTGGGGCTGGACGCGTCACAGCCCGACGAACGCCAGCACCGCCGGCTGCTCTACCGCTCGCGAGACGCAGCAGCCTTCCCGCTACTCGTCCGGCACGCCAACGCGCTCGCGGAGGTCAGCAGCGACGACGAGTTTGAGGTCGGCCTCACCGCACTGCTCGCGGGATACCGCGATCTCATCGAATCGTGAAGCCGGCTGGGCGTGCGGGGCAGGCGCGGGTCGCCCGCGTCTTCGCCGGCGCGGTGCTCGGCCCCGGTCAAGCGCCGGGCGCCTGTTCGGCCGTACGGGTCTGGTGATCGGGGTCAGCCGGCGGTGTTCCGGGCTGCCGACCACCGATGACCAGCACTGCACGACCCTGCAAAGTGCAGCCGGAGCGGATGGGGCTCCGGCAACGAGCTGGCGACCCTGGGGATTGAGACCTGATCCAATCCTGTGGTCTGAGCTGTGGGCTGCCACGTGTGGTTCTTGCCGCCTGGGCTGGCGAAAGTGGAGCCAGCTGAAGAACACAGGAAGGCAAGGACAATGATCGACACCCTGATCCGGCCGACTTCTCCCAACGGCACAAGCGAGGGCCCGACTTCGACTGCGGTCGATGGCGGCGCCCGTCCCGGCTCCCCCGGCCCGCGACGCCGGCCTCGGGGCCGGCTGTGGGCACTCCTGCACGCTCAGGCTCTGCTTAGCGGTCTGAACGCCGACGTGCTCGGCATCGAGGACGACCGGGGGCGGATGGCTGGCCGGCGGGAAAGGTGAGGTGTGGCTGCCTAGAGGCCGTGTTCATCGAGCGTGTTCTGGACGAGCCGGGCTTCTGGTGATCCGACCCGCTGATAGATCGCGAGCGCCGCGCGCAGCTTCCTGGCGGCCTCGGCACTATCGCCACCGAGCTGACTGCGGCCGAGGCCGGCCAGCGCCCTGGCTTCCTCCGCGGGGGCGCCCAGCTCGATCGCCTTGGCCAGCGCCTCGCGGTGAAACTCGCTGGCCTTCTCGGGGGCCAATGCCCGGGTAGCCAGTTCGCCGAGGCCGTTAAGGGCGACGATCTCGCCGTGCCGTGAGCCCAGGTCGCGATGCAGCTCGAGGGCCTCCGCAAGGCAAGCCGCAGCCTCCGAATACTCCCCGGCTTCCTGGTGCGCCATGCCGAGTTGATCGAGAGCCCAGGCCTGGCCGAGCCGGTCGCCGAGCTGACGCCACAACTCAAGTGCCTCGCGCTCGTGCGCCAGAGCGGCGGCATAGTCCCCGGTCAGCCGCCACGCGAGACCAAGCTCAGTCAGCGCGTCGGCCTCGTCGAACGTAGACCGAAGACCGCGGAACAGCGACAGCGCCCGCTGGTATTTCTCGATCGAAGCCCGGTAGGCGCCGGTCACCAGCAGCCCCATCCCAAGGCCAGTCAGCGAGACTGCCTCGGCCAGCTTGTCGCCCGCCGACAGGGCAAGCTCCAGCGCCTGCTGGTGGCAGTCGATTGCGGCCCGAAAGTCCGAGGTGTGCCCGTAGACCAGGCCAAGGTGATTGACCGCATAAGCCTGACCCGGCTTGTCGTCCAGCTCGCGGAACAGCTCGATAGCCTGCGTCAAGGTGCCTACCGCGGCTGGGTAATCCCCGGTCAGCTGCTGCAGCAAGCCAAGCTCGTCAAGCATGCCCGCTTCTCCGCGCCGGTCCCCAGCCGCTCGCGCTGCGCGCAGCGCCGTCCGGTACTGGGCCGTGGCTTGCTGCCAGTGGCCGCGGGCGCGGAGGTAGCCGCCCATCGCAGCGGCGATCGCGATCGAGTGCAGCGGCATCCCCTCGGCTGCCGCGTAGCTGACCGCCGCATGCAAGTTGGGGCGCTCGGCGTCCAGCCAGTCGGCTGCTTCCTGCGACGAGGTCAGCTGGGGGACGCTGGCGGGCGGACCGGCTGGCGGCAGTCGCCCGCCGGCCGTGGTCCAGGTCGCGATGTGCCGGCACGCGCCGGCGGCAACATGAGCGTAGAAGTTGATCAGCCGTTCGACGGCGGCACGCGCCGGCATCGGCTGGTCGGCCGCGACGAGCGCTCGCGCATACTCGCGCAGCAAGTCGTGCAGCAGGTACCGGCCGGGCGCCGGCTCAGTGAGCAGATGATGATCGTAGAGCTCGTCCAGCTGGCGCCGGGCATCCTCAAGGCTCGCGTCGTCCAGCGCGGCGGCCGCGTACGCGTCGATGTCTGGTCCCAAGGTGAGGCCGAGCCGCCGGAACAGCCGTTGCTGATCCGCCGTGAGGTCCTGATAGGACAGGTCGAATGCCGCCGCGACCGACAGGTTCTCCGCGCGCATCACCGCCAGCCGGTCGCACGCGGCGGCCAGCTCAGCCGCGAGCTCGGCGGCCGTCCTGGCCGGGTGATGCCTGAGCCGCCGAGCGAGCATTCCGATTGCCAGCGGCAGGTACCCGCATAGCCGGGTGATCTCCCGGCCGGCGGCCTCGTCCAGTTCAAGGTCGGCTCGTCCGGCGAGCCGGACGAGCAGCGCCCACGCCTCATCCGGAGACAAGGTGTCGATGCTGATCACGATGGCGTCCTCGAGCGCGGTCAGCCGCCGCCTGCTGGTGACCAGCACCAGGCTGGCGGGGCTGCCGGGCAGCAGCGGTCGCACCTGCTCGTGCCCGGCGACGTCGTCGAGGAGCAGCAGGATTTTCTTGCCCGCGACGTGGTCTCGCCACTTCGCTTCCCGCGCTTCCAGGCCAGGCGGGATGTGCTGAACGGGCACTCCCGCCGTCATCAGCAGGCTCGCCAGGGCGTCGGCCGGGTCGACGGGTGACTGACCAGCGGTGTGCGCGTGCAGCGGGAGGAAGAACTGCCCGTCAGGGAAGCGTCCGGCGAGCCGGTGCGCGGCGTGCACGGCGAACGTCGTCTTGCCAATGCCAGCCATCCCGTCGATCGCGTAGATGCCCACCAGGCCGCCGCCCGCCACCTCCAGCGAATGTTCCAGGCCGGTCAGCTCACGTTCGCGGCCGGTGAAACCGCCGATGTCACGCGGCAAAGTTCGCGTCGCGGCAGCCGCTGACGATTCCGGCGCGGCCTCGCTCCTGACCGCCAGCACCCGCGCCGGCTCGGCCCGGCCGCGGGCGGCAGCAACGAATGCCTCGTGCACCAGGCCAGTCAGCTTGAGCGCACTGGCCAGCATCAGGGCGCTGTCCTTGCGCGCCGTCCGGTTGATGCCCCGTTCCAGGTCGCTGACCGACCGCGGGCTCAGCCCGGCCTGCTCGGCCAGCTCCTCCTGTGTCAGCCGCGCCTCGGTCCGCAGCTGCCTCAGCAAGTCGGCGAACCTCAGCGCAGGCTCCACGTCTGCAGAGCCTACGTCGGCGCAGCCACCTGCTGGGCTCTGTCGGCGCCGGGCTGGCCGGCTCTTCCCGTCGGCAAGATCGCCAGCCCTGGCACGGTCCGCGGCACGCGCGGGTTTTCTGCGGAAGCGTGTCGGACGTGGCGGCACCGCCCACCATCTACTGCTTGGCGGTGCTGGCCGAGCTAGCTCAGATGCCGGACGAAGAACCGGGTGCTGTCGTCTGCCTCGAACTGCGGGACGCCGGTGTGCCCGCCCAGGTTGGCGTGCAGCGTCTTCTCCTTGGAGCCGAAGGCATCGAACAGGTCCAGGGCCATCTGCCGGTCGTTTCCCTCGTCGTCCCACTGGAGCTGGACGAGAAGCGGAATGGTGACCTGCCGCGCCTCCCCGAGCATGATGCGCGGCACGAAGCTACCGGCGAACAGCACAGCGGCCGTGATGCGCGGCTCGACCACCGCCAGCCGTGTGCCGATGGAGATCACCCCTCCCGAGAACCCGACCGGGCCGCCGATCTCGGGCAGGAGAAGGAGGGCGTCCAGGGTGGCCCGCCATTCGGGGACCGCATTTTCGACCAGCGGGAGGACCAGCCGGTCGACGATGTCGCCGGAGACCGGCTCGCCGGCCTGCAGCGCCAGGCGCAGGTCCGCGCGGGCCGCCTCGGCGGCGGCGACGCGCGGCCGGTCACCGCTGCCGGGAAGCTCGATCGTAGCTGCGGCGAAACCCTCCGCCGCGCAGTGCCGGGCGCGTGCCACCAGTCGGGAGTACATCTTGTGCAGGCCGCCCGGGTGGCCGAGCAGGATCAGCGGCGCCGGTTCGGATGCCGATCCGGGCGTCCACAGGATGCCGGGGATATCAGCGAGCGTGAATTCGCGTTCGACGACGCTGTCGTCGAGGCGCTGTTCCGTGGTGAATCGCATGGTCGTGCCCTTCGGAGTGCTGTCTGACGGCGCTCCCGGACGACCTATGGCCCGACCGTGACCCCAGAGAGGAGCACCCATGCCGATGCGTTCACGGATACCACCTCCCCGTCTTGTCGCGGCCTCCAGAAGATTACCAGTGAGGCCCCTCGAGCCGAACCCGCGAGGTCATCCTGCACCATGGCCACTGACGCCGACGGCCGGGAACTTGCCGTCAGATTCTCGCCAGACAACCACGTTCCCTTTTCGCGATCATGGATTCATGACCACCGTTACCCACAAGACAACCGACTATGAGGTACGGCCCATCGCGGCTGAAGTCCTGGCCGAGCTTCGCGCCCGCGATGACGCTGGCAATCCGGCGGTCAGGCTTATCGACGCTGACGGCGGGGCGCCGCTACGGTGCTGCCTTCGCCCCGTCCTGCCAGGAGAGCGGGTGGCGCTGGTGTCGTATGCGCCGTTGCGCAGGTGGGCGCGCGAGACCGGGGCCGAGCCTGGCCCGTATGACGAGGTCGGGCCGGTCTTCATTCACGACGAGGCCTGCGGCGGATCAGCAACAGCCGGTTATCCGCAAGTTGCTCTCGTTCATGCACGGGCGCTGGAGTTCGGCTGCTTCACGTTCGAGGTACGGCGCCTGGGCTGACTAACGCTGCTGCGCACCTGAGATCGGGCTGTCGTCACATGATGTCGCGACGTGGGTGCTGCTCGTATGGTGACAACAGCATGCGGGCCTATAGGGCCCGCATGCTGTTGCTGCGAGCGTTGTGCTCGACCTCGGCCAAGCCAAGTGCCTCAAGCACAGGCGGCACGTAGTTACCGAAGCGGCCGCGCAGTCCCTTCTTCATGCCGTACCAGCCGCCCACCGGGTTGTCAGGCGACCTTCCCCAGGCCTCGACGGTCCCGTCCTGCGCTTCCTTCTGCTCGTCGGCGTTGCCCAGGGGCACCCAGTCGCCCCGCTCCTTCAGCATTGCGTGCAGGTCGTCGATGCAGCGCAGCTGGTAACGCAGCTGCGTCGTGCCAACCTGCACCACAAGCGCAGGCGGATCACTCGCCTCGTCGCGCCAGGCTTCGAATTCGGACTTTCCGGGTGGTGTTGTCAGGATCCACGGATCAGCAGCCGTTCCGGAACCAGCGGCAGCAGCGGTCATCGCGCAGCCTCCCCTCTCGCAGCGGATCAGCCGATTATGACAGGCCATCCATGACATCTCGTGTCATGATTCCGGCTAGCCTTTCGCTGTGCGCGCCGGGAGACTTGTCGAGCTTCTGAGCCTTCTCCAGGCGCGAGGCCGAATGACAGCAGCACAACTCGCCGCCGAACTGGAAGTGTCGCAGCGCACGATCCTGCGCGACATTGAGGCGCTCAGTGCCGCCGGCTTCCCCGTCTATGCGATTCGCGGCAGCCTCGGCGGGTTCGAGCTGCTAGCTGCATCAAGCCTGGATCTGCCGACCGGTTCGAACCGCCCGGCCAGGCCAGGCGGTGTCGCCGAGAGGGCGCGGATTCGCCTCTCCCCGCGCGCACGGCAACTTGCAGCCCTCAACGGCCGACTTCCCGGCCTCCAGGTGCGCCGATCAGGTCGACGACCTTCGGGTGGCCGGACTGGATGGATGGAGGCGTGGCTGCCTGTTGGCGCTGCCAACTCGGTGGTCGCGGAGATACTGGCGTTGGGCCCTGACGCCGAGGTCGTCGCGCCAGCCGGATTGCGCAACCTCGTCAGGCAAACCGCCCCCTCGAGATCGCTGAGCTGCACCGGGGCGACCCGGCACGTCTCAGTCCGGAACAGCGGCGAGAATGAGCCGACGGGCCTCACGGTGCCGGTCCGGCCGTGATCCGTCGCCGAGTGGGCTGACAACAGCAGGCATCGAAGTGCGGCATGATGATCGGCATGACGGCCGACGATTACCGCGCGAAGGTGATCGCGATGCTCACCGTGGCGCTCGAGACGGATCCGGACGAGTACGTCGAGGAACCCCTGTGGCCGGTCCTCGCGGCACCATTCAGCTTTCCGTGGCCCAAGCCCATGTCAATTGAGGCCGAGGCAGAACTGACTGAGTTCGTCGAGGCCTACAACGACCACCTGACGAAAGTCTTTGGGTACCTCCTCCGCGTGCTCAGCGGGATGATGGGGGCAGCGGCAGAATCCTGTCCGGACTTCGATCCCCGCGAGATCCTCCGCGAGTACGCCATCCGGGCGGCGATGGAGTCCGGCGGCGAGTGACGGCAAGGACCGGCCTGACCTGATCAGCCAGGCTCTGCTCAGCAACGATGAACGGCGCGCCCGCAGTCCTGGCCACGCCTACTCGTCGGACGTTCCGCTGACGGCGTCGAGGAGTCTGGCCAGCCTGGCCCGCATGCTCCGGTCGGCCCGCCCCGTCTGCTCGCCGCCCGGCCCGGCCGGACGCTGAATCCCGGTACCGAGCCGACCTGGCCCGCTCTTGTCGCCCGCGGCTGCCGTAACCAGGTGCTGAGCCGCGTCGAAGGAGATCGGCGCGGTGCCGGGGCTGACCCGCAGTGACTCGTGGGCCAGTCCGTCCAGGTCGGGGTCGTCCTCGTCGAGCGCGAAGATGGTGGCACCCGAGCGCCTCACGTCGTGCACGCGCTCGAGCAGCCGTTCCGGGGCGACGCCTCGGCTGACCACCAGCAATGTCTCCTCTGGCGTCGCGGCCGCCAGCCTGCTAAGGCCGACCGACAGGTGCGGCGGCGCGCCCGGCTCAGGGGCCCAGCGGACGAGGGTGGGAGCGAGCTCGGGTATCCCTGCGTATCTGCTCTCGTCATCCAGATGCGCTGCCATGTGCCAGGGCTCTTCCTCCGCAGGGCCGATGATCAGCAGTCCGCTCGGCGTCCGGACGCTGCGGCGCAGGGCATGCGCGAACGCCGACGTCCGATCCAGCCACCCGGTCGGGGCGAGCAGGGCCCGGAGGGTCGCGACCTGTTCGGCATTCATGCTTCTCATCGTGCGCCTGACTCACCGGGCGGGCGAATACTTCTGGCAGGATCAGCCCATGACACCTGAGTCGTCAGCCGGTGGCGGCGCGGACGTCGCGGGCCTCGTCATCGGCGTGCTGGGCGGGACCGGCGATGAAGGTCGCGGGCTCGCGCGACGGCTGTCGATGGCCGGCCACCGGGTCATCATCGGCTCCAGGAAGGCGGAGCGGGCAGCGGCTGCGGCCGCCGAACTCGGCGGCGGGCTGCTGTCAGGAGCCGAGAACCGCGACGCGGCGGCCGCCGCCGACGTCGCCATCGTCGCCGTGCCGTGGGACGGACACCGGGACCTGCTTGTCGCGCTGGCCGAGCCGCTGAGCGGCAAGATAGTGATCGACATCGTCAACCCGATGGGATTCGACTCCCGCGGTGCCTACCCGCTGCGCGTGCCTGAGGGCAGCGCGGCCGAGCAGGCCGCGGTCGTGCTGCCTGACAGCACCATCGTGGGCGCGTTCCACCACGTCCCGCACGGATTGCTTCTCGACCCGGCGGTCGCCACCATCGATATGGATGTGCTGGTGCTCGGCGACGTGCGGGCCGCCACCGACCTTGTCATTGCCCTCGCCTGCGAGATCCCGGGTATGCGCGGCATCTACGGCGGACGGCTGCGAAACTGCGGCCAGGTCGAGGCGCTGACCGCGAACCTGGTGTCGATCAACCGCCGGTACCACGCGCACGCCGGGATCCGCATCACCGGCGTGTGAAGTGACCTAGCTGGCTGGGTCGTGGGCGGGCCGGCCGAGGGCGCCGAGCAGGCGGTCGAGATCGCTGATGCGGCCGGCTACTTCTCGCCTGAGGTGCTGCGCCAGTGTTTCCCACTCAGCCGGTCCGGGGACCTGGCCGTCGGGAACAGCCTCGGCCAGGGCGGACCTGATCTGCGCCAGAGACAGGCCGGCTTGCTGACATACCCGGATCATGGCCACGCGGCACAGCACATCGCCGCGGTAGCGACGCTGATTCGAGGTTGTGCGGTCGGCGCTGATCAGGCCCTGCCGCTCGTAGAAGCGCAGAGCAGACGGTGCAGCGCCACTACGCTCCGCGACCTGGCCAACCGTCAGGCCCGCCTGGTGCCAGTCGAACGAATGCATGATCATCAGCCGCTGTAGCGCCGTAGCCATCCGGGGCAGACCTTCAGCCTGACCCTTGACCTCAACATTAGTTCAGGTCCTAGCGTCCAGCATGACGGCCGCGAAGCGCGGCCGGGCTGAGGGGCGTCACGTGATTGTGGTGATGGGCGGGACCGGGCGCGTCGGCCGGCAGGTTGCAGCACAGCTCAGGGACCGGGGCCTGCGGGTTCGGGTAATCGCCCGCGGCCTCAGTCCTGCGGGAGCACCGCCTGGTACCGAGCTAGCGCACGGGGACCTGGCCGAGCCCTCGTCGCTGGAGCGGCACATGGCCGGCGCGCAGGCGCTGTTCCTGATCTGGCCGTTCACCTCGCCGGAACTGACTGCCGACCTGGCCCCGAAGGTGGTGGACATCCTCGCCCGCCAGACGGGGCGGATCGTGTACCTGTCGGCCCAGCCCGCCGCCAATCAGCCGGGCTCGTTCTGGGCCCTGGTGGAGCGTGCGATCGAGGCTTCCGGGGCCTCCTGGACGTTCCTGCGTCCGACGGGGTTCGCCGCCAACACGCTGATGTGGGCCGATCAGATCCGCTCCGGCGATGTGGTCCGGTGGCCGTTCGGCGTGGCTGGCAGGGCGCTCATCGACGAACGGGACATCGCCGCAGTGGCGGTGCGGGCGCTGGCCGAGGGCGGCCACGACGGAGCCCGCTACCTGCTCAGCGGCCCGGCAGTGCTCACCCAGGTCGAGCAGCTGACGGTGATCGGCCGCGCCCTCGGCCGGGAGCTGCGCTGGGAGGAACTGCCACGCCAGGCTGCCCTGGAGGCGCTCAGCATGGCCTGGGGCGACCCCTCATTCGCCGACGGGGCGCTGGATTCCTGGGAATGGTTCGTTGACCATCCAGAGGTCGTCACCTCGGTGGTCCAGGAGGTCACCGGAGCCCCGGCGCGCAGCTTTGCCGACTGGGCCGCTGCCAACGCCGGGGCCTTCCGCTGAGGCTCCTACTGCCAGCTGTGTTAGCGGTAGGAGTACTCCGGCGTCGGGAAACTGCCGGACACGACCTCGGCCGCGAAGGATTCTGCGGCTTCCCGCAGGACGCCCGCAACGTCGGCGTAGCGCTTGACGAACTTGGCGGTGCGCGGCGACAGCCCGGCCATGTCCTGCCAGACCAGCACCTGAGCGTCGCAGTCAGGCCCGGCGCCAATCCCGATGGTCGGTATCTCAAGGCTGGCGGTCACCCGGGCAGCGAGCTCGGCCGGCACGCATTCCAGGACCACCGCGAAGGCACCGGCCGCCTGCAGGGCCTTGGCGTCGTGCATGAGCCGGTCGCCATCCTCGCCGCGGCCTTGCACGCGGTACCCGCCGAAGGCGTTGACCGACTGGGGAGTCAGGCCGAGATGAGCCATGACCGGGATGCCCGCGGCGACAAGTTCCTCGACCTGCCGGACGACCCGGTAGCCGCCCTCGAGCTTGATCGCCTGAGCCCCGGCCTCCTTGAGGAACCGGGTCGCAGCATGCAGCGCCGCAGCCGGTGATGCCTGGTAGGAGCCAAACGGCAGATCTGCCACGACCAGCGCGCGGTGCGTGCCCCGCACGACGGCCCGGGTGAGCGGGAGGAGATCGTCCACGGTGACCGGAATAGTGGAATCGTGCCCGTAAACCACCATCGCCGCTGAGTCGCCCACGAGCAGGACCGGGATGCCGGCCGAGTCAAAGACTGCTGCGGTCAGCGCGTCGTACGTGGTGAGCATCGGCCACTTCTCGCCGCGGGCCTTGGCCGCCGCGAGGTCCCTGACAGTTAGGCGCCGGGTCGCCTGGCCGCCATACAGCGGCTGCGGTTGCCCGGCTGATGGCTGTGCTTGCCCTGATGGCTCTGGGGTCCCGGCTGATGCGGCCTTCGGGCCCTGGTCAGCAGACATCGATCCTCCTGTGTCTCGTTGCGCCCCTGTGGCGTCCCCGGACGTTCCGATGATCGCATGGCAGGCCGATGACAAACAATGCGTGGCTAGTCTGTGCGGGCCGCCAGACTGCCCCCGCGGCCGGCTGCATTTGCAATACGATGATGGCTCGTATCGTTTTCCGGGGGCCAGTAAGCCAACCGCTGGGACCCGTCCGGCGCTTCCCAAGGCGGGCATGGACAGTCAGACTGGCGCAGTCGCGTCCGGCTCCGGGATAGCCCCGGCCGGGCAGCGCCGACGCGGGCGGCCACGGAGCGCGCAGGCGGAGCGGGCGATCCTGAGCGCCGCGCTCGACCTGATTGCCGAGCGAGGGCCCGAGGGCCTCGGTATCGAGCAGGTAGCCGCGCGGGCCGGGGTCGGTAAGGCGACCATCTATCGCCGCTGGCCCGGCAAGGAAGACATGCTGCTCGACGCCATCGGCAGCCTGGGCAGCGATCTTCCGGTGCCGCAGGGCAGATCGGTCCGAGCCGATCTGGTGGCGCTGCTGGACTCCTTCTGCCGGGAGGCCACCGATCCGCGCCGCGCCAGGCTCTTCGCGCTCCTGCAAGGCGAGGGCGTGCGCTACCCGCGGCTGCTGGCCCGCTACACCGAGGCGGTAGTGCGGCCCCGGCAGGCCGTCGTCGCATCGGTCCTCCGTCGCGGCCTCGCCACGGGTGAGCTGCGGGAGAACACCGACATCGAGGCGGCCACCTTCCTGCTCAACGGCGCCGTCCTGGCGAGCATGTCCGGGCACGAGCACGTGGACGCGCGCTATGCCCGCCGGGTTGTCGATGAGCTCATGCGCGGGCTCGCGGCACGCTGACGGCACGGCCCGGCCGGGTGGCCGGCGCGGGGTCTACGCTCTGCCGCATGCTGCTGACGAAGCTCGGTCATGCGTGCGTTCGGCTGGAGAAGGACGGCGCCCGGCTGGTGATCGATCCGGGGGTGTGGTCGGGCCCGGACATCCTGGCGGGGGTGAGCGCCGTCCTGGTGACGCACGAGCACAGTGATCACCTGGACGAGGGCGCGGTGCGCGCGGCCCTGACGGCCGACCCCGGCCTCCAGCTCTGGGCCAATGAGACGGTGGCCGGGCAGTTCGCGCTCTTCAGCGAGCGGGTGCACGTTGTCCGCCACGGGGACTCCTTCAGCGCGGCCGGCTTCGACGTGCGCGTGTACGGCACCGATCACGCCGTGGTCGACAGGGTCATCCCGGTGATCCGGAACACCGGGTTCGCCGTCGACGGCCAGGTCTTTCATCCGGGGGACTCGTTCACCGTGCCGGACGAGCCCGTCCCCGTCCTGCTGGTGCCGGTCACGGCGCCGTGGCTGAAGTTCAGCGAGGTCGCGGACTACATCAGGACGGTCGCACCCGAGCGCGGATTCTGGATCCATGACGCGCTGGTCAACGATCACGCCGCGCATCTCCTCACCAACCTGCTCACCCTGGCGCCTGCCCGGTCAGGGCCGGCGAGCTACCTCGTCGCCGGCACGAGCGTCGAGCTGTAGCGAGCTCGCCGGTCCGGCTCCGCGCGCATCACCGGCTGGGAATGGTCCGCGTGCTCACTACTCTGTGATACGTTGTAGCGGTACTCGGTAGTACATAGTACCAACGGAACGGCAGAGGACCCGCGATGGACGACCTGACGGAGATGCTCAAGGGCACGCTTGAGGGCTGCGTGCTCGAGATCATCGGCAGCGAGGAGACCTACGGGTACGCCATCACGCGCCGGCTGACCGAACTGGGCTTCGCCGATGTCATCGAGGGGACGGTCTACACCATCTTGCTGCGGCTGGAGAAGAACGGCCTCGTCGAGGTGGCGAAGCGACCATCCGGGATGGGCCCGCCGCGCAAGTTCTACGTGCTGAATGATGCGGGACGCGAGGAACTCGGCACGTTCTGGGCGAAATGGGAGTATCTGTCATCGCGCATCGACAAGCTCAGGGAGGGCGGGAGATGAACTTCTGGGAGACCATTACCGGCAGCGATCTCACCAGGGAATGGAAGGCGTTCGAAACGCGGGCCGAGGCGCTGCCGGCCGAGTTCCGCGCGGCGTGGGAACAGATCAAGGTTCACCTGTTTCCCTACTCGGGCTTCACGGGCCGCAACCTGATGCCGATCCTCGACGGCGTGCTGGGGCTGCTCGAAGAAACGGCGGCGGACGGGCAGAGCATTCACGAGGTCCTGGGCGACGACATCAAGGGCTTCTGCGCGGCGCTGGCCGGCGGTGACGGGGCCCGGACCTATCGCGACCGGTGGCGCGATCAGCTGAACAGGAACGTCGCACGGAAACTGGCCCAGCTGGGAGGCTGACGTGAGCATCCAGGACATCATCGAAGGCAAGAAGCAGTGGCGGGCGCACATGGCGCGGGTCAAGGCGCTCCCGCCGGACTACCAGATCGTTTACAAGGAGATCCAGCGGTACCTCTTCAAGGTCGGACCGGTGGACCTGCCTGACGGGCGCCTGCTCCCGGGAATTGTCGATTTCTTCGCAGAGGGCGCCGCGGCCGGGAAGGGAGTGCTGGAACTCATCGGCACCGACGTCGCTGCGTTCTGCGACGACCTGGTCAGGGACTCGCGCACCTATGCGGACGTCTATCAGGAATCCGTCAGCGGGAAGCCCGGCGCGGCGGGGAAGTAACCGCGGTCAGGACGCGGCGACCGGCAGGATGACGGCGGACGGCCGGGCCGGATCGTGGTAGACCGCCTGCTGCGCGGTGACGAGCGTGGTCGCCATCGCCATCGGCTCGCCGGTGCCGGTGTTGCGCGCGTAGCGGGGATGCGCCCCGCTGGATACCTGCAGCCGGAGCCGGTTGCCGGCCCGGAACCGGTGCGCGACCGGCCAGAGCTCGAACTGCACGCGACGCGTGCCATCGGTCGCAGCCTCCGGCTGGCCCGGCGAGAGTCGCAGCAGTCCGTCGCAGATGTTCAGCGACTGCCCGGCCGGGTCCACCTCGCACAGCCGCGCGAAAAAGTCGGTGTGCAGCCGGTCTGAGCTGACATGCAGATCCACGGCGGGCACGCCGATGACCTCGAGATCCGCGTCGAGCCGGGTAGTGGTGAAGGTGAGGACGTCCGGCCGGACCTCCAGGATCCTGTTGTCGACGCGTGCCCCGCCCTGGCTGCCCACCGCGCCGCCCACGTTCGGCGTCGGGTCGGCCGGATCATAGGTGTAGGTGTCCGGCGGGCTCACGCCTGGCGGCGCCGTCATCGCCAGGCCGCCGTGTGACTGCAGGTACCAGGTCTGGGGGACCCCGGGCGGCGGCCAGGAGGGCAGCCAGCGCCACTCCTCGGCCCCGGTGACGAAGATCCGGACCGGGCTCGCCTGGCCGTCCGCAGGCGTCCCGCCGAGTTCCTCCCTGAGGAACTCCAGGCCGGCCCGGAGCCAGCTGGCGGCGGCCTGCTGGTCGGCATGCCGCCACGGGCCGATCGTCAGCTGGGGCTCGTGCCCAGCCTGGCGGAGCGCGGCGTAGTCGCGCAGCTGGGCTGGCAGGAAGATGTCATGCCAGCCGCCGATCATCGCGACAGCGGCTGCGGTCTGCTGCGGCCCCGTTCCGTACTGATGGCGGTCCCAGAACTCATCGCCGCCCGCCAGCCAGTCCTGCCAGTACGAAGCCGTCGCGCCGGTAGCGAGCCGGTCCAGGTCGCCGAGCGGCAGCTGGCCGGCCAGCGCACCCAGCGCGCGGGCCCGCAGCGCCTGCGTGAGCATCGCGCCCCGCCGCTCCTGCCGAGCCACCTGATCCACCCACTCGAGCATCGTCTGAAGCGCGAACGAACCGCCCGCCTCGATCATCTCGCGCGGCCGGGTAGTGCTGACGAGGATGGCCATCGCCTTGTGGTCGGGTAGCCCGAGTGACGCCAGCGCCCACTGCGTCATGCCGAGGTAACTCGGGCCCCACGTGCCAAACGAGCCCGGGTACCACGGCTGCTCGCGCAGCCACTCGACGGTGGCGAGCCCGTCGTCTTGCTCGGCCTGGCCGAACGGGTCCAGCCGGCCACCGGACCCGAACGTGCCGCGGCAGCTCTGCACGACGCTCTGGAAGCCGCGCTCGGCGAACAGCCGGCCCGCCATCGTTCCCCAGATGCCGCGGCGGCCGTAGGGGCAGCGCACCAGCACCAGCGGAGGGCGGTCCGTACCAGCCGGGGAGTACCGGTCGGCCAGCAGCGTGACACGGTCGTGCATCGGCACTCGCAGGTCGCGCTGCACCTGCACGTCCGTGGTCTTCGCGGGCGGCAGCCGCATCGCCTGGGAGAGGAACCGGCTGAGTACCGTCATCCGGGCACCGCCTGAACGGAGGGAGGGGGAGAGGAGGGGCGGGGGACTAGACAGGGGAACGTGGCCGCCGGGGTGCTCAGCCGGGCCGTGGCTCGCGCCAGCGGCTGGTGATCGGCAGCCGCCGGTCCCGGCCGAAGTTCTTGGCACTGATCTTCGGGCCGGGCGGGTACTGCCGGCGCTTGTACTCGGCCCGGTCGACCAGCTGGATGACACGCTCCACGAGCTCGGCGTCGTAGCCGGCCGCGACGAGCTCGGCCGAGCCCAGGTCCTTTTCCACGTAGTCGTCGAGAAGCGGGTCGAGCGCGTGGTAGTCGGGCAGCGAGTCGGTGTCGAGCTGGCCGGGCGACAGCTCGGCGCTCGGCGGCTTGGTGATCGAGTTCTCCGGGATCGGCGGCGTCTTGCCCATAAGCGCGGCCCGCTGGTTCCGCCACGTAGCCAGGTCCCAGACCAGCGTCTTGAAGACATCCTTGATGGGGGCGTACGCGCCCACCGCGTCGCCGTACAGAGTCGAGTAGCCGGTTGCCAGCTCGCTCTTGTTGCCGCAGGCCAGCACGAGATGTCCCTCCTCGTTGGCGAGTGACATCCAGATCATGCCGCGGATGCGGGCCTGCAGGTTCTCGGCCGCGAGACCGTGCAGGTCGAGGCTGCCGGCGAAGCCGTCGATCATGGGCTTGATGGGGATCACCCTGGCGCGGATCCCCTGCCGCCTGGCCAGGTCCTCGGCGTCGGCGACCGAGTGCTCCGACGAGTACGGGCCAGGATTCAGGACGACGTTGACCCGGTCGGCACCGAGCGCATCGGTCGCGATCGTCGTCGTCAGCGCCGAGTCGATGCCGCCAGACAGGCCGATCAGCACCGAGCCGCGGCCGTAGCTGTTCTTCCGCACGTAGTCCCTCGTGCCGAGGACGAGGGCGCCGTAGATCTCGGCCAGGTCGTCCATCCTGGGCCAGATCATCGGCGCCGAGAGGGGCTCATCCGGTGCAGGGCCAGGCAGCGGCGAAAGCTCGACCCGGTCGATGGCCATGATGGCGTCGGAGGCGATCGCCTGCTGCAGCCCGGCCGGGATCTGCGGGTCAGCCGGGGCCAGGTCCAGGTCGGCGAGAACGAGCGCCTCGTCGAACTGCGGGCCGCGTGCGAGCATCGTGCCGTCCGGCGCCACCACGATGGAGTCGCCGTCGAAGACCAGCTCGTCCTGCCCGCCGACCATGTTCGCGTAGGCGAGCACGGCGCCCGCCTCGCGAGCCCGGCGCTGGCACAGCGCGAGGCGGACGTCGTCCTTATTTCTTTCGTACGGGGAGGCGTTGGGCACCACCAGCAGGCTCGCGCCGGCCTGCCGGGTGACCTCAACCGGACCACCGTCCTGCCAAAGGTCCTCGCAGATAGCCACGGCGACGTCGACCGCCTCGCCGCTTCCTGTGGTCAGCCGGAATACCGGCAGCGTGGCGCCGGGGACGAAGTAGCGGAACTCGTCGAACACCCCGTAGTTCGGCAGGTGATGCTTGGCGGAGGTGATCGCGACCTGACCACCGTGCAGGACGGCCGCAGCGTCGAGCGGGGCGCCCGCCGGGAGACCCACCCGCGGCTGCACGCCCGTGCGGCGGTCCAGGTAGCCGAGAACCACGGCAATGCCGTCGAGGCCCTCGGCGGCGAGCTCGCCCGCGAGGGAGTGCAGGCGGCCGATCGACGCCTCGACGAACGAGCGCCGCAGCGCGAGATCCTCGACGGGATAGCCCGTCAGCATCATCTCGGGGAAGACGACGATCCCGGCGCCCTGCTCGGCAGCGCGCATCGTCCACTCGATGACCTTGTCGCTGTTGCCGGCCAGGTCGCCCACCGTAGCGTTGACCTGGGCCAGTCCGATCCGAAGCCGAGCCACGCTGTCAGCCTAGTGCGAGCTGCTGCCCCGTTTCTGCCCAGTGCGAACCGCCCGGTGTCTGTCCCTTCTCACGCATCATCTCGGCAGAGTCTGCGGATCGACATGTTTCCGAGATCGCCGATCGGTAGTCAGCTTCTCGATCAGCAGCACGATCGCCGCGTTTCCGCGGAAACGCGGCGGTCAGCCTCGAGGGTCCAACGACCTCGCTCGGCGGCTGATGAGGGTGGGCTCGTAGCACGATGTTTGATCATCTTGCTGAATGGCAGCCTTCGGGGCGGGAAATACGGAATTGCTGAAGCTGGTCCCACGTGTCAGGCTGCCTTTCGCTGCGAAGCCTGCTCTTCAAGGAAGTAGAGAAGGCTCGTGGCGAAGAGCAGAGCCTGCACCGTGTTGCGGCGGTTGAACTGGCTCCGGCTCACCGTGTCGGCCGTAGCGTTGCGGCTGAACGTGGTCGGAACGGTGTCTCCCTCGTCCACCCAGAACTGCCGGTAGATCTGCCACGTGGGGGCGAAGGCTACGAACTGCCGGACCGTGAATTCCTCGTAGGCCTTCGTCGTCCGCTTGCCGTTCTTGTCGGGCGTGTACTGGTAGCGGTTCTTGCCGAAATACGCGGTAAGGAGGCTGTCGATGAGCGAGCCAGCGAGGGCCTGGGCAGCGGCGGGCTCCCTGCGAGGCGGCGCAGTTTCTCCCACTCCTCAGGGTGAGCTCGCGGCTCTCGCCGTCGTCGGGCTCGTAGGGCGAAGTGTCCATGGTCACAGGCGGAAAGCTACTGAGAAAGGACTGGCAGCACTGGGCGACTTGGCAGCACTCGACAGTGAACGTGGCCGCCCGAATGGCTGCGGCGTACTCAATCCGATCGCGCTTTCGTCGGCAGGACCGCGCGGATCGCGGCA
>Ga0123356_10002966_pt1 | contig 17932 bp, 13 predicted proteins | sample TergutEmb28metaG_2_FD_92546 | JGI IMG/M metagenome (GOLD analysis project Ga0123356, IMG submission 92546) | Embiratermes neotenicus P3 segment gut microbial communities from Petit-Saut dam, French Guiana - Emb289 P3 | ecosystem: Host-associated > Arthropoda: Insects > Digestive system > Gut ...
AAAATATTAAACATACTTTATCAAAAATAGCTGCAAACCCGGTTATAAAAAAAGCTGTTTCGCAAGGAATATTACGCCTTGCAGCTGCAAAGTATTCGCTGGAAACCGGAATAGTCTCATTTTTTGATTGATTCTTTTACCAGTATAAAATATAATAATAAACTATGAAACGAAACATGCAAAAATGGCTTGATGAACAGAGAGCCGCAAAAGTAAAAAAAGGAATGCCTGTTCTTTCTTTCCCATGTATTCAGCTTATGGGAATTTCTGTTAAAGATTTAATATCCAACAGCGATACCCAGGCAAAAGGTTTAAAATTAATCGCCGACAAGTGTGACAGCGCCGCTTCTGTCAGTCTTATGGATCTTTCTCTGGAAGCTGAATGTTTTGGCTCTGAAATTAAAGTCGCAGATGACGAAGTACCCACTGTTGTTGGCACAATTGTAACCGATATGGAAAGCGCGCAAAATCTAAAAGTTCCGCCGATTGGCGCTGGAAGAACTTCTATTTATTTACAGGCAGCGGAAAAAGCTGTTCAAATGATAACTGACAGGCCTGTCTTTGGCGGAGTGATTGGACCTTTCTCGCTTGCAGGCAGGTTAACCGGCGTTTCTGAAGCGATGATTTACTGCTACGAAGAACCGGAAATGATGCATTTAGTACTTTCAAAAGTAACAGACTTTTTAATTTCTTATGTTAAAGAATACAAAAAGACAGGCGTTAACGGGATTGTAATGGCTGAACCTGTTGTTGGAATGTTATCGCCTGATTTAGCAAAAGAATTCTCTGAACCTTATGTAAAAAAAATAAACGAAGCTGTAAGAGATGAAAACTTTATTGTTATTTATCATAACTGCGGCAATTCTACAATTCAAATGATAGATTCCATACTAAACACAGGATCTGATGCATTCCATTTTGGCAACGCAATTGACATGGCAGAAATGATGAAACACATCCCGGAAAATATCATCGCAATGGGAAACATTTCTCCTGCCGAACAATTCAGGGGCGGCACGCCAGAATCAATAAGAAAGGTTACATTGGAACTTTTGGAAAAATGCGGCAAATATCCAAACTTTATAATATCATCCGGCTGTGATATTCCTCCGTTATCGCCATGGGATAATACAAACGCATTTTTCGCTGCAGTGAAAGAATATTACACTTAAAAGTTCTTCTTAGGTTAAAGGTTTCTTTTTATCAAACTTGTATTTCTTGAACAGTCTTTCGTACTTGCTGCTTTCCGGGTTTTTAGAAAATAATTCTTCAAAGAAAATGGAAAAGAATGCAATGACCAAAGCTATACATACAAACAACAGAATGTAACTATACGGAAGCCCGGCATTGCTGTAATTAAACATTTCCGGAACATCTTTTCCGTCAGTAGCAAGCCGGGAAAATATAAAACCTGTCAATGACAATAAAGTTATACCAACAGTAAATATTACTGTTGTCCTTAACGCTAATTCAATAATAAATTTTCTTCTTTGTTTGTTTTTCATAATAACCCTTCTTTATTATTACTATATTCCGCCTCAAAAAGCAATTGCTTTTCCTGACCTTCTTCGTTTTTATACTTTACAACAAGGCGCGGCGGCGAAAAGCTTAACAGTCTTTTCCACCATTTATCCTCTATTTTATAATCTGTTAAAAGGACATTTTCCTGCGGGATAAATATTGTTTTTTCTTTTGGCGGCTCATTTTTAGCAAAAGTGCCGAATAAATCTACCCAGCTGTGCTGCGGAAAGTGATGAAAACGAAAGCCGCCGGATGTTGTAATAATTAACCCCCAAAGGCCTCCCCATTTTTTACTGTCAAATTCATCCCAGCCTGACACATATTTTCCAAGCCCGCGTGCCAAAACTTTTTCGCCTGTTTTTTCTTCATATTCCTGCCAAAAAACATCTGGTGATTTTTCTTCTTTTTTAAGCATCATTTATTGTCCTTGTTGCTATTATATCTATTCCTTCGCCGTGCCAGTTGGAAATAATAACATCACCAACTTTAACAGGAAGTTTAATATTGGTTTTATGAATATCATGCAATAAAGCAGTAATTTTTTCTTTGGGACAGGGAGATACAGTTTTAACAGGCACACGGCGAATTAACATTTCCTGGCTGGAGTTTTCTATCTGTACGGTTGCTGTTACCACGCGTTTTGGCGCGCGAATTTCTTCCTGTGCGTAAACTTCTCCGCGCGGACATTTATTTCCTGTCACAGACAGATTATCCAATCCCCTGCTTTCATCAGCATCAAGAACACAGCCAATTGGACAAACAATACAAGTTAAATTCCGCATCATACTCCTCTTTTAATACATCGACCCTTCGACTGGCTCAGGGTCCGCAGGGTCCAAAGTTTCATGCTCCTCATTTTATACTAAATTCCAATATAGAGCCGGCATTAATATCACTGCCCTTAAAATCTTTTGGACTAAGTTTAAAACCAATCATTTCCGACGGCTGAACGCGGCGTTCCTTCCTGCTGTGAATTAATTTGTCACCCAGGCGAATTTCTAGAACGGCATCGTTTTGTACGATCATCGATCTCATATAAACAATATTTTCCTTGTCTGGATTTACAAACGCAGGATTTACATAACGCACATGAGATCCTGCCTTTGTTTTTATCTGCATCGATGGATGCTCTCCGTTCAGCCATTCTGCGGTAAAAGAACCTGCGCGGCGGCTTTCTTCGCAGACCCAGTCAACAAGATCGTGAACATGCAGGACATTGCCGCTTGCGAATACACCATCAACGTTTGTCATTAAATTAGAATCTACCAAAGGCCCGTTTGTAACAGCATTTAATTCTATGCCTGCCGCGCGGGAAAGTTCATTTTCGGGAACCAGGCCAACAGATAACAGTACTGTGTCGCAGTCTATACGAAAACTTTTATCCGGCATAAGAAGGCCGTTCTCCATTGGAGTAACTTCGATGCCTTCGACGCGATCATTGCCGAAAATATTTGTGGTCTGCGATGACAAATACAATGGAATGTTAAAATCTTCAAGACACTGAACAATGTTACGCGTTAATCCTGCCGCATACGGCATTATTTCTACAACTGCCTTAACCTTGCAGCCAACCCAGCTCAAACGCCGCGCCATGATAAGTCCAATATCACCAGAACCAATTATTACAACTTCTTTACCAGGTATATAACCTTCGATATTTACAAGTCGCTGCGCAAGACCTGCTGTATAAATACCCGCCGGTCTGGAACCGGGGATACGTATATTTCCGCGGTTTCGTTCGCGGCATCCCATGGCAAGCAACACAGCGCGGGATTTAATTTTCATAACACCGGAAGAGGATATGCAAAAAAGTTCGTGTTTGTACTGCGTGGTTAAACTCTTATTTATTGCCGTCACCGTTGTGTTTAAATAAACGGCAATTTTCGATTTTATAACACGTTCAATAAACCGTTCTGCAAATTCAGGGCCTGTAAGTTCTTCTTTAAATTCATGTAAACCAAAACCATTATGAATACACTGCATTAAGATTCCGCCAAGATGATCTTCGCGTTCTATGATTGCGCAGGAAAAGCCTTGAGCATCCAGTTCCAAAGCAGCTGCCATTCCTGCCGCGCCTCCGCCAACAACAACAGCATCAATCAGGATTTCTTTCATAACATACCAGCCAATACACGGCTTTTTCCGCCATGTTTTGTAATGTCATTCATGGAAAGCCCGGTTTCTCTCATTATTATTTTTATAATCTTATAGGTGCAAAAACCGCCTTGACATCTGCCCATTTGAGCGCGGGTAAAATATTTAATACCATCCAGGGTTGCATGCCCCAGGCGGACAGCCTGGATAATTTCAGCTTCGCTGACATTTTCACAGCGGCAGACAATATTACCCCAGGCCGAATCCTTTGTTATATAATTATCCAGTTCTTCAAATTCCAGTTCTCTAACGCATGGATGCTTCTCTACAACCGGATTCCAATGCGGCTTTTCTGTTAGCCGCAACCCCATATCTACCAATATATTTTTAACGTACTCGGCAATTGCAGGAGAAGCTGTCAGCCCTGGGCTTTGAATTCCTGCTACCTGAACAAAAGCAGGCGCTTTTTTGGAAGCTTCTATATAGAAGTCATCGTTCAGGCAGGCCTGACTACTTTGCATAGTAGTCAGGCAGGGCCGTAAACCTGCAAACGAAGTTATTACATCATTTTGGCTTAATGCCGGTATCATGGTCTTTCCGGAAACAAGTATCTGTTCAAGTCTTTTTGCAGTGGTAGAATAATCATACTTGTCTTCCACAGCATCGGCGGTTGGACCAACAAGCACAGTACCTTCCACAGTTGGAATAACAAGCATTCCCTTGGATACAGCAGTTGGAACCGGAAAGACCACCCTGGATGGGCAGGCTTTGGTAAGCCTATCCAGTAAATAATATTCACCCTTTCTTGCGGTAATTTTAAAATCTTCTGCATTAAATATTTTTGATACTTCATCTGCAAAAAGACCTGCCGCGTTTATCACATAATTCGCGTGTATTCTTCTGCCGTCTTTGGCGGTTATATTCCAACAGTCAGTTCGTCTTGCTTCATTTACATTAAAATTTGTAAAAAGTTCAACGCCATTATTAAGCGCCGACTCTACAAGCGCAAAAACAAAACGATATGGTTCTATTATTCCGCCGCCAGGCGCATAAAGACCGCCAACAGTATCTGCCGACAATTTCGGTTCAAGTTCAAGCATTCTTTGGCGTGAACAAAGCTCTATACCTATTACTTCATTTTCTACACCCTGCAAATAAAGGTGTTCAACAACTTTCATTTCGTCATGATGAAGAGCCGCAACGATTATCCCGCATCTGCGAAAAGGAAAGTTCAACTCCCGCCGCAGCTGATCAAACATTAGACTGCCCTGCATTTCAAGGCGGGCTTTAAGATATTTTTTATTGTGATGAAAACCGCCATGGATTATTCCAGAATTAGCTTTGGACGTACCATATGATACATCGGCCGCCTTTTCAAGGATTGCGGTTTTAATATTGTAAGCCGATAATCTGCGGGCAATATTGGCTCCAGTCACGCCGCAGCCGATAATGGCTACATCAAACTCCATACTCATATCATATAGCCTAACAGCGAATAATGCCATATAATAAAAACATGAAACCCAACAGGAAAAGACTTTTTATAAGTAAAAAAACAGGCACAAGCGAGCGATTAAAATTAATTAAACTGGCGCTGGAAAACGAATGCAATACCCTGGTTTTTTCTTTAGACGACGTATTTTTTAAAAATAAAAACCAAAAGTTTGTTAAATTAATAAAATCATATCCTGTAAATATCGAAGCAGGTGGACATAATTTAGCATTATTAATGCCAAGGAATTTATTTTTATTTAATCGTGATCTGTTTCGCATGGAGCAGGGAAAAAGAAAACAAAAACATCATTTTTGCCCAACAAACCCTAAAACCATAGAAATAATAACTAACCGCGCACAGAATATTTTTAATCATGTAATTCAGGGAGTAACAGCTCCGCGTATAATTCATCTTTTGCCGGAAAAGGGATACGAAAGCATCTGGTGCCAGTGCCCTGCATGCCGCGCCTTTAGGCCTGCAGAACAATATCTTATTGTTGTAAATGCTGTAGCCGATGTTCTTTCCAGATTTGATCCAAACGCGCGTATTATGTACATAGACTTTGACACTGAACCGGAAGCTGCCAGAATTAAGCCGCGGAAAAATACGATTGTCAGCGCGTAATTTAACGTCTTCTTCTGGACAGTAAAACCAGCCGCACAAAACTTGCAATTGCTGTAAGCGCAGAAGCAACATATGTCAGCGCAGCGGCAGTTAAAACCTTTTTAACGCCGTTTAACTCCTGTTCACTTAAAACATTGTTGGCGCGAAGAATAGCGATTGCCCTGTTGGAAGCATTAAATTCAACAGGCAAAGTAATTAAATAGAAAAGAACAGCCCCGGCAAAAAGAAATATCCCCAAATTAAACAATATATTGGAAAAGCTGCCAAAAGACGGATCATTGGAAAAGAAAAGCCCGGCAAAAGCAAGCCAAGGACCTATAGACGAACCAATATTTGCAACAGGCACAAGAGTGCTTCGCATTACCAAAGGACTCCAATGAACAGCATGTTGTATGGCATGGCCTGCTTCGTGAGCGGCAACGCCAATTGCAGCAATTGATGTTGATCCGTATACAGGATCAGAGAGGCGCAATTTTTTTTCCATTGGAGAATAATGATCTGTAAGAGAACCCCTAACAGCTTCAACTTTAACATCGTTTATATTATTGGATCTTAACAGAAGCGCAGCTGCATTAACGCCGGTAATTTTCCGGGAAGAAGGAACTTTAGAATATTTTGCAAAAGTAGATTTAACTTTAAACTGCGCCCATAAAGATATGATCAAAGTTGGAACAACCAATAAAAAATAATATTCATCAAAAAAGAATGGCATGACTTTCTCCTAAATTTTATTTTTCTGCCGGAGGACTTCTGCGTACAGTATATTCCATTTTTGCAGGAGAGGGAATATCTGAATCTTGAGCTGCACGGGAAAGCATAACCTTTTGAATGCGAAACGGCTTTTCTCCCTTGGCAGGACTGATTAATGTCCATTTACCTTCGCTGTCCAGTACAGATGCCTGGCAATTATCACGGAAATAACCGCTAAGAACTTCGACTAACTCCATGCGCAGTTTTTCATCCTGAATTGGGAACAATATTTCTACGCGTTTTTCCAGGTTTCGCAGCATCCAGTCTGCGCTTGCAAGGTACAGCTCTTCCGCGCCGCCGTTAGAAAAATAATAAATACGCGAATGTTCAAGATAGTGGTCTATAACGCTGATAACGCGGATATTTTCGGAAATACCTGCAACGCCGGGAACTAATGTACAAATACCGCGGACACAAAGAGAAATTTTTACTCCTGCCTGCGATGCTTCATACAGCGCTTTTATTATATCTATATCGGTTAATGAATTCATTTTTGCCATTATCTTTGCAGGATACTTTTGTTTTGCCCTGTTTGCTTCTCTTTCAATTAACTCAAGGAAACGGCGTTTTAAACCGGTAGGAGCAATTGTCAATCTGTCCATTCTTTGAACTGCAGAATATCCAGTAAGCATATTAAAAATAAGTCCTGCATCGTAGGTAATATCTTCGCGGCAGGTAAAAAGGCATAAATCTTCGTAATACCTTGCAGTTCTGTCGTTATAATTTCCCGTAGAAAGATGCACATAACGTTTTACCCTGTCGTTTTCCCTGCGTAAAACAAGCGATATTTTTGAATGTACTTTTAAATTGGAAAGCCCGTACACAACAATTATGCCGGCTTTTTCCAGCCTATTGGCCCAGGAAATATTGCGCTCTTCATCAAAACGCGCTTTTAATTCAACAACAACCGTTACGTGTTTGCCGTTAAGAGCAGCCTGTTCCAGCGCCCTAACAACAGGAGAATAGGCAGAAGTTCCTGAATGAAGGCCTACTCCAGGAATTGCGCCGCCTGTTCTGTAAAGAGCAGTTCTAATCGAAATAACCTGCGGATCTACTGCCGCTTCCTGGAAAAATCTAACTACAGGATCAAATGACTGATACGGCAAATGGAGCATAACATCACCCTGACTAATACGATCCAAAATGGGCATTTCATCGTTAAAGTCCGCAGATTTGTGAATCTTCCATGGTTTTTCCACCATATTTTCAAGGCTTGCTACGCTTGCAAGTTCCAAAAAGTCCACAAGGTTTATGGGGCCGTTTACCTGATAAAGGCAATCATCCGCAAGCGAGTAACGCTGCGCAAGCTCCTCTTTTAATTTGTCACTGCCAGGAGTATAAACCATTCGAATAACTTCGGCTCTTTCCCTGTTTTCCAAAACCTGAACCATAGCTTCGATATAATCTTCGTCTCTTTGTTCATCTACAGTAAAATCAGCATCCCTGTTAATTTTAAACATCATGCTTTCTTTAACACGATAACCCGGGAAAAGGTAAGTTCCCCATGTAACAATAACTTCTTCTAGCAAAACAAATTGAAGAGCGGTTTTTTCAAAATCCGGCAGCCAAATAAGCCTGTTTAAAACACCGGGAAGAGGCACAACAACTTTTAGCTCATTAGGTCCTTCTTCGCCTGGACTTTCCGGCTCCAATAAAAAAGCTGCGTTTAATGAACGGCTTTCTATGAACGGCATTTGCTTGCCTTCTTCTATTCGCAGCGGAGTTAAAACAGGATATATTTGCCCTACAAAAAATGAATCCAGAAAATCAAGCTGGGGAACAGTCCATGAATCCGGGTGTAAAAGCGACAATCCGTTTTTTGCAAGCCCTGGAAATATTTCACAGCGCAGGCATTCATACTGCCTGTTTATAATTGAATGAACTTTTTCTGATATAACTGCAAGCTGTTCTTCCGGAGTTAAACCGGAAGGATCAATTGGCACACCAGGATCTTTTTTTAACAGACGTTTTAATGCGGCAACCCTTACCATAAAAAATTCATCAAAATTTGTAGAAACTATCGACAAAAAGCGCAGTCTTTCAAGCAAAGGCGTTTCCGGGCGAAGTCCTTCTTTCATTACGCGTTCGTTAAAATCCACCCAGGAAATATCACGGGCTATATATGGAAATTTATCTTCTTTGCTCACTGCTGGCTCCTTACTAATTTAAAATAACCTTATACCCAAAAACATCCTGAAACATTCCGCCCTTTTCTTCCAAACCCATCATTTCAAGAGAAAGATCGTAAACCTTATCTACATGTATAACAATTGTTTCTACGCGGCGTTCTACAGTAATTTTTTTAATTTGCTGCGTATGGCCGCGATCCAAAGCGTCTGCAACCCTTAAAATTGAAGCCATCTTAAGAACAAGAACACGTTCATCGCGCTGCAGCGACATAAATTCAATATCAGATTTTCCTGGAGGATCTCCGCGATGACAGCTAATAACGTTTGCAATAATTCCAAGTTCATCCTGATGCAATCCAAAAATTTCAGAGTTGGCAACAATGTATTGACCATGTTTCTGATGTCCTGATGATCTTATATATGTGCCGATATCATGCAAAATAGCAGCAGCTTCCAGTATTATCCTGTGCCGCCTGTTCATTCCATGTTCTTTAACAAGCTCGTCAAAAATACTCATGCAGTGCGAAGCAACATGACGGCCGTGAGCTTCATCAAAATGATATTTGCGTCCAAGGTTAACGGCAGATGCAATTATCTGCGAAAAGAATTCATCCTGTAAAGCAGAATCAACTCCTGATGCAAGATCTATAAGGTAACCATCGCGGATTGAAACAAGCGGAACTGCAACATTGGCAGCTCTTGTACGATCTACGAAATGTTTTAAAACCAAAAGCCCTGGGATTAAACCCTCGGCATCGGCATACGAAATGCCAAATTGACGAATACAGTCTTCTATGCTTAAATTACGCAGTTTATCTACAAACTTTATAAAATCATCGCGTTCAATAATGCGGCAGTTTTCGTTTAATTCTTTTCCAACTTTTTCTGCAACAAGACTTACATCTGTGCCGGCTGCAACAATAGTACGCAAGTGAACAAGATCCATTTCCATGTTTAAAAGACCCAATGTGTTTCTGATACTGTCATTTAAGTAACGTTCATAAAACATTCCGGTGCCTAACCCGTGGCGTGAATGCTGGTCAATTATGATTGTTCCCATTTTTAAACTGTGCGCTGCAACCATCTGCCCGCGGCGTAAAAGCATAATTTCTGTTGAACCGCCGCCAATCTCTATAATCATTGAATTAGCGCGCCAAAACAAAGGCAGATCCTGCTTTAATGCAAAACGCACCGCCAGATACATTAATCTGTTTTCTTCTATGCCTTCTACAATGGAAAGTGTAAAACCTGTTTCCTGCTGTATACGGTCAATAAACACATCCCTGTTACGCGCAGCACGAAGCGCGCTTGTAGCTATAACATGAATATTTCTGTCAGCAATACCCCACCCGGATAACAGTTCGCGGTAATTATGCAAAACAGAAAGACATTCAAGAATCGATTCTCTGGAAAGTAGACCGGAAGTAAATACATCTCTTCCAAGCGAAGCAGGTCTTACAGCCCTGTCCAATACCTGCCATCCGCCGTTGGAATAAATTTCTGCAACATTAAGCCTGATGCCTGTGGATCCAATTTCTATTATTGCGGTTAATGTAGTGCTCATAATAACCTCAATTTTAAACCGAATAAGAAACGTCGTTTCATACGCTTACAGCTTGTCAATAAGAATTGAACATTTTCCGGATGGAATAGGCAGAGTTTTTTCCTTTACGCCAAGGATATTAATTGTAAAGTAATAAAGTTTTTCGCTTTCCATCTGAATTTCCCAACCCCTTCCGCTTTTGTTGGAAAGAATTGTTATCATATTATTTTTAAGAGAAAGATTTTCCACTCCCATAATTTCCAGATTTGGAATAACCCAGTCTACGGTTTTGCGCGGAAGAGAAATAGAAAGCCCTACTATATTTTCGATAGTAAGACAGATAGTCGAAAGAGCGTCAAAAGTAAGATACTGCGGGCGCGGAAAACCCGGCTTACCGGACCATTTTGCAGGACCTTCCTTTACAGGCAAGTATGCTTCCCAAAGATTTCCCCTGTGATGATTGCCATCAGGGCTCATGGAATCCAGCATAAAATAAACATGCCTTATTGCGCACTCTCTGGCTAAATCCCAGCGTTGATATCTTTCCAAACCTTTAATTACCATGAAGGTTAAATACGGATAAACAGAACCTCTGTACCCGCGCCCGGTTTCATCAAAATCTTTTTCAGAAACAGCAAGAGAAGGGAAAGGATGAGGCGTGCCAAAGTATTTTGGATCAGAAAGTTTTTCGATAATACGTTCTGCTTTTTCTCCATTGGGAATCTCTGCCAAAAGCGGCCAGTAACCTGCAATGGTTTTTATCGGCACTTGTTTTTCACTTTTATTTATATCGTAATAAAAACCATCGGCTGGATTATACATAAGAGAATTAATTCTGGTTTTAAGCGAAAAATACTGGCGTTTATATTGAAAACTGGTTTCTTTATCGTTTAGGATATCGGCAAGCGCAGACATGTAGAGCATATTTATGGACATCATGGTATTAAAATCCATGGCATAATAGGCATCTCCGCGCGGGGCATTAATCATACCTGTAGCGGAAAGCGGCGTTTTATACAACCCATTTGGCTTTTTAAAAGCAGAATCTATCCAGGAAGAGTACCTGCATAAAACAGGAAGCACATCTTTTACACGCTTTTTATTTCCGGATTTATGATAAATATTGTACTCTGCCCATGCAAAAAGAGGTATTCCCAGCCCTTCTGGGTTGTCTTTTTCGATAACAGGGGCGCCTGTGTTGGTATCATATGTACATCTAATGGCGCCATTTGGCTCTTGACGGTTATAAAATAGGTCCAAAGTGGGATGAGCCTGGAAAATTCTATTGGAATAGACCAAAAAAAACGAGGAAAGTATAGCGTCAGCCTGGGTAACAACCTGAGAATCGGGGTAAGAGAAGAATTTTCCCTCTATTTTACTTTTTTCACCGCCATTATTCCAGCAATCTTGTATCCATGCCCACGTTTTATCATAAATATCGACAAAATCCTGATCATAAAAGTGGATTTTGGGGAAATCATGCTTGGTCACCAATACTCCTTAAAACTTTTAAACATATAACCCTATTAATATAATACTTTATTGGCATATTTGCAAATTTGATCAAATAAATATGCTATTTGCCTATATTTAACAAACCATCAAAGACTGGATGCCATACCCGGTTTTTTAGAATATAATGAACCTTATGAAAATCGAATGGATATTATTAATTGTCGTTATAATACAGTTTATCTTTATTCTCATAATTATGGCAAAAAATAAGGGAGTGTCTCCGGATCGCAGATACGAGGCTTTTTTGCGCGAAGAATTTGACAGGAACAGGGACGAATCAAACAAAGCGGCAAGGGCTTCCCGCGAAGAACTGTCTGCATCGTTAAAACTAATAAGGGATGAATTATCAACATCTATTAAATTTTTCAGGGAAGAATCTACTGCAAAAATCGAGGTTCTTACAAGAGCAACAAGGGAAGGCCTGGATAAAAACCGCGATACACTAGAAAAAAAATTAACAGATATTCAAAAGCAAAACGAAGAAAAACTTGAACAAATGCGCATAACAGTAGATGAAAAATTGCACAATACCCTGGAAAAACGGTTAAATGAATCGTTCCAAACCGTCAGTTTGCAATTAAAATCCGTGTACGAAGGCCTTGGAGACATGCAAAATATTGCTGCAGGCGTTGGAGATTTAAAAAAGGTTCTTTCAAATGTCCAATCGCGCGGAAATCTTGGTGAAATTCAGCTTGGCGCAATACTTGAACAAATTCTTTCTCCTGAACAATATGAAAAACAATTTATTATTAAAGAGGCATCCAGCGAACGCGTTGATTATGTGGTAAAATTGCCGAATAAAAACGATGTATCTGAATCTCTTCTTTTACCGATCGACTCAAAATTTCCAAATGAAACCTATATAAGACTTGTAGAAGCATACGATAACATGGCTGAAAAGGCAGAAATGGAAGTTATATCAAAACAGTTTGAAAACACAGTAAAGGAAGAAGCAAAAAAAATATATTCCAAATATATCGATACACCCCGCACTACTCCCTTTGCATTAATGTTTGTTCCAACAGAAGGTCTGTTTGCAGAAATTGTCAGACGGCCTGCATTGTTTGAACTGCTGCGGCGTGAATATAAAATAACAGTTGTTGGACCTACAAACCTTGCAGCATTCTTAAGCAGTCTGCAAATGGGCTTTGATACGCTGGCAATTCAAAAACGCACAAGCGATGTCTGGAATATTTTAAAGTCGGTAAATACAAGTTTTAGAAAGTTCGGCGAAGCGCTTGCAAATACAAAAAAGAAACTTATATCTGCAACCAATGAAATAGAAGACGTAGAAAGCCGCACACGTACAATAGAAAGAAAACTAAACTCTGTAGATAAATTAACAAGCCATGATGATGTTATCGAGTATCAAGAACCGTAAAGCGCCGCACTATAGTGTTCCCAGCTGAATCAACAAGGGTAAGCGTACGAAGGCCGGGCTCAGGGCGCGCTTCCATTTCATGAAAGACTTGAGTAAATCCAAGGAACAATTCATCCAGGTGCCAGTAAATTATTTGCGCTTCATTACGGTGAGCCGCTGAAAAAACAATTCTTCCTTCTCTGCCGTCAAGTTCACGCGGAACATATATTTGGCTGTCAGGTTCAGGATTAAAAAGAGCAAGCATATTACTGCCGGACGCAGATTGCGTTGCAAGCAGAGGTTTGTAATCCAGGTTCCAGCGGCGAAAATACCATTCTTCGGCTGGAGGAAGTATAAACCATTTTTGCGGCGCAGAATTATTTATAACAACCGTTTGACAAAAACGGCATGCCATAAACGCAGGCGCATCCCTTGGAACATCTGCAAATTTAATTTCTTCGCAGTTAACAGAAGCGGGAAACCCTGACTGTGTACAGGTTTCCATTTGCCGCAGCTCTATTGTAGGTTTTAAAAACCATGTTCTCCGGTTACCGCCAAGTGAATCAAGTAAAGAAAATATTTCAAAAAGAACAGGAGCTGCGGTAATTGTACTGCGCAGTTCCGGCCTTCCTTCTCCTGACGCATTCCCTATCCAAACACCTACTGTCCATTCAGGGGTTACCCCTATAGACCATGCATCGCGAAAACCAAAACTTGTTCCTGTTTTCCATGCAATGTTTCTGGCTCCGGCATATTCCTGCCAAATTGATTCTTCGCCTGGTCTTGCTACATGAACCAATGCTTCCAATGTTAACCAGGCAGCGCCGGGAGAAATTAATGATGAAGCGGAAGAAACGTTTGAATAAGAGGCGGCTGTTTTTCCCAAATCTGCATACAACCTGGTAATTTCCAAAAGAGTAACTTCCGCTCCTCCCAAAACAAGAGGAAGGCCGTATTCATTTCCTGAACGAAAAAGCGTTGTAAGTCCCAGTGAACGCAGATACTGCGCAAAACGATCAACTCCGTAAGTACGAAGCGCGCGCGCAGCCGGTACATTTAAAGAACGCGCCAAAGCTTCATCTGCAGGAACAACTCCAAGATAATTACGGGTTATATTTTCCGGACTAAAACTTCCAATACGCGTTGGTATATCGCTTACCAAAGACGCAGGAAGAATGTCACCGGAGTCAAGCATTGCGGCGTACAAAAAAGGTTTTAACAAGCTTCCGGAACTTCGCCTTGAAGAAACAATGTCTACATCCGGCGAATGTGTAGTATTTGTATTGCCAACATAAACAACAACTTCGCCTGTTTGGGTATTCATAACAACACATGCGCCGTTAAAAATTCCATTAGATGCGTATCGTTCAGAAGCGCGGTTTAAAATAGACATTGTTCTTTCCTGCAGGTCACGATCTATCGTGGATGTAAAAGCCTCTGTTCCGCCGCGTAACACAAGCCTGTCCAAAAGATGAGGCGCAAGCCGCGGAAGCGGAAGAGGTTCATTGGGAAGATTTTCTGCCAAAGAAAGATTTAATGTTTCATAATCAAAGAAGCCCCTTTCAAAAAGCCTTGATAACAAAGTATCACGTTTATTTTTTAATGTATCACGATTTCGTCCCGGGTGAATAAGAGCAGGGCTATTCGGCAGAACTGCAAGGGTTGCCGCTTCCGCCCAGGATAGATCATCAGGGCTTCTTCCAAACCAGCGCCAGGCTGCGGCTTCAAGGCCAACAACATTTGCTCCAAACGGAGCATTGGCTGCATAAAGGGACAAAATTTTATTTTTGGATCTTCCAATTTCTAGCCGCAGCGCCAATACGGCTTCTATGCCTTTTTCAAAAAAAGTTCGATTGCGAAAACCTCTGGCAAGGCGTATTGTCTGCATGGTAATGGTAGATCCGCCGGAAATTATTTTCCCGCTGCGAATATTTTGAAACATTGCCCGCATTATAGCCAAAGGATCAACCCCGGGATGTTTCCTAAATCTGCGATCTTCGGCTTCTATTAAGGCAATCGAGAACTTTTCATTTATGGTGTCTGTGCCGGGGAAACGCCATTGTCCGTCTAGAGCAACTCTTGCTCCAAGAAGTTTCCCGTCACGATCGTAGAGAACCGGCGAATAGGAAACATCAAAAAGCGGCCTTGGAAGACAAAATATAAAAGCCAGTAAAAAGAATAACCCAAAAGCCGAAAGACAAACGACTTTACGGTTATTCCAAATTACACGGATAACTTTATTAAAAGAATTTCTAAAAAAATCTTTAATCGCTATCCACTGTTCACTCGTCACTACTAACTATCCGCTATTCACTGCTTACTGACGTACGCCGGGTATCAACGCTCTAATCGATTCATCATACATTGCATAGGCATGTATCGCCGGTCTAAAGAAAGAACCTTCGTAAGCCCTGTTTACCCTGAATCTAATTACTCTCTCTTCACCCCTGTTAAGGTTAAAATATGTCATTATCCTGTCGTCACGTATATCCTGATATCTAAAATTGGATAGTGATGCGCTGCCGCCAATTCGTGTATTAACAATTTCCAGCGAAGCGGAAAGCGGTACTATTAACGCAATCTCTTCTACCGGCTGAGAATATGCATTGCGTATGCGGACAATAATTTCCATATCATCGCCAAGTTTTAAGTTTGCAGGAGCAATAACCCTGTTGTTAGTATCGCGGTATTCAACCGTAAGAGAGAGCCCTTCGGAAAGAGCAGGTTCATTTCCTTCTACAGGAAGTCCCCTTGCAGTATATCTTACATAAACAGGGAAAGCAGAACGATTGGTAACAGTGTACTCTGTACTTGTACCGGAAACATTGCCAAATGAATATTCAGCTATCGGGGTATTAAAATTAACACTTCCGCTTCTTCCTGCTGCAGAATAATTAAGAGTTAGATCTCCGCTGCCTGCATTGTTCTGCATATAGGGAGCAATGGCAATTAATGCGTATGCTGTTTCCTGAGTAGAAAGCCAGTCATCTGACGCAAGCGCTGTTGTAATTTCTTCGAACAAGGCGCGGGTTCTGCCCATTTCATCCTGATCAATCAAAATGAGAGTTTCAAGTATCATTGCTTTATCGCGCAGCGAAGAACCAAATGTTGCAGAAAGTTCACGGTAATTTCCCTGCGGCAATGATAATCCCCTGATCATATTACGCGCAGTATCACGCTGCCCTGCATACCAATATGCCGCAGCAAGACGCCAGCTTGCCTGTATTGGCAATCTATGGCTGCGCAGCCTGTTCATTGAACCAAGATCGGCTTCTCCTGCAAGCGCAAGCGTGTATAAACGATACGCCTGCTCGGTAAATTCTTCACCGCTTGCCTGCCATTGCGATGCGGCGCTCTTTTGATAATTTACCCAGCTTCTTACAGCGGTATCACGCACAACATAACCTGCACGGCGCGCTTCCAAAAGGAAATGTCCAACATAGGACGAGCTCCAGTCATTTACAGAAGCTTCTCCAGGCCAATATGAAAAACCGCCGGACATTAACTGCATTGCAAGCACTCTTTCAATCGATGTATTTATATTTGTTCTTATCTGCGCTTTACGGTTATCATCCAGTAAAAGAAGTCTATCAAGATAAAGCTGAGGGAAAGCGCCGCTTGTTATCTGTTCAAGGCAGCCATGAGGATACCTAATTAAAAATTCCAGCCTTGATTCCAAATTAAGAGGCGGAAGCCTTGAAAAACTTGCAACAAGCGTATTAGTTCCGTCTCTACCCGGATATTCAATGTTTCCTCTCCATGTTTCACCTGCGCCAATTAAATTTTGCACAGACCTTGTTACAGGAATGGCTGTAGAACGCACTTCCATATCTACAACCTGCCGCGCTGTTCTTAACCCGGCAGATTCTGCTGTAACAGTAAACTGCAGGTTGCCTGGATTAGCCGGCGCTTTTACCTTAAAGCGAATCAATTTTTCTCCGCTGCTGTCAAAAGCAACATCCTGAACTGCAGCTCCCTGTATTTCCGCTCCAGGCACAGAGAAATTAACTCTTACGCTTCTAGCGCCGTCTCTTTGAGAATTTACATAAACAGGAACTTCTACTTCATCGCCTGGAGAAAGAACACGCGGCAAAGATGCAAAGACCATTAGATCCGAAGTTACCCTAACGCTTGTCTGCGCAGTTCCATAAGCGCGCAAAGCTCTGCCTGCCAAAGGTTCGTTTGTAGCAGAAGCTGCAAGTACCATAATCCGCACTGCGCCAATGTAAGGCGGCAGATCAAAGGTTTCCGTTTTTTGTTCTCCCCTACCTATTTCAAAAGGTCCAAAGAAACGAACAACAGGTTTAAAACGCTGGGTTTCTTTGATTGAATCCAGTTCAACGCCGTCACCGCCGCCGATTGCAAGAAGGGTTTCAAGCCTTCCTGAAAATGCTCCCATTATATCATTAAAAAGATCCCATGATTTTATAAAAGAGGCGTCCCTTGCATAGAATGTATTACGAGGATTGGGAATATTAAATCTTGTAAGTCCCAAAAGTCCTTCATCTACAACTGCCACTGTATACGCCATTGGCCTTCCGTTTGCTTCGCTTACAGTAAAAGAAACACTTGTCTCTGCCTGCCAATTCGCCTGCGTTCTGATTTGCGGATTTAAAACAACCCGAGGCTCTTCTATTAAAACAGGAGTAATTCCAAAAAGTCGAATTGGCAAATCGTTCTGCGTCTGTAAATGAGGCTGGACCAGCGTTACATGTACATAAATATTCGGAACCATGGAAGGTTCTGCAAGAAATTCATACCTTGTTGTTCCATCCTGACATGTAATCCATTCGTTCCTTATAACAACGCCGCCTTTTTCTACAACAACAAGAGCCGCAGAATTTCTGTTTGACGGGAATGTAATTTGAACTCTTTCACCGGTATTGTACGAAGGTTTTCCA
>Ga0123356_10002967_pt1 | contig 17928 bp, 13 predicted proteins | sample TergutEmb28metaG_2_FD_92546 | JGI IMG/M metagenome (GOLD analysis project Ga0123356, IMG submission 92546) | Embiratermes neotenicus P3 segment gut microbial communities from Petit-Saut dam, French Guiana - Emb289 P3 | ecosystem: Host-associated > Arthropoda: Insects > Digestive system > Gut ...
CGTGCAGCCGCGCTTCCTGGCCCAGGATCGGGTCGTTGAGGCGGATATTGAGCCCGCCTTCCGGCATGACAAAATCCGTCGGCGTGATGATCTTGATGCGCTCGAGGCTGGCATCGATCGCATGCAGGATGTGTGCGCGCGACAGCCCGCCCTCGTTCGCTCCAGCCCCCATCCTCGCCAGCACCTTGGTGGCGAGCACGAACTGCTCGCGTGGTAGCCCCACGGCCTTGAGCGCGTGGCCAGTCATGATCTCCGACTGCCCCAGGTGATAGATGTCCGCCGTGTCGAGGAAGTTGATGCCGCCGTCGATCGCGGTACGCACCAGGTCATCGACGGCGCGCTGATCGAGCTGGCCGATCGGGGCGAAGCGACCTGCGCCGGGACCAAAGGTCATGCAGCCCAGGCAGAGCTCCGAGACGATGAGGCCGGTGTTGCCTAGCTTCTTCATGCGCATCCGGAAGTCTCCTTACACCCCAAGCCTCGCCCTGGCCCCGTGGGTGCCGCGGGGCCAAGGCTTCAAGCGGTGTGCCCCGATTCTCCCGGGTCAGGGCCGATCGCGCCAGCTGCGTTGAGAACGATGATGTCGTTGGCCGGGGCGGGCTCAGCTTGCCTCGAGGAGGCAAGGCGGAGAGGGTGGCCCGCCGCACGCAGCACGGCACAACAAGGTGCCGAGCCGGCGCCGGTGGGTTGCAGCGGCCCTGAGCGATGCGACGGGGCTTGAAAGCGGGAGGTGCAGCGCACCGCAGCCGGCAGCCGTTGCAGCAGCGCGTCACACCCTCGTGCCCGCGGCGCGCCTGCCGCACACCGCGTCCGCAGGCGCAGTGCCTGGTGGGGAGAGCACTCACGAACATATTGACATTTCGTGGCAGGTGCACCAAAACTACATCGCAGAAGTCGCGGTTGGAGCGAAGGTGAGCACCGCGACCGCCTTGCGATGCGGGCCTCGGGTGTGCACTGGATCTGGTTGTTGTTCAGCACATCGCGGCGGCCGACCTGAAGGCCGTCTTGATGTCATCCATGTCGGTTTGAGGGGGGGTATCAGGCCGGGCCTTCGTGCCCGGCCCGGTGCCTGACCGGTCTGCTTCTACGTTAGGACCCGCTCCAGGGACCCCATCAGAGGACTTCAGCGCCTCTGGCTTGCCCGGGTCGCGACGCGGTGCTGCTCGACATCAAGCTCCTGGAGCGCACCATTGATGTCTAGCGCAGCTGGGGCGGGTGGGCTAGAGGTCGTCCCCACCGGTAAGATTCCCGAGGAGCTGTGCGTGAGGATCGCTCCAATCGTGCGGCTGTCCAGGGGCGCGTGCGATGCGGACATGAGCAGCGCGATCGCGCCGGTGACCTCGGCTGCCGCCACCGATGTCCCGGATTCGAAGTCATACTGCGCGTCCGGACGCAAGGTGAACACATGCCCCGCCGGAGCGGTCAGCATGGCGGGCCAGGATAGATGCTCGGTGCTCCCGGCGACGATCACACCCGGGATGCCGCCCGGGAAGGCGTCCGAGGGTTCAGCCGCAGCGCCGACGAAGGTCATCCCGCGGCGGATACCGGCCTTGACGAGCTCGGCCAGCAAGGGGTCCGCAGGCCCCGCGACGCTCAGGTTGATGAGGCGGTCGTTGCGGTCGATCGCGGCCCCCAGGGCCTTGGCCACGGTGAAGCTGTTGCAGACGGCCTCGTCTGCGTCGGGCCTGAGTTGCCAGCAGGCCTCGAAGACCTCGATCTGCGCCAGCGGCGCCACCCCCACGATCCCGATGTGATTGTCGGCGACGGCTGCGATCAGGCCAGCCATGGCTGTGCCGTGACGGTAGGAGCGCGCCGATTGGGCGGGCTTGGCGACGAAGGAGTGTGTGCCGACGATCCGGCCCCGCAGGTCCGGATGCTTCGTGTCCACCCCTGTGTCAATCAGACCGACGCGCACTCCGGCTCCGCGCGTGCGCGCGTGCGCGCGCTCGATCCCGAGCTCGGTCAGATTCGTTTGCAGGTCATAGAGCGGATCGTTGTACGGCGGGTTTGAGCTCGCCCCGTCCGAGAGCGTGTGGAGCTCCTGCAGCGGCTGGGCGAGGCTGATGCGGGCATCGTGGGCCAGCCTGGCAAGCACGTCTTGCGCCGAGCGCTCGTCCGGGATCTCGTAAACGACGCAGTGGACCGAGAGGGCCTTGATGGGCCAGCTCGCCACTTCCTTCAGGGAGTACTCGCTCGCGACCCGGCTCGCCAGCGCGTGGGCGCTCTGACCGATGACGTAGTTGGCCCCACCATAGCGCGGCCCGCCGGTCGAGCCCGGGGAGGGAGGCGAGCCTTCGATGGTGTTTGCGAAGGTGACGACGATGCGCGCGTGGGGCTTGGCAGCAGCGGCAGCCGGTTCGGATGCAGGCGCGGTAGCTGTCGCGGGCGCGCTCGGCTGCACGTTCTGGGCATGTGAGGTGTCCAGAACGGCGATGCCGAGGACAGCGCAGGCGGGGGCTAGCCCGAATGTCAGGGCGCGGCGCATCTCAAGGACTGTCCACGGGCTCGACCCAGCGCACGCGCGGGTCCGAGCGCAACTTGTCGGCGAGCGCCTGCATCTTGCGGGTCACCTGCGGATCGTGCTCGGGGTCCGCGGCCGCCAGCGTCACCCCGACGATGCCGGTCTGTGCCGGCCATTCCACCACCCGCGCGCCATCGGCACGCAGCAGCTCCCCGACCTCCCCGATCGGGAGCTTGCGATCAAAGGCGATGTGCAGGACGTGGTGCTGCTGCACAGGGGGGGCATCGGTATGGACCCGGTAGGGCGCTGCGGCCTGCAGCGCAGGCTCGGCAGTCCAGCGATAGCCCAGCCCGCCCAGTCCGAGGGCGAATACGAAGGTGGCGGCCCAGGCGAGACCCGGCGGGCGCCACAAGGCGCTCACCCAGGGCGCGCTAACCGGCAAGCCGGAGCGCACGCGCTCGCCGAGATCGGCCGGCGGGGCCTCATTGATCCGCTCCAGAAGCTTGCGGAAGGAGGGACCCGGCGCATAGGTGATCCGCTCCGGCGCCGCCAGCGCCTCGACCAGCCGCTGTTCAAGCTGCAGCTGCTCGCTGCACACGATGCAACCCTGCACATGACGCTCGGCGCGCTCGCGCTCGCTATCGCCGAGATGCCCGTTGGCGAGCCATGGCAACAGCAGCCAGACTTCCTCGTGATGGTTGAACGCGTTCCGTGAAATCATGTAGCCCCCTTCTTGCGGTTGCCGCGCCGCGCGCTCGCCCGGGGAACGCCCTCCATGTCACCCGATTCCGCGAGCAGCCTCTGCAGCTTCGCGCGCGCATGAAACAGCCGCGTCTTCACTGTGTTGATGGGACATTCCATGATCGTCCCGATCTCCTCGCACGAGAAGCCGAGCTCGTAGCACAGCTCCACCGCGAGCCGCTGCTCCGGTGGCAGCTGCACCAGCGCGTGTCCGAGCCAGTCACGCAGCTCCTCGGCCCGGTGCGGCCCGTCCGTGGTGAGCAGCGGGGGGGGTGTGTCCAGGCTCTCCTGCGCCACCAGGCGTGCCGAGGAACGTAGCGCATTGCGTGCCTTGCGGTACGCGATGCCGAGTATCCAGGTTGAGGGTTGCGAATCCCCGCGGAACTCGGCGGCCTTGCGCCACACGATCCAGAACGTGTCGTTGATGATCTCCTCGGCCACGTCGTAACGCCTCGTCAGTCGAGTCAGGAACCGTGCCAGACGCCGATGGTAGAGGTTGTACAGCTCTTCCAGCGCCCAGCGATCCCCGCGCGCAATCTGGGCAACAAGCTCGCTCTCTCGCGCCACGTAGGTGCCGCTGCGATAGACGGACTTGCCAAGCCGCGAGCCCTCGCCGCTATTCGTGCCCTTCACGCTTTGCACCTCCGCGCGTATGTGTCTCTTAATAGCATCAAGGTTCAACGAATCATGGCTAGAACGACCAGCTCAAGGTAGCCGCCACGTGGCGGTTGGCGGTCGGATACGGCAGCAATTGCTGCGCGCGCTGCTGCGCCAGGAAATATCCAACATCCAGACGCCAGCGCCGGTGCTGGTACGCAAGCCCGACGTTGCCGTAGGCGTAGCCGGAGCTGGGGAGCTTCTGCGGCACGTCGGTACGGTACATCTCGCTGTAGGCTGGATTCGCTCCTGAGCCCACGTAGTAGAAACCCGCGCCGGCGGTCAGGAACAGAGCCGGCCGCCAGAGCTGCCACTGCGTCGCGGTCTCGGCCACGTAGGCTGCGTAGCGTCCGGCCCGCGTCTCACCATTGTTCGTGTAGCGCACATCGTTGGGGAGCGCTGCGATGCGCACGTTCCACAGATCGAGATAGGAGAAGGAGAGGGCGAACTCCTCGTAGTCATTGTGCGCATCCTGCTTGCCACCAGCGTAGTGGTGGCCGTAGGCCTCGAGCGTCGCGTTCCAGGTGTCGCTCAGCATGAAGCGCTGTCCGAGATAGAGCTGCAGATCCGCAGCGGCTCCCGGCTCGAGGTTCTGGTTGCGCGTGGACCCGAACAGGCCGGCAAAAGTCCCCGTCATGGTGCTGACGTGCAGGTCCAGCTGCTCGGCCGGCTGGCCATACGAGTAGGACAGCCCGCGGTAGATGTAATCACTGGTCACGTCGAGTTCGCCGCCGACCGTGACCGCCGCGGCCCGCGTCGCCGGCAGCACGGCCAGCGCGAGTGCAGCGAGGAATGCCCTGCCCGGGCGCGAGCGCGCAGGCGGGAGCCACGCCGCAGGTACGCGGGCTGCCGCAGCCAGGGCGGCCGTCGCAGCGTGCAATTCAGCGGCAGTAAGCGTCATGTGCTTTCCGTGGTTCTCTGGCACATCATTGGCCATGTGATCCTGCAAGACCTGTGGCGCAGTTTAGTGCGATTGCGGGGGCCACAGCTCCTTGACGCCATACAGATACAGTCCAGCTTCGAGGGTAGGAGTCCCCAAGCATCCACGGCCCGTTCAAACAGTCAGCGCTGGCGGCGCGTTGTATGAATCTTTAAGGCTTTCATTCCCGACAAATCGTGCTCCTTTGCTCCTTGAGGGTGCAGCAGCCGACCCGGCAGCGTAAGCACACCGGCCGCTTGCCGTGGCTTTAAGGTACAGGAAGTCGCCGCCGGCCCGGGGACTTCGCTCCCGGTCGAATTGCGGCTCCCTGCGGGTCGAGCCGGCCCCAGGCGCTACATTTGGCGGGACAGGACGGGTACCCTACGCAGCACATCGCTTTGCCGGAGGTATTTAGCCGTGAACGCCTCGCTCGCCCAGCCCATTGCAGCGCAACCAGCCCCCTCACCCGTCGTGGCGAGCTTCCTGAAGCGCGCCCCACGCCTCTTCATCGGCGGAGACTGGGTGGAGCCGCAGTCCAAGGAGCGCCTCGCGGTGATCGACCCAGCCACCGGGCGCGAGATCGCGACGGTCGCGGACGCCGGGGCGGCGGACGTGGATCGGGCGGTGAAGGCGGCCCGTGCGGCCTTCGAGAAGGGACCGTGGCACGAGATGCTGCCGGCGGATCGCCAGGCACTGCTGTGGAAGCTGGCCGACCTGATCGAGAAGAACACGGACGAGCTGGCTGAGCTCGAGAGCCTGAACAACGGCAAGACCAAGCTGATGGCCACCCTCATCGATATCGGTGGGGCGCGCGACTACTTCCGTTACATGGCCGGCTGGGCGACCAAGATCGAGGGCTCGACCTTCGAGACCTCGATCCACGGCCCCCCGGGGGTGAAGTTCCACACCTACACGAGCCGCGAACCGGTCGGGGTCGTGGCGCAGATCGTGCCCTGGAACTTCCCCGTGGGGATGGCGGCGTGGAAGCTGGGACCTGCGCTCGCCACCGGCTGCACCTGCATCCTCAAGCCCGCCGAGCAGACCCCGCTCTCGGCCCTGAGGCTGGCGGAGCTGATCGCCGAGGCCGGCTTCCCGCCGGGGGTGGTGAACGTGCTCACCGGCCTTGGTGAGACCACCGGGGCGGCGCTGGTCGCACACCCCGGGGTGGACAAGGTTGCCTTCACCGGCTCGACCGCCGTGGGCAAGATCATCAACAAGGCGGCCACGGACACCCTGAAGCGGGTGTCGCTCGAGCTGGGTGGCAAGTCACCCGTGATCATCTTTCCGGACGTCGACGTGAACACGGTGATCGGCGGGGCGGCGAACGCGATCTTCTTCAACTCGGGGCAGGTGTGCTGCGCGGGCACGCGCCTGTACGTCCACAAGAAGGTGTTCGACCGGGTCGTGGAGGGAGTGAGCGCAGCGGCGCAAGCGATTCGCCTGGGTCCCGGCCTTGACCCGAAGACCGAGATGGGGCCGCTCGTCTCGCGCGAGCAACAGGAGCGGGTGCTCGGCTACATCGATTCCGGCAAGCAGGACGGAGCCAAGGTCCTCACCGGCGGGGCCGCACCCGCCGCTGACGGCTACTATGTACAGCCGACCGTCCTCACCGATGTGCGCCGGGACATGAAGGTCGTGCAGGAGGAGATCTTCGGCCCCGTGCTGGTTGCGCAGAGCTTCGAGGACCTGGATGACATCGCCGCGGTGGCAAACGACACCCCCTACGGCCTCGCCGCCAGCGTCTGGACGAACGACGTGCGCACCGTGCAGCGCCTGGTCCCCAAGATCAAGGCCGGCACGGTGTGGGTGAACTGTCATAACTTCGTCGATCCGAACATGCCGTTTGGCGGCTTCAAGCAGTCCGGCTTCGGGCGCGAGCACGGCCGCGCGGTCATCGAGCTGTACACCGAGATCAAATCGGTCTGCGTGGCCTACTGAGGCCGCGCACCCGAGGCGTGCGCGGGAAGCGCACCTCGCCGATTCCCGCGAAGTCCGCGGCGCCGTGAGGGGTTCACGGTGCCTCAAGGCGAGCCTGTGCGGGTACGGCTGGCGGCTGGTGCAGCTCTAGGAACTCAAGTCTAGGCACGCACCATCGTGCTGCATCGTGCTCACGCACTGCGATGCAGACGAGCCGCCGGTCAGTCGATGACGCAGAGTCAGAGAGTCCGAGAGTCTAGAAAGTCAGAGAAGTTAGAGAGGGGTCTATGCATCGATCACGGCTCGGGGCCCTCGGCCTCGTGGCCCTGCTTGCCGCCTGCGGCACGCAGCAGGGCGGGCCTGCCTCGCTGGCCAAGGTGGCGGCGGTGGATGCGGCACGCATCATCGCCGCTGACAGTGAGCCCGGCTCGTGGATGAGCTACGGGCGCACCTACGACGAGCAGCGCTTCAGCCCGCTCAAGCAGATCAACGCGGACAACGTCGGTGCGCTCAAGCTGGCCTGGCACTATGACCTCGATGCCGTGCACCGCGTGCAGGAGTCCACCCCCGTGGTGGTGGACGGCGTCATGTACGTCACTTCGGCCTACAGCAAGGTGTTTGCCCTGGACCCGGCCACGGGCCGGCAGCTGTGGGTGTTCGATCCGGCGGTGCCGCAAGGCACGGATGTCAAGGGCTGCTGCGATGTTGCCAATCGCGGCGTCGCGGTCTGGAACGGCAAGGTGTACGTCGGGACCTACGACGGACGCCTGATCGCGATCGATGCGCGCAGCGGCGCGCAGGTGTGGTCAGTGCTGACGGTGAATAGCTCGCAGTCCTACACCATTACGGGCGCGCCCCGCGTGGTCAAGGGCAAGGTGATCATCGGTAACGGCGGCGGCGAGTTCGGCACGCGCGGCTACGTCAGCGCCTACGACGCCGAGACCGGCAAGCAGATCTGGCGCTTCTATACGGTGCCGGGTGCACCCGGCAAGCCCGACGGGGCGGCCTCGGACGGCGTCCTGGAGAGCAAGGCACGCGCGACCTGGACTGGGGAGTTCTGGAAGCTGGGCGGCGGCGGCAATGTGTGGGACAGCATGGCCTACGATCCGCAGCTGGACCTGCTCTACATAGGCACCGACAACGGCTCGCCGTGGAATCGCTCGATCCGCAGCCCCGGGGGCGGGGACAACCTGTTCATCGCCTCGATCATCGCCTTGAAGCCCGATACCGGGGAGTACGTGTGGCACTTCCAGGAGTCCCCGGGAGAGAGCTGGGACTACTCGGCCGTGCAGCACATGATCCTGGCCGACCTGCCGATCGATGGCCGCCCGCGCAAGCTCCTGCTGCAGGCGCCGAAGAACGGCGTCTTCTACGTGCTCGACCGCGGCACCGGCGAGCTCATCTCGGCCAAGCCGTTCACCACGGTCAACTGGGCCACGAGCTTCGATCCGAAGACCGGCCGCCCGAGCGAGAACCCGCAGGCGCGCTACGGGGAGACGGGCAAGCCCTTCACCGCGCAGCCCGGCCCCTCTGGCGGGCATTCCTGGCAGCCGATGTCCTACGATCCCGAGACGCACCTGGTGTACATCCCGGTGATCGACCTGTCCTTCGTCTACATCGGGCAGAAGGACTTCAAGATGCGCACGCTCGGCTGGAACACGGGCGTGGACTTCAACGCTGGCAGCCTGCCCGAGGACCCGAAGGTGATCGCCCAGATCGAGACCGGATTGAAGGGGCACCTGGCGGCGTGGGACCCGGTGGCGCAGCGCGAGGTCTGGACTGCGCCCGATGCGACCCCGTGGAACGGCGGAGTGGTCACCACCGCGGGCAACCTGGTATTCCAGGGCAACGGCATGGGTGAGTTCTCCGCACTGCGTGCGAGTGACGGCCAGCGCCTGTGGTCGGTGCAGACGCACACCGGCATCCTGGCGCCGCCGATCAGCTACGAGGTGGGCGGCGAGCAGTACGTGGCCGTGGAGCTCGGCTGGGGCGGGGCATTCGGCGTGGCGGCCGGCCAGCTCGCCCTCGACAAGCATGCCAACACCGGCAATGTGCCGCGCGTGCTCGCCTTCAAGCTCAACGGCACCGATCGCCTGCCCGATGCACCCGCGCCCGCAGACGCGCGGCTCGCGCCGCCGCCCGATCAGGCCGATCCGGCCACCGTGACCACGGGCAAGGCTCACTACCACAGCTACTGCAGCGTCTGTCACGGCGACAGCGCCGTCAGCGGCGGCGTGCTCCCGGACCTGCGCTACTCGGCGGCGCTCGGGCAGGCCGCGCTCTGGCAGCAGATCGTGCACGACGGCGCGCTCAGTGCGAACGGCATGGTCGCCTTCCAGAGCGAGCTCTCCCCGGGGGACATCGAGACCATCCGTGCCTATGTCATCCACCGGGCCAACCAGACGAAAGGTCATTGAACATGAGTCGAGTCGCTGACTGCAACGGGCCACGCCGCGCGGCGTGCAGCTGACGGGCCGGCAGTGCCGCAACCTACGATCCTGCTCACCCGGCGCTGGCCCGCGCAGGTCGAGAGCTACCTGGCCGCTCGCTACGAGATCACGCTGAACGAGCGCGACATGCCGCTTGATCCGCAGGCGCTGCAGGATGCGCTGCGCTCCTTCGATGCGGTCTGTCCCACGGTGACGGACCAGTTCACCGTGCAGGTGCTGCAGGCGGGCGCCACCCGCTGCCGGATCCTCGGCAACTATGGTGTCGGGGTGAGCCACATCGATCTGGCGGCCTGCCGCGAGGCAGGCATCGTGGTGACCAACACCCCCGATGTGCTCACCGAGTCCACGGCAGACCTGGCGGTCCTCCTGATGCTGATGGTCGCGCGCCGTGCCGGCGAGGGCGAGCGACAGGTGCGTGCCGGGGCGTGGCCCGGCTGGTCGCCGACGCATCATCTGGCTGCCGATGTGAGCGGCAAGACGCTCGGCGTGCTGGGCTTCGGCCGCATCGGTCAGGCGACTGCCCGCAAGGCGCAGCGCGGCTTCTGCATGCGCATCCTCTACCATTCCAGGCGGCGGGTGAGCCCTGCGGTGGAGGCCGTGACCGGGGCGGTGCACTGCGCAACCCCCGAGGAGCTCCTCGGTCAGGCCGACTTCGTGTCCCTGCACTGTCCCGGCGGTGCCGAGACACGCCATCTGCTGGATGCGGCGCGCCTCGGGCTGATGCGGCGCTCGGCCTTCCTGATCAACACCGCGCGCGGGGAGATCATCCTCGAGGATGCGCTGGTGGATGCGCTGCGCACGGGGCGGATCGCCGGCGCCGGGCTGGATGTCTACGAGCACGAGCCGCGCGTGCCGGCCGGGCTGGCGGACCTCCCGAACGTGGTCCTGCTGCCGCACCTGGGCAGCGCGACCCTCGAGACGCGGGTTGCGATGGGCATGCGGGTCGCCGAGAATCTCGACAGATTCTTTGCCGGGCTCGAGCCGCACGACCGGGTGGCGTGATCGGTAGCCCGCCTTAAGATCGCACAAGGTCCTGCGAAACAAGACAGCCGAAGCAGTCATGGCCGTGTGCCGCGGCGCGCTAGCTGCTTGTGGCTTAGGGGGTGCTCGCTTGGTCAAGAGACAGCTCGGCCGCTCAGGCCTGGAAGTGGCGCCGCTCGCCTTCGGCGGCAATGTCTTCGGCTGGACCGCCAGCGAGGCGAGCACCTTTGAGCTGCTCGATGCCTTCGTGGCAGCCGGCTTCAATCTCATCGACACCGCGAACAGCTACTCGCACTGGGTCCCGGGCAATCGGGGCGGGGAGTCCGAGACCCTCATCGGGCGCTGGTTGCGGCAGCGCCCGGGCATGCGCGGCCGCGTGCTGATCGCCACCAAGGTGGGCGCGGACCTGGGCGCGGGCCGCGCGGGTCTGTCCCGGGCCGTGATCATGAAGGAGGTCGAGGGATCGCTCGAGCGCCTGGGGACCGACTACATCGACCTGTATCAGTCGCATTTCGATGATGAGAAGACCCCGCCGGAGGAGACCCTCGGGGCCTACGCCCTTCTGGTGAAGGCCGGCAAGCTGCGAGCCATCGGCGCGTCCAACTTCAGCGCGGCGCGCCTGGCGCAGTCGCTCAAGGTGAGCCGCGAGCTGGGACTGCCGCGCTACGAGAGCCTGCAGCCGGAGTACAACCTCTATCGCCGCGACCGCTTCGAGGGCGAGCTTCTCGAGCTGTGCCGTCGCGAGGAGCTGGGCGTGATCCCCTACTTCTCCCTCGCGAGCGGCTTCCTGACGGGCAAGTACCGCTCGCAGGCCGATCTGGGCAAGAGCCCACGCGGGCAGCGCATGCAGAGCTTCCTCGATGAGCGCGGCCTGCGTATCCTCGCCGCTCTGGATCAGGTATCGCGCGAGCTGGATGCCACCCCTGCGCAGGTGTCTCTCGCCTGGCTGCTCGCGCACGCGGTCACGGCGCCGATTGCGAGCGCCACGAGTCTTACGCAGCTGAACGAGCTGTTGCGCGCCCCCGCTCTCACGTTGCCCGCGCAAGCCCTGGCAGTGCTGGATGCGGCGAGCGCCTGATCGAAGAAGCGAGCTTTCCAGGAGCCCCTCATGAACGCACAGCTTTCCCCCGTCCCGCAGGACGCCCTGAGCAGCTTTCTCGCGCCTGCGCAGCAGCTGCTGATCGACGGCCAGTGGGTTGCGGCACTGTCAGGTGAGACCTTCGATGTCATCAACCCGGCCACGGGTGAGGTCTTTGCCCGGGCGGCGGCGGCGGATGCCGCCGACATCGATCTGGCGGTGCAGGCGGCCCGCCGCGCCCTGGAGAGCGGAGCGTGGGCGCGCATGCCTGCGGCCGGGCGGCGCAACCTGATGTGGAAGCTGGCCGAGGCGATCGAGGCGCATGCCGATGAGATCGCGACCCTGGAGAGCCTGGACAACGGCATGCCGTTCGCGATGGCGCGCGGCATCGCCGGCATGGGGGCACCGGAGACGCTGCGCTACTACGCCGGCTGGGCCGGCAAGATCAACGGCGAGACACCGACGGTTTCGGCGCCCGATCATCACGTCTACACGCTGCGCGAGCCCATCGGCGTGGTGGGTGCGATCACGCCCTGGAACGTGCCCTTCGCGATGGAAGTGCAGAAGATCGCCCCGGCGATCGCGGCCGGCTGCACGGTCGTGCTCAAGCCCGCCGAGCTGACCCCGCTCACCGCCGTGAGACTCGGGCAGCTCATCCAGGAAGTGGGCTTCCCGCCCGGCGTGATCAACATCGTCACAGGCTTCGGCGACCCGGCCGGCAAGGCGCTGGTGGCGCACCCGGATGTGGACAAGATCTCCTTCACCGGCTCGACCCTTGTGGGCAAGTCGATCCTTGCAGCCGCCGCCGGTAACCTGAAGCGGGTCTCGCTCGAGCTGGGCGGCAAGTCGCCCGTGATCGTGTTTCCGGATGCGGACCTGGAGCGGGCCACGCAGGCTGCGGCCGAGGGCATCTTCCGCAACGCCGGCCAGATCTGCGTCGCAGGCTCGCGGCTGTACGTGCACAAGGATGTCTTCGATCGCGTCGTGGACGGTGTGGTCGATCGTGCCTCGAAGCTCAAGGTTGGCGTGGGTCTTGCGCTCGATACGCAGATGGGGCCGCTCATCTCGCAGAAGCAGCTGGATCGGGTCAGCGGCTACATCAGTTCAGGAAGCCACGAGGGCGCCCAGGTCGTCATCGGCGGTGAGCGCATCGAGGGGCAGGGCTATTTCATGCAACCCACGGTGCTCGCGCAGACGAATCGCTCGATGCGTGTCGTGCGCGAGGAGATCTTCGGACCCGTGGTGTGTGCCATGCCGATCGATGATGCGGACCTGGAGCGCATCGCCCGCATCGCCAACGACACCGACTACGGTCTGTCCTCCAGCATCTGGACCCGCGACATCAGCGTGGCGCACAAGCTCGCGCGGCGCATCAAGGCCGGCACCGTGCGCATCAACGGCGGCATCGGCCTCGACTCCGCGCTGCCCTTTGGCGGCTACAAGCAGTCCGGCTGGGGCCGCGAGAACGGCCGCGAGGGAATCGAGGCCTACACCGAGACCAAGACCGTGAGCGTGGCGCTGTAGCTCGTCCCTGGGACCGGAACGGAGGGTGCATTGCAGGCACCGGCGGGGTGCCAGCGCCCGCCTCGCTACAGAGCAAATACCCGTTCGGCGTTCAGCTGGTAGAACTTCCGCAGATCAGCCTCCGGCAGGGAGGAGTTGCGCTCGAGCTCGGTGACTTCCTCCGGCACGAACTGGTACGGATAGTCCATCGCGTACAGCACACGGTCCATCCCGAGGACCTGCTGGCAGAACTGGATCGCCGGCGCCCACGCGATGCCGCTGTTCGTGATGTATACATTCTCCTTCAGGTAGTCGCTCACTTGCCTCTTGAGGGGCTTCATCACCGCGTAGCGCTTCGAGTTGACGGTCGCGCGGTGCATGTAGTCCAGACGGAACATCCAGAAGGGCAGCGCCTCCCCCAGGTGACCGACGACGAAGCGCAGCTTCGGGAAACGATCGAAGGCGCCGCTGGTGATGATGCCGAGCATGTGCATGCCGGTCTCCACCCCGAAGCCGTAGATCGCCCCATCGAGCCCGCGCTCGAGCAGGGGCTTGATCAGCCCCCTGGAGGGGCTGTTGGGATGCAGGTAGATCGGGACGTCGAGGGCTTCGGCGGCGGCGAAGATCTCCCAGGTCTTCGGATCATCGAGGTACAGCCCGAGCGTGTGGGAGTTGAGGATCGCCCCCTTCAGGCCGAGCTGGCGCACGCCGCGCTCGAGCTCCTTGGCGGCCTCCGGCGGACTCTGGGGGGCGATGGCGGCAAGCCCGGCGAAGCGGGTCGGGTGCTTGGCAACGGCCGCCGCGAGCTGATCGTTGCTGGATCGTGCCAGCGCCACCGCGGTCGGTGCGTCGAAGACCTGGACGCCGGGGGAGGTGAGCGAGAGGACGTGCACATCGACACCGCTCGCATCCATGTCGCCGATGCGGCGCTCATCAAGCCACTGCAGGCGCTCGATGATGCCGCGCGCTCGATCGCTCGGGCTGTTCAGGTAGAAGCCCCAGAGGCTGTCAAAGCCCGGGTCATCGATCGTCCGGTCCTTGAGCCCCTGCCGGTAGAGGTCCAGCATCTCGGGTGTCGCGAAGGCCTCCTCGGTCGCGATGCGCTTGTAGCTTGGCCGCGTGGTGGCCGGACCGGCATTGGCTGTCATGTACTCGCCTTGTGCGATGGTGGCGCCGCGCGCCCCGGGACTGCAAAGTATGGCAGCCGCGGCGGCGCGCTCAAGTGCGCGCACGAGCGAATGTATTTCAGCGTCGGTCGAGCGGCAGCACCGCTGCACGCGCCAGATGGGCGCGAGGCTAAACCAAAGGAGAGCAGGGCATGAGCACGGCAGATGAGCTGGGCGCGCTGCGCCGGCAGGTCGAGGAGCTCGCGAGCGAGGTGGGCAGGCTGGCGGACGTACAGGCGATCCGCAAGCTGCAGCACGCCTACGGCTACTACCTGGACAAGTGTCTGTACGATGAGGTCGTGGACCTGTATGCCGACAGCGGCGAGGTCCGCTTCATGGGCGGGGTGTTTCGCGGCAAGCCCGGGCAGCGCCGCCTGTACTGTCAGCGCTTCCGGGACAGCTTCACGCGCGGCCACAACGGCCCGATGTATGGATTCCTGCTCGATCATCCCCAGCTGCAGGACATCGTCGATGTGGCAAGCGACCGCCGCAGCGCGCACGGCCGCTTCCGCTGCGTGATGCAAGCGGGCAGCCACGAGAGCAATCCGCAGCCGCCAGGCCGTCTGCCGCAGCAATGGTGGGAGGGCGGGGTCTACGAGAACGAGTACGTGTGCGAGCAGGGCGTCTGGAAGATCCAGGTTCTCAACTACAACGTCACCTACCACGGTCTGTACGAGCAAGGCTGGGCGCACACGCCCCGTGACCTCGTGTCGCTGTTCACCAAGACTTATCCTGAGGACCCGCTCGGCCCGGATGCGCTCATCGAGCCCAAGCCCGCGCTATGGCCACAGACCCAGGTCGTGCCCTTCCACTACGTGCACCCCGTGACAGGCAAGGTATGGCAGCCGGCTAGCTGATCTGCGCCGGGAGCCCGGAGAGCTCGGGCTCTGGGTCAGGCCGTCGAACACTGACCTGCTGTTGCCTGATCCAGTAATCGCTCCGTGCGCCTCTGTGTGGCGCCTGTGGGCCTGCGTCGCTCCTGATACCTGGCCACAATGAAGCTCGGTGTCTGGTCAGCGCACCCGCTGGAAACGGTCAAAGCGTAGCCCGCGAAGGTTATAGCGATTCATCGTGAATGCGACTATCTGCCCGTGCGAACCCCGCAAGAACCTCAGGACACCGATACCGGGCGCCGTGAACGAGTCCTTGCCGAAGGGCTTCAGCTGCACCTCGCTCGCACCCGGCGGCTGCAGCACGAGCCCCGATCCTCTCAAGACGACGTCGTAGGACGCTTCGATCTCGGCGCTGCGGTAGTCGCCTGCCAAGGTACGCAAATCCACCGCTGCCGGCGCAAACGCCATCAACGGCAGTACTCCGTGGAGACCGCCGGCTTCGTCCGTTACCGTCCATTGCTGCGGGTGGCCGGCGGCCCGTGCTGAGAATTGCAGCACGCTGCCACCTGGCTCGCGGACCTGGGTCGAGTCTATCGGAGTCAAATCAAAGTCCGTATCCGTGTAGTAAAAGCTGTGTCCGATCAGCTTGCCGTCACGCGTGGATACCTGCAGATCAGCCAATCCCCCTTCAGGCGGGGTGATGACATACGTCCCGGTCCGTCCTGCCAGCTGCCGCTCACTCAACACCACAATGGCAGGTGCTGCGCCATCATCCCTCGCGGCAGGCGCTGTCAGGACGCCCTCAAGATAGAGGTCAGTGAGCTTGTGCGTGAGGCTGATCGCATCGATCGTGTCGGAATTGCACAGCAGCGCGATGGCCAGCTTCTGGTCCGGATATCTCACCAGGTTCGCCGCAATGCCGCGGTCGCCACCCGAATGCTCGATGGTTCGCAGCCCGCGATAGTTGCGGATGAACAGTCCGAGCCCGTAGTCGGTCGTCTTGCCGCTGGTGAGAACCGCGGCTTGCTGCATCGCGGCAAGCATCTCGGGGGTGCCCACCCGCACGTTCTCGAAGTTCTGCGCCCAGAGCAGCAGGTCCCGTGGGGTCGTGTACAGGCCGGCGTTGCCCACGACTCCGACGGCCACATAGGCAGGATGCACCCCGGCGGCATCCGCGGTGTAGCCGGAGGCGACATGGGGGATGAGGAGCCCGGCATCGTCACGAAACTGCGAGCTCTTCATGCCAAGAGGCGTGAAGATATTCGCCTGCGCGAAATCGCGGAGCGACTGGCCGCTGACTCGCTTCACGATGCTGCCCGCCAGGTTGTAGGCACCGCTGTTATATTGCCATTCGGCGCCCGGCGGGAAATTGACGCCTGTTTGACGGGCGAGGACAGCCACCATGGCGTCGTTCGTGTCCCACGGGCTGTGCTGCGCCAGGCCAAGCAACGAGAAACCCTCACGCAGCCCGCTTGTATGCGTGAGCAGATGACGGATGGTCACCGGGTGCTTGCGGTCCACCCACTCGGGTACGTACTTGCTCACGGCATCCTCGAGCGACAGCGCACCGCGCCTCGCCAGGAGCAGGATGCTCATCGCCGTGAACGGCTTCGAGATCGAGGCGGCCCCCAGCAAGGTCTCGGAGGTGAGCGGCACTCCCAGCTCGACGCTGGCCATGCCATAGGCGTGCTCGTACAACAGCGTGCCGTTGCGGCTGACAGCCAGGCTGCACCCCGGCGAGTCCGGCTTGTTCCACTGCGCAAACAGGGCATCCACCCGGGCCGGTGTCGGCTCGGCGCGCCCCTGGTCCCAGGCTGTCATTGTCACAACCCCGGCCGCCACCAGGACCAGAGCTCGCGTGCGCGTATTGGTTGCTTGCATGCCGACTGAGCCCCGCACGAGTTTGCGTGCCCAGGTCATTGCCTGGCCGGAGTCACAAGCCTTACTTCCAACCCTCGGTGCTACTGCTGAAATCAATGTACAAGGAATTCGTCGTGAGGTAGCCGATTCCGACGATGCTCGGGCCGGTGTAGCCCGCGTACACGGAGGTGTAAAAGGGGTCGCTGGAGGTGCTCTGGTAGCTGTAAGTGAAGCCGGAAGGGGTGCCGATCAACACGGTCGAGCCCTCTGGCAGCACCGCAGGGAGCGAGATGACCGCCAGGGCGGCGACCGGGGCGGCGATGATCATGCGTGAGGTCCCCGTATCGAATACGATGCTGCCGGCGATGCCGGCAGAGACGGGACCGGATATGTTGATTGTATTGTCATCGATCGTCTTGTCGCACGGCAGGAAGCCCGCGATGGTGGAGGGTCCCACGCCGCTCTCCGGACAGACGAGCGAGGTCGCGCTGAATCCCGACTCCAGCGCCGCCGTGAGGCCGACCTTGAGCATCGGAGCACCCGAGCAGCTTCCCGCGGTGGTGATGTCGCACGACTGGAGAGCGGCAGGGGTAAGCAGGAAGCCGGCATTCAAGCCCGGGCCGTATTGCAGGTACTTGAGCGGGCTGACCACGAAACACGTGCTGTCGGTATCCTGCGCGCAGGCAGGGTAACCACCCTGCGGCGCGACCGAGCTGGGCAGCACGATTTCGCCGGCACTGGGAGCCACGCCGAACAGCCCTTGCTGGTAAGCGGTGGCGGCGAGAGTCGTGTTGGTCGTGGTATCGGTTATCGAATAGTACAGGAAGACTGGCATCACTGCGGTCGTGAGCTCACCTTGCGCGTCGCCGAAGCTGAGCTGCGCGTACCCGATGTTGCCATTGAGCGCGACCTCCGAGACGCCTTGCAGGCCGTACGCTCGTGTCCCCTGCTGATCCATGACGGTGATGCCGTTGTAGGTGATCGATGTCTGTCCGGAGGGGAACACGAATCCGCTGGATGTCAGGATGCTCGAGGGGAACAGGCCGGTCGCAAGCAGGGCCACACCCGCCGAGCCGGTGTCGAAGATCAGCGGCATGTTGACAGTGCTGCTCCCGACCGCAGTCAGCATCACCGTCAGCCGCGGCACACCCGCGCTTGACGCTTCGTTGGGATAGAGATTGATCGTGGCCGGCTGGTCAGTGGTGCTTGGCGCGGGCGAGCCGCCGGAGGAGCCGCCGCCGCAGGCTGCAAGGAACACGGCAGCCGCTCCTGCACACGGCCACCAGTTGCGCGCGCTTCGCATCTCGCTCCCTCCAGCCTCCGCCGGTACAGCCGTCAGCAAGAGCTTGGCACAGCTGTAGC
>Ga0123356_10002968_pt1 | contig 17927 bp, 9 predicted proteins | sample TergutEmb28metaG_2_FD_92546 | JGI IMG/M metagenome (GOLD analysis project Ga0123356, IMG submission 92546) | Embiratermes neotenicus P3 segment gut microbial communities from Petit-Saut dam, French Guiana - Emb289 P3 | ecosystem: Host-associated > Arthropoda: Insects > Digestive system > Gut ...
GCACCGCAAACCACGCCGGGGTGCCCCGGGTACAACCCGTGCCTCGGTATGACAGCCGCGCTACCGGGTTCGACATGCTGTACCGCGCAGCCGGCGTTCAACGGATGCGGCGGTGATGATGACCTGCCCACCTGTACCGGCTGGGATACAACGGTAGTAGCTACATGCTTCAACGCAGGTGAGCAAGCAAGATACTGCGGCGGCGTGCTTGAGGTTGGACCTCCTATCCCTATGTTGACTGGTGCGCAGTGTGATACCGGAACTGCCCCTGCCGCAGTGTCCGCTACTACACTGACAAACATAAGTCACGCAACCGCAGATTTGAGCGCACAGGTCGTTGAGATTGGCATTCCAGGATTTATGGATAGAGGGTTCTGCTACGGAACGACGCAGAATCCGGTGTTAGGCGGGAGCAATAACATGTGCGTCAGATCGGCAGGAAGCAGTATTGCATTTGCAGAACAGATATCCGGTTTGACAGAAAATACCACTTACTATGTCCGTGCGTATATTGCTAATGAATCTTTCGGTACACGTTACGGTATAGAAACGAATTTTAGGACACGGAGAGAGGTCGGGAAGTTCAAGTTTAAAGATGATAGGGACGGGCAAGAGTATTGGGCGGTAGTGATAGGGGAACAGGTTTGGATGGCGGAGAATTTGAATTATGCCGGTGATGATGGCAATCTGCTTGGTGTATGCTACTATAATGACACAATTAACTGCGATATTTACGGTCGTCTTTACGATTGGGCTACGGCTATGGATTTGCCTTCAAGTTGTAATTTTAACTCTTGCGCTACTCAGATGCAGGCACCCCATCATCAAGGAATTTGTCCCGACGGCTGGTACGTTCCCAGCGATGATGAATGGAGTATGTTAACAGATTATGTGGGTGAAGAATCGAGCACTAAGTTGAAGTCAAGAATGCCAGGTTGGAATGGTACAGACGATTATGGTTTTTCGGCCTTGTCTGGCGGTAGTGGCTATGCCGATGGCACTTTCTTGACGTACCTCAGCTCAGGCGTTTTTGGCTCATGGTGGAGCACCACGGAAATCACGGGGGGTGGGTGGTCCGACCGCATCGCGGCGAACCGGTTCATGGATACTAATCATAGTTTCGTGAGAAATTCTTCCGATGTCAAGGAGCACCTGCTTTCTCTGCGCTGTGTGGAGGACATGCGCCCGTAAGGCGCGATAAACATAGCAGTACGGTGAGATTCTGTCCCCGGCAAAGCTTATCAAGCAGCCGGTACACGATTATACCGTCAAAGTTGATTACGTTATTTACCAAACCCCGGCTTTTTCAGGCGGCGGAGTCACCTTGACGTTGTCTCCGTCGTTTTCTATCTCTATAAGGTACATCCCGCTTTCGACAGCCAATTTGCGGGCGTCTTTATCGAATTCTATGCCCGCGATGGCGGCGTACATAGTCTTACCTGTCATGCCCGTTATGTTTTCATTCTTTCGCAGCAGGCGCAGGCGTTCCAAATGCCACTCTACCTTGCCTAAATTGACTCTTGTTTTAACTTCAACCACCATAACGTCTTGGCAATTTTCGAGTAACAGGTCTACTTCTAACAGTCTGTCGCCGTCTGTTTTATAAAACTTCTTTTCGGCAGATGTCATAGTAAAATTGTGTCCCAGTTCGTTCATTTTTTCCATAACGCCCGGAATAACAATCATTTGGATGATTTCGCCGATACTGCCGTTGATGCCGCCTACGTTTTGGGTCACGCGCCTGACATCCTTCGACAGAAGCTCCAGCGAACGCTCAGTCCGCTCCCTTGCGAGCTCAGCATTTTTAGTCGCGACCGCTAATTCATCCAAAGTTACTCTTATTTCCGCCATAGTTACCGCCATAACACGCTCCCCCCTAAGTGTTTTAACCCACAAAATGTAATGCTATATACATAAATATACACTATTTTCACCGAAAAAGCAAAAATCGATAAAAAGCACGCCTCCCACCAGAAATCGCTTTACTCTCGCTTGCAAGGAAGACCGCCTGATCCTTATGAACCCGGCGGTCTTTGCCCGCAATGCCGATATCAACCGAAACACGCCTCCAGCGTCTTCCCCGCAAAATCCTGCGCGTGATAAAACCGCCCGCACGTACCGTCGTTAACAAAAACCGGCACCAGCGCGCCGGGGATGACAGACTCCACAGCGTTTGGTGCGTTGGGTCCGCCGAGGTCGGTCCGCAGCCAGCCCGGGTCCATCAGGTTCATCAGTACGCCGGTATCTTTAAGTTTCGGAACCATGTCGTAGACGTACTTGTCAAGCGCGGCCTTCGACGCCGCGTAGGCCATCAGCTCCGGCTGGTCTTTGATGCCGGACGTTACGTTAATGACGCGGCCGAATCCCTTTTTGATCATGCCGGGGATGACCAGGTTGCAAAGCGTTATCGGGGCGATCGTGTTGGCCCTGAAGCTGAGGATGTACTCGTCTTCTACTGTGGTGTAGAAATCGTTATGGTATTGCGTCATAATGGCCGCGTTGTTGTAGAGGATGTCGAGGCCGCCGGACAACTCCTGCGCTTTCGCTGCGAGTTTTATCACCTGCGGGATGTCTGACAGTTCTGCTTCTACCTGCAGCAGTTTTACGTTTGGTGATGTAGCGGCTATCTCGGCCTTGACGGCGTCGGTGTTTGCGATTTTGCGGCCGTGGAGGATGAGGTTGCATCCCTTCTTCGCCATTGCCATTGCTACTTGTTTACCCACGCCGCGGCTTGCGCCGGTTATCAGCGCCCATTTGTTTTTGATGTCTAACATTAAAATCTCCTAATCGTTATTTATTGATTATTATTTATTTATCCGTTGATAGTGATATTACACCGCCAATTTCAAAATCTCCCAAACGGCCTTCTTGTCCAAAGACATGAATCCGCCGATCGACCTCGTGCCGTTGCCGGTGCACTTGTTTGCCATTTCCTCAAGCCTGTCGTCCTTCACGTCCATATCCTTGAGCCTTATCGGCATTCCGATTGACACAAAGAAATTCTCAAGCGCGGCGATACCGGCGAGCGCGGTCTTTTCTTGATTGTGGAAGTCGATATCTATGCCCCACACGCGCGAGGCGAACTGGACGAAGCGGTTTACGTTGCTTTTGTATACGTACTTCATCCAGGCCGGGAACACGACCGCGAGCCCCGCGCCGTGGGCCACGTCGTAGATGCCGCTGATTTCGTGTTCTATGCCGTGCGAGCTCCAGTCTTGGTTGCGCCCGGTGCCGAGCAGGTCGTTGTGGGCTACGCATCCGGCCCACATTACCTCCGCGCGGACATCGTAGTTTTCCGGCTCCTTGATGCACGCCGGCACATTGTGTATGATCGCCTTCATCGTAGCCTCGCACAGCCTGTCGGTGAAGTCGGCGCATTTGGTTGTTGTAAAGTATCTCTCCATGATGTGCGCCATGATGTCCGCCGCGCCGCAGGCTGTCTGGTAGGCGGGCAGGGTGAACGTGAGCACGGGGTTCAGTATGGAGAAGACGGGGCGGATAAGGTCGCAGGTCAGCCCGCGCTTGAGGTCGCCGTCTTCGTTGGTGATGACGGAGCTGGGGCTCGACTCGCTGCCGGCCGCCGGGATGGTCAGCACGGTTGCCACGTCGAGCGCCCTGGCCGGCGAGGCCTTGCCGGTGTAGAAGTCCCACACGTCGCCGTCGTACGGCACGCCCACCGCGATGGCCTTGGCGGAGTCTATGGCGCTGCCGCCGCCCACCGCAAGGATGAACTTAATATCGTTCTTGCGGCAGATATCTATCCCTTCCTTGACAAGGCTGAGCCGCGGGTTTGGCTGGGCGCCGGCGAGCTCGACGAAATCGACGCCGGCTTTTTTGAGCGAGGCGGTGATCCTGTCGTACAGCCCGCTCTTCTTGATGCTCCCGCCGCCGTAGTGCAAAAGCACCTTTTTGGCGTAGTTAGCGGTCTCCTCGCCGACCTGATTCTCGGTGTCTTTGCCGAAAATGATCTTGGTTTTGTTCTGAAAGACGAAGTTTTCCATGATTATATCTCCTGTCCGGTATGTGTTGTGATTTTGGTTAATTAACTAAAATAATATTTTTTTATGATGAGTGTCGACAAATATTATTTTATTGACGTCTATTGACGGCGGAACTGCCGCCTTTCTTGGTTTACGCTTTTGTTTTAAATCTCTCTAGGAATACCTTTCTCGGTTTACTCTCTCGGTTGACCCATTAGGATTGTTGTATCTGAATCTAATGTTGGCTGTTGTACCGTTATGGCCATTGTCTGACCGTGTTTATCGCGGCGAAGCCAATCAGGATTTACAGGATTAAAGGATTTACATGATTAAAAATCAAAAATAGCACCAAAATCAACACAAAAACGTTATTTAATGATGATTTGGTTTAATTTTTTGACATTATCCTGTTAATCTTCTAATCCTGTAAATCCTGATTCAGACGATAATTTAGGAATTATATATATACCACCACAAAAGGAGATTATTTATGCGTGACGTGTATTATGAAGAAGAGCTGCGCTATTTAAAGGAGGAGGGCGCCCGTTTTGCCCGCCGGCACCCTCTGCGGGCCCGCAGCCTCAACCTCGACTCCCCCAGGGATCGCGACCCCAACGTCTCGGCGCTCTTCGAGGGCTTTGCGTTCCTCTGCGCCGGCATCCGCGAGCGGATAGACGCCGTCCGCCCGGAACTTGCCGCGGGGCTGGCCGGCCTTTTGTGGCCGCAGTTGCTCCACCCCGTCCCGTCTGCCTGCATAGCCGCGTTTAGCCCGCGCGCGGGGGTGCTGCAGGGGAGCCACACTATAAAAAAAGGAACGGCGCTGTTCACAGAGCCGGATCGGGAAACGGGTGTAAGCTGCCGCTTTGCCGTTACGCAGGATGTGCGTATCAATCCCATAACAATCAGCAAAGTTGATGTATCAACAACCGCCGGCGGCAAGGATGTGCTGGCGCTCTCCCTCAAACTCGACCGCGGCATGCGCCCCGAAGCGCTTTCGCTGTCGCCGGTCAGGGTGTTTATTGACGATGATTTGCCGACGGCGCTGTTGATACGAAAGATGCTTCTGTGCAACGTAGAAGAAGTCGTCTTAAAGGACGATTGTGGGCAGTCAAAATTATTGATGCCGGATGATGCGCTTGTCGAAAGCGGGTTTGGCGAGGATGATGGCCTGTTTCCCGAACCGCAGAATGTCAGCCGGCCGCTTGGTCTTTTGAGGGATTACTTCACGTTTCCTGAAAATTTTTTATTTGTGGATATCTTCGGGCTCGATTCTCTGCCGCCGGGCGACCGATCTCCGTCTGTCATTACGTTAGAAATACGTTTCGATAGAAAGTTGCCGAGCAGGATTTTGTTGACGAAGGAGACTTTCAAGCTTCACTGTGCGCCGGCCGTAAATGTTTTCCGGCGTGACGCGGAGCCGATATCGGTTGATGGGCGGAAATACGAATATCAGTTGATATCCGACAGCGCTTGCCCGGAGTGTTACACGATCCACAGTGTTGATTCTGTCATCGGCATAGACAGTATCACCGGCGAAAGGTGTGAGTATGAGAGATATCGCCGCGATGGGGATGAGAAACAGCGTTTTTATTCATTAAGGATTGATAATTTGTCTGAGGATCACCATCAATACAACGACAACCGCAGGATAATGCTGTCCATGCAAGGCCCTCAAACAAAGGATGGCCGTCTTTTGAAAGAAACGCTGCACATCGAAACATGGCAAACCAACGGCGCGCTGGCGCGTAAAGTGTTAACGGAAGGCGGCTCTCTCTGCAAAGCGCCGCCGGAATTCCCAGACTACATAACATTCACCAACATAACAATCCCAACCGCCCCCATCAACCCGCCATCCGGCGACAAACACCTTTGGTCCTTTTTGTCCCACCTGTCCTTTACAGCCTCAACCATTAGCAACCCAGCCTCCCTAAAAGATTTCTTACGCATCTACGACTGGCCAAAACACCTGCAAAACCGCCCAGAAATAGACTCAATAACATCAGTATCAACAAAACCATGCGACATGGCAGTTAACCGAGCAGTAATCCGCGGAACAGAAATAAACATCACGGCAGACGAGCGTATCGCCCCGGAAGAAAGCATTTTCTTGTTGGGGACAGTCTTGGCGCGAAGCCTGTCGTGCATGTCGCCGATCAACACATTTTTAAAATTGGTGATGACGGTATCGCCGTCCGAAAAGAAATTCACATGGTATTGCAGGGCAGGGGAGAGGTGGGCTGTATGACAAGCATAATCAATACCATAGAAAAAGAATTTTACTCATTCGACATTGTACAGTTAGTCAACGTCATCAACGAAATTTTTTGTGGTGATGACGCTGATGACCGGCCTCGGATATTTTTCGAAACCGACCCGTCCCTGTCATTCCCGTCAAGCGACATCGGTGCGGTGAGTATTGATGATAATGAAAAGTCTGCCGCGATTACCTTGTCGGTAATGAACCTCCTCGGAATATCATCCCCATTGCCGATTAAGTTCTCCGATTACATCGCCAGAAGCCGTCCGGATGCCGACTTTTACAGGGATTTTTTATCAATCGCACAAAACCGCCTGCACAAGCTTTGGCTCGACGCGCAGCAAAAAAATGCCTGTTGGAACACAGCCGCAGACACCGCGAGAGCAATACTTGAATCAACGCAAACAAGAAACTCGTCAACGCTGAAGCAGTTGATAAAATCAACTTGGGAAAACATCCCTGTCGTCATAGAAGAAAACATCGAAAGGCGCACAGCCGTAAACAATGCACGCCCGTTAGGCAGTAATCTCCGGCTCGGCCAAAACGCCATAACCGGCACAAAAGTCCGCGACCGCACCTCAAAGTTTCGCATATCATTAGGTCCTTTGGAGTATGATATATACAATACATTTCTACCGGGAGAGAGCAATCATCAACGCCTGCAAAGCATACTGTCATCCTATTTGAACGAGCCGCTGATATGTGAATTGGAGATATCCTGCCGCCAGGCCGATTTGTCGCCGGCAAGGCTTGGCGGGGTGCCTGACGGTTGTTTGGGGAGGACGATAAAATTGGGTATGTCAGCGGTGGAGGACCGGGTGCGCCGGTATCGGACACTGGCGGTAAAATAATAGCGGGGGCGGGCGTCAAGCCCGCTCTTGTCATACTGCATCCCGGTCGGAAAGCCTTGCGCGCGCCTATATAATAAGGATAAAGCGGCCCGGCGTGGCCGCCAAAAAAAATATTTTTTTTCTTGCATTGCGTACACCAACATAGTATCTTTACTATTTGACGGCGTCCCCCGCTTATACTGTGGCTTGTGGTGCGCCATGTATCGTAGAAATGTGGAGAATATCGTGTCCAAAGTACAACAAATCAAACAGAACACCAGTCCGATACAGCGCCCGGCCCGCCGGCCGCAGTATTTGCTGCCTCCCCCACCGGGATACAGCTGACGGATGCCCCCCCAAACAGCCGAGCCGAAAGCAACCGCCGCGATTACAGGACGCAGCGAGTAAACAAGGCGACAAGTGAATCCCAAAATCGGTAATACAGGACCGGCAAAAGGAAACACACGGCAAGCGTACCTTATGTATGTAATACAGGACATGCAAAAAGTACCGCAAACCGAAAAAGAAGCCGAAGCGATCGGAGCGCAGAAAGGATAAGCAGGAAAAGCCCGAGCCTCAAGCTCAAAGCCCGTCAGAAATGGCGGGAGAACCGATGAACAGGGTCAACGGTTCGCACGGAAAAAACAACCTTACTATTAAACTTAACACGGGAGAAATACTGTGATGTCTAAAACTGTATGTTTTAAACTGAAAGCCGCGGCGGCGATGACCGCTCTGCTTTTAGTCCTCGCGGGAAGTGCGCTGGCCGACGGATCTGTGGCTATGAAGTTCACTGTGAACGGCGCAAAACCCGAATTTGACGCAGATGTCGTTACCTTAGTTCAGCGGATTCCCTCCGAAGGTGTAACCGCTGCGGCCGCCTCCGGTACCGATGGTACCGGCAATCTGGAAGTAAACTTCGAGTCAACAGCCGGTATAGTTGCCGGCACCTACGAAATTAACATCGATGGCAAGCCAACCGGCGCGCTTGTAACATTCACCGCCAGTCAACTGTTGTCACCGATCGACGAAACTGCCGTACGCGCTTTTAATACGGTAAAGCTGTCGGATGTTTTCGGTCTTAGAGACGGCGAAGTCTACGAAGCAATGTATGTGGTCGGCCCCGCGGCCAACCCGACTGCTGTAGTTGATATCGCCTTCGAAGACATATTCGAGGAAGACTATGTGGTGGTTAGCGGCGGAAGGCTCACGATCGCGCCCGCGATTGATGTGAGCGCCTCGGCCGCTCGGGTGTATGAGTGGAGCGCAAATGCCGGAACTATATCAACAACGGACTGGAGTCCGGCAACGGGTATCTTTTCCAAGGTTATCAATGAGGCGTTCGACCTGGAAGTTGAAGTCGCGCACACGTACTCCGTTAATCTGCATCTTCGTTTAGACGGAGCCGCTCCCGCGACCGCGGCCTTTGCCCGCAGATTCGCGCTGAAGGATACGGGCGGTAACCCTGTTCCGCTCACTTCCGCCAACTCCAGCTTCAGTACGACTACCAACATACTGACCATCACCGGCCTTGAAGACGGGTTTGATGGTACGGATGAAGAAAACGCGGAATACGAGATCACTTATCAGTTCTCGGGCGGTGCGGTTAACGAAACCGGCGCGAAATTTGCTGTCGGGTATGAACTGATGCGCCCCAACGGCTTGCTGACTCTCGGTACCGCTTCTTCCCCGATTCAGTTCTACTCTATCAAAATTACTGAAGATGACGAGAGCGCGGCGTTTGGCGTTTCCGGCAAGTATGCGGTGCCCGCTGTTTGGGATGTTGAGGATACCCTCGCTATTGCAGACTTGAAGAGCGCGTACGTGGTGGTTGGCGGCGGTCGTCTTGAAATTGACGTTGTGCCTGCGTCGCAAGACAATACGGCGGCCCACAACTTTATTTGGGAAGATGGCCCAGCGGCCGGCACAGGTGTTGTGTACGTTCCTGTGAGCAACGTTCCCGCAGACGAAGTGAACGATGCGAAACTTACGATCACCAACTTCAACGCGAAGATAGACGCGGCTGTCACGGCTGTTCCGCTGTACAATGTGTCTTTGAAGGGGATCAAGTTAGACAACGCCGACCTGCCCAATATGGCGGAAGGCGAAAAGTTCTCACTGCGCTCGTACGCGCTGCCCAAAGCGGTTCCGCCCGTTGCCTCGGTTACCTACAAGGGCGCTTTTGACGGAAGCGAAATTGAGTTTATCCTGCTGCCGTTAGGTGATTACGAAGTCTTTTACAGTGATGATCGTACCGGCGCGAGGATAACGATCGCAGACGGGGCCAAGGGTTCCAATGACCTGGCCGCTGCCACGTTCCTTACCGTCAAGTTCTCTGATTCGCTTGCGGCTGGCAGTCCGGCCTATACTTCCTGGACGCGCATGGCCGGGATGTACAGTATTGCCAAAGAGGCCGGCAAGTTTTTTGATGATGAGAAGTTTGAGGCAGACTCCGCTTTCGCTGTTACTAACGGCCGTGTGCTTTATGCTGATAATGTGAATACAAGGTTGAAGCTTGAGGTTACAAATCCTGAGATCAACGAAGATGTTGTGACGAGCTACAGGTATCTTTGGAGGGATGGTACAGCATCCGGTACCGCTAATTACAGTGCGCTTGGCAGTGAAACAGTTGCAAGCCCGGCGGCGGTTGTTTTGGACGGCGCGAAGGCAATCAACGCTCGCTGCGCTCTTACCCCGCTCTACAGGGTAACGCTCACTGTCAACAAAAACGGTTCGCGCTGGCGCTTTGCCGAAGGCTCGTATTCGCTTGGCAGCGGGAACACTGCTGCTGATGACGGAGAAAAAGCCGATGACGGGTACGTGGTGTTTGATGACGTTGAGATCGCGGAAAATGTTGCGGTTAATATCGTCGGAGGTACTTCCGGCAGTCGCACTCACACGGCTACCGGTATCGAGATCGACGTGGCTCCCGCTTCCCGGGCTTTTACGTTGAACTATTACGATGTTGGCTTTGTGTTTGATGCCGGCTACTGTGTTCCCGGTACGGCTGCCGGTCAGTGCGGTAATGCCGCAACTCTTAAAATTCATACAGGATATGCCGATGCCAAGGGTTCTATTGCTGTTTCGGCCGGCGCTTCCAACGGCATAACGAGCACCGAGGGTGATTTCCTTGTTGTTAAGGATAAGGATATCAAGATTGCGGTCAATGACGGCGGCAGCGACAACATGAACCAGTTTGTTTACGATTGGGAGTTTGAAGGCGTCGGCAAATCCGCTGTCGCCACGACGGTTAGTTCCGCCAATCGTAATGATACTCTCAGGATTACTGCCGGTGAGTTGGCAGGCGCTACCGGTGCGATCAAGGTGATTCTCACGCCCAGAAAGATCACTGATGAGCTTTTGGCAGCGCGTGACGCTGTTTGGAATATCATCAGGGGTGCTAACTCTGCGGATATGGTTGGCGGTGAGTATCAGGTTAATGCAAACAAGCTTGACCTGATGGAATTGCCGCGCAACACGCTGGCTGCCGCGGCAGGTTTGCCGTCTATGGTGTTTGCATCCGGAAGCGCGCTTGTGTGGACTGCTGCCGGTGTGCCTGTCAACGTTACTGCCGGCGTGAATCTGGGCGCTGTGACATTGCCTGCGTTTGGCGGTGTCAGCACCGGCAGTGTCACGGTAACGGCCAGCCTTGCCGGCAGCGGTACTGCCGCTCTCCCGTTCCCGATGACGGTTCTGCCGCTGTTGCCGACGGACAAGGAAGCGCTTGAAGCGGTCGCGAAGGTTTTTGCCGGCGGCAATCTTACTACCGAGCCTAACTTCACGCAGGCGTTGGTAGGCCCGAACGGCTGGGATCTTATATTCAAGGGCCGGAATAGCAGCTATTCCTCTACGCCTTCATCGAACGGCATGGGCAACGTGTCGAACGATCTCGTTCTTCCGACGAGCGACGCTCAGGTGCGCAGCGCGCTTGTGGCTGTCGCCAATCCGCCTTTCACCGCCGGTCAGGTAACGGCCGCGGAAAATGCGGTGAAGTCGCTTATTGGTGTGAGCAATGTTATGATAACGTGGTCGTCGGACAAACCGGCGGTTATCAATCCCGCTACAGGCGCAGTAGTTCGTCCGCTCTTTGGTGAAGCCGCCGAAGCGGTTATGCTGACTGCCACGATTGGTATGTTCGGCGCCGAGAGCAGGGTAGTCACGTTCCCGGTAACGGTGAGGCCGTTTGCGAATGAAGATGACCAGCTCGTTACCGCGCTCGAGAATCTTTTGACATGGAATGCCATAAGAGGCGCGAACACGAGCGTTTCGGTGAGCGGCGCCGCAGAGGCGACCCGCGATCTCGTTCTGCCTGTGAACGGCATGTTCCCGGCGGTTGCGGCCAACAAGGTGGAAGGCGCCAAGATCACATGGACGCTGACCGGTGGCGCGACCACGGCCATGACGCTTAGCGATAATCCCGAAGATATTGACGACGAAACGGGCCCGATCGCGATGGTTGTAACGCGCCCGTCCACCGGCGCCGATGTCGTAAGGACGCTGACCGCGAGAATTTCGCTTGGGACCATTGTTAATCGCCCGGTGGTATTTAGCGTTACTGTTCCCAAGAAGGGTGAAATCCTCGTTAACCACATCTCGCTCAGCAATGCCTCGGTTGTATACGACGGCGGCGAGCAGCGTATCGGCGATGCGGCTTTCGCGGCAGGCGCGTGGAACCGCTATTCGTCCGGCGGCGCTATTGATACGGTGTACACCTACACCGGCGTAGCCCCGACGTCCGGCTACTTCACCTACTCGCGTAAGGCCGGCGCCGTGGAACTCGGCGCGAACTCCGCCTTACCTGCAGATGCCGGTACTTACAGCGTGATTGTCACGTTTGAGAACCGTGACTTCATAGGCAACAGCGCGTCTCGCACGCTGACCATCCAGCGCGCGCTGCTTACCGCCGGTATGGTGGAAGTGTTCGCCGAGGATCTCGTCTATGACGGTCTCCCGCACGATCCTTACTTTGAAGTGAAGTTTGATGACGACACGGAACTTGCGCTCGGTACGCACTACCGCGGCGGCTACGTTGCCGGCATCACACGTACTGCCTACAGCAATACCACGAATGCCGGCGATGATGCGCGCGTTGGTATTGAAGGTATTGGCAACTACCGCGGCGAAGTGGTGAAGACGTTCTCTGTCGCAAAGCGCCCGATCACCTTCGATATGACCGGTAGCGGTGTTTCGGCCGGCAAGGTGTTTGACGGTACCGACGATGTCGCCGCTTCCCTCATCACGGTTGCGTTCAACGATTTGGCTGGTACGGAAACCTTAGTTAACGGTGTTGACTATACGTTGTCAGGCAAGTACAGTAGCGTAAATGCCGGTACGGTTTCCGCTACTGTTACGGTTGAACTTTTGAACACCGCCAAGGCGAACAATTACACGCTGTCATCGGCGACCTTTACGGTGAGTGGTCTTACCATCACTAAGAAGGCTCTTGTGTTTGCTGACCTGGATGTCGTGACCAAGGTTACCTACAACGCTGAAGCGCAGGGCATTGTCGTCAGCGATATGATTGCCGCTAACGGGATGACTGTGACGTACGATGGTGAAGACGATGTTCCTGTCGATGCCGGAGAGTACGCCGTCAAGGTTGTAGTTGCCGATGGCGACAACTACACCGGTGATACGTTCGAGTTTGTTTACACGATTGAGCAGGTTGTTACGGCAGAGTCGGATCTGATCGTTGGCGACCTTGAAGTCTTTGGCGACGGCGAGGCGAAGACGCTTGCGGTCAGCCTCCCCGGTACTGGTTATGGCGAGATTATCGTAACGTACGACGGCGATGGCCTGGACGATGACGGTTTTCCTGTTGAGCTTGGCACGTATTTGGTAACCGTTGAGGTTACCGGCGGCGTCAACTACACGGGCGGCACGTTCACGTTCGAGTTCGTGGTCACGGAGCTGGTCTCTGTAAAGGACGCAGTATCCGTCATCCCCGGAGATTCTCCGGACGTTGCGGTTATCACGCCTGTTCGTCAACTGAGCGCGGTGTTTACCGCTGGTCCGAACCCGGTTTCAAAGAATGCCGGCAAAGTAGCCTTTTTCTGGGAGGGCAAGGCTATAAGCGGCAGCACTCTGTCTGTATTCTCCGCCACCGGTTCGCTGGTTGCGAATGTTTCGGTTTCCGACGCCGGGGTGAGCGCCGCTCGCCGCGAGGTTGGTAGCTGGAATCTCAGAGATACGCAGGGCCGTTCGGTTTCTGAGGGCACGTACCTGATCCGCGGCGTTATTACGGGCAGGGACGGTTCCAGGGAGCGCGTTAATTACAAGATTAACGTCAGGTAAATGTAATACATGGGCGGCCCGGTATGGCTGCCCTGTTTTATAGTATCATTAAGCGAACAGTTTTGTCAATAAGAGGGAGAGGGTGGGGGCCGTGCGGGGCGGCCCCCTTTTTTTATCCGCAAAAATTTGAAGAGGCTCCGGACGGTGTTGTATATTTTAGAAGGATAAAATAACAGCTCTAAGCGAGGATGGTGCCGATATGGTGAATGAGGTGATGGCAGGCGGTGGTTTTGGATTTCAGTGGCATATTACGGGCCGGTGCGCCGGCAAGTGCTATCATTGCTACCAGTCCGGCTCCGAGAGCGGCGACGAGCTGCCGGTCGCCGATTTGAAGCGCATTGCCGACGCCATAATGTCTGCGGCGCCCGCGCCGGTTACCATCAACGTAACGGGCGGCGAACCGCTAATGTACCAATTTCATGGTCAGAACCGTGGAGTTTTTGAGTTGATGTCGCACCTGTCGGCATTTGACAACATTGGCGAGCTCAACATAATCACAAGCGCCAGGGGGATGGACCGCTCCGTAATACGCAGTCTCAAGGCGCTGCCCAAACTGTCGTACGTAAAAGTCTCGCTGGAATCCCACGACCCGAACGTAGACGACAGCATCCGCGGTCTAGGGCACTACAGGATGGCGGTGGACGAAATAAGACAGATGGTGGAGGCGGAACTCCGCGTGATAATAATGACCACGCTGAGCAAGCGCAACTACCAATCAGTAAGCGGCCTCTGCGCGCTGGCAGCAGAATTGGGCACCAAGGGAGTAATATTCGAACGCTTCGTCCCATTAGGCAACGGCGCAAAGGAAATGAACGACGCGGTAATAACATCCTCAGAGTGGCAGGATATACTGAATTCAATATCCGCAGTCACACTAGCACCCATAGACGACCTGCGCCCCTACAAGGCCTTCTGGGTTGACGGCGAAGACGTAGTAGGCGCCCCCTGCTGCTTAGGCCCCACCTCAATGGCCCTAATGCCCGACGGCACCGTCTACCCCTGCCGCCGCGTCCCAACCCCAATAGGCAAACTGCCGGATGACGGGATGGATCAGATATTGAAAAAATTAGAATCCTATTCATCAACCCAACAGAAATGTTTCGATTTTGATTTTTGATGTACCGGTTTTGATATGTGTTGATGTGTTGATTTTGCCGTTGATTTTGCCGTACCGGTTTTGCGTATTTGGTTTTAGGATACGGGTTTTAGCGTAGTCGGTTTTAGAATAGGGGGCGTTACGGGGGCGTAGCCCCTGTCCCCAAAAACAGAATTTGACCTTGATTTTGCCTTTTAATCCCCCATAATATATATTCATAAAATCAAAAAACAATGCTAATCAACCCCTAACCCAGGAGCCAAGCCCATTGAAAACCCTGTCACTCTTAACCGCAACCATCCTTTTAACCTTAACCCTAACATTATTAACCCCTAAACCCGCAAGCGCAACGACCATGGAAAACATCCGCCTTAACCAGCTTGGCTACTACCCGGACTCCCGCAAGGTAGCGGTAGTAATAAACGAGTCCGGCAAGGCCGCCCCCACCGGCTTTATCATAGTAACGGTCCCGGGCAACCAAATCGTCCACCGCGGCAAGCTCTCCGACCCCATAGAGTGGAAGGAGTCCGGCGAGACCGGCTGGCGCGCCGACTTTTCCGATCTTAAGGCGCCCGGCCGGTACAAGCTCGTGCTGCTCGGTGATGTTCCGCACAGGAGCGAGTCGTACCAGTTTGTTATAGGGAATGATGTTTTAAAGGCCGTGGCGAACGCGTCGATGCGTACGTTCTACTTCCAGCGCTGTTCGGCTCCGCTTACCCAAAAGTTTGCCGGCAAGTGGGCGCGGGCCGCGGGGCATCCTGATAATGCCGTAACCTTCCACCCGTCAAGCGGGCGCTGGGAGGGCGAGGGGACTCACAGTTCGCCGGGCGGCTGGTACGACGCCGGGGATTTCGGTAAGTACGTCGTCAACTCGGGGATAACCGTGGGGACGCTGATGGCTTTCTACGAGAATTTCCCGGGGTATTTCCCCGATAAGAGCCTCAACATTCCCGAGTCGGGCAACGGGCGTCCGGATATTCTTGATGAGGTTAAGGTAAATCTCGACTGGATGCTGACGATGCAGGACAAGGACGGCGGCGTGTTCCACAAGCTGACTACGCTGACGTTCCCGGGGTACATCATGCCGGTGGAGGACAAGGGGCAGAGGTTCATCATAGGCAAGGGCACTACGGCGGCGCTTAATTTTGCCGCGTCTATGGCGCAGGCGGGCCGGGTGTACGCGCCGTTCGACAGCGCGTTTGCCAAGAGGTGTGTTGAGAGTGCGGTTAAGGCTTGGGACTGGGCGGTGAAGAACCCCAACGTGCCGTTCAGGAATTCCGAGGATGTTAAGACGGGGGAGTACAAGGATGTTCATTTTGAGGATGAGTTCATTTGGGCGGCGGCGGAGCTTTTTATCACTACGGGGGATAAGAAGTACGGGGATTTTTTGAAGGACAAGGATATTGCCTACAAGGTCGAGCCGACGTGGCAGAACGTGCACGGGCTGGCGCCGCTGTCGCTGTCTACCGTGAAGAACAAGTTAGACGCGAAGGCGCTTGATGCTGTCCGCAAGTCTGTTGTTACTGTCGCCGACAAGTGGCTTGGTGAGATTGATAAGAGTTTGTATCGTATTCCGAACACGAATTTCATTTGGGGTTCCAATTCCAATTTCGCCAATATGGGGATAGGGATGATCTACGCGTACAAGATCACCGGCGACAGGAAGTATTTGGTGGGCGCGGCGGAGATTGCGGATTATCTTTTGGGCAAGAACGCGATCGGCATATCGTTCATGAGCGGCTTTGGCACCAAGGCGATGATCAACCCGCACCACCGGCAGATTGTAGCGCAGAAGGTGGGGACGATTCCCGGATTTCTGGCGGGCGGCCCGAACTACGGGCATCAGGACAGCGTGCACGGCGTGACGTATTCGTCTACGTTGCCGGCGAAGAGCTATGAGGATGTTTACAAGAGCTACGCGTCGAACGAGGTGGCGATAAACTGGAATTCGCCGTCGACGTTTTTGTTTGCGGCGTTGGATGCGTTGATGGTGAAAAAATAACCATTATACGGGCGGCAATATAACCGTCCGTCATAATAACCTGTAGGGGCGGCAATAGAACCGCCTGCCGTTTTATTACGGTATGATATATGTTTTTACGGAGATGACAGATGAAAAAAATGCTATTGTTTCTATCAGCGGGAATGATTTTGGCCCTGGCCGCCGGCTGCGGCGGTTCGAATGACAGCAGGAGTTCGGGAGCCGTCCAGGCCCTCGATCTTGAGGAGATCCAGCGCCGCGCCGAGGCGTTCGTCCACGCCATTGGCACCCCCGGCGGTGAGATTGTGCTGGCGACCTTTTCCGACCCCAAGTCGTTCAACCCTATAACATCCACCGAGACCAGTACCTCCGATTTCACGGCCCTGATGTTTGAGGGGCTGCTGACGCGCAACGGTGTGACTCTGGAGATGGAGCCGAACCTCGCCGAGCGGTGGGACATGAGCGAGGATGGGATGAGCTGGATGTTTTACATCAGGCCTGGGGTTCAGTGGTCGGATGGGCAACCGTTTAGCGCGTACGATGTGGAGTTCACGTTCAACAGCCTCATATATAATATGGATATAGTTCCCAACTCGGCCCGGGACGTCCTCTCGCCGGGCGGGAAGAGGATAGGCGTTAGGGCTTTAGACAGCCTGCGTGTGCAGTTTGTGCTTCCGGTTCCGTTCGCGCCTTTTTTGCGCACGATGGGCGGTGTGGAGATTCTGCCCAAGCACAAGTTCGCCGATGCCGTCAAGCGGAAGGCTTTTTCGACGGAGCTGTCTATAAGGACGCAACCGGCCGACATCGTGGTGAACGGCCCGTTCATGCTCGACTCGTACATTTCGTCGCAGAAGGTTGTTTTCAAGAGAAACCCCCGCTATTGGAAAAAGGACGCGGAGGGCAACGCGCTGCCGTATTTAGACAGGCTTGTGTACGTCATAACGGCCGACCAGAACGCGCAGCTACTGAAGTTTTTGGGCGGCGAGATAGACTACATCGCCGCCAAGGGCGAGGACTTCCCCGAGCTCAAGCGGGCGGAGATGAGCCAGAATTTTACCGTCCACCGCCTCGGCCCCAACACCGGCTCCAGTTTTATGGTGTTTAACCAGAACCTGATGCCCGACCCGAAGACCGGGCGGCCGTACGTCAGCCAAATGAAATTGAACTGGTTTCGGAACGATAATTTCCGTAAGGCTATCGCGCATGTTATGGACAAGGAGAATATGGTAAAGATAGCGATGAACGGGCTGGGTTACCCTCAAGTATCGCCCAAGACGCCGGCTGAGGGGTATTTTTACAACGGGGATGTTGTCAAGTATCCTTATGATCCTCAAAAGGCCCGTGAAATCCTTGCGGCAGAAGGGTTCAGGTACAGGGCTGATGGATCATTGGAGGATAAAGACGGTAACCTGGTTGAGTTTTCGTTCGTTACCAACAGCGGTAATAATGTAAGAATAAAGATCGCTGAGATTGTGCGGAAGGACTTGCA
>Ga0123356_10002969_pt1 | contig 17927 bp, 17 predicted proteins | sample TergutEmb28metaG_2_FD_92546 | JGI IMG/M metagenome (GOLD analysis project Ga0123356, IMG submission 92546) | Embiratermes neotenicus P3 segment gut microbial communities from Petit-Saut dam, French Guiana - Emb289 P3 | ecosystem: Host-associated > Arthropoda: Insects > Digestive system > Gut ...
AAGCCAGACGTCGGCATTTCAGAGCGCATTTCAGGAGATCGGACTCCCGGGCAAGTTGTCCTGCACAGTGATGGTGCGCTTGCTGATCGATCAGCCCACCGGACGAGATCCGAGCTACGGGGCGCTGTGCGAGCTCACGGGCCAGAAGCGGATCATGGTGATGCTCTGTAACGATACCCGGGTGGGGAAACTCACGGTCGCATTCGACACCCCGGGCGACTGGCGCGGGAAGGACGCGGCAGACTTCACGGCCAACAATTGTCCGCCGGGCTGACCTTCCCGGGGGTGGCTGCGCCGGCTGCGCGTCCGAGCCGGCTGCTGCCCTTGTTCGTGGCCCTGCTCACAGCGGCCGCCGCGGCCGGGCACGCTTGTGCCCACGAAGGCATGGCCGGCATGAGCGACACTGCAAGCCTGGCGAAGCTCGGCTCGGTGTCGTTCGAGACTTCGTGCCTGCGGCAAGTCAGGTCCCGTTTCGAGCGCGCCGTGGCGCTGCTACATTCCTTCTGGCTCGATGAATCCCAGCGCGCCTTCAAGGATGTGGCGGCCGCAGACCCGGATTGCTCCATGGCTTATTGGGGCGTGGCCCTCGCCAGTCTCCACCAGATCAATGGCGAGCCCTCAACGGCTGACCTCGAGGCAGGCAAGGCTGCGCTCGCCCGGGCGGATAAGGCGCGGGAAAGCACACCCAGGGAGGCCGGCTACATCCGCGCCCTGCACGCCTTCTACGACGGTTACGCGCCCGAGCACTATCTCGAGCACGCCAAGGCGTATGCCAGCGCCATGCAGTCGCTCGTGGCGGCGTACCCTCGGGACGCGGAGGCGAGGGCATTCTATGCTCTAGGCCTGCTGGCCGCCGTTGCACCCGATGATGCGACTCTCGAGAATCCGCGACGGGCCGTTGCGGTGCTGTATCCCCTTCTGCGGGAGAACCCGCATCACCCTGGAATCGCGCATTACATCATCCACGCTTGCGACAACCCTCGGATGGCCGAGCAGGGGCTCACGGCCGCCCGTCGTTATGCATCGATCGCTCCGGGAGTCCCGCACGCCCTGCACATGCCTTCTCACATCTTCGCCCGTCTGGGACTGTGGCAAGAGGATATCCGCTCGAATCTCGCCTCGAAGGCGGCCGCGCAGAGACTGCATGCCAGCGCCGAGAACCGGCTACACGCGATGGAGTTCCTCGAATACGCATACCTGCAGACGGGACAGGATGACGCAGCCCGCGCACTCGTGCAGGAAGCCTCGATGGTGCGGGCTGCCGACGTGAATCCTGCCTATCCTGACTATTACGAGATCGTGCAGGCTCGGTTGCCTGCTCTACTTGCTATCGAGACGCAGGACTGGTCGCAGGCAGCACGTCTTCAGCCTGTGGCAGGAGCGGGTGCCCACAGTCAAGGCCTTACCTTGCTGGCACACACGATCGCGGCAGCCCACCGCCGTGACGCCCCATCGGCAGCGGCCGCTGAGCAAGCCTACGAGGCCCTGCTGGCGCGAGAGAAGAACGTGCGAGCCGGCGGAGGGCTCGATACCTTGCATCACGAAATCCGCGCATGGGCCGAGCTCACGCGCGGCAATCCGGATGCGGCCGTCGCGCTGCTGCGGCCCATCAGCGCTCGCCAGCGCGAGGTCGGGAAGGGAGAGGTCGAGCTGCCCGCCGGGGAAATGATGGCCGACATGGCGCTCCTGGCCGGTGATGCAACACAGGCTCTGCAGGCCTACCAGGCCTCGCTCGTGAGCGATCCCAACCGGCTTAACGCGCTTCTGGGCGCTGCTCGGGCTGCGGAGCTATCGAATCAGTGGGCGCTCGCCAAGCGGTACTATCAGTACGCGCTTGCCAGCTGCTCGGCGGGCGGCGCAGCGCCCAGGCTGCAGCACGCTCGAGATGTCGTCAATTCGAAGCCTCATTGACCCGAGTCAGGCGCTCTGCCTTGCGGCAGTGTCCCTGCCTGGGTTTGCCACATTTCCTGCACCGTGGCCGTCCTGAACGCCTCGATAGTCGGGGCGCCCCTCGGCTGCGAACGGCCCAACAGCGGGCGACGGATGTACTCGCTCTTTACGAGACTGCCCCGAGTGGGGCTGTGAGCACGACGGGGCCCGTCGGCTGGCCGGTCGGCGATCCGCCCACGGGCTCCACGCTCACGGCGAGCTGCATGGAGCCCGCGAGGGCGCTGAGCTGAGCAGCGCTGAGAGCGTGCCGTGCAGTGCCACCCGCAGCGGGCAGCACACCCAGGGAGACCGGACGCGCTCCCGTTGGCAGCGCCCAGAGCTCGTAGTCACGCCCGGCCGGGCGCGCAGGCAAGGTCCCGGTGCGTACCACAAGCTGCGCAGACCCGGGTGTCCGGCCGTGAATTTCGACTGTCCACGCAGGCGGACCGGAGGCCGCCCGGATCGTAGCGAGCTGGGTGATCTCACCGGGCTGCAGGGCGCGCCAGTAGAGCAGAGTGCCGAGGCCAGCAACGAGCAGGATGCTGGCGGCGATGGCGAACAGACGTGTCCTGGTTCGGCCCAAGGCAGATCGACGAGGTGCCGGCGTCGCGCGATCGAGCCGTGCGTTGATCGATTGCCAGACATGCGCGGGCGGTTGTACGGGACGCAGACCCCTGGCGAGCGGCAGCAGCTGGTCCTCCCAGAACCGGCAGCGTTCATCCACTTGCGCCGAGCTCACGCGCCAGCGCTCGAAGCGCCGTCGGGCAGGGCCGCGCAGCGTCCCGAGCACATATTCGGAGGCGAGGCGATCGATGAGCTCGGGGTCTTCGCGGCTCACCCTCGTTTCTCCAGGCATTGCCGCAGACTCTGCAGTCCGCGACGGATCAGGCTCTTGACGGTCCCCAGGGGGCTGCCCGTCAGCTTTGCAACGTTTGCATGGGAGTTGCCCCCCACGAATGCGAGCTCCAGGCAGCGTTTCTGCTCGGCAGACAGCAGGCCCATGCAGCGCTCCATCAGAGCTGTACCGGAGAGCCAGGGGGCCGGGTCACTCTCCGGGTGGTCTTCTGCGATGGTTTCCGGGGGCACAGCAACCAGCACGGGCGCGTGTCGCTCGTGCCGGAGGAGGTCGATTGCGCGGTATCGTGCGATGGACATCATCCAGGCCATGGGACGTCCACGCGTGGCCCGGAACTGTCCGGCTCGCTGCCAGATGCTCACGAACACGTCCTGCAGGGCCTCCTCGGCCAGCGCTCGCCGGCGCAGGATCCGATTCAGACACGCAAACAGTAGCGGTGCAACCAGGTCGTACAGCCGGCGCAGCGCGGCCGCGTCAGCTGCGGCGCAGCGGTCAAGGAGGCGCAGCAGCTCCTCATCGGAAGACAGCGCGGTTTCGGCCGTCTGCTTCATGTTCGAGAGCGCGGGAGCTGGCTGAACGGCATTGCAAGCATCGTGGTTGACATCAACGGGCGGCCATGCAGCGGCTGCGCTCGATTCGAGGCAGTGGTCGGCAAACCTCCAGCGACAATTGCGGACGGCCAGGATAGCGATAGTGCAGCTCGGGCGGCGGCGCGGTCAAGGTGTACATCGAGCCGATCTGGTAGCCCCTGGACCGGTTCGTGCAACGGATGCCGCGGCGCGGGGCACTTGCGTGCAGCAGACTGGCACCACGCGCATGGCGATGCAACGCCGACGCCGAAGGGGCGGCTACTGGCCGTCGCGACAACGCCCGCTCGCAAGGAATCAAGGTTCAGATCAGGTCACGCTCGCCCAACGGAAGTCGTCAGCCGCGGCCGTTCCTGGCCGCCGGGGCAGCGAGCTCACGGCCGGCTGGTTGCGCTGCGCAGAAAGGCGATGATGTCGGCCCGGTCGCGGGGATCGCTCGCAAGCTGCACCACCATCTTGTTGCCCGGCACCAGCGCGCTGGGATTCTCGAGCCAGCGATCGAGCAGGTTCGCGCTCCAGATGATCCCCGAGTGGGTGAGCGCGGGCGAGTACTCGAATCCGGGCTGAGTGCCGGCCTTGCGTCCGAGCAGGCCGGCGTGCCGCGGGCCCGCACCGTTGTCGGTCAGTGAATGACACGCACCGCAGCGCGATGTATATAACTGCTCCCCCCGGACGGGATCTGCCGCATCGGCGGCAGAAAGGTGCGCGAGCAGCAGCCAGCCCAGGGCAAGAGCGGGGAGTGTCGGAGACTTCAAGTTCATGAGCTTGTCCCGATCCGGTTCTCCCCGCTCTTTCGCGCTCATGCTCCGTAGGACAGCGCCGAGCTGGGCAGAGACTCGCCGAGCGCCTGGGTCAGGGCCGTGTAGTGCATGGTCTCGTCCGCTGCCAGGCGGCCTGCGACCTTCGCGAGGTTGTGATCGCCGAAGCTGGGGATCACGCCCAGATAGGCATTCACCGCACCCAGCTCCAGCCGTTGCGCGAGCTTCAGCACATCGGTCGCGCTCTTGATCGCGGCGACGTTCAGCTTCGCGCTCTTCTGGTAGTCGGACAGCGCCCATGCAGCGACTGGCCTGCCGCCTAGCTTCTCGACGGTGCTCACCAGGGCGTCGCGGTGCCCCTTGTGCTGGCTCTGAAACAGCACCGCGACATCGAGCACCCCCTTCGCGAGCAGCCCGCTCTCGGCGCCGATCTGATAGGCAGCAATGGCTTCGTGCTCGAGACCGAGCGCGACATTGAGGATCGCGACATCGTTGCTGCCGCCCTCGCCATAAGCCGCGGCAAGCGCCTCGCGCTCCCCGAGCAGCGCAACGGCCGCCGCGGAGAGCACAGCACCGCCGCCGACCTTGGTGATGAAGGCACGGCGCGACCGAGCGGTGCCCATGAGGTTACTGATCATCGTCTACTCCTATGCGCATGTGGTTGGCTTACATACCTCCATACGCGCGAGGCAGGCGCGTGGATGCAAGGAAACGCTCGCCTGGGCGAGGCCTGCCTCGAGTCCTCGGGGGCGCAGAGCACGAATCACCGCAGGCTCGCCAGGCGCTACCCTTCGTGATCCTCCCGGTCGCCTTGGCTGCGGACACGGCGCTCGTAGGCAGACGAGGGACTCGACGACGCTCGGGTGTGAGCTGCTGGCTTGCCCCGCGTGCATGCCGAATTCGACGGCGCGGAAAGGAGGGGATGGTTGAGCATGGCCCGTCATCCGGGCATAGTGCGATCAATGAGTCGCCTGGGTCTGATCGCGCTGGTGCTGCTCCTGGGCAGCTGCAGCACCACGGAGCATCTGTTCGCCAATGCTCCCACTGTATTGGCTCGCGTGGAGCATCGCTCCGATCTGCCTTACGGCGAGCTCCCTCGCCAGCATCTGGATGTGTACTCGCCGCCGCACGCGGTGATGCGGCCGGTGGTCATCTTCTGGTATGGCGGCTCATGGGTCGAGGGGAGCAAGGCAAGCTATCGCTTTGTTGGCACGACCCTGGCACAGCGAGGCTTCGTCGCGGTATTGCCTGACTACCGCCTGTACCCGCAGGTTACCTTCCCGGCCTTCGATGAGGACGGCGCTCGAGCCGTCGCCTGGGTCGAGCAGCACGTGCAGGAGCACGGGGGCGATCCGCAGCACATCATCCTGATGGGGCATTCCGCGGGCGGTCACACGGCCGCATTCCTCGCATTCAACCACGCATTCTTGAAGAGGTTCGGAGCCGACCCGCGCTGCATAGCGGGTCTGGTAGGTCTATCAGGGACGTATGTGCTGGAGCCGGACCCGGGCGTGGAGCGCGCAGCTTTCCCAGCGCCCTATACGGAGAGAGATTGGCAACCGATCCAGTTCGTCGATGCGCAGGCGCCACCCACCCTGCTGTTGCACGGCGCCGATGACCGCGATGTCTTGCCGGAGGAGGCGCTACAGCTGCGCGAGGCGCTCGAGCGCAATCATGTGCGAGTTGAGCTCCACATCTATCCGCACCGAGGTCATGGCGATACCGTGGCCTCCTTTGCGGCCCTGACAAGCTGGCGTACACCCGCTGTCAGCCAGACCGCGGCATTCATCCAGAGCGTGCTAGGCAAGTAACATGACTCAGCCAGTTGTATTGGTACAGGCGTGAGAGGGTATGGCAGCGCTCTACTGGATACCGGGGTTGCGCCGTGGGCGACTTGCCATTCTGGGACGGCCGCGCGCTGGAGATTGGCTGCCGGACGATGTCTCGGCCTGGGTCGCACACGGGCTGACTGGCGTAGTCTCGCTGCTCGAGGATGAGGAGACACGCGATCTCGGGCTGACAGGCGAGGCCCAGGCTGTGGTGCAAGCCGGGCTCTCCTTCGAGAGCTTCCCGATACCCGATCGCGGTGTGCCGCGGTCCGCGGCCGCCGCAACGGCACTGTGGAGCCGCATCGCCCAGCAACTCGAGGCCGGAGGCAGAGTGGGTCTGCACTGCCGCGCGGGCATCGGTCGCTCGGGACTCATGGCCGCTGGCATGCTGTGTCATCTGGGCGAGGAGGCCGCGATTGCCTGGGATCGGGTCGCGAAGGCGCGCGGCCTGTCGGTGCCGGATACCGAGCAGCAAAGACTCTGGCTCGACGAGATGCTCAGGGAGCGCCGTCTGCACCAGGGCCGGTAGCATGCAATGTCAATGTTAGAGGGTCTTCCCGCGGCAGTGGATGAGACACCTCGGCCAGACTGCGCGCACGGGCTTGCGGCAAGTTGCAATGAGCTGCTGCGTGTGCAGGGCTATGCGATCCTGCGTGGCTTCCTGCCCGACTCGCATATCGATGATTTGACGAGGACGCTACACAGCTCGAGAGGCAAGGCCGGCACTCGCAAGCTGCTCGAGGCACCGTGGTGCCGCAATCTCGCCCAGCTGATCCGCGACGACCCGCGTGTGCGCTCCTGCCTGTCAGCGGATGCGCGCGCGGTGCAGTGCACGCTGTTCATCAAGTCGATGATCACCAACTGGCTGGTCCCACTGCATCAGGATCTCAGCATTCCCCTCGCCGGGCGGGTGGACAGCCCGCTGTATTGTGGTTGGTGCCGGAAGGAAGGCGAGCTGTTCGCGCGGGCGCCCGTTGCGCTGTTGCAACAGTTGCTGGCCGTTCGTCTCCACCTGGATGATTGCGATGGCCGCAATGGCGCGCTGCGCGTGGTGCCTGGATCTCACCAGGGTGGACGCCTCAGCTACGCGGAGCTGCTCAGGGAACGCAATGTGCGTGGCGAGCGTCTCGTCGCGATTGACCGCGGCGGTGCCCTGCTGATGAAACCGCTACTGCTGCACGCGTCTTCGAAGGTGACGATCGACCTGCCGAGACGCGTGCTGCACTTCGTATTCGGGCCTGGGCATCTGCCGGGCGGAGCTCAGTGGCCTACGCGGGTGCTCTGACCTCGCTTTTGACTCCTTGAAGCTGCAGCCTGCGTCGTGTAAGCGCTCGAACCGTCAGAGCGGGCTGGGGGCTGCATTCCCCGAGATATTGACGCAGGTCAAATTACCAGCCACCTGGAGCGAAAGTCGCTACTGCACTGCATGCGTCGAAAAGTGCGACTAGTTCAGGAGGCATTCAGTTGTTGCGAGTAGCTTCAATCGTCTTGCCCACAGCTTGCGTGGAGCTGCGCCCCGACACAGCCACCGGGCTGTGCCCACCTGCGGTGTCAACTGAGGATGGCCGCGAGCGTTAGCTGGAGACGGGCATGAAAAGTCAAGCGGTTCAAGCGAAATCAAGGATTGCGGTCATGATCTCGTACGCGCTCGTCATGATTGTCTCCCTCGCAACGGGCCAGGCAACGCATGCCTCGCTAGAAGGGCCCATGTCGGCGGACTGGTGTGCGCAGCTGATCACGCAAGAGCGCTATAACGGCGACGATGGAACTTTCCGCAAGTCGCCGGCATGCCTGAACGGGGAGGAAGCACGCCGTATCTTGCAGGACAGTCTCTGTACGCGCAGGGCGGGTCCGAGCTCACACTGGCCGGCCATCGAGTACGACTGTGGCACCCCATCTCCCGCGCCCGTTGCCGCTGCCGAGGAACGTGCCCAGGACCTCGAGAGCCCGACCGCGCCTGGCGAGGCGCCTCTCGAACAAGCGCCGGAGACCGTCGCGGCGGGCAGTGCGCAGCCGCGACCTGATGAGCCCAGCCCGGCCCAACCCGCTGTCGCGGAGGCATCGCTCCCCCCACCTGCGGAGCCATCCTTTGTCGGGCCGCAGAGGCGCTTCCATCTAGGGACCGCGGCGACTGCGCTGGTCACGCGGGCGCACGCTCAGGCCAGCCGTGGCGAGTACGTGCTGGCCGCTGCAACCATCGAGCGTGCGCTGCGCATCGAGCCTGAGAACCCGTTGCTGTGGATCGAGCTGGGCCAGGTTCGCATGCGCGATGGGAATGCGGTGCAGGCGGATGGGATCTATCGCAAGGCGCTCTCCCTTGCTACCGGAGACAGCGAATTGCAGGCAACCGCCTGGATCCTCATTGCCGAATCGCTGCGCACACGTGGCCGTAACCAGGAGGCAGCCGAGGCCGAGCGCCGCGCGGCTTCTTCCGTGCCGCGCTGAACGAACAGGCGATAGCTGACCAAAAACGGCATCCTGGAGCCGCATCCCTGGCCGGCGCCGCCCGTGCAGGCGCCCTGAGCCGGCCCGGCGAGCTACCTGAAGGCGTGCAGGGGCCTTTCGACCCTGTCGACGATCGCGAGCTCACGGCGGCGCAGTGGCGCTGTGCTCACTGATTCCCACATTGGCGAAGCGCTTGCAGATCGGACACCTGGGTGCCGGCCTCTACTATGAGTCCGTCACCAGGTTCTGTGTCAGACATATCATAGCGTCGTTAAAGTTAGGTATACGTCTGCTGTTCTTGGTTGTTTACTCGTATAACGGTCTGGAAAACGTTGACGCGGCAGATATTGTTATATTGACGTCACTTCACGGAGCAAGCAAGGACCTCATGAGCGAATCGTCAACAGCCCGCGAGCGACGGCGTATACGCGTCTGTCTGGTGGGTCGCGGCATCCAGCAGGTGTATAATGTGACACGCCACTGCTTGCCTGCCCATCCCACACTCTCGCAATCGGAGTTGTGACACAAACCCTGTACAGAAGGCGCGCAGGGGCGGACAATGGCGGTCTAGAACATCACAGAACATCACGATTTGCTACTCGCACTGCAATTTCGTGCGAGACGAAATCTGTGCGCGTCTCAACTTCAAGCGGGCACGCTTTGAGCTTCCCGCTGCGGGCCATCGGCAGGCGTCTATCTGCAAGATAGGGTGACGATGCAACGAGACGGGACAAGGGGCGTTCGTTAACCAGACGTGCGTTTTGGCGGGACTTGATCCCGTCCAAGCCGAGCGTCTTACGGGTGCAAGGGTGTGCGGTCAGAAGCCGCGGGCACAGCCGGCCGAGAGTGAGCGGGCCCGCGCGTTTGACTGCACGCTGCGCTGCCACCTGGTGGCCTGCATTGCATTGCATTGCACTGCGTCGCAGTGCATGAACTTGGAATTTTTTTGGTGGATCGCATGAGCACTTGAGTCGATCCTGTTGTAACCTGTTAGCGACAGGCGTGCATCTGGATGCAATACCCCAAACAGGTGGCTGCATCCCGATGTTGAGCGCGCGGGAACGGCGCCCGGAACGCAAATCGGCAATGTGCCCTGCAGAGGGTGCAATGTGTCGCATAGAACAAGCAGCCGGGTGTCGCAGGAAGTGGGCACTTTAGTAGTCCAGTGTGGCGTGGGGCGAGGGGCTCGTCCTAACAGCTAGCAGCCAGCAAATGCATTACGTAGAATGGTTGTAGCGCACGAGAAAGGGGAGTTCGTATGTCGCCTGGCTCGATCGCAGTAGATGCGTACAAATAGCCATGCAAGTAACCAGTGCGCGCAGTGTGGCTGAACGCGAGCCGGTGAATCCGGCTCGAGCCCTGCTGCTGTTGCTGCTGCATGTACCGCTTCTCGGGGCGTGCGTGACGACCAGGCAGGCGCAGAGCTCCTCGGCGGGTTCCACCCCGGTGTCATCTGCGGCAGACAGGTCGACAGTCGTCACCCCCTCGCAACAACCGCCGCCGCTGCCGAGCCCTCCTGAGGCGCACCTGCAGGCAAGCCCGCCACAGCCCATCGCGCCCCGCCGGCGCAGGCACGCCAGTGCGCACTCCCACCGCGTTCCCGCTGTCAACAAGCTCGTCGCTCAACTTGCGGAGCGAATGCGAGCGGGCAGTCCCGCGTTGCGCTGGTGTGCCGAGAATCAGAGCGAGGCGGGCAATCATGCCCGGTGTACCGAGCTGTCCGCGGCCGCCGCGAAGGCCAATCACTATCTGGCCGTGGCGGCCAAGCACGGCCATCTGCGGGCTCCGGAGCTTCGTCGGGCCTTGCAGCATCTGTCGGCGCAGATCGGCGGAGCCAGCGCCTTGATCGAGCAACAGTCGGCCGCCGCGACAAGATCGCCCGCAGCCGCGCAGGCGGCGGTCGTTCGCTTCATGCGTCAGCTGCCGAGCCGACTCGTACGACACACGGTGCCCTCGGTCATTCCTCAGCGCACAACCCAGACAGCAGTGCTGGCGGTCGGGAACCCGCCTGCGGGTGCGGACAAGGTCATGCCGCGCTTGTCCGCTCGTCTCACGGTGCTCGAGGGCGATGCCGTGCAGATAGTTGGCCAGCCCAAGCAAGCGGAGCTGGAGCTGACAGATGGGCCCCTGCGGTGGGTGTGGACGCTCAAGGGGGCCCACGCGGGCCGCGCCGAGGTACGCATGGAGCTGTTCGTCGATCCAGCGTCAGATGGGGGAGACACGTTGACCCCGGTCCACTACGAGACGTGGGAGGACGACATCACCGTCGAGCCCTCCGTGCTGGCGGATATGCAGGACACGGCCGCCGGCGCCGGCACCTGGCTCTTCGGGGGGGTGACCCATTCGCTGCGGACGGCGCTCATCATCGCCGCAGTGGCTGGCGCGGTCCTCCTGGGCCTGAGGATACGGCGCCGTCCTGGCTCAGCTTAGGTTCGCTGCCTGGCCGCACGGCGCGAGGAGCAGCCTCTCGCGCTCTGCGGACCGGGGGCCAGCGGCGCAGCCTTACGGGGCAGAGACATCCGGGATCTGCACCGTGCCTTCGAGGTAGAAAACACAAGCCCCTTCCAGCTCGACCCGCTCTCCACGCAACCGGCAGATGACTTCCCCGCCGCGCTGTGAAGCCTGGAAGGCGCGGAAAGCGGTCCGGTTCAGGCGCGAAGCCCAGTAAGGCGCGAGCATGCAGTGGGCGGAGCCGGTCACCGGATCTTCCGGGATGCCCTTTGCCGGGGCGAAGTAGCGACTCACGAAATCATAGGTTCCCTCTCCTTCGGCGGTCACGATGACCCCGGCACGATCGAGGCTGGCGATGGCCGCCATGTCCGGTGCAAGCGCTCGCAACACGGGTGCGCCCGGTAGGAGCGCCAGGTAGTTGAAAGCGTTCACGTGGACCTCGATCGGTGCGATTCCCAGCGCCTCGGCCAGAACGGTCGGTGTTGCGATGGCTTCGGAGACTCGAGCCGGAAAGTCCATGATGTAGCGGCCATCCTTGCGAACCACCTGCAGAGCTCCGCTGGCGGTGTGAAAGAGCACCTCGCCGCGTCCAGGCTCCAGCCTGTCCATCACCACGGCTGCGCTGGCCAGGGTGGCATGACCACACAGCGGCACCTCGGTGCTCGGCGTGAACCAGCGCAGCCGATAGTCGGTGCCCTCGGGCACGAGGAAGGCTGTCTCTGAGAGGTTGTTCTCGGCCGCAATCCCCTGCAGCACCGAGTCAGCCGGGAAATGATCCAGCGGCATGACCGCAGCGGGATTGCCGCTGAAGAGCCGCGTGGTGAACGCGTCAAGCTTGAAGATCGGTGTACGCATAGCGGTCCAAGGATGCCTCTCCCCCGGCCGCCTGTCCCGCGACAGCCGCCGCCGGCGGCGCATGAACTGTATCGGTCAAGCACCGCTACGGGACGCGGCAGAGCCGTGCTGAAGCGCGGGTATCCGACCGCGAGCTGCAGATGGCAGATATTCCGGACACGCTGCTTGAGTCCCTGCGCGCTGCCCGACATGTCATGGTGCTCACCGGCACGGGCGTATCGGCCGAGAGCGGGCTGGCGACATTTCGCACGCCGCAGACGGGCCTGTGGGAGCGCTTCAGGCCGGAGGATCTCGCCACGCCGTCCGCCTTCCAGCGCGATCCGGCGCTCGTCTGGGGCTGGTACGAATGGCGGCGCATGCAGGTGATGCGGGCTGCGCCGAATCCTGCGCACGAAGCGCTCAGCGCCTTGCAGAAGCTGATGCCGCGGATGACGCTCGTGACCCAGAACGTGGATGATCTGCATGAGCGCGCCGGGAGCGACCCGGTCATCCACCTGCACGGCACCCTGCTGCAACCGTACTGTGGACGCTGTCGCGAGTCGTACGCGCTGCCACGCGAGATTCCCGAGGAGCCCGACGGTGGACGCTTGCTCGAGCCTCCCTCCTGCCACCGCTGCGCAGGGAGCATTCGTCCGGGCGTGGTCTGGTTTGGCGAGGCATTGCCCCAACGGGACTGGGACCTCGCGGTCCGCGCCGCCGCCGCATGCGACGCCTTCCTGTGTGTCGGTACCTCGAGCGTCGTCCAGCCTGCCGCATCGCTCATCGAGATGGCAATCAAGGCCGGTGCGGTGGCAGTGCAGATCAACCCGAATCCTACCGGTCTGGAAGGTCGCTTGTTCTGCGAGCTGCAGGGCCCGGCCGGTGTCGTGTTGCCCGAGCTGCTGGAGCGGCTGCGCAGGCTGTACTGACTTTGCCGCGGCTGGGCCATGTTCCAGACAGGCTCAATCCGCTTGCCTGCGCGCTCAACCTATGCCCGTCATCACGGCGGGGTAGGTTGTTGTCTGCGCTCACTTCGGCATGGGCGCGCAGCAACGTACGTTACCCCAGGCTCAGCCGCTGACACGGGAGCAAGCGGTGATGTCTGCAGACTCGGTGCACCTGATGTTCCTCCGCTCGAGCTCATCGAGTCCGCTCGGGAAAGGCCCCGTGCGACATGGCGCCGAGCTGGCGCCGACGGCTGATGCTGATACAGCATCCTTTGCCAGCTGCTCTTCTTCACAGTAGTTGCATTCTTCGTAACTCGTGGTATTCTGCGCGCCGCCTCCGAGCCTCAGCGGCTCACCCTTATCAACCGAAACGGACAAGAGATGCTCTGGATTGACGTAACAGCCCTAGACAAAGCGAGCGCGCTGCGCGCCGTGTCCGGCTGCCCACGTCATCGGGGCAGCCTGACACAACCCGCGAACAATCACGGGTTTACGCCAGCTCTCGATCTGTAAGCGCCTTCAGGCTCCACGGCCCCGAAGGCACAAAGCCGGACGGGGCACGAAAGCGGGAGCCAGGCCGCTCAGGCGGCCACACCACCCCAGCCCAAGTGTTCCCTTCCGCGAGGTTTAGCCCTCGAGCGTTGTCGCGCGCCCGTGGCGCGAGCCCCTGGGCAGCACGTTCTGCCAGGACGTTGTTTGACAGTCGAGGATTCAAGAGCGAGGGCTCTCACCCTTGCAGCGCACTCACGCGCCGACAGTCCCCGGCCGTGGGGCCGGCATGCGCGTCCAACACGCGATGCGGGTTGACTGCCTGCTGTGGAGGGTGAGAGCCCGGAGCTCGCAAAACGCGTCAAGAGTCGCCCTTTTTCACTATCGCGCCCCGCCCCCGACCTTGAAAGGGTGGCCGCGTCGGAGAAGTCTGATGAGCCTCGAGGAAATGACGCAGATCGAGAACCTCAAGTCATGGACTGCGGGGGTCGAGGTCGAGTGGGATGCGGCCCAGCAGCTGCGCAAGCTCGCGGCGTTGCCGATCCTCGCTGGCCACGTCGCCGTGATGCCGGATGTGCACTTCGGCAAGGGCGCCACCGTGGGCTCGGTGATTGCAACACGTGCCGCCATCATACCGGCCGCGGTGGGTGTGGATATCGGTTGCGGCATGGCTGCGATCCGTACCGCGATTTCCTCGAGCCAACTGCCGGACTCGTTGCACGGGCTGCGTTCTCGTATCGAGGCCAGCGTGCCCGTAGGTTTCAGCGCACATGAGGAGGCAGTCGATCCCGGCCGCGACGGCCTGCGGGGACGGGCGCTCGCTAACTCTGGCAAGAAGCTGGCGGCGCGCTTCGAGTCGCTCATGATCCGCGAGGTCGTCCGCGAGCTCGACACGGCGAAGGTCAGCAGACAGCTTGGCACGCTCGGCGGCGGCAACCACTTCATCGAGCTGTGCGTGGACGAGTCAGACGTGGTGTGGGTGATGCTGCATTCAGGATCGCGCAACATCGGTAAGACCATCGGAGAGGTCGCAATTGGCATGGCGCGCGAGGTGGCCGAGCATGAGGAGCGCAAGCTGACCGATCGTGATCTGGCCTGGCTCGATGAGGGCTCGCCGCAGTTCGAGATGTACGTCGAAGGCCTGCGCTGGGCGCAGGACTACGCGGCGCATAACCGTGCACTGATGCTGCATGCCATCTTGAACGCACTGCAAGTCGAGTTTGGCAGGGAGATCGCAACGATGGAGGGTGCCGTGTCCTGTCACCACAACTACGCATCGGTCGAGGAGCACTTCGGCCGGCAGGTCTGGGTGACGCGCAAGGGCGCGGTGTCGGCCCGAAAGGGCGAGCTCGGCATCATCCCGGGCTCGATGGGCGCCAAGTCCTACATCGTGCGCGGCAAGGGGAATCCTGATTCCTACTGCTCGTGCTCGCATGGAGCCGGGCGGCGCATGTCGCGGGGTGCCGCGAAGCGCCTGTACACGCTCGAGGACCTCGAGCGCCAGACTGCCGGTATCGAGTGCCGCAAGGACGCCGGGGTGCTCGATGAGATCCCGGGGGCCTACAAGGACATCGATGCCGTGATGGCTGCCCAGACCGACCTCGTGGAGGTCGTGCATACCTTGAGGCAGGTGATGTGCATCAAGGGCTGATAACTGCCGCTCGAGCGAGGAACGCTCGAGCGGCAACTGGACTCTAGCAGGAGGTGCGAACGCCTCAGGCGAAACTGCCCGCGATGAAGCAGGCAGTGAGCATGGAATCTACCGCTGGTAGGTTTTAGTAGGTCTCATGGAACGGCACTGGTCCCTCGCGCGGGCGGCCGCGCCGGGGGGCTTTTTTGAAGAATGGCGCCAGTCCCCTGACTGCTGTCAGGGGACTGCGCGCGAGAGAACACCATGACTATCAAGTACGTGACCATCGCCCAGCACGAGCGCGCGCTGGTGTGGAAAGACAAGTCCTTCATCGGGGTGCTCGAGCCCGGCAAACGCTGGCTTGTACAGCCGTTCGGGGTCGTTGAGATCGAGCGCCATGATCTGACCACGCCGGAGTTCGAGCACTCGCGCGCCGACTTTCTGCTGAAGGAAGCCCGCACGATCATGGAGCGGCACTTCGACATCATTGAGCTCACCGAGAGCCAGGTAGGCCTCGTCTACAAGAACGGCAAGCTGGCCGGTGTGCTGGCCCCTGGCAAGCGTCAGCTCTACTGGAAGGGGCCAATCGAGGTGCGCATCGACCGGGTTGAGCTCACGGACGATCCAGAAGTGCCGGCAAGTGTGGCTCGGCTCCTGGCGCGCGCGAAGCAGCCGCTTGCCTCGCAGGTGAGCGATGCGGTGACCGTCGTCGAGGTTGCGGATACTTCGGTGGCGCTGCTCATCGTGGATGGCAAGCTCACGAAGCTCCTCGAGCCGGGTCTGCATGTGTTCTGGAAGGTGCAGCGCACGATCAAGACGGAGCTCGTGGATCGCCGTGTGCAGACCATGGAAGTCTCGGGTCAGGACATTCTGACGCGCGACAAGGTCAGCCTGCGGGTCAACCTGACTGCCCTGTGGCAGGCTGTGGACGCAGTGGCGGCGCGTGGCGCTCTGCAGAACTTTGTGGAGTACGTCTACAAGGAGCTGCAGTTCGCGCTGCGCGAGGCGATCGGAAGCCGCACGCTCGATGAGCTGCTCGGGGCCAAGGGTGAGCTGGATCGCGAGATCGAAGCAACGGCTCGTGGCAAGATCGAGCAGCATGGCATCCGGCTTGCGAGCGTCGGCATCAAGGATGTGATCCTGCCGGGGGAGATGAAGGAGATCCTCAACCGGGTGGTGGAGGCCGAGAAGGTCGCGCAGGCGAACCTGATCAAGCGCCGCGAGGAGACCGCGGCGACGCGCTCGCTCCTGAACACTGCACGGCTCATGGATGAGAATCCGACGCTGCTGCGCTTGAAGGAGCTCGAGACGCTCGAGAAGGTGACCGAGAAGGTCGACAAGCTGACCGTCTTCGGCGGCCTGGACGGCGTGCTCAAGGACGTCGTGCGCATCCAGGTGCCGGTTAGCTGAAAGGCGAGGGAACCCTGAAAGGACCCAGAAGAGAGGAGCCCGACCGCAAGGTCGGGCTCTTTGACTCCTTTCGGGGCCACGCCGTCTGCATGGTCAGACTGAGCCATCAGCAGGTAGGATTGCAGTGCCGATCCACAACCACCGACAGCGATGAGCGGAACCCGCCCCAGTGGCCTCGCCGCGGCGAGCCTGCGTAGCAGCGCCTACGACACTCACTGGGTTGCGTGGCTCCTGGGGGTAGTGCTGCTGACAGGCAGTCACAGCACGGTAGCGCACCCGGCACCCTTCAGCTACCTGGATCTCAAGATGGATGATGCGGGCCTGCATGGCTCGCTGGTCGTGCACGACTTCGATGCCGCGCACGAGCTCGGCGTGCCCGATCCGCAGTCGCTGCTCGAGCCTGCCGTGACCCGCGCGGCGGGAGCGCGGCTCGAGCGACTGCTCGAATCACGCATGCAGATCTCGGCCGACGGCCAGGCGGTCACGCCGCGCTGGCTGCCCGCCGTTGCGATCGCCGAGCGCCAGAGTATCCGCCTCGAATTCACGCTAGCGGCCAGAGCGCCCGGAGAGCTGCGGCTTACTGCGTGGCTCTTTCCGTATGACTCGATGCACGAGAGCTTCATCAACCTGTACGAGCGCGGGCGCCTCGTGCAACAGGCGATCATCGATGCCCAGCATCGCACGCTCACCTTCTATAGCCACAGCCTGCCCGGACGGTGGGCCGTCGTGCGTACCTTCGTGGCCGCTGGCGTGCATCACATCCTGATCGGGCCGGATCACCTTCTTTTCCTGCTCGGCCTGCTGCTGCTCGGCGGCTCACCCTGGCGCCTGGTGAAGATAGCCACGGCCTTCACCATAGGTCACAGCATCACCCTGTCGCTTGCCGCGCTGGACCTCCTGCGAGTCGCGCCCCGGATCATCGAGCCCGCGATTGCACTCAGCATCACAGTGGTCGGGATCGACAATCTGCTCGTGAGTGGCGGCAAGTCGGCCGGACAGCGCGCGGCCGCAGCGGCCCGTGACCTGCGTCCATGGCTGGCTGGCGGATTCGGGCTGGTGCATGGTTTCGGCTTCGCCTCGGTGTTGCTGGAGCTAGGCTTGCCCGCCGGTGCACTCGGCTGGTCGCTTGCGGCCTTCAATGTCGGTGTCGAGATCGGGCAATTGCTCGTGATCGTGCCGCTGGCCATGTTCCTTGCGGGATTGCGCCGCTGGGATGGGCGCCTGGCCGATCGCGGCGTGGTCGCGGGATCGATCACAGTCGCGGCCGCCGGGGCGATCTGGTTTGTGCAAAGAACATGCTTTCCTCCGTAGAGGCCGCCTAACCTGCCGGGACACGGAAACGGCACGCAATCGCAAGCAGCGACCTTCCTCACCGCGGCGGTGCTCTGACAGACATAGGTGCTTCTTTTCTGCGCCTCTGTCTCGCTCTGACGCAGTGACATCGTGTACGGCGCACAGCGCTGCTAGATTGGTGCCAGTGACGCTATCCCTTGCACCTGTGCAGCTCTGGCGGCCGCCCAGGCTGAGGCTGCGCCCGCCACTGGATGCCAGGTAGGAACCTAACGGCTCGCCGACTCGATGGTCGTTGATATCTCGCCCACCAAGGGCAGCTGGCTTGATTGGCGTAAGCTCGATGGCACGATGAGTACGCTGCATGAGGAGCCCGCGGGTACCTGGCGCAGCACCTTCGGCTGGACGGATCGGCCAGACGGGAAGACTGTCTCCGGCTTGATCGCGGCGTCGCCCGCGGTCGAGCTCCTGG
>Ga0123356_10002970_pt1 | contig 17916 bp, 12 predicted proteins | sample TergutEmb28metaG_2_FD_92546 | JGI IMG/M metagenome (GOLD analysis project Ga0123356, IMG submission 92546) | Embiratermes neotenicus P3 segment gut microbial communities from Petit-Saut dam, French Guiana - Emb289 P3 | ecosystem: Host-associated > Arthropoda: Insects > Digestive system > Gut ...
CAATAATACAAGAGCAAGAGAACTTACTTCTGAACTTACGGGATCAGTTGAAAGAAATGTCCGAAACTTACAGGATGCAGTCTCAATTATCGGCGAGATACGAACAAAGCTCCAGGTTCTGGAGAAATTTTACTCTTATAGCGATACCAGTAACAGCTCTGATTAGCGGCGGGATTGTCTGGTTTTTGATGAAGTAGGAATATTTGGATAATATAATAACCGTAACAAAACCTATTCTTCCTCCTCTAAATGAGTTTATCCCATATCTTGAGGATATTTGGGAACGTAAAACTTTAACAAATAACGGTTTTTATCATAAAGAACTGGAAAAAGCATTATGTGAATACTTAAAAGTCCCATACATCAGTCTTTTTACAAACGGAACAATACCTTTACTAGTTGCTTTAAAAGCGCTTGAAATTAAAGGTGAGGTAATAACTACTCCATATAGTTTTGTTGCTACTACTCATGCTTTATGGTGGAATGGCATTAAACCAATATTTGTTGATGTTGAAGAAAAAACAGGTAATATTGATCCTGATAAAATTGAAAACGCAATAACAAAAAAGACTACTGCTATTATGCCTGTTCATGTATACGGAAATCCATGTTATACAGAAGCAATTCAAAAAATTGCTGATAAATATAATTTAAAAGTAATATATGATGCCGCTCATGCGTTTGGTGTAGAATTGAATGGTAAAAGCATATTAACCGCAGGTGATCTTTCTACATTAAGTTTTCATGCTACTAAGACATATAATACAGCGGAAGGCGGCGCTTTAATTTGTCATGACGCTGAGACTAAACTTAAGATTGACCGCTTGAAAAATTTTGGTTTTACCTGTGAGACAAATGTTTTAATGCCAGGTATTAATGGTAAAATTGATGAAATTCGTGCGTCTTTTGGTTTATTAAATCTTAAGTATATTAACCATGCTATTGAAGAGAGACGAAAAATAGCAGCATTATATCGGTATGAATTAAAAGATATTATTGGAATATCTATGATAGATGAAATTCCCAATACGAAATCCAATTACTCATACTTTCCTATTTATATAAATGAAGATGAATACAGCATGAGCAGGGATAAGTTATACGAAAAATTGAAGACTCATAACATTTACAGCAGACGTTATTTCTATCCGTTAATAAGTACATTTTCTCCTTATAAAGATCTGGATTCTGCTAAACCTGACAATTTACCAACTGCAACAAAGTTGGCAGATAGTGTTATTTGTTTACCTATTTTTGATGATTTGGACTTGAGAGACGTTAAAAGAATCTGCGAGATTATTAAATGAAACTTTATCATGGAAGCAATCAAATAATAAAAAATCCAAATATAGATAAAGGTAGAAAATTTCTTGATTTTGGCAGTGGATTTTATTTATCAATAGGAAAAAAACAGGCAGAAAACAGAGCAAAATCAGCAAGTTTATTTTTTGAATCTGGAGTTCCTACTATAAATATATATAATTTTGATGATTCTATATACGATTTAAAAATACTCCATTTCAAAAATGCAGATATAAAGTGGCTTGATTTTGTAATAGCAAATAGAAGGGGTGAAACAGCTTCACAATACGATATTGTAATAGGTCCAACTGCCAACGATAAAACAATATTAACAATTGACCAATATATGCAAGGAATGTTTGAACATTTAGAGAATCCTAAAGAAATAGTCATTCAGTTATTACAACCTGAAAAATTAGAAACCCAATATTTATTTTCTACTGAAAAAGCTATTAAATATTTGATTTTTATAGAGGCATATCAATTATGATTACATACATAATGATAAGCCTTGTAAATATGATAGTTAGTTTGATTGTTGAAAATCACGATATGAATGAACAGGAAGCAATACATGCATTTTATAATTCTAAAATAGCAGAAAAATTGGCAAACAAAGATTTATATTTATATTTATTATCTCCATATATTATTTATGAAATGTGGAAAACTGAATATATTACTGGTGATTATAGACAGTCTCCATATTATTTATCTTTAATATGAAAAAAATATCTGATAAATCTGAATTTTTCATATTTTTACTTGAAAAATACGCAGAAGCAAAAGATGTAACCGCTAAAGCAGTATTAAATATATGGAAAGAAAATAATATTTTAGAATATATAAATAATATGTATGAACAATATCACTCTGAACGTATAGAAAATGCAATACAAGATATCGATAGAAAATTATAATGAAAAAAATACTTATGCTTGGCGGTTCTCATTTTCAGGTACCTGCGATAAAAAAAGCTGTAGAAATGGGGTTTCACACAATAAGCTGTGATTATCTTCCCAATAATCCCGGACACAATTTCTCGCATGAATATCATAATGTTAGTACTACTGATAAAGAGGCAGTTTTAAATCTTGCGCAACAATTAAAAGTTGACGGAGTTGTCTGTTATGCGTCAGATCCGGCTGCAACAACAGCCGCTTATGTATGCGAAAATATGGGGTTCCCGACAAATCCATATAATTCTGTAGAGATATTATCAAATAAAGATATGTTCAGGGAGTTTCTTGCAAAAAATAATTTTAATACTCCAAAGGCAAAAGGTTATTCAGAAATAAATGATGCTATAAATGAAATTAGCAATTTTAAGTTACCTGTAATTATTAAACCTGTTGATTCTTCCGGCAGTAAGGGTGTTACAATGCTGACCGATATTAATAGATTGAAAGAGCAAATTGAAAATGCTTTATCATTTTCAAGAGCAAAGCGTTTTATAATTGAAGAATTTGTAGAAAAAGACGGATATCAAGTAGCTGGGGATGGATTTTCCGTAGATGGAAAACTAGTATTTCGATGCTTTGCTAACGATCATTTTGATAATTTATCAGATAATCCATTCGTACCTGTAGGAGCAAGCTGGCCCTATGTGAGACAAGCTCAGATACATGAGAAAATTCACGATGAAACTCAAAAGTTATTTTCTTTATTAAATATGAAAACCAGCGCATATAACTTTGATATAAGAATAGATAATAGTAATAATATTTTTTTAATGGAAGTTGGTCCAAGAAATGGCGGAAATCTTATTCCGCAAGTAATTAAATATGCAACTGGTGTTGATCTGGTTGAATATACAATAAAAGCAGCAATGGGAAAAGATTGTTCAGATTTAGAAATGAAAGAGATTAAAGGTTTTTGGGCATATCATGTTGTTCATAGCAGTACAGCTGGTAAATTAATAGATATTATTATAGATGAAAATTTTAGAGTTAATAATTTGATAGAATTTCATAAGTATTTTAACAAAGGAGATTATATTGAAGAATTTTCCGGCTCGAATAAAACATTGGGGACAATGATATTAAAATTTAATTCAATGGAAGAAATGTTAGAAAAGATGGACAATATAACAAAGTGGGTTAAAGTAATTGTTTAATTATAATATATAAACATACAAGGTGAAAATTCATTGAAAACAATTGTAATTTTTGGTGCTACAGGAACAGTCGGTACTTACACTTCACTATTCTTAAAAGAAAAAGGTTATAATGTTATAGCTGTTGGAAAAAGGAATAATGATAATAATTTTTTTAATAATTATGACATAAAATATTATTCACTTGATATAACAAATTTAAACGATTTCGATAAACTTCCTTTAGAAAATGTCAATTCTGTAATTCATCTTGCTGGAATTAAACCATCAGCAATGAAAGATTATATGCCAAAATTATATATAGATTCAATATTAAATGGTACTTTTAATGTATTAACTTATTGTTTAAATGCCAAAGTTGAAAAAATTATTTTTTCACATTCAAGAGCTGATTCAAATTATTTAATGGGGAAAAAACCTATACCATCTGATATAATTAAAAAATTTCCTTTAACAGGTGATCATTCTATATATACTATTTGTAAAAATGCAGCGGTAGATTTATTAGAACATTTTTATCATCAATATGGTCTTAAAAGATTCATTTTACGTTTACCCACGATATATGCCTATCATCCTAATTTATACTTTTATGTTAATGGTGAAAAGAAAATGATGGCCTATCGTTTTATTATCGAACAAGCAATAAAAGGAGAAACTATAGAAATATGGGGTGATCCTACTAAGGCAAAAGAGATAGTATATGTAAAAGATCTAATTCAAATAATAGAAAAATGCATTGAAAGTCCATTAGATGGCGGAATGTATAATGTTGGCAGAGGAGTTGGGATTACTTTAGATGAACAAATAAAAGGAATTGTAAATGTATTTTCAAATCCATATAAAAAATCTGATATTATATATAGACCTGATATGCCTAATGCAAGAGAATTCGTTAATGATATATCAAAGACCCAAGCTGAATTGAGTTATCATTCACTTTATAGTTATCATGATTTACTTATTGATTATAAAAAACATTTGGAAGAAGAGCCTTATAAATTATTATGGGGAAGCAAAACCAATTATACATAATTATAATTAACGAATGTAAACTAGTATTGGAATTTTATATTAATGAAAAAAATATTTGCTTGTATAAAAGTTCAAAATGATGCAGATATCATAGAATCTTTTTGCCGTTATTATTGCAGTTTTTGCGATGGTATCTTGGTAACAGATGACATGAGTTCTGACAATACACCTGATATTCTAAAGAAATTGGTTGATGAAGGACTGCCTGTTTTTGTTACAGATCAAAATGTTATTGATCTTGGATTGGGAGGATTAAATGTTCGTATGAAGCAGTTTCATTTAGCCATTGAACATTATAATGCTGATTTAATACTGCCAATAGATGTTGATGAATTTTTAATTAATAAAAATGGCGGAAACCCGCGGGTTGTTTTAGAATCTATAGATGAAAATATTGAATATCATATTATGCGTAGAAATTATATCTGTCCTTCTAAATTAGATAATATTGAATTTTTTCCAAAAATGACTAATAAATATGTTGATCTTTTATCTCCTAAAACTGTCATGTCAAGATTTCTTTTAAAAGAAAGAAATGCCGTACCGTTGGCAGGATGTCACTCATTTATGTATACAACTGAATCACCAGCCGTAATAGATTTAGATGATCTCTATTATAATCATTATCCAATTCGTAGTGAATATCAATTTATGTTAAAGATAATTTTAGGTTGGATACACTATTTAACCCTTCCTTTTCATGACGGTGACCGGCGTTATAATCAAGCATGGCACTGGAAAGCATTTTATAACGAAATAAAAAAACATGGTATTGTTTCTCAAGAAATGTTGGAAATATACTCAGCATATAATTCTACTTCTATCCCTGATTATAATAATTACGATATTCATGAAAAATTATTTGATATTTCTTTTTGCCATGATAAATTAAAACTTCGTTATACTGATTATGCTTCAAATAAGATATATTTTCTGCAAATATTAGCTGCTCAAATGGAAAAAAACATACTCAGAATGCCTTCATGGCGATCTTCTAGAGAGCGTCAAATTGCAGGAGAGCAGTTAGGGCAAGCAAATGCAACAATACATAATTTAAACGCATACATAGAAAAATTACAAAAACAAAGACCATTTTCTGAAAAATATGGTTCAATCTTTTTTAATACTGGAAAAGATTTTAACGAAAAGGAGAAGATTGTTTTTCTTCATAACCAAGAAAAAATACAGCTATTTCAAGAAATTATTCTGCCGCAAAACACAATATCTGTCCGATTTGATCCTGTCGAAGGCTGCGGCTGTTTTCTTCAAAATCTGGTAATTCAGACTGATACAGGAGATGCTCTTAATTATCAAATTTTAAACGGATACAATTCTGAAAATAATGGGATAGTTTTTACTTCAAATGATCCGCAAATACAAATTGATATTGTAGATAATAATATTAACAAATTATCTTTACAATGCGATTTTTGGTTTTTAAATTAATATTTATATATATAATTATTTATGTTAACTTATTTTATTAAACGATTTAGATTTTTCTATTTAATAAAAAAATGCTTTATCTCTATTAAAAATAATAGTATTATAGATACATTTAAAAAAGTTATTTCTTTCATGAAACGAAAAAAAATGAGTCTTCTTAAGATCAACAAACTTTCCTATGAAAGTGAATATCAAGAGAATATTGATTTTTCTGAATATAAACCTAAAGTAAAAGCAATAGCTTTTTACTTGCCGCAATTTCATAGAATACCGGAAAATGATAATTGGTGGGGTGAAGGATTTACTGAATGGACTAATACAAGTAAAGCACAGCCATATTTTAACGGACACTACCAACCACGAGAGCCTCATGATGATTTTGGATACTATAATCTGACAAATCCAGAGATTATTAAAAGACAAGTTCTTCTTGCAAAGCAACACGGAATTTTTGGTTTTTGTTTTTATTATTATTGGTTTTCCGGAAAACGTCTTTTGGAAAAACCTTTGGATTTACTTTTAGAACATCCGGAAATAGATATAAATTTCTGCCTATGTTGGGCGAATGAAAACTGGACACGCCGTTGGGATGGACAGGATGACGAAATATTAATAAAACAGAATTATTCAATTGAAGATTCATATAATTTTATTATGGACATAAAAAAATATATTATTGATAAACGTTATATAAAAAAAGACGAAAAACCTGTTATATTAGTATATAATCCAAGTCTTATTCCAAATACTGGCGAAGTTTTTAATCTTTGGAGAACTTATGCAGCAAATAATGGTATTGGTGAAATAGTAATTTGGATCTGCAGAACATTTGGGCATAATGCCATTAGTTTAAATATAACTGATAAAATTGACGGTGAAATTGAATTTCCTCCTCATGGACTGCCTGTTTTTTATAATAAATATTTTGATTCAAAAGGAAAAATATCCAGTATTTATGATTATAAAGAGATTGTTGATTCCCTTATCCTGGAGAAAAAGAAAAAATGTAACCACCTTCTTAATATATATCGCACTTCGATGCTTGGTTGGGATAATTACGCAAGAAAAGCAAACGAATGGATAACATATGCCGGTTTTACATTAAACTGTTTTTATTCCTGGGTTAAATTTATAGTTAACGACGCATATGAAAAATATGATGAAAATAATGCGTTTATATTTATTAATGCCTGGAATGAATGGGCAGAGGGAACTTATTTAGAACCTGATAAAAAATATGGATATGCCAATATTAATACATTTTCAAAAGCAATATGCGGCTTAGAGCTAAACGTGTAAAAATAAAATATTATAAATATTCTATTCAATAATTTAATATGAAAATAAAAAAAGAAAAGATAGGCGGTGTTACTCTTGATTATTCATATTTTGATAATAAGAATAAATATAGTGATGGTGAAGAAGTAGAAAATTTTATATTGGATGTATTTAAAGAAGAACGTGATATCTTTGAAGTATTATCATCTGATAACCGATGGCCTGTTTTATATCATCTGTCTCCAATGCGAAAAAACATAGTATTGCCTATGAGTTTTAATAAAGAAAATATTATTCTGGAGATAGGTTCAGGAATGGGTGCTATTACCGGAACGCTTTCTGAAAAAGTAAGTAAAATTGATTGTGTAGAACTTTCAAAAATACGTTCTCTTGTAAATGCATACAGGAATAAACAATGTAAAAATATAACTATTTATGTTGGAAATTTTAATAAGATTCAATTAAAAAAGAAATATGATGTTATAGTCCTGATAGGAGTTCTTGAATATGCACAGATGTATATTGGAGGAAATAACCCTTTTAAAGATTTTTTATTAATATCAAACAATCTGCTAAAGACTGGAGGAAAACTTTATATAGCAATTGAAAACAGGCTGGGAGTTAAATATTTCGCGGGAAGTCCTGAAGACCATTGGGGTAAGGCATATTTTGGCATCGAAGGTTATAATGCTGACGAAATTGGAGCAAAAACCTTTTCAAAATCCGAGCTTGAAAATTTATTAAAAGCTTCAGGTTTTTCAAATTTGTATTTTTTCTATCCGGTTCCGGACTATAAATTACCGAAATACATTTATAGCGATGAATATCTACCCAAACTATCTGATGAAATACCTGCAAATGTCATTTATGATATTGATAATTATAGAGCTTTTAATGAACAAAATGTATTTAATACTTTAAAAAATACTGAAGATTTTAAAGTTTTATCGAATTCGTTCCTAGTTGAGGCAGTCAAAATATGAAAACTTTATTTTTAAAAGATTCCAGTAACAGAAGAAAACAATTTGCATTAACAACAAGAATTTGTGAAGATAATAGAAAAAAAATTGTAATTAAAGAAGCTTGTTTTCAGGAAGGAATAACGCATTTAAAAAGAATTGCTGAAAGTCAGAATTTATTCTCTAAATATTATAAAAATGTTATGATTTGTAAAGCATGGATTAAAGACGAGCTTTTGTTTTCTGAGTTTATTGAAGGTATACCTCTTTCTGATCTTTACATAAAATTAATACAAGAAAATGATAAAGATAAACTTATAGAATTAATAAATTATCATATTGAGTTATCATTAGGTAAGAATAATATTTGTAAATTTAAAGAAACAGATGATTTTATTAAACTTTTTGGTAATACTGATTATTTTTCAGGAAAACCGGCTTTAATATTCACATTTTTTGATCCTTTACCGGAAAATATTATATTAAAAAACGGTAAACTTGCAAATCCATGCTTTATTGATTATGAATGGTTTTTTGATTTTCCAATACCGGTTTCTTTGTTAAAATTCAGAATAATCAGACAATTATCAATGTTAAGCGGGTTGGATAATATTATCCCAATAAATGAGAGAATGCGTATCTTTAAATGTGATATTCCTTTTGATAAAGGTATTGAGCTTTTTAACAAATTCTCTGATTTTGTCTTTAAAGAAAATGACATAGATTTTATGTTTATAAATAAATCATTTGAAAAAAATATCCATAACTACCCTGCTGTTATTAATCAAAATAGTCTATATTCTACTTTATACATAGATACTGGAAATGGCTATTCAGAGAATGAAAAACTTTCTTTCTCTTTTACCGGAAATGAAGCAGAAATATCCTGCCAGATTCCTACAAACACAGTTGCTCTAAGATTGGATCCTATAGAAGGGTCTGGTTGTGTTATTAGTAATTTTGAAATTCTTTCTTACAGCGGTATTATAAAATATGAACCTTCAAATGGTTATATAGATAATATTGGAAATATGGTATTCACAAATACAGATCCTTGCATAATTATTTATGGAGCATCTTACTCTCTTAAAATAAAATTTAAAATATTAATATTATCTGAATTTTCTCATTATAAGGTTTTTGATAATTATGTTTTTATTACTCATGAGCGTGATGGGCTTGTAAATGAGCGTAATACTCTTATGTATGAACGAAACGTACTTGAGGCAGAACGCAATGGATTGATTACAGAAAGAGATAATCTTGTAATAAACAGAGATGAACTTATTACCGAGAGAGATGTACTTGTTACTGAAAGGAACAGTTTCCAAACAGAACATAATGAATTAATAACGGAACGAAACAGGTTAGTAGCAGAACAAAATATTTTAGAGGCAAAATATCCAGAATTAAATACTCAATATATATCTTTATATTTTGATACAGGGAATAATTTTAATGAAATTGAAAAAATATCATTTTCTTATATCGGAAAAGAAGCAGAAATTTCATGTTCTGTTCCAGAAGGCACTTGCAATATAAGAATGGATCCTGTTGAAGGTTATGGATGTATTATTAATGAATTGGAAATACTTTCCAGTAACGGTATTGTAAAATATGAATCTATTAATGGTTTTGCAAATAATAATGGAGATATTATTTTTACAAATGCAGACCCGCAAATTATATTTCAAAATACAGCAAGCTGGCTAAAGATAAAATTCAAAATAACTCTTTTATCTGAATATTTGTATTATAATCTATTGAATGACTATATTGTAAAAAATAAAAATAACATTGAACTTGCATTTGAGCGTGATAGACTTATAAATGAGCGTAATACTCTTACGTATGAACGAGACATACTTGAGGCAGAACGCAATGGATTAATAACAGAAAGAGATAATCTTGTAAGAAACAGGGATGAACTTGTTTCCGAGCGAAACGGACTTGTTGCTGAGAGAGACGGACTTGTTACTGAGAGAGACGGACTTGTTGCTGAGAGAGACGGGCTTGTTACTGAGAGAGACGGGCTTGTTACTGAGAGAGACGGACTTGTTACTGAGAGAGATGGACTTGTTACTGAAATGACCAGTTTACAAACAAAACATAATAATTTAATATTAGAAAGAGATAATCTTATAATAAACAATGATGAACTTGTTGCCAAACGAGACGGGCTTGAAATAGAACGTAATATTTTGATAACAGAAAGAGATGATTTAATAAGGAACATAGATGAACTTATTGCCGAGCGAGACGAACTTGAGGAAAAACGTATCTGTTTAATAACAGATAGAGATAATCTAATAAATAACTATAATGAGCTTTCTATAGAGAGAGATAATTTATTGTTTGATAAAAATGAGCTCATCTTAACAAGAGATAATCTTGTTATAGAACGAGATAACCTTATTTTCACCAGGAATAACCTAGCAACTAATTGTCCGGAATCTTTTTCTCATACCTGTAATATATTTTTTGACACTGGAAATGGTTATACAGAAAATGAAAAGTTAGTAAAATATTATTTTGGAAATGAGGTTAATATATCTTTTATTGTACCAGAAAATACTATATCTATAAGAGTAGATCCAATTGAAGGTTATGGCTGTATTGTTAGCAAAATGGAAATTATTTCTGATAATAATAATATTATTTTTAAACCTATAAATGGTTTATTAAAAGAAAATGAAGAGATGGTATTTTCAAATACAGATCCTCAAATATTATTATTAGGAGTTGCTTTAAAAATAAACATTAAATATCATATTTTAGTATTTAAGCTTTTTGATGATAGTATTGGAATTGGCCAGGAACGAGACAAGCTTTCTGCGGAGCTTACAAATCTTACTAATGAGCAAAATAAACTTAAAAGTTCCAAATCTTGGCGTTTGACCGAACCTTTACGAAAAATCGGTGCTTTTATACGAAGACATAAAACCTTATATAAATTTGTTAAATTTTTATTATCTATAAAAAGAATAGGTATTGTAAAATCATTAAAAATGAATTCATACAATAAAAAACAAAAGAAATATTTATTGCAAGAACTTAATATGTCTTCTCAACAAACTGAGTATCAGGAAAATATGGATTTTTCTGGATATGAACCAAAAGTAAAAGCAATAGCGTTTTATTTGCCGCAATTTCATAGAATACCGGAAAATGATAAATGGTGGGGTAAAGGATTTACAGAATGGACAAATACCCGTAAAACAAAACCAAGATTTGCAGGACATTATCAACCGCGTGAACCTCATAAAGATATTGGTTATTATGATCTTACTAATATTGAAACTCTTAAGAAACAAGCTCTTTTAGCAAAACAGCATGGGATTTATGGTTTCTGCTTTTATTATTACTGGTTTTCTGGAATAAGGCTTTTAGAGAAACCTCTAGATTTGCTTTTAGAACATCAAGAAATTGATATAAATTTTTGTTTATGTTGGGCAAATGAGAATTGGACAAGAGTATGGGATGGACTTGATAAGGAAGTATTAATGCAGCAAGATTATACTAACGATGATCCCTATAATTTTATAATTGATATAAAAAAATATATAAATGATAAAAGATATATCAAAATAAAAGGTAAACCAGTTATTTTGATATATAATCCAGGTCGGATTCCCAATGTAAAAAATGTATTGATATCATGGAGAAAATATGCTATAGAAAGTGGTATTGGAGAAATTAGTATCTTTGTTTGCAGGACATTTGGTAATACTCCATACAATCTTAACATTGCTGATGTTGTTGATGGAGAAGTTGAATTTCCTCCAAATGGATTAACTAATTTTCAACCAAATATTATTTATTTAAACGGAAAAACTGCAAATCTTTTTAATTATAAAGAAATAGTAAATTATATTATTAATTTGATTAAAAATAATAATATAAAAGTAGATTTATTACCCATATATCGTACATGTTTATTAGAATGGGATAACGCTGCTAGGAAAGAAGATGGTTGGACTACTTTCTCTAATTTTTCATTAGAGTTATTTTATGATTGGGTTAATTCTATTATTAATGAAGCACAAACAAAATATTTAAAAGAAGATTCATTTATTTTTATTAATGCATGGAATGAGTGGGCAGAAGGAACATATTTAGAACCAGACAAAAAGCATGGATATGCAAATATTAATACACTTTCAAAAGCAATTTTTGGTTTTAAATATAATTCTAATAATATTAATCATATTAAGCAGTTAAAATATAATAAAAATATTATTTTTATAGGGCATGATGCTTATCAAAATGGAGCACAAGTATTGGCATTAAATATTATTAGGCAATTAAAAGACATATTTAAATATAATGTTTTTTTATTATTAAAAAACGATGGACCTTTATTAGATAGTTATAAAGAGGTTACTGTTGAAACAGTTTGTATAAACAGTTCAGATGAAAATAATATTATTGAATGGATAAAATCTTCTAATGCTAATACCGCAATTTGCAATACAGTTGTTACTGGTGATGTTCTAAAAATATTATCGAAATGTGGTATCTCTTGTATTTCATTAATTCATGAAATGGAAAATATAATTCGATATTATTCTTGTGTTAATAATTTAAAGAATATTGTTCAAGATGCTATTAAAATTGTTTTTGCATCGGATTATGTTAAAAAGAGCAATGAAAAGATATTAACAATACCAGATAATAAATCAGTTATATACCCACAAGGTCTTTTTAATATAAATCCTTATTTAAAAGAACAAAAAAAATCACGTGAACTTATTTGTATAAAACATGATATTCCTCCTAATAGTAAAATTGTTCTTGGTGTTGGATATGGAGAGCATAGAAAAGGTTTGGATTTATTTGCACAATGTATGTTAAAAGTATGTAAGCAACATGAAGTATATTTTTTATGGGTTGGTAATGTTGAAAATAATATTGCAACGGAAGTAGATTGCATCTTAAATGAAAGTGAATTTAAAAATTATTTAATAATGACTAGGAAATGGGAAGAAGATTTTATGGCGTATTATTCTGCTGCAGATATTTATTTATTAACTTCAAGAGAAGATCCTTTTCCATCTGTTATTATTGAAGCTATGCATTCTTATCTTCCGGTTATTGCTTTTGAAAACGGTGGTGGATATGTTGATATTATTAATGAGAAAACAGGCTGTCTTGTACCAATGGAAAATACTGATATTATGGCAGAACAAATACTTATTTTATTGAAGGATGAAAAATTACTATTAAAAATGGGAAATTACGCTCATGAATATGTAAAAGAAAATTTTAATTTTTTATCTTATATATATTTTTTATTAAATTTATTAGGAAAACAATATAAAAAAATAAGTGTAATAATTCCAAATTACAATTATGCAAAATATTTAAATGAACGTATAGATTCTATATTATCTCAAACATATCCTATATTTGAAATAATAATTCTAGATGACTGTTCTACAGATGAAAGCATGCAAATAATTAATGAATATGAAAGAAAATTCCCGTTACTTATAAAAGTTATTAAAAATGAAATAAATAGCGGCTGTGTATTTAAACAATGGTCTAAAGGTATTCAATTAGCTAAAGGTGATTATATATGGATTGCTGAAGCAGATGATCTTTCGGAAGCAGCATTTTTAGAAAATATTATGGATAAAATTATGTTAGACGATAGTATTGTTATGGGATATACTCAATCAAGAATTATCGATGAAAATGGAAATAATATAGGTAATGATTATTTATTTTATACTAAAGAAATAGATAATATTTGGGAAAATGATTATATTAGTGATGGAAAAGAAGAAATTGAAAAAAGATTATCAATAAAAAATACTATACCTAATGTATCTTCTGTAATATTTAAAAATATTAATTTATCTGATAAAATAAATATTTTAGAAAATTATGGTGTAGCAGGAGATTGGAGATTTTATATAGATTTATTAAAAGATGGAGGAAAAATTGCTTTTATTTCAAATAGTTTAAATATACACAGAAGACATACAAATAGTGTAACAAAGACTTTAAATGCAAAAAAACATTATGATGAAATATGTGATGTACAAGAATATATTTTTAGTATAACAAATAAGGTAGATTATTTCTATAAAGCAAAAGAATATAGAAAAGTAGTAAAAGATTATTTAAAAATTGATAATGAAAATGAATAGATATATATAAAATATTATTTTAGGTTAAACAAAAATATGAAACGTATTTTATTATTTGGTGGATTTGGATTTATTGGTACTAATATATTAAAGTATATTGATGATTTTTTATCAGATAAATATTCTGTAATTGTATTTGATCGTTTTAATAAATCTTTATCTGGAGAACAATATAAATGCATAGAAAATGTATTTATTGGAGATTTTTTAGATAATGAATATATTATAAAAATATTTTCAATGTATTCTTTTGATTATATATTTCATTTGGTTAGTTCTACTGTTCCATCTACATCAGATAATGCAGTTTTTGATATTGAATCAAATTTAATTCCGACAATTAAATTATTACAAATAATGAAAGAATATAATGTTTCTAATATTATATATTTATCATCTGGTGGTGCTGTTTATGGTAACTGTAAAAATAAAAAGGCACATCAAGAAGACGATTTTTTATATCCTGTAAGTTCATATGGAATTGTAAAATCTACAATAGAAAGATATCTTTGTTTATATCATGAATTATATGATGTAAATTCTTTAATTTTAAGATTATCTAATCCTTATGGACCTTATCATTATTCTTTAAAACAAGGAATTATAAATGTTGCTTTAAGAAAAGCAATTAATAAAGATATATTAACTGTTTGGGGTAATGGAGAAGCTAAAAAAGATTATATTTATATTGATGATTTTTGTTTAATATTATTTAAGTTATTAGAAAATAATATATCCAATGATATATTTAATATAGCAAGTGGTGAAATATTATCAATAAACCAAATATTAATAAAAATAAAAGAATATTATCCGAATTTTAAATATGAAAATAAAGCTGCAAATAAAAGTGATGTATCACACATTGAACTGAATACAAAAAAATTAATTGATATAATTGGAAATATTTCTATAACTCCTTTTTATAAAGGATTATTAAAAACAATAACTTGGTTGGAGAATTCAAAACATGAACAATATTAATAATAAAAAGAAATTGATATACTTTATAATAACTATAATTATATCATCGGGAATATTATTTTTTATCTTTCACGCTGCTTTTTTTGGTTCTTTTATTCCTCGATATTTTCAATTAGAAAAATCAATTCAACATTTTCATAAAGAAGATCTTTTTCATGAGATATATGGGTTTAATATATTAAATAATGGAACTATTATTTCTGAAAGTTATGACCCGCAGATTTATTTGCCAATAAATTCTAAAATACCAGGTGATATTTTAACGATTAATATAAGTAATTTAAATCCGTCTAGTACAAGTGCACAAATATTCTATATTCGTGAAGGAGAGTATTTCAACGAATCTGATTCTATTAGGTTTATTTTAAAAAATGGCAATAATGTTTTACATTTTCCATATTCAGGAATTACACAGCTTAGGCTTGATCTTGCTGAAGAACCAGATGTTTCTATGATTGTAAATGAAGTAATTTTAAGTAACTATATTAAAATTTCTGGTAAATTTTTGTTTACTTTCTTTTTGTTTTTATTAATCATTATTTTATGTTCTTATATATATTTCTTTAAAAGAGAAAAGTTATATGTTTTATTAGATAGAGCAAAAGTTTATTTTATTGATAAAAATACATCAGAGTATTTAAAGCCTAAATATTTCTTAGATTATTTTAAATTGGGAAATCCTTATTGGATAAGTGTGGTAATTACAGCAATATTATGTTACGGCTTTACATTAACAAACCATTCAATAGGTATGGATACAGAACTGCTAATTTTTAAAGATTACCCATCAGCAGATCTTTTGAGACAAGGTAGATGGGGATTCTTTTTATTAAGTCTTTTACCAATTGATATTTTTCAATTTGTTAATTTTTGGAGTAATTTTATAACTTTAATTTTATTTATTATTTCATCTACTCTTTGTATTAATCTTTATAAAAGATATTCAAATGGTTATTTTAGTAATACAGCTGGAATTATTTTTTCTTGTATGTCTATCTCATTACCATATATTGCTACTAGATTTTTCTATATAGGTGGAAATATACCAAATGGTATAAGTCATATATTAATATTAATTTGTGCTTATTTAACACTTGGTTTTGATCATGAAAATAAAAAAACAATTTTAAATAAAATAATAAGTTTACTAATATGTATATTAGTATTAACATTTTGTATTTCTTTGTATGAACATTCATTATCTAAATATTTAATTTTGTTGTATAGTTTTATTTTTTTACTTTTTATTACTTCTAATAATAATAATTTTGATAAAATGAAAATATTGATTTCTCGTACATTAATTACAATATTTATCTGTGGTATATCTATTATTTTATGGAGAGTTATTGGCAAAGGAGTACAAAATATTACAGGTTTAGAACCATATGGATATGTTTTGGATAGTTATATGAAATATGATTTTAATAGCATTTCTGCATTTATTAATTCAATTAAATATTCTTTTATAAATTTAATTACTAATATTTTTAGTTTTAACAATATATATTCTAATAATTTAATAATAACATCAAGAATCATTATCTTGATTAGCGTATTGTTTTTTACAATTATAAAGAGACAGGCATCTGTTTTTCTAGCAGGAATATTATTATTATTATCAAGTATTTCACTAGAAATAGTTTCTAATAATTACGATTTACTTTCAAGAATAAAGTATTATACAGCAAATTTTGTTGCTTTCTCTTTTGCTCTTTTATATATATTATTTAACAAAATAACAATTAAGACTTTTAAAATAAAATCAATAATATCTGTAATTATTATTTTAATTATATTGAATTCTTCCTTATGGATGAATAAAATATTTTATGAGCATTATTCAGCATATCAATATAGATTAGGTGTTATGCGTTCAATATCAAATGATTTATTAAAATATGATCAATATAAACCAGTTGGATTTATAGGTGAACTTCCTGTTAAAAAAATATTAGATACCAGTATATATGATATAACACATTTAAATTATTCTAACCTTTTTCCAATGTTACGTGCTAATTTATCTATATATGCTTTTTTTGCAAATCATGGATATAGATTATACGGTTTTGATAGTAATAAATTCATGGGTGTAAGTATGCCATATGGATTTTTATCTAAATTGGAAATAGAAGATTTTAATTCAATGCCATCATATCCTAATGATGGATATATTCTAGAAACAGACGAGTATATTATAGTAAAAATAGGATCATTAAATAAATAATATTAATAATTATTATTTAAATATTATTAGAGGTTTAATATGAAAGTAGTAATTCTAGCTGGCGGATTTGGAACACGTCTCTCAGAAGAAACAAATTTAATTCCAAAACCTATGGTAGAAATAAGTACCCGTCCAATATTATGGCATATTATGAAATTTTATTCTTATTGGGGCTTTAATGATTTTGTTATTTTAACTGGTTATAAATCATATATTATTAAAGAATATTTTTTAAATTATTATACAAAATATTCGGATATAACAATAGATATGTCAAATAACTCTGTTGAACTACATAATATAAGAACCGAGCCATGGAAAGTTACAATGCTTTATACAAGACCTGAAACTCAAACAGGAGGAAGACTTTTAAGAGCAAAAGATTTTCTCGGAAATGAGCGCTTTATGCTA
>Ga0123356_10002971_pt1 | contig 17909 bp, 13 predicted proteins | sample TergutEmb28metaG_2_FD_92546 | JGI IMG/M metagenome (GOLD analysis project Ga0123356, IMG submission 92546) | Embiratermes neotenicus P3 segment gut microbial communities from Petit-Saut dam, French Guiana - Emb289 P3 | ecosystem: Host-associated > Arthropoda: Insects > Digestive system > Gut ...
AAAATTCCACTCTTTCCCCAACAATTGCGGCAATAAATGAAAGGCGGTTTCCGAAAAGCCGCATTGATTTACGACGTCTTCTATTTCGGCCTTACTAATCTCCCGCCCCGCCGCGCGGTTTAGAACGCTTGAAACAACTGCGTAATAGCAGCCGTAGATTTCGGAAAACAGTACGCTCATCGCTTGCCCCCCACTCCGTAAATTTCCGCCATCCTGCAGATATCCGACTTCAATTTCCTCTTCAGCCAATCCGCCGCTTCAAAGTCAACGATGCGGCCGATAAACGTCTTAATCCACGGCGACGCCTCGTTCGCGTCAAACACTTCGTGTGTAAACTTAAACGTGTTTTCGCCGACGCGCTCCAACGTCCCGCCGCGCCCCTCCCGCTTGATGCGCCGGATGATATGTTGTTCACCAGCTTCGTCGATATGTAAGGTGAGCGAAAAATTCTCGTTCCGGTCGCCCCCGTCAAAGGAAACGCCCCAAACTTTTTTGATATTGCGGGTAAACGCGGCGCCTAGCTCCCCATAATTTTCGGCGGGCTCTAAAAACTTTACGGACTTTATCGCATCCAGCCGGTACGTCGTAAAACGGCGGCTTCCTTGCACATATGCGCATAGATAGCGCCTGCCGGAACCGAGACTTGAAATGATTTTTACAGGGCACACCCTGTTTTCGGCGGCAAGCCCGCTTTTGGTGCCCACGCGCGAAATTTTTATGTACCTATGCTCACGCATCGCGGTTAGAATATCACTTAGCACGCCGTCCTCGAGCGTATGCGCGATATAGTGGTGCTTGAACCTAAACAAATCGTTCGACACGAGCGCGCCGTCTAAAATATAACTGCCGATTATGCCCAAAACCCCGCCTTGAAAAAACTTTACCGCGTCTAAAATTTCATCGGACAGCAAAACGGGGCTTCCCGCCATCCGGTAACGGTACGCCTTGCCCTTTTTAGCCCGCGTCAAAATCCCCTCTTCAAAATATTCGTTGCATTTTAGCCGTACCGTTTGCAAGTCAAACATGGTTCCCGATTTTGCCGTAATTTCTTCGGTCAATTCCTCGGCGGACTTATCATTTTCGCGTACCGCGTCCAAAATATAAAAATGGAGCATGATATCGTTGTTCGTAAAGCTTTTTGACTTCCATGCGGCATATAGAGGGTTTGCGGCTAATTTTCCGCAGTCGGCGGCAACAAACGACACCTTGGCGCCGCGCGAATACGCCCACTTCATGCTTGCCCCAAGATAGCTTTCGCAGCGGCGCTTTTCATTGTCGTAGGTGCGCGCGGACTTAACGGAAAAATCATCGCGCGACTTAAACCCGTAGATATAAAAGTCGCGCATAAAATCGCGTATTTTATCAAAGTTTTTAATGAGCTCCGAAAACTCTGCCATGAAGAAAGTATAGCATGGGGAAAACCTTTTGTCAAGCTCGCAAACTTTTTTATACGGTAAATACGTAAAACCCGGTTTTCGCAAACTTTTTTAAATGATAACCCTAAGAATATGTAGTAAAATGTAAACATAAAGCACGGAGGCAACAGCCATGTTTGTAAAAATGACGGATGAATTAAAGGTGCCGGTTAAGGTTTGGTTAAAAGACGAAACCTGCATCGAAGCGGAATGCTTAGAGCAGGCAATGCGTCTGGCGCAGCTCCCTTTTTTGCACAAGTGGGTCGCGCTGATGCCGGACACCCATGTGGGCATGGGGATGCCGATCGGCGGCGTAATCGCAACTAAAGGCGTCGTAATCCCGAACGCCGTCGGCGTGGACATCGGGTGCGGCATGGCGTACGCCGGCACCAATATCAAGGTTGCCGACGTCCACAGCATCGCCACGGGCAGCGGCACGTTTATGCAAACGCTGGTCGGAGACATTTTGCGTAACATACCCGTAGGTTTTAACCGCCATAAGAAAAAGCAGGCTTGCGCTACGTTAGACAAAGCGGCGGCGGAAATCGAAAAATACGCCGAAGTGCCCGAGCTTGCAGGCCTCTTAGAAGAGGGCTATTACCAAGCCGGGACTTTGGGCGGGGGCAACCACTTTATAGAGATTCAAGAGGACGACGAGGGGTATTTGTGCATCATGATTCACTCGGGCAGCCGCAACTTCGGAAAAACGGTGTGCGATTACTTTGCAAAAACGGCGCGCGCGCTGAACGTTAAGTGGTACTCGGAGGTTCCCGAGGAATGGCGCTTAGGATTTCTGCCGACAGACACCGGGGAAGGCAAGCAATACATCGACTGGATGAACCTCGCGCTGGACTTTGCGTATGAGAACCGCTCCGCTATGTTGAAAGCGGTTCAGGACACGTTGGACCGCACGATGGCAAAATACGCGCACGCCGATTACGCCTATACCGAACAAATCAATTGCCACCACAATTACGCGGCGCTGGAAAATCACTACGGAGAAAACGTTTGGGTGCACCGCAAGGGCGCGACCCGCGCAAGGCTTGGGGAGCGCGCGGTAATCCCCGGCGCGATGGGTTCGTACAGCTATGTGGTGGAAGGCCTTGGGAACGAGCCGAGCTTTTGCTCGTCCTCGCACGGCGCGGGCAGACAATATTCAAGAAAAGGAGCCATGGGGCGGTTTACCGCGGAGCAAGTAATATGCGATTTAAAAGAGCAAGGCGTAGTTTTGGGCAAGCTCAACAAAGCCGACGTCGCCGAAGAAAGCCGGTTCGCCTATAAAAACATCGACGAGGTCATGGAAAACCAGTTAGACCTCGTAAAGGCGGTTAAAAGGCTTAAGACCGTAGGCGTGGTTAAAGGTTAACGAAAAACCTAACCCATATCCCCTTATGTATTGCGGGCTTACTACCCGGGTATAATGCGCTATCATCCCTATGCGGGCGGTTTCCGATAAAATTGGGCCGTCGCGGTGCCGCTCAGCCCTGCCGAGTCGGTATATCGGGTTTTAGCGCCCCATGACCGTTTGGGTTAAAACGGCTATCGACAGTATCGCGGGTTCGACTCCCGCACCTTGTAAAAGGTTAGCTAAGTGGATAAAGCATGTCTTAGGCTTGGGCACTGCGACCCGTGACGAGATTAATCAATACGCCTTACTTAGAATAAGGACGACTGTCAAAAAAATTGGAAGCGGAAGCTTCCGGCAACCCGTAAAGCTTTCGGCAATTAACCCCGCTTGAAAACTTTGCGACGCGCAAACGGACTTTCTGTCAGCGGTGCAAGGGATACCGCCAAGCGGCCGTTAAATCCATAACCTCAAAAAATCGTTTGAGGTACGCCGGTTTAAAGGAACTTGGGCTCAACTTCGCCCCACAAAAACACCGTGGAAGCTTCCGCCGAAAATCTGTTAGGAAAGTAAAAAGTAAAAGGTGGAAAGTTCGAGTGGAGAAATATCAATCACCATCCCTACTTCCCTAACCCCTAACCCCTATTCCCTATATCTGCCGGTAGCTCAAAAGGATAGAGCGCGGAAAAACATGACGATCCGGTCGCAAACCAAAGGTTCCGGATGCACCGAAAGGCAAATAAAGCCGACGGGGGTGAAATTCCCCCTGACTGAAACGTGTAGGGAAGCAGGTTGATACCCTTAGGTTACGCTAATCACAGTGCGGGTTCGAATCCCGTCCGGCAGGCCAACAAATGGCCGTATCAAAAATCATCCCTCAAAAAGGAGAATTAATCACCATGAAAATCATCATTCATCAAAACGAGCGCGGGCTGCTGTTCAAAAACGGCACGTATAAGCGGTTCTTAGAACCGGGCAAACACAACGTCCACACTGTTTTTGGGGAGACGTTTGTGCGTTTGCCGCTTGCAAAACCGATTGAGCTTACCAACGCCGACCCGGAAGTTTTAATGCTCGATAAGACGTTTGCCGACAACGTCGTTAAAATCGACGTGCCGGACGGCCATATCGGCGTACGGTTCGAGGACGGCCGCATCGCGGGCACGCACGGCGCGGGCAAGTACTTCTATTTCAACCCGCACAAAAACGTCACGTACAAGCTGTTCGACCTGTCCAAAACGCAAATCGAGGGGTTGACGGCGGAGCAAATCAGCCGACTGCCGAAAGAGTTGTACCAGCAGCTCGTCGTATGCGAGGGCGAAACGGGCTTATTGTTCTACGACGGCAGGTTTGTGCGCGCGCTCGGCGCGGGCGCCTATTACTTTTGGAAAGCCAAAACGGCGGTGTCGAGTGAGCGGTTCGATTTGCGCTCCCAAGAGCTTGAAATCAACGGCCAAGAGATTTTGACCGCCGACAAGGTGTCCCTGCGCGTCAACTTTGTGTGCAGCTACCGCATCACGGACGCCGTTAAACTTTATGGCGGTATCAAAAACTACAAGGAACGCATTTACACGGTAACGCAGCTTGCGTTGCGCGAGTACATCGGTAAATTCCGATTCGACGAACTCTTAGAACAAAAGGACAGCATCGCCGCCGTGGTTTTAGCGCAACTGCAGGCAAAAGGCGCGGAGCTGTTCGTCGAGTTCACGGGCGCAGGGTTAAAAGACATCATTTTGCCGGGTGAAATCCGCGACATCATGAACACCGTTTTAGTCGCCGAGAAGAACGCCCAAGCCAACGTGATTGCAAGGAGAGAAGAAGTCGCCTCCACGCGCAGCCTCTTAAACACGGCCAAGCTTTTAGACGAGAACGCGACGCTGTACAAGTTAAAGGAGCTTGAGTACTTAGAGAAAATCTGCGATAAGGTCGGCAGCATTTCGGTCGGCGGCGGCAACCTCCTTTGTGAGCTCCAAAAAATCGTCAGCGTAACCCCACGATAAAAAAACGAAAAAGTTCTCAAAAAACGCTTGACAAATTTATAGATATCGCATAATATAGATGTTAGATATACTTTAAGGAGCATTCTATTCTTTGAAAACTAGGAGCAATAGCGCAACACGTAGCTTAGCCGCCCGCTGGTGGCGCTTTTGGCAACCCCAAAAGTAGCTTTCGGCGCTAGGTTTTTCAAGGTATCGACCCACTTTAAATGGCGAATACCCCCTCGGCGAAAGTCGTTGGGGTATTTTTTTAATCCCGGGAGTAATTACCGGGACACGCCGCCTTAAAGTATGTCGAAAACAAACTAAATAAAAAACCGTCTTAAAGGAGACACAATTATCATGAAAACAAGAACCGTACCGTCCAGATTGTATTTGACGGAGAAACAGATGCCCGAAAAATGGATGAACGTAAGGGCGGTGATGAAAAATAAACCGGCCCCCATGATTCACCCCGGGACGCGGGAGCCGCTGGATTTTAGCGGCATCGAACCCGTCTTTTGCCAAGAGGTCATCCGCCAGGAACTGGACAACGATACGCTTTATGTACCGATTCCCTCTGAGGTGCTGCGCTACTATCGCATGTTCCGCCCCTCGCCGCTCTGCCGGGCGTATGAATTGGAGGAAGCGCTCGGCACGCCCGCGAAAATCTATTATAAGTTCGAGGGCAACAATACCAGCGGCAGCCATAAATTAAATTCCGCCGCGCCGCAGGCGTACTATGCCAAGCAGCAGGGGCTTAGCGGCATCACCACCGAGACGGGAGCCGGCCAGTGGGGCACGGCGCTTTCGATGGCATGTGCGCATTTTAAGCTCGACTTGACCGTGTTTATGGTCAAAGTTTCGGCGGAGCAAAAGCCGTACCGCAAAGCCGTGATGGAAACGTACGGCGCGACGGTCATCCCAAGCCCCTCCGCCACAACCGACATCGGCAAAAAAATTCTTTCCGACCACCCGGGTACGGGCGGGTCCTTGGGCTGCGCGATTTCCGAAGCCGTCGAGGTCGCAATAAAGAGCGGCGGCGCGATGCGCTATACCTTAGGCTCCGTGCTAAACCACGTCCTCTTGCACCAATCGGTGATTGGGCTTGAATCCAAAGCCGCGATGGAAGCTTTGGGAGAGTACCCCGACGTCGTCATCGGTTGCGCGGGCGGCGGCAGCAATTTGGGCGGCATTATCGCGCCGTTCGTCGCCGACAAATTGAGCGGCAAAAACGTGCGCCTGTTGGCGGTCGAGCCGGCAAGCTGCCCTTCTTTAACAAAGGGCAAGTTTGAATACGACTTCGGCGACACGGGCTGCATTACGCCGATGATTAAAATGTACACCCTCGGCTACGACTTTATCCCGCCGCCCGATCACGCGGGAGGCCTAAGATACCACGGCATGTCGCCGATTATCTCAAAGCTCTACGAGGACAAATTAATGGACGCGATTGCGGTGACGGAAAAGGAGGTCTTTGACGCGGCAAAATTGTTCGCAAAGTGCGAAACCATCCTCCCCGCCCCCGAATCCGCGCACGCCATCCGCGCCGCCATCTTTGAGGCCGAAAAGTGCAAGGTTACGGGCGAGGCAAAAACAATCCTGTTCGGCCTTTCCGGCACGGGCTATTTTGATTTGGCCGCATACACGAAGAACGCGTAGTTAAGATAACAGATAACAGAATGCGGGCGGCAAGCGGGTTTTATTCCGCTTGCCGCCCGCTTTTATTCTTTCATAAAACAGCACAAAGTTCCCCGCCCCCTTTGTGTTAAAAGAAAACTCTGCTATCCTCATTACATAACAACAAGTTCTACCCCTGCATCTCCCGCGTCCCCGGCGCACAGGCACATACAATATTCCGGGTGAATGTCTAAAAACCGCAAGCGCGCTCCGTCAATTTCATTCCGGATGCGCCCGTCTTTAACGACCGAAAACGCATCAAAACCGCCGTCGATTCCGCTGCCGGTGAATTTTACGTAAGCTTCTTTTGCCGTCCAAACCTTAAAAAAATCGCCGGAACCGCTATGGACGGAATCGCTAGAGCCGTCACTTTTTATGTTATCTCCGATGCCGTCTCGGCCGGAATCGCCAGAGCCGCTACTTTCTAAAAACCTATGCTCGTCGGGGTGAAAAAACCTTTTCGGTATCCCCGGATTAAAACCGGCGGTCATTTTTTGGATGTCGATGCCCACTTCTCCCCCGTCGGAAACGGCGCAAACAAAAAAAACGCCGCTGTGGGACACCGAAAAGAAAATGCCGATGTCGTGCTCAAAGCGGGGCTTCTTCCACTCCCCGCGCACAATCGCAGGGAATGGGGCGCGATAAATCGGCGCGTTGCTGGGAATATGCGCCCCCGCTTGCTCCGCGCTTAAAAACCGCCCGGCGCACTCGTAAATCCGCCCGTCGGAGGAGCTACTTTTTTCGTCTATGGCAAAAACATAAACACGTATCACAGAGCGCCTCCCGCAACGGTGAGATAAAAGATAACAGATAACAGATATAACAGATAATACTGTACCATAAGGCGTAGGTTTTGTCAAGGAATATCCCAATTATTTAAATTTCCCCAAAAAGCAAAAATCGTGCCTTGTAGGGGCGCCCCGCAATCCGCCCGATTTCCGACTCTTGCCCGATTCATTTGACAAACGCCCGCGCCACGGCTATAATTAAGTCATGATAGACTTACACGTTCATTCCTCCGATTACTCCTCCGACGCGTCCGACAACATCGAGACGATGGTTTTGGCCGCCGTCCGAAAAGGGGTGACGCACCTCGCCCTTACCGACCACCTCGATTTAGCGCCCGACGGAAGCCTGCCGGGCAACTTAAAAGACTTGGCGGCATACCGGAACCTGCTGGAAGCGCTAAAAGAGAAATACAGCGGGCAAATCGCAATCACCGCCGGAATCGAGGCCGGGTACACCAAAAAACACGCCGATAAGCTCGCCAAGTTACTTGACGGGCTCGACTTTGATTTTGTCATCAACTCCGTGCACGAGGTGGGCGGCGTGGATTGCTATTACCCGGAATTCTATCGCGGAAAAACAAAGCAGCAAGCCTACAACGAATATTTTGAGGCAGTACTAGAAAGCCTCGACGCGCCGTACCCGTATCATTCCGTCGGGCACCTTGGGTACGTCGAACGCACCGCCCCCTACCCCGACCCCGGCGTACATTACAACGAATTCAGCAAAATTTTGGACGCGATTTTGACGGCAATCATCCGCAAGGAAAAAATCTTGGAGCTTAATACCAACGTGTACGGCTCTGCCAGCATCCGGTGGCTACCGAACAACGAGATTTGGGCACGTTACCGGGAACTCGGGGGCACGCGCGCCACATTCGGTTCCGACGCGCACCGCAAGGGGCGTATCGGCGAGGGGTATGGAGAGGCCGCAGCGTATTTAAAGGGGCTTGGGTTTAAGGGGTTCGCGGTTGTGTCGGGCGGGATGGAGCGAATAACGAATAGCGAATAGCGAATAGCGAGGGATTTCGGCAGAGGGACTAGGCCCCGCCCTACGGTTAACGTGCGCCTAACCTGACAACATTGCGTGCGACCCCTACGGAAAACCGGTATCCCTTTGGTTACGGCTCTGCCCGGGGACGGAGGGTCGCCAAACGGCGACCCGGGGCACAGCGACACGAAGCGCAAAGCGCGGAGTGCCCCAAAGGGGTTTTGGGAACTTGCTTCCCAAAATCGATGTCCCCGTCCCCCCGACACCTCCCCCCGGAAAAGTTAGGGCGGTCAAAATACCCCCGTCCCCGTGACAACCTCCCCCAGTCCCCCCGATACCTCCCCCCGGCACGGCTTTTTCTTCGCACAACGACGGCGGGTCGCACGGGAGTGCGCCCCTACGGGAATGTGCGCAACCATCCCGAACCCCGAATCCCGATCCCCGAATCCCGACTCCCGAACCACTCTTTTACTTTTCTTTACATTAATATATTGCCCTACCCTACCTAAAACCCTTGACAATCAAGTCGTAAAGGCGTATGCTTATGGCTGTATGCGTTGGGGAATACCCCAACCAAAGGAGATAACTTTAAAACACTATGGATTTAGACTTATTCTTTCTATTGGGATACGTCGGCGTCGTTGCGGGGCTTGGATTTGCTTTTTATCAAGTCTTAAAACTGCGCAAGTTCTCGGAAGGCACCCCGAAAATGGTGGACATCGCCAAGTCCATCCGCACGGGCGCAAACGCTTACATGAAGCGTCAATACAAGGTAATTGCCATTTTCTTCGGCGCATTGTTTGTCATCATGTTCATCCTGTCGACGCCGCTGTTCGGCATACGGCTATTAAACGCGTACACGCCGTTCGCCTTTATTTCGGGCGGCTTGTTTACGGGCTTGGCCGGCTTTATCGGCATGAAGGTGGCCACCTACTCCAACGCCCGTACCGCCCACGCGGCAGAAGGCGGCCTGAATAAGGCGCTGCGCGTTGCGTTCTCCAGCGGAACCGTGATGGGCTTTGTGGTAAACGGGCTCGGGCTCCTCGATATCACCACTTGGTTTTTGGTGCTTAATTTTGGGTTTAAGGAATCTGCCGACGTCATTGCCGAGGCCATGATTACCTTCGGTATGGGTCTCGCCGTGATGGCCATGTTCGCCCGGGTAGGCGGCGGAATCTTCACGAAAGCCGCCGACGTAGGCGCGGACTTGGTCGGCAAGGTCGAAAAGAACATCCCCGAGGACGACCCCCGCAACCCCGCCGTTATCGCCGACAACGTGGGCGACAACGTAGGCGACGTAGCGGGTATGGGCGCCGACCTTTACCAATCCAATTCAAGCGCCTTAGTCGCCACCATCGCCATAGGCATCGCCGCCAAATACGATTTTGCCGGGCTCCTGCTGCCGATTTTAATATCCGTAGTCGGCGTGCTCGCCTCGCTGATCGGCACATTCTTTGTACGCACCAAAGAGAAGGTGAGCCAAAAGTCGCTGCTGCGCTCTTTGCGCATGGGGGTATACATCGCGGGGGCAATTGCGGCCATCGCTACCCTGCCGGTCATTTTGGGCGTCGCCTTCAACGCGCCGCCGTTCGAAAGCCTTGTCCCTGTGATGGAAAACGGGGTCGCCAAGCTGGATGCCGAAGGCAACGCCATCATGGAAACCGTTACGACTCACCCGATGTGGGAGAATGCGGGGGGCATTTTCGCCTCCGTTGTTTTCGGCATCGTCGCGGGCTTTGCCGTCAGCTTTTTTACCGAACACTACACCTCGGACGCGTCAAAGCCGACCAGAGAGCTGGCGGAATCCAGTCAATCGGGTACCGGGCCGCTGATTATCGGCGGTATGAGCTTGGGGATGCTGTCCTCCGCAGGACCAATTTTGGCCGTAGGCGCCGCCACCATCGCCAGCTTTATCGCATCCGGGGGCCACGGATTCTTTGCAAATGGCAGTGAGCTTGCTTTCAGCCAAGGGCTGTACGGCATCGGCCTCTCCGCCGTCGCCATGCTTGCCACTAACGCCATCATCTTGGCGACCGACGCCTTCGGACCCGTCGCGGACAACGCAGGCGGTATTGCGGAAATGGCGGGCCTCCCCCACGAGGTACGCGAACGCACCGACGCGCTGGATTCGCTTGGCAACACCACGGCGGCCACCGGTAAAGGCTTTGCCATCGCGGCTGCCGCGTTTACGGCATTGGCACTGCTGGTTTCTTATGTGCAAACCGTTGGAAAAAAAGTGGTATTAGACCTTTCGCTTGTCAACCCGCCCGTGCTGGTCGGGCTGTTCTTGGGCGCGATGCTGGTATTCGTCTTTGGGGCGATGCTGATGAGCGGCGTACGAAAGGCGGCGCAAAGCATCGTGACGGAGGTTAGGCGGCAGTTTAGAGAAATACCGGGGCTTATGGAAGGTACGGGAAAAGCCGATTACGCGCAGTGCGTCAGCATCTGTACCAAGGCCGCGCAAAAGGAAATGATTATCCCCTGCATTTTGGCCATTGTATCGCCGATTGCCGTCGGGCTCGTGTTGGGGCCGGCGGGCGTCGTCGGGATGCTGGCGGGCGTGTTGGCAACCGGATTTGTGACCGCGATTTACATGTTAAACGCCGGGGGCGCGTGGGATAACGCCAAAAAATATATCGAAGCCGGAAGATTGGCGGGCAAGGGCAAGGGCTCCGAGGAACACAAATCGGCCGTCGTGGGCGACACCGTGGGCGACCCCATGAAAGACACTGCGGGTCCGTCGTTTAATATCTTAATCGTCTTAACCGTCACCGTCGCCATCGTATTTGCCGGCGTCACCGCAAGCTTTAATTTAGCCTCGCTGTTTTAATCAGTGGACAGTGGACAGTGGACAGTGGACAGTGGACAGTGGACAGTGGACAGTGGACAGTGGTTTTAAATCAACTGAATACTAAATCGGCGGCGTCTCGAAAGAGACGCCGCCGATTTTTCGTGGCTTGTAGTTCGCAAGTAACTGCTGTTCCGATTTCTGACCACCGGTCACTGACTACTGGCCACTGACGAATTCGCGCGCGAATTCGTCCACCGTACCCGCGCCGGCAAAAACGATTACCCCGTTTTTGCCGGCACTTTTTTTAAGCCGCTCAAAAATATCCTCGTACCGCCGCTCGTACGCCCCATCCCGGTATCCGAGACGTTTCATCTCCTCCAAAATGAGGCGCGAGGTGACGCCCTTAACCGGCTTGTCGCGGCTCGCGTACACGGGCGCCAAAATCACCTCGTCCGCCGCAGACAGGCTACGCGCAAACTCGCGGTACAGGCTTTGCGTGCGCGTATATGTATGCGGCTCGAACACCACCGCCAATTTTCCGCCGTTTACCTCGCGCGCCGAAGCTATCATCGCGGCGAGCTCCGTCGGGTGGTGCGCGTAATCGGAATAAACGCGTGTGCCGTCCTTGCTCCCTAAAAACTCAAACCTGCGGCCTACGGACTGAAACCGCCCTAATCCCGCCGCGATTTCCTCCGCGCTCACCCCGTAGGCTCTTGCCGCCGTCGCCGCCGCCAAAGCGTTTAGAACGTTGTGCGCCCCCGGAATGTTAAGCTCCGCGCGAACCAGCAACGCACCTTTTTCGCATATATCGAATTTGCGCCCGCAAGCCGTTTTCACCACGTTTTTTACGGTATAATCGTTGCGCCCGGATAAACCGAACGTGGCGTATCCGCAGCACTGTGCCAAGCAAAACAATCCGTCATCGTCGCCGAGCACCGACGCCTTTTCCGATTGGCCGGCAAAATCGCAAAACGCCGCGAAGTATTCCTCCGGCCCCCGATAATAGTCCGTATGGTCAAGCTCCGTATTTAATATGAGTGAAAAATCCGGGTACAGCTTTAAAAAGCTCTTGTGGTATTCGCACGCTTCCGTAATAAAAAACTCCGAACCGCCCGCCGGGTTTTTAAATCCCGGATAATCGCCCCCGATATGTACCGTCGGGTTCCTTCCCTTAAAAATCTCCGCAACCATCGCCGTCGCGGTCGTTTTACCGCCACCGCACTAATGGCAACAACTATACAAGCCGACACCGAAAATACCGCAAAATTTACCGTTCAAGGCCGATTTGACGACTACTCCGCTTTAATCAAAGCCTATCGCAAAAAATACCGCCTCACGCAAGCGCAGTTAGCGGACAGGCTTGGTATTCGCCTTGCAACCCTCAGCAGTTGGGAGCGCGGCACAAAGCCCGTTTATAAAATCTGGCGGCAGTATAAGGACTTTTTCAATAATTAAACGAGCGTTCTATTTTCCGTTCGTAGACTTCACCGGCCAACTTGTCCGTCAACGATTTGGACTCGCCCCGGTATCCGTAAAAGCCGTTCGCGTAGCAATACAGGCATCCGTTTGTGCAGGTATTGTATATGCCGATGTCTACACTCGGCATACAGAGGCACTCCTTTCGCTGGCTGTCAAGCGTCTTTGATTTGCGCTTTGCGCCCAAAAGGTACTCCCAAAGTTCGGGGTCGATACAACTGCTTTTCTTGATGCCAAAATCCGAAAATTCTTTCGAAAGGGCGCAGGTTTCGATTTGAATGCCGTTTTTGGCCGCGCACTCGGCAAAACTTTTAACAAGCGTCCGCCGCTCGTCGAAATTGGGCGCGAACATCCTCGGGTGCTTACCTAAGAGGAAACTGATTTTGCAACACTTCGTATACCCTTCCAACTGCGCTGCCAAATTCGCAAATTGCTCGATATGCCATTTTACACCGCATTCCCGTGTAAACAAAATAGGGTCGTACCGCCAAATCACCCGCTCCGCGCCGATTGTCCTTGACAACTCCTGAAAGGTTTTAATGCGCTCGGCAAGTGACGGTAGTTTTTGTTCAACCGCCGCGTCGTACGGATTCAGCGTAAATAAAAAGTAGTACTTGTATTCGGTCAACTCGTCAAGGCGCGGCAAAAACGGACGGGGATTTTTTGTCCAAAACACGATGCCGTCAATGTTTCCCGTAACGGTCTGCCCACCCAAAATGTTGGTCTCTACTCTTACGGGTTCGACATTTATCTTGGCGATTTTCTCGTTATCAATGAACGGGTTGGGCACAAAAAAGTGACCGGCTTTTAATCTTTCAAAAAACCAATCGCCGTAAATGGCAGGAATATCCGTCCGTCTGCTTGCGCTTAGTCTCATTTTTTAATTACAAAAACATCGCCATATAAAGCGGCAGGTGGATTATCCCATCTCTAACGAGAACATCCTTAGAATACAATATATACGGCTGGCCAATCTTGCCTTGGAATTTTTTCATAAACTTCGAAAGCGATGAGTGTGTCGTATAGTTTGAAGACTTAACCTCTATCGGGCATATCTTTTTCTGCCTTTTAATCAAAAAATCTATTTCAATAATGTTTTCACGATTGGAGTTGTCGTTTCTTGAGTAAAAATACAGTTTATGCCCGTTTGCCCTTAAAGCTTGCGCAACCATATTTTCCATCAGCATCCCTTCGTTAATTCCGAGTTTATCTAGCAACACAGACTTATATAAATCGTTTTCCGTATATTCGTTATCCATAAAGGTTTGTGTTACCAACAGTCCTGTATCACCGAAGTAGCACTTTTGCGTCGTCATGTCCCTATTTAGGTTAAGCCCCACCGTTGGGTCGGTCGAATTAAAGCAAACGTTTGTAACCATCGCCTCGCTGAGCCAAACGAACGAATCCTCATAGGTGCGCATTTTTGCATTTTTATCTATAGAGGAAAGTGTAAACCGTTTTTCTTTTTTTGACAACTGTCCCGGTATCTCGTCAAAAACGGCGAGTACTTTGCTCTCATAGCCTTTAGCAAATTTGATTACATCATCCCGATATAAGTTAAGAATCATCTTTTTTATCTTGTCTACTTTGGCAAAATTTTTACTTTCGACATATTCTAAAACCGCTTGCGGCATTCCGCCGACTAGCATATATTGACGAAAGCTATTGAGCACCTTTCTGTGTAAAGCGTTTCCAAGCGGAACAAGTCCGTCAAAGCATTGCTTTATAAACGGCGCGGCAGTCTCATCGCCCATCGCCCAAAGAAATTCCTCAAAGTCCAGCGGGAACAGCTCGATATGCTCTTCCTCCGACGGAATAACTATGTCCTGCGTATTTGTTTTGAGCGAAATGAGCGAGCCTGTTTCGAGGTAATCGTATCGACCGTCCTCCACCAAAAACTTTATCAATTCTCTGGCTTTCGGGAAACGTTGTACTTCGTCAAAAATAAATAAGGATTCTCGCCTGTATAAGAGTTTGCCAAACATAACGGACAGCTTATTAAAAAACAAATCCAAATCCATGACATCTTCTTCAAAAACGCCTCGCAAAGTCGAATTCATACGGGAAAAGTTAATCAGAATATAACTTTTATATTCGTTCTTACCAAACTCCTCCGCCAAATAGCTTTTGCCGACCCGCCTTGCCCCGTCAATTAGGAGCGCGGTCTTTCCGGCGCTGTTTTTCTTCCACGCGGCTATTTTTTGATATGCTTTACGTTTAAGTATCATAATGGCCTCTCTCTGCTCATTTTTGTCATTATAACACAGCCTGCACGAAAAGACAATATTTATTTTGCCAAATTTGCACGAAAAAGCAATATTTTAGATAAATCCTAAGCAAAACACTTAAAAAGTTCCGCGATTCTAATACTTTTTAAGAATTTACTTAAAAAGTATTTCAACCTGACCCCTCATTGACCTATGATTATTACATTATTCTTGCTATTGCTGTGTATTTACTCGCTATTGCCCTCGCGTTGAACTGCTAAGAATTCCTTAGTAGTTGCCGTCCGTTCATACGCGCCGCTATTTTTTAATGCACCATACCGCATAAAGCGGGACGCTTTTGGTGCCGTTCTCAAACCCGAAGTTCTTGGCCGATATTCGGATGGCTTTTTCGATGCCGTATTTTTCCCTGAAAAACTCCAAACTCTGAGAGCGTACGCTTTTCCATGACTTTGCCTCGATAGGGATGATTTCGTTTTCTATTTGAATTACAAAATCGAGCTCGGACTGATTGTTGCTTTCCCAATAGTAAAACCCTATGCCGTTCGCCTTTAAGCTTTGGGCAATATAGTTTTCCGTCATCGCGCCTTTTGCGGTATCGCCCATGCTCCTGCCCAATATAGAAAGGTGGGAATTGTTACTCTTTGCAGCCAACAACCCGACATCGCTCATGTAAACCTTAAACGACAGAAAATCCTCATAGCTTGCAAGGGGCTCTTTGCCCTCCCTCACCTTATTGCACTTTATAATGACCGCCGCTTTTTCCAGCCAATTCAAGGATAATTCATAATCGTTCGCTCGGGCACCGCTTTTTATAGCGGCATATTGAAACTTCCTGTTTTCCTTTGCGAGTTGTGAAGGCAACGTATTGTAAACCGCTTCGTTTCGGACGGCTTGCGTTTTGGTTTCGGTATACTTGCTCATATCCAAAACATAGTTGTTGCAAATCGAAAGCTGTTTTGCTTTTACAAGGGTATAGTTATTAGTTTTTCTGTATTCGCTAATCGCCTCCGGCATACCGCCGATGACCAAGTATTGCAAAAACAATTCTAACGCCGATTCGTGCAGTCCGCCGCTAAGGGGCGTATTGTTATCAAAGCATTCTTGAATTAACGGGATTAACCTCGGATTAAACTCCATCAAAAATTCTTCGAAAGTGAACGGGAACATATTCAGCTCGTCCACTTTGCCGACCGGAAACGAGTATTTTCCTTGTTTTTCTGCAGCTTTTGCTTTTGTGTCGCCGGAAACTCTGGCCAATGCCACCCCCAATAAACTCCCGGCCGCGACAATATGGTACTGGGGCGCGGTTTCATTAAATCTTTTTAAACTCGCGAGAGCCGCAGGACACGCCTGTATTTCGTCAAAAACCATAAGGGTGGTCTCAGGACTGATGGACTGATTGACATTGGCCTCCAACTTTGGCATAAGCGAACTAATCGAACTGATGCCACCCTCGAATAAACCGCACAAGTCCGGGTTGTTATCAAAATAAAAATATGCCACCGACGCATAATTGCTCATGCCAAACTCCATGATGCTGTGCGTTTTGCCTATTTGCCTTGCCCCGTTTATCGCCAGCGGCTTCTTACCCGGATTGTTTTTCCACTGCAATAATTTTTCTGTTATTAACCTTTGCATACCTTACTCCTTCTTTTTCACATTATACCGCAAAAAAAAGCCTCAGTCAACTAAAAACAGCACTTTTTGGATACCTAAAAGTGTTGTTTTGTCGATTTCACCCCTAACGATATTGCTTTTTTTGTCCTCTGCACAGATTATGCACCTTTTCGGCACCTTTGTTGAGCAACATTTGCACCTTTTCCGTGGTTCATTAAACTTTGCAAATATATTAACCTCGTATTTGCGAAGATTTTTGAAGATTTGCGATAAAATGAATCTCCCCGAGGCAGAGACCTCGGGGTATCCCCCTTAGCTCACTGCGTTCGCAATAAGCAGACCGACGCAAGACGTCGGGGAATATAACCCGGAGAGATTTAAGCGGAGTACTTCTTCGGTCAGAATCAATTTCGTCTTAACGCTTGTCAAATGGGCCCGTCGTCGGGAGCGTAGGGCTTTGTTGGACAGCGGAGCGGAGGAAGGAGGAAAGGCTCAATCGCTACTCATATGGCTTTAACGGCGGTTCTGGCGGGTCGGGTGCGCGTTGCTGTGGGGCATTGTTCTGTCTGCATCAAATTCAAAAGCACCGCCCATAGACGATGCTTTGATTTTGATTTATAGTTTTCATGCCACTTTCAAAAGCACGCCAAAATCGCCGCCATAAGATTGTAATTGCGGTGTGGTTATGTACTATAATTTCACTATGTTTTTATATAGCGATTACTTACTTAAATCGGGTTAAGTTTTGCTTCCAATAACTGAGGCGCGACATAACCTGTCGAAAAGTTCCCAGACTTCTTCGTTGAAAGTGACATTGTGTTTTTCAAATTCAATTTGGATTTCGTCTTTGCATTCGCCGTATATATTAGCACGGTCAAGAATTCTGGAAATTTCTTTATCGCTTTCTTCCGTGCATTCCTCCACTACTTTCGCAAACTTGCTTATAAGAAAGTCTGCTTTGCCACTCATGTTGGATAGGAATTGTTCGATTTCCAAAGTAAGCGAATCAGGTAATTCTAGTTCCCTTTTTTTGTCTTCCATGAAGTTACTCCTAATAAATTTATATCTTTAAAACAGGCATTTTACCCGCTAAAAAGTCTAAGTCGCTGAAGTCCCAAATATCGGAATCCCAGTCTAGCGTAGAAATAAAGAACGATATATTATTAAGGTCTGCGATTGCGCACGCACTACCCTCCACATTGTTTGGCGTTGCGTAAGTTGCAGAGCCTGTTCTTCTTGTGAAAATTTGTGCAGAGTATTTGTAGCTGTTGGTTACTGTGCTGTAGCCTCCATAATTCATTCCAATCAATCCGCCTACGCTTGCAGAGATAACATCATAGGGCGAGGAAGAGGCTGTTGCTGCCGCACTTACATTGCCCGTCGCATAGCAATCAAATATTTCACCTCTTAAAATATATCCTATCAATCCGCCTGAGCAAGCAGTTACGGTAGCTGTCGCGCTCACAATGCCAGTTGCATAACTACTAGTGATAAGTTAAATCTTTTTCTTGACTATTTATCTTAAACATGATATACTCCCTATTAGGAGGAATATCATAATGAAAAAAATTGAAAAACCAATTGAACTTGGTCAAGCCGAGAGAG
>Ga0123356_10002972_pt1 | contig 17908 bp, 16 predicted proteins | sample TergutEmb28metaG_2_FD_92546 | JGI IMG/M metagenome (GOLD analysis project Ga0123356, IMG submission 92546) | Embiratermes neotenicus P3 segment gut microbial communities from Petit-Saut dam, French Guiana - Emb289 P3 | ecosystem: Host-associated > Arthropoda: Insects > Digestive system > Gut ...
TAACAGACACAAGCAACAAGCAATCTGTTGAATAGTGCCTCACCATAGTAACGCCGATTGAACTTATAACAAAATTCATCAAGATATTTCTGCAAAAATTCAGGTTTGACATCATGAAACCTGTTATTTTTTTACTCAGTGTAATACTGATAATGAATTATGTAAATCTTGCTGCAAATGACTACATTTACAGCGAAAAGGAACAAAAATCTTACGCTAAAAGCGATTTATGCGAAATTACAATCTCTATGTGGAATACTGCGGGTACCGGATGGCCAAATAATACCGGAATTGAAATTACGGTGGATGGTGTGAATTATGGTATCATTAAATTACTTTATGATTTCGAGATTTATGAAGGCGAGGAAACCGTTTTAATCCCTTCAGGTGAAGTTCTTTTTTCCTGGGTGGGTAATAATTTTCAGAGTAATTATTATGGTTTTGAAATCTATAATACATTAGGCGAACTTATTTACAAAAGTCCAGTTTCTCTACCTCACGGATTATTTTCTACCTATCAAAATGAATGTCCTGGTTTTGTGGAATGTCTTCCCATAACTGACTTGGAAGGAGTGTATATACCTGATATGCAACAGGTAAATCTAACTTGGATTGCGCCGGAAAGCGATTATTTAAAAGGTTTTGATATTTACAGAAACGATGAACTTATAGAACGTGTATCTCCTTCAACTGTTTCTTATTCTGACAATACTGAGGAATTGGAAAACGGAAATTATACATATTGTGTAATTCCCTTGTATCCTGTTGAATGTGATTTGGAGGATGAATGTATTACTAATATATATGTAGGTATTATAGATTATAAAGATAATATTTTGATTTATCCTAATCCGGCAACAAATTTGATTACTATATCCGGCGACATGATTTCGAAAGTAAGAATGTACAACAATATTGGTCAATTGATTTTAAATGAATATAATACAAACGAAATAAATGTATCTCAATTAACAAACGGAATCTATATACTCTCAATTGAAACTCTAACAGGACACATTATTCACAAGAAAATCATCATTAATAATTAAGAATTAACAATTAAGAATTAAGAGAATTAAGAGAATTTGCGTAAATCTGTTAAATCTGTGTCATCTGTGTGCAAAAAAAATTTAGAACCCTTATAATCAATTCAATATTCATAAAAATTTAATCACATGAAAAAACTTTACACAATCGTAATTCTGATAGCTTTTGGAATTACACAGATTTACGCACAATCCTGTCTTGAATGTACAGGTACAGAAGCCTCAGGCAATAAAGCCACTTCCATAGGCTATGGCACTACCGCAAGCGGTTTAGCCTCCTTTGCCGGAGGTATCTCTTCAAATGCATCGGGCACTTATAGTTTTGCTTTTGGAGATAATGCCAAAGCGATGGGACACTATGGCATCGCTTTCGGAAATAATGCAGTTGTATGCCATTTTGTGGCAGTGCGTTGAGCAAGAGTTCGTTACTGAAAATTCAGACAGATATCAATCACAGAAAACAAGTAAAATTTCTAAAAATAGAAAATTGAACAGTTTGTCAAGTTTGCTTTATCGTGTTCACTTCGTTCACACCATAAAGCAAGCCCCATGCCAAAAATGGCTGTGCCATTATTGGCTTTGCCCACCCACCGCCCAAAGCAAGAGAATATGCACAAGAGAAATGGAATAAAAGACTGCGTTGACAATTTTTTTGATTGATAATTGACCATAAAATTGTATCTTTGCAGAAATAATTAAATAAAATTTAGAATGCTTTTTGACGAATATAAATATCTTGATTATCAGTTCCCTGAGCCGCAATATTTGGGGGCGAAGCATTCTCATTTATCGTGGATAAGCAACTATATTCCTAAAAACATCAATACGGCTCTTGATGCTTTTGCAGGCTCTCAATCAGTTAGCTTTCTTTTTAAACAATTAGGCTACAAAACCATAACGAATGACTTTTTAAATTTCAACAATCAAATCGGTAAAGCGTTGATTGAAAACAAATCGCAGAAAATAGATGTGGAAGATTTAAACATCTTATTTCAAGAATCACCTCAAAAAGAGAACCATACTCTTATGGAAAAAGTTTTTACCGATGTGTTTTTTGAAAAAGAAGAATCTGTTTTTATAGATAATTTTAGAGCAAACATACCTCTATTGAAAAATCCATACAAACAAGCATTAGCATTTACAGTAATAAATCGCAGTTTGACACGAAAAATAACAATGGGGCATTTCGGGCATACACAAGCGTTGGTTTATGCAGCTGACCCCGAAAGAATAAAACGGAATCGCAGTTTAATTCGTCCAATTAAAGATTTATTTTCAGAACTTTTACCAAAATACAACGATGCCGTTTTCGACAATGGGAAAGATAATCAAAGCTATAATGAAAATATCATTGACTTATTACCCCATTTATCAGAAATTGATTTAGCGTATTTTGACCCACCATATTGTAATAGCCACGCCGATTATCAAGGTTTTTACCATTTGCTTGAAACCTATACAGAATATTGGGAAGATAAAAATTTTATTAATGGAATCAGACGTTACGAACCACAACGATACAGCGGTTTTGACAAAAAAAGCGAAGTAATCACTTCTTTCAAAAAAATGTTTGAATTATCAGATAAAATTCCATATTGGCTAATAAGTTACAATAATCGTAGTTATCCTGATATTCATACATTTGAAAAGATAATTTCAAAATATCGTGATGTTAAAATTGAACATAAAACGTATCATAACGGTAGAGGCGGAAAAGGCAGTGTGGCTGGCAGCAAAGAAATTTTATTTGTCTGTACACCAAAGAAAAAATATATTGTATCAACAACTTGTAATAAAGAATTAGAACATGCAGGACTTTAAATATTGGGATAATCTCCACAGAAACGAAAATTTGGAGGAATTTAGCAGTAACCGAACAGGCTTATTGTGGTTGAAAACGAAGTCAATCATTCGCAAAGAATTGATTGAAGGGTTTATCCAACAAAATGAAATTACCCTCAAACAAACCGCGTTGAAGCCACAGTTTGTTGAACTCTTTGATTTGCTTTCAAAAGATATTGGCAAGTCACATAAATTATTAGATAATTACATTAAAGAAATTAGTAATCAACAAGTTGCAAGCATTGATATTAAGCAATTAGTTTCAGAGCTGTACAAACTAAAAAACTTTGAATGGGGTGGAGATTATCAAAACTCATTAGATAAGTATTTGGTAAGCAGGTATGTAAAAGTGCAAAATCCGTCTTTTGATTATTTGATGTCAAAGTTTGAAACAGAAATTAATCCTGCTGTACAAGGTTATGTCTTAAACAGTTGGTACAACTATTGGAGTAGCGTTTTGATTGAAAATATATTCAAATCTCATTTTGTTGTTTTACCTACGGTGGGACAAATCAAAAGTGTTGATTTCTTTGTGGGTGATATTCCTTTTGATTTGAAAGTTACTTATTTGCCTGCGGAATATATCAAGCAAAAACGAAAAGAAAAAGGTTTTCCGGTGGAACTTACTTTTCTAAAACAAAAAGCGAAAGAGGCAAATATCGTATATGACAAAGAGGCAAAGCCGAATGACATTTTTTACGAGATAACCGAAAAAATGAAAGACCGCAACGATGATATATGCAAACAAATTTTGCAAACATTGAAAGAAGAAAAGATTGAAATACTGAAAGAAACACAATCAAATTCCAAACTGTTAGCAAAATGGTTATATGAAAATCAAGGAGAAATGCGTTTTGGCTCAGAAAATCGCTTGTTTCTTGTGCTTGTAGATACTGATGATTTTAGTAACTCATGGAAATTGAAACGAAATATTGACCTGTTGAAACCGACAATCGTTTCGTATTTGGACAGTTTCTCAAACAAAGAAATTGACGATTTGCAAGTTGATTTTGAGTTTAAAGGCAAACCGCACGGATTTTCGGCTTTGGCAGATGTGATTTTTGTTGTGAAGTAAAAAAATAAAGAATCAATATGACAAATATAGACATAACTAAAATAGATGAAATATATACTCGGTATGGTTATGAAATTAAAAGTAATCATAAAGGAGCAAGAGTGTATCTATTTACAAAAAGTATCTATAACGGTGCAGATATTATCAAACTTACTGATGATTGTGATGTAGAAAAATTACGAAAAGAATATTCTGATGAAGGATTTGCAACAAAAATTCGCATATTTGAGTCTATTGAAAATGCAGAAACAAATCTATTTAGTGATTTTTTTAAGGTAGAAGGCGTTACTTACAGTTTAAAAAGAAGATATGAAGACTTTGTGAGTAGATTGATGAATAATTTACCAGAAAATTCGCAGTATGAATATATCAATAGCCCTTACGAAGTGATTGAATATGATAAAGATGGAATGGAATTATCAGGAAATACTATATATAATAATGGTTTAGTATCAAAGGTTACTTCGTTAATAAATGATAGAAAGGGACCTCTTTTTATTATTTTGGAAGCGGCAGCAGGTTATGGTAAAACTTGCACCGCTTACGAGGTTTTGAATCAATTTTTATCAATCAGCAATAACAAAATACCATTTTTTACAGAATTATCAAGAGATAGAAAAGCAACAATATTTAGTCATATTTTAAGAAAAGAAATAGAAGACCAGTTTGCTAATCGAGTAGATTCAAAAGTTGTTATACATGAAATAAAACAAGGAAGAATACCATTAATAATTGATGGTTTTGACGAATTGATAGCAAAAGACTTTTCATTTTCTACGAGTACAGAGTTTGAACAAGTTGAAAGCATGCTTTCAACTATTGTTGAACTCTTGTCAGGTAATGCTAAAATCATAATTACTTCTCGTAGAACGGCAATTTTTAACAGCGAAGAATTTTATAATTGGATGATTGATAGAAATATTGATTATTCTATGGTAAAAATTACAATTACAGAGCCACAAATTGAAAATTGGTTGGATAGCGAAAAAATCAAAATTATTCAAAACAATAATTTTCCCATAGAAGAAATTTCAAATCCTGTTTTGCTTACATATTTGAAGTACTTGGAATCGAATATTTTGCAAAACATGTTAATGTCTGAACAATCTATTGTAAATAATTATCTTGATTTTCTTTTAAAACGTGAACAAACACGTCAGAATTTGCTGATAGAACCCGAAACTCAATTAAGAATTTTCAGAAAACTGGTTAGATTATTTTCTGAATTTGATATAAAAGCGGCTAATAAAGAAGATATTAAAGAGATGATTTTAGATTACAATAAAAGCATTCTCAAAAACACATTGGAAAAATACCAACCCGAATCAAGACCGAGAATAGAACAACTTGCAGATACATTATCAAATCATGCTTTTTTAGACAGAAAGGATAATAAAAATATTGGCTTTGTCAATGAATTAATTTTAGGCACTTTAGTTGGACAAAGTATTGCTAATGGAAAATATGAAGAACATAATCCAGCTTTTAGCACACAATTGTCTCAAATGTTCTCACTACTCGCAATTCAGGCATTTAAAGTTCAAAATCGTGACGAAAAAATAAAATTATGGAATGTTTTTTATAAACACAACTTTCCATATGACAAACAATTTTATTTTTCAATTGACATTTGGTTTAAAAGAGAATTAGTTACTAATTATCGTCAAGATTTGCTAAACGGTTTTGCAATTGAAAAGATAAATTTTGAAAAGGAAAAGCAATTTATAGAAACTGTTTTTACGGACTGTATTTTTAAAAATTGTATTTTTTCAATAAAGGCATTTGAAAAAACCTCGTTTATTAATTGCAATTTTTATGACTGTACCTTGTTAGAAGACAATTTTAAAACTTCTACTGATAATATTTTAATTTATAGTTGTCAATGTAATAATAATTTTGCCCAAAGATTAACAGTTAACGGGGAAGTGGAAACAGATGTTATAAATGTTGATTTGGAAAGTGTATTTTTGTCAAAGTTTTTCAGACAAGGTAGTTCGCGTCCAAGACATAAACAACTTTCTATTTTAAGAAAAGAATTAGAAGACTTTAATCAACGGGATATGGCAAAAACTATACAAAAATTGAAATCAAATGGCTTAATCCGCATGAATGGAGACCTTTGTCATTTGACAAAAGAAGGAATAACATATTGTAATGATAAGATTAACCTAAATTAAAGATGGAAGATGGTTTAATTCTAATAGAGCGAAATATTAAAGAGCAAATAGAATCTGTTCTAAAGCGGACAGGAGTGCTGTATAGACTTTTTTCTCGAATCAAAGGTGAAAATTCTATCAATGAAAAAATTGATAGAAAAGAAAAAAAGAAAGAAGGGTATAGTCCAGATGGGAAACTAATGCAAGATATTATAGGTTTTCGTATTACAACATATTTCAGCGATGATGTTAAAATTCTTGTTGATTATTTTTCTTCGTATTTTGAAAAGATTGAATTACAATATGATGAACCTCACAAAGAAGCTTTTAAACCATTGAGAAAAAATTTAATTTGTAGAATGTGTGATGATAATTTAAAAATTTTCAATGATTTAAAAACTGCTAATAAAGAATCTTTCACTTTAGTCGATTCTACATTTGAAATCCAATTCCGCACGACCTTATCTGAAGGATGGCACGAAGTTGACCACAATATGAAATACAAATGTCAAAATGAATGGAAAGATTCTCAAATCAGAATCTTAAACGGCATTTATGCTACATTAGAAACAAGTGACCATGCATTAATTACATTGTTTGAAGATAATGCCTATCAACATTACAAAGAAAAAAACTGGACTGCAATGTTGAGAAACAAATATAGATTAAGATTTGATTTAAAACCATTATCTTCAGAAATTTCAGATATATTTTGCAAAGAAATGGGTTTAGCAAAGTGTTTTTTCAGAATAGGACGCAGGGATATAATTAATCAAATTCTTAATACTTCTATTAGAATGAAAATTACTTTCGACAATATTGTTTTTCTATGCAATTATTTGAAAATCAAAAATAAAACAATATTCAAACTAACACCTGAAATATTGAAAGACGATTTTAAAGAGTATTTTGGAGAGTTTGAAGAGAATAGTGCGGAAGAGAAAAACGGCATACAACAGGCGGTTTGGCACAATGGCGGGTGTAACTCCGCAGAACATTTCGTGCGAACTTGACCGTTAGTACCCCGCATGATCGTTAGTGTTCCCCGCCACTGCGCCAAGCCGCCACCACGAAGTAAGTTTTGACTATGGTATCGCCATCGGTAGTTATGTTAAATCCAACGCCGCCAACGCCCTTGTTTTTGGCACGGGCAGTTCCGGTTCGTTTTTAACGAACAGCAAAGCCAACAGCCTCATGTTTGGCGTTAACCAGTTTCCTTCTTTAACCATTGTGAAACCCGACGGCGCAGACTTGGGCTACGTGGGCATTGGCACCGAAGATCCGAAAGAGATGGCGCATGTGGTGGGCAAGGTGCTTATTGAAAGAACAACCGACGTTGCCAGCAGCTTGCGATTTAAACATCCCAATAAAAAAGATATTGGGCTTCCTCCTCCGGAGCCTCAGTTGGCACCATATTATTGGGATATATATTCAGATACTTACGGGCTAAAATTTAACACTACAACAAGTAATGGCATCGAAACTCAAAGGATGATGATCAGTCAAGGTGGCTCTGTGGGTATTGGTATTGATGCTCCAAAGGCACAGCTACACGTGAACAAGAACATTTTAGCGGAAGGCAATATTACTACCTTAAATAATTTCGTGTTTGCGCCTGAGTATAATGCAGATTCGGAATACTGGGAAATTTCACGTACCGGCGAAGGATTAAATTATGCCTACATGGATCAAAGATTACAGGATGTTTTATTCTTGGGCAACGATGGAAGTATTGGGGTTGGAACAACAGACCCGTTGGCAATGTTGGATGTGAATGGGGCTTTTAAAGCAGAAAGCGCAACCTTATCTGGCGCTTTAACTGCACAAAGCGCCACAATCAATGGCAATGCAAATATTACAGGAACGATAACAGGTGGAGCTTTGAGTGTGAATAATGCTACAATCAATGGCGATGCAGATATTTCAGGATCGATAACAGCCGGTGGGGATTTGAGCGCAGAAAGTGCAAATATTGCCGGCAATACTTATATAAGCGGAAATGTTGGGATAGGAATAAGTAGCACAACACATAAATTGCACGTAGTGGGTAATACATTTTTAAACGGAAATGTTGGAATAGGAAAAGCGCCAACGCAAAGAAAATTAGACGTAAACGGAGATATTGCCGCACAGGGAACTTTTGTGCTTAACGAAGGGACTCCCTACTGCACCTCTTTTGGAAGCGCCTACAGCTCGCTTTTAAATTTTGGAAGCTCTTATATTGGATTTAATGCAACGCGAAACAATGGCAATTGGGCATTGGCAGGCGATGGCGCCAATAACGGCGGGGGGGTAATCTATACCAATGTTTGGGGAGAGATGTACTTTGCTTCCATTCCAAGTACCGGCGCAAACCCACAAACCTTAACAGACGCACAAGTTAAATCTAACATTAAACTCTCATTATCTGCCAACGGTAAACTAAGAGCCAAAGAGATTACAGTAAGTTTAGCCGGCTGGCCCGATTATGTGTTTGAAGAAAACTATAACCTCTTACCCTTAGTAGAAGTTGAGCAATATATTAAGCAAAACAGTCGTTTACCTCAAGTGCCCTCTGCACAGGAAATTGAAGAAAACGGACTTGACCTGGGCGATATGCAAGGAAAACTGCTGTTGAAAATTGAAGAACTTACGCTGTATATTATTGATTTGGAAAAACGTCTTTCTGAAATTGAAAGCAAGAAAGGAGGGGAGTGATGAAACGGTTATTAATAGTAATTATTAGCATTTTTACCATACCGCTAATAAGTATATGCCAAAATTATGGAAAAGAATTACCCTTTACCTTTTTAAATAATTTGCATACAAATATTGAAATGTATAATTTGAATGCAGAGTTAACTAGAATACAAGATGAGTCTCGTTTTGAAATTATTGAAAATGATACAATAGAGTTTTCGAATCCAATTGTAGGAGAAACTTTTAGCGTATCTATTAATATAAACAACATAGGCACTTGGACTGAAATAAGTCATGGAGATAGTATTTGGCAATTACAAATTAATTCTACCGCAGGTAGTTATATGATGCTCATTTTTGATGATTTTTATTTACCTTACGGCACAAAATTATTTGTATATGCAGCAGACAAAAGCCAGATCTTTGGTCCTTTTACGGATGAAAATAATTATCCTTCAAGAAAATTTTCTACGGCACCTTTAAAAACAAACTCTTTAATTATTGAATATTATAAACCATATTATATTAAAGAACAGGCAAAACTGAACGTTAAATCTGTCGGATTAATTGGTGAAAATTTTAGAAATAATCAAGGAGGTTTCGGAGCATCTGACCCTTGTATGATAAATGTAATGTGTCCTGAATATGCGAATTGGTGTAATCAAAGACGTTCTGTTGTATTAAATGTCAGAGTTGTAGCAATTGACTCAACATTACGACGAGGCACTTCTTCACTACTCGCAAATGAAAAGCGAGATGGAAAACCTTTTCTACTTACAGCATTTCATGTTGTTGCTACTGCTACAAACCCCGATGGTTCATTGAGCCAATCAGCAATAGATGAATTGCAAAATTGGGTTTTTGTTTTTAACTATCAAAGCCCAACTTGTTCAAATCCAACCACAGATCCTACATTTGTGTATTTTATTTCAGGAGCAACTTATATATGTGGTCGTAGCGCTTTGGCAATTACAGGCGCAACTGATTATGCCCTATTACAATTAAATCAAAAACCACCTAAAAATTTTAATGCTTATTATAATGGATGGTCAAACAATAAAGATGATATTACAGAAACCGGTATTGGTATTCATCATCCTCTATGGGATATAAAAAAAATCGCTGAATGGGAGAAAACTTCCATAGGTGCATACCGAATAGCAGGAAGATTTACGCAAGGAGGAACCCAACAGGGCTCTTCAGGTTCACCATTGTTTAATAATTCAGGTTATGTGATAGGTCAACTAGCTGCTGGTGACCCTCAAAACCCATGTGGTAAAAAATCTACAGGAAATTATGGTCGTTTTGGTGTATCATGGAAATTTGGATTACGAGAAGAGCTAAATCCAACAGGTTCCCATTCCGGTGGCAATTATGATATTATAAGCATGAGTGGAGATGAGACCTGTAAACAGAACTGGAGTTTTAATAATTGTAATGATCTTCATACCAGCGATAATGTAGGTATTGCAATACATGGCTCTATAAGACAATACGATGGTGTTTACAATGCCAAAGACTATATTACTGCTGAAAACACAACCATTCAACCCGGATCCGAAAAAAAAGTAGTTTTTGAAGCAGGAAACCAAATTGTTTTAAAACCCGGATTTCATGCAACTTCAGGTAGTATTTTTACTGCTAAAATAGGCGATTGTGAATTGGGGTGTAATAATGGAAAAAATGTTGGACCAGACGCCAATGAAATGGTTATTGAAAATTCAAATAATACAACTGCTATTGAAAAAAGCATGAATATTACAAATGTGGAGAATTATGTTAACACACAAGAATTTGTAGTTTATCCTAATCCCAATCGTGGTGTTTTTTCAATTAAAGTATCTGATGAAGAAAATGAATTACAAAAAATAATAATAACCGATGTGAGAGGAGTTGTGATTTACAATAATACCGAAAAGAACATCGTTATTAACGAGATTCAACTTCCAAATCCTGTTGCCGGCATCTATATTATCTCGCTATATTTTAAAGACAAAATTCTGACATCGAAATTTGCAGTATTATGAGAATTATAAAACATTTTTTGATTTATACAATTATAACACTTCTGTTTTTTAGTTTAATATCATGTTCCGGTATTGGTGATAAGCGTTGTAGAAATATGCCAAGACAAATTGCAGGCGGAACAGGGGAAATAATGAATAACGTTCTATTGAAATCAAATTATCATAGTTCGAAAGAAGGACAAGTTGTTACATCAGATTCTTTAAATTTTCTTAATGTAACAGTAAGTTTTGACAACGGAGCAACATACATTCCCATTGATTTCTCGAAATATACTTTATTAGGAAAGTATGCTGTGGGAAACAGTTGGGATGTTTTTTTTGACAGAAGCGTAACAAAAGATGTTAAAAAACAGAAATACATTTATACAATCAGAGTTATTTCATGTGGTGAGTGGGAAGAGGACGCAAACATGAATTGGGTATTGATTCCAAAAATAGAGGACAATTTTTCTGTTGAGTTTGTAGTTGAACACAAACAGTGGACCCGGAAATGATAAGCAGCGTAATAACATAAAATTGAAAAGATGAAAAAAATATCACTTTTAATTATTATTTTGATTGCTACTTGCACAGTTGTTTTGGCACAACCAAGGGCTATCGGAGGACGTTTAGGTTGGACTATTGGTCCTTCTTATCAACACCAAATTGGTAAAAAAAACATGATTCAGGCAGACATAGATTTTGTGGGTTTCGGTATTTGGGGAGTTCAAGGTACGGTAACCTTTAACTGGCTAATCCCGCTTGTTTCTGTGAATTCCGGTAATTTGGTTTTATATCCGGGTGTTGGCGTTGGCGGTGGCTGTGATTGGGGATGGGGAGGATCCGGAATGATTGATTGGCTTAAAGGCTCTAAGCATCCATGGTTCACTTGTGGCTTTGCCGGTGTTGCCGGAATGATCGGTTTGGAATGGAATTTTAAATTTCCGCTGCAACTCTCTGTTGAATACCGTCCGCTAATCGCTCCGCAACTATTTAAAGATGCTCGTTATTGTTTGTTTAATAACAAAAATATTGGCATTGATTTTTACTATCGGGGCTTGTGGTCAAGTGCAATTGCAGTTGGTGTAAGATATAAGTTTGGCGGAAAAGAACAATGATTCTGCAAAATTCAGCATCGGGTATGTTTTTTGTGGTAATCATTCTTAAAGATGGTAATGTGCTCACGCAAAAGATGATGGTGCAGCGGTAAGTGGTTTAAAATACAACCCACATACCACAACAGACAGGTTGTCGAAAGAAATATGAGATAATTGTACCGTATGTGTTTTGCAAACCACCCCTCTATCCTCATTTTTATACACCTGCAAATCTTCTATAAAATCTAAATTTTTTGCTGCATACCATTTATACATCGCTTCCTTCGCACACCAATAATAGTAGAGATCTTGCAGATTGTTGGGGTTACAGGCAGCAATCTCTTCCCGACTCATAAAACGGGGATAAAGCGGCACAATTCGGGGAGAAAGCTCTTCAATATCAATTCCAACGGGCATATCAGCCAAGACAGCTGCCACTATGTTTTTCGTGTGAGAGAATGAAATGTAATGATCTTTTATTTGCGGTTGCCCCGTTTCAGAATAAGTGATACCGATTTCGTTGCTGCCGAGCAGTTCGGCAAGCGCGGCACGGCACGCCAACTTTTGAAGACGCACTTGTGGCAATTTAATGCCACTAAGGTTTGCTTTATCTTCAGGGCATAACTGTAAAGAATGAAGCAAACAATCTTCAGTCTCTGTAATTTGCCAAATAGCAATATTAATGTTTGGGAAAATTTGTTTTCGTAATATTACCGGCATTAATTCCCCCGCATCTTATCCTTCGTTTTCACCAATTGTTTTTTTAGAGCATTAACAACAACGTCGGCGGCTTCTTCAAATGTTTTTGAAATCTTGCGTGCGATGGCGTCGTTTCCACGAATCTTGGCACGAATTTCAACACTTTTATTTTCCGGCTTGTCGGTATTTTCCAATTTCAGGGTAATATCAAAACCGATAATTCCATCGTGAATTTTGGATAGTTTTTCCAATTTTTCGGAAATAAAGTTTTCCAATTTTTGATCTGCTTTAAAATGCACCGAATTAAATGTAATGTTCATGAAACCTCCTTTGTTATGCTCGGGGATGAGCTTGTTGATAAATAGTTTTAAGTTTTTCAATTGAATTATGGGTATATACTTGTGTGGCAGCTAAACTACTGTGTCCCAACAGCTCTTTAATAGTGTTGAGATCTGCACCGCGATTAAGCAAATGCGTAGCAAATGTATGTCGAATTACATGGGGACTTCTTTTCTCAATGGTAGTAATCATATCCAGATACCTGCGCACAATTGTATAGATATTTTTAGGGGCTAATTGATTTCCTTTAACGTTAACAAATACATAATTATTTTGTGAAGGTGTGCCAAAATTTTCATCATACCACTCAACATATTTTATTATAATGTTTTGAAAAGTGTGACCAAATGGAATGATGCGCTCTTTATTTCTTTTTCCCAACACCTTAACCTGATTGCTGTACAAATCAAAGTCAGCAAAAGTGAGCATCCTGAGTTCGGAAAGGCGCATTCCGGTAGCATAAAAAAGTTCTAAAATAGTACGGTCGCGCCACCCTTCAAAACTATCTTCAAACAGGTTGGCAGCAAAGAGCTTTTTTATATCCGGCTCTTCTACAAATTGCGGCAACCGCTGATGCATTCTGGGCGTATGCACTTGCAACATGGGATTGATTTCAAAAACTCCCATTTTGATGTGATACTTGTAAAACGATTTTAATGTACTCATTTTCCTGTTAATAGATCGCGGCGTAATTTTTTCTTCCATCAAAGTAATAACCCATGTACGGATTACGGCAGCATCAATCTCCTTCCATTCCAAATGAGGAAATGCTTGTTGCAGATAATTCCAAAACTGCTCCAAATCATTACGATACGAAACAACAGTATGCTCCGAAGCACGTTTTTCGAATTGAAGATAATTGAGGAATTGGAGAATGAGGGGCATTTTAGGTTTAAGGTTTAAAGTTTAAGGGGTTTGGGATAGGTTCATGTAGCAGTCTTCGATGGAAGGCATATACTATTTTAATATAACTATCAATAAATATTAAAATGTTTGTGTTTAATTGTTTAGATATATTTTTATAGCCAAATATAAAGTACAAACGCTAAAAAAACATCTTTATTGAATTGAGTTATTGTTTTTCATATTTGGGCACATAGCGTGTTTTAACGGTGCAGGAAAAATAAAATCTTTTTTTTGTTTCTTTGCACCAAAATTTAAAAACCATTTTTTTATGAGCGAAAAAACTTTACCCATTGAAGATCAAGAGATTCATCTGCCCGATAATGCATACACAGAGCTGAAAGAGGGCGAAACTTACAAACCCATTTTGCTGAGCAGCAAAAAATACCCTGAAATAAACGGCTGGACCGTGGCATGGGGTATCTTAATGGCAATCATTTTTTCTGCCGCAACTGCGTATTCCGGTTTGCGTTTCGGACAAGTGTTCGAAGCAGCTATTCCAATTGCCATTATTGCGGTAGGTGTTTCCACATTGGCGCGCCGAAAAAGCCCGTTATCCGAGAACGTCATCATCCAGTCTATCGGCGCAAGTTCGGGTGTGGTTGTGGCTGGGGCTATTTTTACGTTACCTGCTATTTACATTATTAAAGAAACCGACCCGGCGCTGGGCGCGGAAATTCAAGTAAATTTCTTCCAGATTTTCTTGGCGTCGCTCTTTGGAGGTTGCTTGGGGATTCTGTTTCTTATTCCCTTTCGCAAATATTTTGTTTCCGAAATGCACGGCAAATACCCATTCCCCGAAGCTACTGCTACAACCGAGATTTTAGTATCGGGAGCTAAAGGCGGAAATCAGGCGAAACTGTTGTTAATCTCCGGCTTAATCGGTGGTGTTTACGACTTTTTAATGACAAACTTCCAATGCTGGGCAGAAAATATCACTTCGCGCTTTACCGAGTGGGGAACGCAATTGGCTACCAACTACAAGTTTGTGTTTAAAATGAACGCAGGCTCTATTTTGTTGGGTACGGGTTTCCTTATCGGATTAAAATACACGACCATTATTTGTGCCGGCTCTTTTCTTTCGTGGTGGTTCATTGTGCCGCTGTTAGGTCAGTATGGCGCCATGCCCGACGGCACGCTAATGAGTACCTTAGAACCGGAACTGATCTTCTCGCAATTTGTGCGCTATATCGGTATTGGCGGTATTGCCATGGCGGGGATTATCGGCGTTATTAAATCTGCCGGCGTCATCAAAACATCCTTCGGCGTAGTATTTACTTCACACAAAAAGCCTGCCGATGAACAAGCACAGATACCCCGCACCCAAAGAGATATAGCCATGAAGATTATCCTTTTCGGATTTTTGGCTGTGGCAGTGATGATCGTTATTTTCTTTTTAACCGGCGGGCTTTCCATGAGTTTGTCTCAAACATTGATTGGATTGTTAGTCATTTTTGTGTTTGCCTTTTTGTTCACCACCGTTGCGGCAACTGCCATTGCTACGGTAGGCACCAACCCTGTTTCGGGCATGACCATGATGACGCTCATTTTGTCGTCGTTTATTCTTTCTGCCGTAGGTTTGCAAGGCGGCACCGGAATTATCACTGCATTGGTAGTGGGCGGAATTGTATGCTCGGCGCTGGCTATGGCGGGCGGTTTTATCACCGACTTAAAGATAGGCTACTGGATTGGCTCTACCCCCATGAAACAGCAGGCATTGAAGTTTGTAGGCACGCTGGTTTCCGCATTAACGGTAGGATTTGTGATTATGATCCTTTCCGAAGCTTATGGTTATACAGGAGACAATGCATTGGTGGCGCCACAGGCAAACGCAATGGCAGCCATTATTAAACCGCTCATGTTTGGCGGACAAACTCCTTGGGTACTCTATATTATCGGAGCGATTTTAGCGGTTGTGTTAGACCGCATCGGCATTCCGGCATTGGCGTTCTCGCTGGGAATGTTCATTCCGTTGCAGCTCAATATTCCCTTGCTGGTAGGCGGATTTATTGCATGGTTAGTAAGTACAAGAAGCAAAGATGAACTCATTAACAAAGCACGCAAAGAGAAAGCAACCCTCATTGCTTCGGGATTGCTGGCGGGTGGCGCTATCTTCGGCGTAATCAGCGCGATTTTGAAATACGCGGGTGCAAACACCACACTACCGGCCGGCTATATTGATTCTACACCGTTCAATATGCTATCTATTGTAATGTTTGTTGGATTGTGTACCTATTTGGTTTGGCATTCAAAAGTAAAAAAAGCATAAACTTAATAAACAGAGAAATATGACTGATAAACAGGATTTGGGTCGCAGGGGCGAAGCGCTCGCCCTTGCGTTCTATCAAGAGAACCATTACACTATTTTAGAGAAGAATTGGCAATCGAATCATTTTGAGGTGGACCTCATCGCAAAAAATGATGAATACATTGTTTTTTGCGAGGTTAAAACGCGCTCGGGAAATATTCTTGTTGAGCCACAGGCTTCTGTTACTCCACAAAAACAACGCAACCTTATCTATGCTGCAAATCATTATGTATTAAAGCATCGCATTCCGTTGGAAGTGAGGTTTGATATTGTGGCTATTGTTCTTAATGGAGAGCAACATATATTAGAGCACATTCCATGTGCCTTCTCTCCAAAATGGTGAAGCAGTGCACTTATTGCTTCACCTCTATTACGAAAACGGAGTAAGCGCGCGTGTTGAGCGTTTCGGTGGCGAAATATTGTGCTAAACCGTTTTTCCAAAGTTTGGCAACATGCTCATCGTTAGTTTCGTAACCAGCCACATACGCACTGGTGTCGGATACAAAAACGGACTGTGCATATCCGTATGAAGCTCCGCCGGTGAGGTTCTTTGCTACGCCGTTTTTCCAAAGTTTGGCAACAGATCTTTTGTTATCTTCGTATCCGGCAACATACACATTGCCCTTAAATACGTAAACAGATTGCGCATATCCGTCGCAAGTACCATCGGAGAGATACTGTGCTACACCATTTTTCCAAACTGTGGCAACATTAATATTTTGTGTGTTACTTTCAATTCCTGCCACATACACATCATTTTCGGATACGCAAACAGAATAAGCCTTTGCATTGCGTCTTCCGTCGGTGAGATATTGTTCCGTGCCATTTTTCCAAATTTTAGCAACCGATTGTCCTCCGTTTTTTTCCCATCCCGCCACATACACATCTCCTTCAGATACGCAAACAGCAGTAGCTTCTGCGTAGTATGTTCCGCCGGTGAGACTCTGCGCTATGCCGTTTTTCCAAAGTTTGGCAACAGGAATATACTGAACGTTGTCTTCACACTCATATCCGGCAACATACACGTCGCTATTCGAGAAGTAAACGGAGTAAGCATTTGCATGGTGTGTTCCATTGGTAAGATGTTGGATTGTGCCGTTTTTCCAAAGAGAGGCAGTTTGTACAAGCCCATCGCTTTCAAATCCGGCAACATACACATCGCTACCGGATACATAAACGGAATTTGCCCGCGAGGGTTTATTGGATAGATATTGCGATGCACTGTTTTTCCAAACTGTGGCAACAAGATTTTCTTCATTTAATTTATCTCCTGCTATATACACATCATACTGCTTGTCTTTTTCCTTGCATGAAGTAAATACAGCCGATAGAGCTATGGTTGCGAAAATCAGATTAAATACTGTTTGTTTCATTTACGGGTGAATTAATATGTTGGGGCGCAAAAATATATGAATTCTTAAATATTTAAGCGCAAGAAATAAAGATTTAACCCAAAAATAAGATAAAATAATTTTGCCCTGTTTTTTTTTCCGGCTACTTTGCCGAGCTAATTAAAAAAAAGATATTTTTGCCGCCCCAAATGGGATACGTACTTTGACTTTTTGTAATTGTGCCGGTGTAGCTCAGTTGGCCAGAGCAGCTGATTTGTAATCAGCTGGTCGGCGGTTCGAATCCGTCTACCGGCTCAGCATATTTGGGAGGATTCCAGAGTGGCTAAATGGGGCAGACTGTAAATCTGTTGGCGACGCCTTCGGAGGTTCGAATCCTTCTCCTCCCACTAACACAATTGCGGAAGTA
>Ga0123356_10002973_pt1 | contig 17907 bp, 17 predicted proteins | sample TergutEmb28metaG_2_FD_92546 | JGI IMG/M metagenome (GOLD analysis project Ga0123356, IMG submission 92546) | Embiratermes neotenicus P3 segment gut microbial communities from Petit-Saut dam, French Guiana - Emb289 P3 | ecosystem: Host-associated > Arthropoda: Insects > Digestive system > Gut ...
AGCCGGAGCTGCGACGACGGCTGGCGGGCCGCACGGGCCACTTCATGCCGCCGGGCCTGCTCGACTCGCAGCTGGCCACGCTGGAGCGGCCGGGGCCGGACGAGGACGCGATCACCGTCGCCGCTGACCCACCGGAGCGGATCGTCGAGGCAATTGAAATAGCCTTGCGTCATGGATAAGACGATCGACTCGGCCGCGGACGCCGTGAGCCGGATCCCGTTTGGTGCGACGCTGGCGGTTGGCGGGTTCGGTTTGTGTGGGGTCCCGTCGGTGTTGATCAGGGCGTTGCTTGAGGCGGGGGTCGGCGAGTTGGAGGCGGTGTCGAACAATGCGGGTGTGGATGATTGGGGGCTCGGGGTGCTGTTGGGCGCCGGGCGTCTGCGGAGGGTTGTCGCCTCGTATGTCGGTGAGAACAGGGAGTTCGCGCGCCAGTACCTCGCCGGTGAGCTTGAGGTCGAGCTGACGCCGCAGGGCACGTTGGCGGAGCGGATGCGCGCCGGCGGGTCGGGGATCGCGGCGTTCTTCACCCGCACCGGTGTCGGCACGCAGGTGGCTGAGGGTGGGATGCCGTGGCGTTATACCGCGGACGGTGAGGTCGCGCTCGCCTCCCCGCGCAAACAGACGCAGACCTTCGATGACGGCCTCGAGTACGTGCTCGAGCGCGCGATCGTCGCCGACTTCGGGCTCGTGCGGGCCTGGAAGGGTGATCGGCACGGCAACCTCGTCTACCGTGCCGCGGCCCGCAACTTCAACCCGCTGGCCGCGATGTGCGGGCGGTTCACGATCGCCGAGGTCGAGCACCTGCTCGAGCCCGGGGAGATCGACCCGGGCGAGGTCCACACCCCCGGCGCCTATGTCCACCAGGTACTGGCGCTGACCCCGGAGCAGGCGGCCGAGAAGCGCATAGAGAAGGTCACGACCCGTGAGGCGGTCAGCTGAGATGCCCTGGACCCGGGAGCAGATGGCCGCCCGCGCCGCCCAGGAGCTCACGGACGGTGATTACGTGAACCTCGGGATCGGCCTGCCGACAATGGTGCCCAACTACGTGCCCGCCGACGTCGAGCTCGTCCTGCAGTCAGAGAACGGGATCCTCGGCACCGGCCCCTACCCGGCCCCGGACGAGGTCGACCCCGACCTGATCAACGCCGGCAAGGAAACGGTCACGATCCGCCCGGGCGCGAGCTTCTTTGACTCCGCGACGAGCTTCGGGATGATCCGCGGCGGCAAGATCGACGCCGCGATCCTCGGCGCGATGCAGGTCTCCGCCGCCGGTGACATCGCCAACTGGATGATCCCCGGCAAGATGGTCAAGGGCATGGGCGGCGCCATGGACCTCGTCCACGGCGCCCGCCGCGTGATCGTGCTGATGGAGCACGTCGCCAAGGACGGCTCCCACAAGATCGTCAACCAATGCTCACTGCCCTACACCGGACGCGGCGTCGTGCAACGCATCATCACCGACCTCTGCGTGCTCGACGTGACCCCGGCGGGCCTCGTCCTGGCCGAACTCGCCCCCGGCGTCAGCCTCGACGAGGTGACCGCCAAGACCGAGCCGCCGGTGTTCATCTAGACGAGCGCTACAGCTGCTCCGCGACGAAGCGGTTGACGAGCCGCCCGATCCCCTCGATCTCGACCTCGTAGACGTCGCCCTCGGCCAGGCCGCGCGGCGGGTTCTCCGCCATCCCGACACCCGAGGGGGTGCCGGTCAGGACGATGTCCCCCGGCTGCATCGTCATCACCGTCGTGATGTATTCGACCAGCTGCGGGATCCCGAAGATCAGGTCGTCGGTGCGGCTGTCCTGAAGCAGGTCGCCGTTGAGCCGGCCGGTGATCGCGAGGTTGGGCTCGACCCCGCCGAGCTCCGCCGCCGGGATCAGGGCCGGCCCGACGGGCGTCGAGCGGTCCCACGCCTTGCCCGCCGTGAACTGGGTCGTGTGCCTCTGGAAGTCGCGCATCGACACGTCGTTGGCGAGCGTGTAACCGAACACGACCTCGGCGGCGTCCGCCGCCTTCACGCGGCGGCAGCTGCGCCCGAACACGAATGCGAGCTCGCTCTCCCAGTCGATCAGCTCGGACTCCGGCGGCAGCGGCACATCGTCATACGGGCCGGTCAGCGAGCTCGCCCATTTCGGAAACAGCATCGGCCTGGCGGGCAGCGACGCCCCGGTCTCCTCCGCGTGCTTGCGGTAGTTGAGCCCGATGCAGATCACCTTGCCCGGGTTGCCGACGACGCTCAGCCACCGGGGCTCGTCGGGCTCGATGTGCACTCCGGGATGGATCGCCGCCGCGTCCCCGCCGCAGGCCTCGAGCAGCTCCGGCAGGTCCTCGAACTCGGCGCCGTCGACCGTCGCGATCGCCATCTGGCCCGACCAGGTGCCGACGACCCTCACCTGCGGCCCGAGGGCCACCCGCATCAACTCCATGTATGCAACCTCCGTTGGGACGTGAGCCCTTTAGTCACCGATGCTCTGCAGCTGCTGCCACAGATTCGGTGCAGCGTACCCGCCAGCCCAGATCGCGATGCCCGCGAAGCCGGCCGCGCTGGCCAGGCGGGCACGCTGCACGTCGGACTGCGAGCCCTCGTACCAGACGGTGTGCCTGGTCCCGTGGACCTTGTAGGTGAAGGTGTTCTCGCCCTGCGTCGCGTTCCAGCGGATCCGCGCGTGGACCTTCCTGGCGAGACCGGCCGCCTGATTGGCGAGCACCGCGGTGGCCGAGGTCGGCGTGTACCAGTCGTACCCGTAGGCCGGCACCCCGAGCTCGTCACTGGCCGGCGGCGACACGCTGCGCGCGTACGCGATCACGCTGCGCACCCACGGCAGCGGCGCGATCGGGCCGGAGGCACCGCCGGGCGAGTGGTCGTCATAGGCCATGATCTGAATGCGGTCCGCGGCACGCGCGAGCGCGCCATAGTCATAGACCCAGGTGGCGATGTCCCCGTGCTGCCAGACGTGGGCGGGCGTCGTCCGCGGCATCACGGTCACCTCGCAGCTGCGATTGATCGCGTCCAGCGCACCGCACACCTGGGCGACCAGCTGCGGGTACCCGGCAGCCACCTGATCGGCGAGCGCGCGGTTGTGTTTCGGGTTATAAGACAGCGTCTCGAAGTCAAGGTCGAGGCCGCTGTAGCCAGTGTGAGAAGCGATGCCGACCAGCGCCTTCACCATCGCCGCCCGCTGCGTGCTGCTCGCGACCAGCTTCGCGAAGGCGGCCATCCCGTCATCCTCGGTGACCATCGGCACGACCTGCACGCCGCTGCCGGTCAGCTGCGAGACCGCGGCCGGGCTGACCCCGCCGGCGCCCGACGGATCCTCGGCGAGCTCGACCTTGGAGGTGCCCTTGATCGTGTACCAGTACGGGCTCGCGGTGCCGATCGTCGCGGCGTTCGTGAGCGTCGAGCCGAGCGCTGAGGTCATCGCCCAGTACGGCAGCCAGACTGTCACGTGCGCCGCCGCCGACGTGGTCCGCGGCGCCGCGCGCCTCGCGGCGGCCCCCGCCACCTGCGGCAGGGCCACGGCCACGGTCGCCGCGCAGAGGGCGAGTCCAGCGGCCCACGGTCCTACACGCTTGCGCGATCGCATCTCCCGCAAGGTTAGAAGCTGTCGCCGCCGAACCGGTGAACCACACGAGCTCAGACCCACCTTCATTCTGCGCATAATGGGAAAGGCTTCAGTCGAATCGCGGTCGGGCCTTGACGGACGCAGCCCAATTTGCATAGGCTGTTTGTTAAGAGCCGTACCAAATTCCGGTGGTGGGAGGGATACGCATGTCGCGACGGGATGCTGGTCGCTTGGCGACCATGGTTGGAACCTCTGCCTTGGCAATGCTCGCCGCCGCCGCGCTCTCCGCGCCGGCGGCATCGGCCGACACCCAGACCTTGGGCCTCGGCGGCTGGCAGGTGCAGAGCAGCGCCCAGGCGACCCAGGCCGGCGCTCAGATCTCGACCCCCGGCTTTCCCGCCGACTCGTGGCTGCAGGTCAAGCCCGACGACGCCGGCGCGGTCGGCACCGAGGTCAACGCGCTCGTTCAGACCGGGCACTGTCCCAACGTGTTCTTCTCGACGAACATGGAGAACTGCTTCGGCTACATGGATCAGGTCGGAGGCGACACGATCCCGGAGTTCTCGGTCCCCTGGTGGTTCCGGACCGACTTCAACGCCGACCCGGGCGCCGCGAGCTATTCCGATCTGATCGTCAACGGCGTCGTCGGACAGGCGGACGTGTGGGTCAACGGGACGGAGGTCGCAACCCAGAGCACGGTGCAGGGCGACTACACGCGGTACACCTTCGGCGTCACCAACCTGCTTCGGCATGGCACAAACACGCTGGCGATCGAGGTCTACCCGAACAACCCGAACACGATGTTCACGCTCGACAACGTCGACTGGACGCAGATCCCGCCGGACAACAACACAGGCATCCAGTTCCCGGTTCAGCTGCACACCTCCGGCCCGCTGGCGCTCAGCAACGCGCACGTCCTGCAAGAGGACGCACCCGACCTGTCGAGCGCGAAGCTCACACTCGAGGCCGACGTCACCAACCACGCCGCCACCGCGCAGACGGGCAAGCTCGCGGCGGTCCTGCGCTCCCCGGGAGGCGCGACGATCCACGTCAGCCGCACCGTGACCGTCGCGGCCGGCGCCACGCGGACGCTCACGTTCACCCCGAGCCGCGATCCGGGCCTGGACATCCAGCATCCCAGCGTCTGGTGGCCCTACCAGATGGGCGCCCAGCCGCTGTACCGCATGACGATGGCGATCGGCCAGCGCGGCGATGCGCCGGACAGCGAGTCAGAGACGTTCGGCATCCGCACCGTCACGACGCGGCTGGTCGGCGCCACGTCAAGCTCGGGAATCGCACCGGACGGCTCACGCCAGTTCCTGGTCAACGGCGTGCCGTTCGTGTTCCGCGCCGGCGGGTGGTCGGAGAACCTGTTCCTGCACTACTCGGCCTCTGACATCGCGAACCAGATCGCGATCATCAAGAACCTCGGCCTGAACGGGATCCGGACCGAGGGCAAGCAGATGCCCGAGAACTTCTACGAGCAGATGGACCGCGCCGGCATCCTGATCGACGGCGGCTTCCAGTGCTGCGACGCATGGCAGCTGCAGGACAGCGGGCTGACCAGCAGCCAGGACTTCAAGGTGCTGGCCAACTCGGCGCTCACGATCGGCCAGAACCTGCGCAACCACCCGAGCGTCATGAACTTCAGCTGGAGCGACAACAATCCGACGAGCCGGCAGGAGACGGTGTCGCTGGATGCCTTCAAGCGGGCCGGCTTCCAGGACCCGCTGATCGCCTCCGCTGAGTACAAGACCGACCCGCTGGGCACGCTCGGCCCGTCGGGCGAGAAGGAGGGCCCATACGACTGGGTCCCGCCCAGCTACTGGTACGACCGCACGCACTTCGACCCGACCGACCCGACTCGCACCAACGTCGGTGGCGCGTGGGCGTTTGACAGCGAGTCCTCCGCCGGCGCCACGATTCCGACGCTCGACTCGCTCGAGCGCTGGCTGTCCCCGTCGGACCTGACCCAGCTGTGGACCAACCCCGACTACAACCAGTACCACCTCAACTACGAGAACGGGCTGCCGAGCCCGGACAACGGCGGCTACTCATTCGGCACCCTGCACGACCTCGACGCGGCCATCCAAGCCCGCTATGGCACCTGGTCGAGCCTCAACCAGTACGTCGAGGAGGGCCAGGTGCAGAACTACGAGACCCAGCGGGCGCAGTTCGAGGCCTACATCGACCACTCCACCGACGCCGTAGCGCCCTCGACCGGCGTCGTCTACTGGCAGCTCAACAAGGGCTGGCCGACGCTGCTGTGGGATCTCTACAACTACGACTACGACCAGGCCGGCAGCTACTTCGGCGCCAAGAAGGCCAACGAGCCGTTGCACGTCCTCTACACCTACGACGACGGCAGCGTCTCGGTCGACAATCTCACCAACGGTGCGGAGCAGGGGCTCTCGGTCGAGTCGAAGGTCTACGCCGTGAACGGCAGGCTGCTGGACGACCAGACCAAGAGCGGCGTCTCTGTGGCGCCCCAGGGTGTAGCGAAGGGCCTGCTGCAGCCGGTGGTGCCCGCCACCACGACGCCGCCGACGCCCGCGGAGACCTACTTCGTCGAACTGCTGCTCAGGCGCGACGGCCGCGTGATCGACCGCAACGTGTATTGGCTGTCGACCCAGCAGGACATCGTCGACTGGAACGCGACACTGTCGGGCAACGATTTCCCCCAGGCGACGATGAGCCAGTACGCCGACCTCACGCAGCTGCAGCAGCTGGCTCCCGCCACCGTCCACGTGACCGCGGCGTCGCACACTGTGGGGAACACGAGCGAGGAGACCGAGGTGACGATCACCAACACCTCGACCAAGCCCACAGTTGCGTTCTTCCTGCGGGCGGATGTGCGCCGGGGCTCCGCGTCCGGCCAGCCGGCGCCCGGCGATAACGACATCCTGCCGATCGCCTGGAGCGACAACGACATCACGCTGTGGCCCGGCGAGTCCGAGACCCTACGGGCCACCTACAGCCGGTCCGAGCTCGAGGGGGCCGCGCCTGTCGTCAGCCTGTTCGGGTGGAACGTCGCGAAGCAGGACGTTCCGGCCGTGCAGTAGCGGACGAGTTCGAGCGGCGCGCAGCGGCGACACCGGGGCCCCGGCCGCTGCGCGCGAACCGGGAAATCGGGGTGCCGGGATTTGAACCCGGGACCTCTCGCTCCCAAAGCGAGCGCGCTACCAGGCTGCGCCACACCCCGTCGCGCAGAGAGTGTAGGGGTCAGTGCGCCGCTCCCTGGGAATGACCTGTAGCCTGCGCATCAGTCATGGCCGACGTTCAACCGCTGCTGGCTCTCCACTATGCGCTCGATCAGACCGGGGGGCTGCAGCCGGTGATCGCGCCTCCCTATGACGTGATCGACGGCGAGGGGCGCGCGGCGCTGAAGGCGCAGTCGCCGTACAACGTGGTCGAGATCGATCTGCCCGTCGCCTCTGACGGCGACGATCCGTATCAACACGCAGCGGCGGTGCTGGCGGGCTGGCGCGAGCAGGGCATCGTCGTCCAGGACGAGGCGCCGGCGATCTGGGCGCTGGAGCAGGACTACGTCGGTCCGGACGGCCGCTCGCGCACGCGCCGGGGCTTTCTCGCGCGTGTGCGCGTCGAGGAATACGGCCCCGGGCGCATCCGCCCCCACGAGCGCACACATCCGGGCCCCAGAGAGGACCGGCTACGCCTGACCCGCGCGACGCGCGCCAACCTGTCCCCCATCTTCGCGCTGTTCTCCGACCCCGACCGCCGGGCCTGGGCCGCCCTGGCGCCGGCCACGGCCCGGTCACCATGGGCGCAGACGACGGATCCCGACGGGACGGTCAACCGTCTCTGGCGCGTGCAGGACCCGGACGCGATCGCCGCCGTCCAGGACGCCGCGCGGGAGGCGGAACTGCTGATCGCGGACGGGCACCACCGCTATGAGACGGCCCGCGTCTACGCGGAGGAGGTCGGCGGCGAGGGACCGCACCGCTACGTGCTGATGTGCCTGGTGGCGCTCGAAGATCCAGGGCTGACGGTGTTCCCCACGCATCGGCTGCTGCGGGTTGCGCCGGAAAAGCAGCGGGCGCTGGCCGACGCGATCGAGCGCGACTTCGAGCTGGCGGCGCTCGGGTCCGATGATGAACTGCCTCCGCCTGAGAACGAGCAGCTCCAGCTCGGCTACATCGACTCCTACCACAAGCAGCCGTACCGCCTCACACTCAAGAACCAGGCGGCGGTGGAGGCCGCGCTGGCAGATCGATCCGAGCCCTACCGGCACCTCGACACGGCCGTCACCGAAGCGCTCCTGCTGAAGGGTGCGCTCGACATGACAGACGAGCAGATCGACCATCTCGATGGTCTCGGATACGCCCGTGATGACGCGCAGGCGATCGCGCTGGTGCGCTCGGGTGAGTACGACGCAGCGCTGTTCATGGCCCCCACTCCGGTACGTCGTGTGCAGGACGTGGCGGCCTCCGGCGAGAACATGCCGCCGAAGTCGACCTACTTCTTCCCCAAGGTTCCGACCGGGTTGGTGTTCAACCCGCTGGCCTGACGATGAGCAGGCAGGCAGACGCGCTGCGCCGGGCACTCGACGGCCTGTTGCTGGACCCGCAGCAGGCCTCCGCGATCGAGGTCCGCGCGGCCATGGCGGCGGCGGTGCTGGTGCCGATCCACCTCCGGCGCGGGGTGCTGCACGCGGTCTTCACCGAACGCCACCACGATCTGCCGCGTCACGCGGGCGAAATCTCATTCCCCGGCGGCCGCAGGGACCCCGAGGACGAGGATCTGGTCGCCACCGCGCTGCGCGAGGCGCACGAGGAGGTCGGCCTGCCGCCTGACGTCGTCCAGGTGGTTGGCGCGCTCGAGCCCACGCCGACGTTCGTCACGGGCTACGCGATCTACCCGTTCGTCGGCATCGTGCCGAGCGCCTTCCGCTGGACACCGAGCGACCGCGAGGTTGCCACGGTGATCGACCTGCCGCTCCCGGCCGTCGCAGCCGGGTACGGGCGCCGCCGGCTCGCGCGGCGCGGTATCGCGCTGCGCACCGACACCTACGTCGTCGACCAGCACATGATCTGGGGCGCGACCGCGAGGATCGTCTCCGACCTGCTCGACCGGATCGGCGGCCTGCTCGAAGGCCCTGCGGCGGCGGGCTCCTCCTCCGCGGCGTAGCGGCGGCGAATGCGCGCCGCCGTGCTCACCCGCCCGGGATCGCCGCTCGAACTGCGAGAGCTGCCCAAGCCGCAGCCCGGGCCGGGCCAGATCGCGCTGGCGGTGAGCGCCTGCGGCGTCTGCCGGACCGACCTGCACCTGCGTGACGGCGAGATCGATGCGCCGCTGCTGCCGGTCGTGCTCGGGCACCAGATCGTCGGCGTCAGCGATGACGGCCGGCGGCTCGGCGTGCCGTGGCTTGGCTGGACCTGCGGCGAGTGCCGCTTCTGCCGCTCGGGCCGGGAGAACCTGTGCCTGCGCGCCCGTTTCACCGGACGTGACATCGACGGCGGCTATGCGGAGCGAACAGTCGCGGACGCGCGTTACTGCTTCGCGCTACCGGACAGCCTCAGCGATGAGCAGGCGGCGCCGCTGCTGTGCGGTGGCCTGATCGGCTACAGGGCCCTGGGCCTGGCTGGTGACGCGCCGCGGCTCGGGCTCTACGGCTTCGGCTCCGCGGCGCACATGATCTGCCAGGTGGCGGTGCACGAGGGACGCGACGTGTACGCGTTCGTGCGCCCGGGCGACGAGCGCGGTGCGCAGTTCGCGCTGTCCCTGGGGGCAACCTGGGCCGGCCCCAGCACCGAGCTGCCACCGGAGCCGCTCGACGCCGCGATCATCTTCGCCTCGGACGGCAGCCTGGTGCCGCAGGCGCTGCGTGCGCTCGACCGCGGCGGCGTGGTCGTCTGCGCCGGAATCCACATGTCGGAGATCCCGGCGTTCTCCTACGACGACCTCTGGGAGGAGCGCGTGATCCGATCGGTTGCAAACCTCACGCGCAGCGACGCCGAGGCCTTTCTGGCGCTGGCGCCGCACGTACCGGTGGTGACGACCGTCACCACCTATCCGCTGGAGCAGGCCGAGCAGGCGCTGGCGGATCTGCGCGCGGGCGCCTTCGAGGGCGCCGCCGTCGTGATCCCGTAGGACGTAATGGCGGCTGAGTCGCCGGCTCAGAGGCCGGAGGTGCCGCCGCCGCCCGAGCTGGAACCGCCGGTGCCCGAGCTGGAGCCGCCGCCCGAGCTGGAGCCGCCGCCCGAGCCGGAGCCGCTTCCGCCCGACGCGGAACCGGTGCCGGCGCCGCCGGAGCTGGAGCTGCCGCCGTTCGAGCTCGAGCTCGAGCTCGAGCTGGAGGACCCGCCGGTCGCCGACGGCGGAGCGGTGGTGCTGCCGCCCGAGCCGCTCACGCTGGTGCCACCCGTGCCGGCGCTGCCCGTGGACCCGCTCCCGAGGCCAGTCGAGCCGCCGCCGGCCGGAGCGCTGGTCTGGCTGCTCGCGCCAGAGCTCTGGATCGCACCCGAGCCGGCTCCGGCGCCGGAGCTGACGTTCTGGGTGGAATTCGAGCTGGAGCTCTGCTGCGAGGAGTTTGCAGCCGACTGCTGCGAGGAGCTCTGCGAGCTCCCGCCCGCCGCGGGCGCCGCGGCACTGGTGGTCGGCACGGTCAGCAGCGGCACACCGCCGCTGTTGTTGGCAGCGGGCTGACCGCCACCGCTGCCGCAGGCAGCGAGCGCGAGCGCGGTAGCAACCGCGGCCCCCACGGAGATGAGCGCGCGGTGGCGACGACGACTGGCACTGGTATCGGTACTACCCAACAAAACTTCCTCCGCCCGTTCAGCTAGCTGGCAACTGGATCCATCCGTTGTCCGCACCACGGGCAGTCGAGCAGGTCTTTCTGGGCGAGCTGGTCACAGTGGTTGCAGAAACGCAGGTTCTCGATAGCCCAGGGTAGCTCAGAGGCCGTCGGCGCCAGCGGCAGCAGCTGCGCGACCACCTCGAGCTGCTCGCCGGTGTCCCTGTCGACGTAGGCCTTCCCGGCCTCCGCCTCGACGATCGTCTCACGTCCGTTGGACGGCGTCCGCATCCGGTACTTCTGAAGTGTCCTCATGCGCGATCCTCGTCAGTGATGGCCGTGTTCTTCGGGCAGGGCGTCGACGTCACGGCGGACGTCACGGATCCAGATGCCGACGGAAACCACGACGATGACGAAGCCGAGGGCCGACCAAACCCACCAGATCGTGGTGCCGACGACCAGCATCGTCACGCCGATCGCGACGATCAGCGGGATCGGCGAGCCACCTGGAAGATGGATCTCCTCACCGGCAGGCGGGACGGCCTCGGACTCGTCGGCCAACTGCCCGGCGTCCGCCTGAACGGTGGTCGGTGCAGGATCGGCCGTGGTCATGAGCGCAGATAGATCGCGGCGACGATGAACGTCGCGCCGAACATGAACGCGCAGATCGCGCCAGCGATCAGGCCGGCACGAAGGTTCTTGCGTGCGAGCTTCTTGTCCATCGGCGCAATCCTACCGGGTTACGGCGATGGGAGGGGCCCCTGCGGGGGGCGTCGTCAAAGCTTGACGTCGGCCACCATCGCGCCGAACAGCAGCGCCAGGTACGCAAGCGAGTACAGGTACAGGCGCAGCGCGCTCGCCCGGTCGCGCCGGCGGTAGAGGATCGCTGCGAGCGCCACAAACGCGAGTCCGAGCAGCATCGAGGCGGCCAGATAGATCACGCCGAAGGCTCCCGCGCAGAACGGCAGCTGCGTCACGGCATAGAGCAGCAGCGAGTACAGGAGGATCTGCTGGCGGGTCATCGCCTCACCGCGGACGACCGGCAGCATCGGCACGCCGACCTCCTTGTATTCGTCCTTCATGAGCAGGCTCAGCGCCCAGAAATGCGGCGGCGTCCAGTAGAAGACGATCGCGAACAGGTAGACCGCGGTCCACGAGAGCGATCCCCGCGTCGCCGCCCATCCGACGAGCGGTGGAATCGCCCCGGCGGCGCCGCCGATCACGATGTTGTGCCAAGTGCGTCGCTTGAGCCAGATCGTGTAGACGCCGACATAGCCGGCGAACCCGCCGAACGCCAGGCTGGCGGCGAGCAGGTTGAGCGTCAGCCACATCAGGATGAACGATGCGGCCGCGAGCCCGCAGCCGAAGATCAGCGCGGCGCGGGGAGAGACCCGCCCGGCCGGGATCGGACGGTCCGCCGTGCGCGCCATCTGCGCGTCGATGTCGCGGTCATACCAGTGGTTGACGGCGCCGGCGCCGCCGGCCGACATGTATCCGCCCACGCACGCCAGCGCGATCCTGCTCACCTTGGGGTCGCCGGCGATCTCCATCGTCGTGACCGTCGTCAGCAGCAGCAGCGACTGGACCTTCGGCTTGGTCAGCTCCACATAGTCGGAGACGACCTGCCTGACGCGCGAGGGGAACGCGGCGCGCTCGACCGCGCTTACGGAGGACATGTTCACGCGAAATCTAGACTATTGTCGCCGGGCCGGCGACGATGGTCATCACACCCGAGCGAACTGCTCGGAGCCGCCGGTCTTCTGCAGCTGCCCCGTCTGCGCCTCGACCTCGAGCCGGATGTCGCGCATCGGCTCGACCGAGCGGACGCGCGGGACGCTGTCGAAGTTGTTGACGGGCGGGGGCGATGTCGTGAACCACTCGAGCGTGTTCCCCTTCCACGGATCCGGCCCGGCGATCTTGCCCTTCTTGTAGCTGGTTACGAAGTTGTAGACCGACATCAGGATGCCCAGCGCGAGGATGTATGACCCGATCGTCGAGATCAGGTTGTAGGTCGACCAGCCCAGGCCGGGCTGGTAGGTGTAGATCCGGCGCGGCATGCCGGAGAGGCCGAGCGCGTGCTGCACGAAGAAGGTCAGGTTGAAGCCGACGAAGGTGACCCAGAACGACGCCTTGCCGAGCCGCTCGTCGCAGAGCCGCCCGGTCATCTTCGGATACCAGTAGTAGGTGCCGGACATGATCGTGAACACGGCCCCGCCCATCAGCACATAGTGGAAGTGCGCGACCACGAAGTAGGTGTCGTTGAGCTGCCAGTCGACCGGGAAGGTCGCCAGGAAGATGCCGGTGATGCCGCCGATCAGGAACACGATGATGAACCCGATCGCGAACCACATGGAGGCGGTCATGACCAGTGACCCGCGCCAGAGCGTCGCCGTCCAGTTGAAGATCTTGACGCCCGTGGGGATGCCGATCAGGAACGAGCTGAGCATGAAGAAGCCGAGCACCACGAGCGGCATCGGCGCGGTGAACAGATGGTGGGCCCAGACGAGCGTCGCCAGGAAGGCGATCGTGATCGTCGAGGCGGCGATCGCCTTGTAGCCGAAGATCGGCTTGCGAGCGAACACCGGGAGGACCTCGGAGATCATCCCGAACCCGGGCAGGATCATGATGTAGACCTCTGGGTGGCCGAAGAACCAGAACAGGTTCTGCCAGAGCACCGGCGAGCCGTGGTTGGTCGGATCGAACCAGTGCGTGCCGAAGTGGCGGTCGGTGAGCAGCATCGTCACGGCGGCGGCGACGACCGGCAGCGCGATGATCAGCAGCACCGCGTAGATCAGGATCGACCAGACGAACAGCGGCAGGCGGCCCCAGCTCATGCCGGGCGCGCGCATGTTCACGATCGTCGCGTAGAAGTTGATCGCGCCGACCAGCGAGGAGATGCCGGTGAGATGGATCAGGAAGATCCAGGCATCCTCGCCGCCGCTCGGTGAGTACTGGATGCTCGAAAGCGGCGGGTAGCTCCACCAGCCGGATTCAGGCGGGTGCCAGAACAGCGACGCATAGAACACGATGCCGCCCATCAGCAGCAGCCAGAACGACAGTGCGTTGAGGCGCGGGAAGGCCATGTCACGGGCGCCGATCATCAGCGGCACGAAGTAGTTGCCGAAGCCCGCCATGACCGGGACGACGAACAGGAAGATCATCGTCGTGCCGTGCAGCGTCAGCAGTTCGTTGTAGTGCTCGCCGGTGATCAGCGTGTTGTTCGGAACCGCAAGCTGGGAGCGCATCAGCAGCGCTTCGACGCCGCCGAGCATGAAGAAGACGAACGTGAGGACCAGGTACATGATCCCGATCTTCTTGTGGTCGGTCGTCAGGACCCAGTCGAGCCATTGCCGCGTCTTGCGGGGCTCACGAACCTCGTGGGTGAGGATCTGCGGGACCGGGCGGAGCTCTTGTTCGATTGTGCTCATGTGTGGCTGGGTGCGTGTTTGCTGGTTAGAAGTTGCCGCTGGGCGTCAGGATCCCCTGTTGGATCAATTGCTGGCGAACCTGGCCGACCATGTTGTTCTGGTCGTTGATGAGCGCGGACTGCTGGGTGATCCAGGCCTTGTACTGCTGCGGCGTGACGACCTTGACGAGCGCCGTCATGTAGGCGTGCTGGCGCCCGCAGAGCTGCGCGCAATTTCCGCGGTAGAGCTCGTTCGCGTGCAGCGCCTTGAACCACGCGTAGGTGGTGAAACCGGGAACGGCGTCCACCTTGCCGCCGAGCGCCGGAACCCACCACGAATGGACCACGTCGCTGGACTGGATCACCAGGTCCACCACCTCCCCCGCCGGGACGACCATCTCCTGATAGGAGTACGGGAGGCGATCCTGCCAGGCTGCCTTGGTGCAGCTGGCGCCGTAGGTGTAGCGCCAGATGAACTGGCGCCCGGTGACGCAGATCGTGAGCTTCTGACCGCCATGCGGCGGACTCGGCGCCGTCAAAGAGGCCGACAGGACGGAGCTGGCGCTGGCGTCCGAGGCAGGCGGATTGACGATCGAGGGGAGCTTGATGAAGGTGACCGTGGCGATGATCACCAGGATCAGGAGCGCGGTCAGGGTGAGTCCGAGCTCGACCTTGGTGTTGCCGTGAATCTGCAGCGCCACCGGGTTCTTGCTGGCACGGAACGCCCACACCGAGTAGACCACGAAGCCCATGACGACCAGAAAGACGATGATCGACAGGACGAAGATGATGTTGTAGAGGCTGGCGATGCTGTTGGCATTCGGCGATCCACCCGACGGCAGCGTGCAGCAGCGGGCCGATGCGCTCTGGGCAAACCCCAGATAGATCCCCGCAAACAGCGGCCCGACCGCGAGCCATCTGACGCCGGCACGGCGCAGCGCGCTGGGGATTGAGCGAACAAAATTCACCGCGCGCCGCATCTTATAGCGACGGCAGGCAACTTGGTCGCGCCGGCCTGAACATGAGCCCCGCCTTTCTATGGTCCCCCCTTTCTATACTCCCCGCGCTTGCGACTGTCGAGGGCGATCCGAGGGACGGCGTGGGCGCTCGTGGCAGCGGGCGTCGCTGCGCCCCTGCTCCGCCGCCGCCTGGATCTGCCGGGCGGTCCCACCCTGGCGGCTGCCGCGGTCCCCCCGGCGGCACTCTGCGTGGCCGCCCCCAGAGGCCGGCTGCGTGATGTCGGCGTCTGCACGTTGCAGATGCTGGCCTACATCCACGCGTACGAGATGCCCAACGACGATCCGCAGCGGCTCCGCGACCGCGCCCACGTCCGTTACCCGATCACGATCGACCGCGTGATCGGCCTCGGCAAGATCCCGACCCAGCGGCTGCAGGAGCTGTTCGCGGACGACCCCGATATGAGCCCGCTGGAGCGCCTGTTCGTCTGGTCCCACTGGCTCTGGTTCGCCGTGCCGCACCTCGCCGTCGGCTATGTCCTGCTGCGCAGGCCGCGCGAGTTCGGTACGGCGGCGGCGCGCATGTACGCGGTCTTCGACCTCGGCGCCATCGTCTACTGGACGCTTCCGACCGCGCCCCCCTGGTGGGCGGCCGCCCGCGGCTACATCGAAGAGCTCGACACCGAGGTGGACGTCGGCGAGTACGGGCACCGCTACGACGAGACCGAGGCGCGGCTGCCGGTGAGGCGCATGATGATCGAGTACGGGGAGCGCTTCTGGGGCAGTCGCTGGAACGGCCTTTACGATGTCCTGGGAGGGAATCCGCTTGCCGCCATGCCGTCCCTGCATTTCGCCAGTTCGCTGATGGCCGCGCGTCTGCTCTCGGAGGTGGACCCGGTCGCGGGCGCCGTCGGGTGGGCGTACGCGGGCACGCTCGGGCTGTCGCTGGTCTATCTGGGCGAGCATTACGCGATCGACGTGATCGCCGGCGGGCTGCTGGCGGAGACGGTGAACCGCAACGCGCGACGCTTCACGCCAGCGGTGAAGGTGCTGACGCGTGGCTTGCGGGCCCTGCGCGCGGCCGCCGAGGACGGCTGACCATCGCTGTGAGCGGGCAGCCCGCAACGCCCGAGCAGAGCACGTCGCCCGGCCAGAGCACGTCGCCTGACCACATGCCGCGCGTGGTCATCACGCGCGGCCGCATCATCGCCTCCATCATCTTCGTCGTTGGGGTCGTTGCGTTCCTGTACTTCGGGCTGCCTGAGCTCGTCGGCTTCGGCGCCGGTGTCCGGCGCCTGCGCGAGGGCAACTTCTGGTGGCTGGCCGGCGCCGCGCTGCTCGAGGCCTGTTCGTTCGTCGGCTATATCGCACTGTTCCGGGCGGTGTTCGTGAATCGAACCTCGCGGATCGGCTGGAAGGCCAGCTATCAGATCTCGCTGGCCGGGCTGGCGGCAACGCGCCTGTTCGCCGCGGCCGGCGCCGGCGGCATCGCGCTCACGGCGTGGGCGCTCAGGCGCTCGGGCATGGAGGCCAAGCTGGTGGCGTCACGGATGATCACGTTCATGGCGCTGCTCTACGGGGTCTATATGGCCGCGCTCGTGGTCAACGGGCTCGGCCTTTATCTGGGCCTGTGGCCCGGCCCCGCCCCGTTCGCGATCACGGTCATTCCGGCGATCATGGGTGCCGTCGTGATCGCGTTGTTCGCCAGCATGTCGCTGATCCCGCGCGACTTCGACAGGCTGGTCGCCCGGCGCTCGCAGGGCTCCGGGCTCTCCGGCCGGATCGCGCGGCGGCTGGCGACCGTTCCGAGCGCCACAGCGACCGGAATCCGGACGGCGATCGCGCTGATCCGCAGCCGCGAGCCGGGCCTGCTGGGCGCGCCCGCCTGGTGGGGGTTCGACATCGCGACGCTGTGGGCATGCTTCCACGCGTTCGGCTACTCACCGCACACGGGTGTGGTCGTGATGGCCTATTTCGTCGGCTGGATCGCGAACACGCTGCCGCTGCCTGGTGGCCTCGGGGGTGTCGAGGGCGGACTGATCGGCGCGTTCAGCGCGTTCGGCGTGGGTGTGCAGGCGTCGGTGGTGGCCGTACTCGCGTATCGTGCCTTCTCGTTCTGGCTGCCGACGCTGCCCGGGGCGGTCGCGTACTTCCAGTTGCGCCACACGGTGCACGAGTGGGAGGAGGCCGACCGTGCCGCGGCAACGACGTGACGGCTCACGACAGATGGTCCCGGACATCGACCCCCTATACTTTGTGAAGTGACTGATACCGCCGCATACGAGAACGTCGTCATCGTCGGCAGCGGGCCGGCGGGCTACACCGCCGCGCTCTATACCGCGCGCGCAAACCTCAATCCACTGGTGATCGAGGGCTTCGCGTGGGGCGGCCTGCTCCAGCAGACGACCGACGTGGAGAACTTCCCGGGCTTCCCCAGCGGGATCATGGGTCCCGAGCTGATGCAGCAGATGCGCGATCAGGCCGAGCGCTTCGGCGCCCGCCTGGAGACGGACGAGGCCACCTCCGTCGAGCTCTCAACCGATGGCGGCCTGCACAAGGTCTACGTCGGTGACGACCTGCACCTGACCCGCACCGTCATCCTCGCGATGGGCGCACAGCACCGCAAGCTCGGCGTGCCGGGCGAGGAGCTGCTGGCCGGACGCGGCGTCAGCTACTGCGCAACCTGTGACGCGGCCTTCTTCCGTGACGTGCCGACGGTGATCGTCGGCGGCGGCGACTCGGCCATGGAGGAGGCGATGTTCCTCGCCAAGTTCGCGTCGAAGGTGGTCATCGTGCACCGCCGTGACGAGTTCCGCGCCTCGAGCATCATGCTCGAGCGTGCGCGTGCGGTCGAGAACATCGAGCTGCTCACGCCCTATTCGGTCGATGAGTTCCTCGCCGGTGAGAACGGGTCGCTCGCGTCTGCGCGGCTGCGCAACACGGTCGACGGCTCGACGCGCGAGCTGGAGCTCGCGGGAGCGTTCATCGCAGTCGGCCACGACCCGCAGTCACAGCTGGTCGCCGGCCAGGTCGCTCTCGATGAGGACGGTTACGTCCGCACCGAGGGCCGCTCGACCCGCACCAACCTCGCGGGCGTGTTCGCCGCCGGCGATCTGGTCGATCACACATACCGCCAGGCGATCACCGCCGCCGGTTCGGGCTGCCAGGCCGCGCTCGACGCCGAGTGGTATCTGCGCGACAACCCCGCGCCGGCCGTCGGCCCGGGTGACG
>Ga0123356_10002974_pt1 | contig 17905 bp, 15 predicted proteins | sample TergutEmb28metaG_2_FD_92546 | JGI IMG/M metagenome (GOLD analysis project Ga0123356, IMG submission 92546) | Embiratermes neotenicus P3 segment gut microbial communities from Petit-Saut dam, French Guiana - Emb289 P3 | ecosystem: Host-associated > Arthropoda: Insects > Digestive system > Gut ...
ATCGCCCAGAAGCAAGAAAAACCAACCGGCGTAGGCCTAATAGGCTGCCGCGACGTGTTGGTTTTTCGAAGCTAATCGGCGATATAGACCGATTTGTAAAACATTTCAGGATTTTTTGTCATTCCAAAAACTCTTGCCTGACTTTTTTTATACCCGCCTCTCCAAAGGCCACGGTGGCAACGCCGTCGTTTAATTCGATCACAACGCCCTTTCCTAATTCTTTATGACTAACCATCTTCCCAATCATCTCAAACTTTTTATCCTTCTCGCTCTTCGTTTTCTCTCTCGCCTGTCCTCCATGGCCTTGGCGAAAATGTAAGGTGGGGCTCCATTGTACATATCCTTTATTAAACCCAACCTTAACAGCAAACTTCTCGTCTATCTCGTCTATAAAAATGCTCTGCATATTGTTTTTTCGCTGCCCGAATTCCAACCGGGACATAGCGAACGAAATAACGGCGCGCCGAATAGCCCGCGTGATAGCGACATAAGCCAGCCGGCGTTCTTCCTCCAACGCGGCCGTCCCGCTTTCGGCCAAAGCCCGTTCGCTGGGAAATATTCCCTCTTCCCAAGCCGGCAGGAAAACATTCTTGAATTCCAAACCTTTTGCGGCGTGAATTGTCATGACTGAAATCGCTGCGCCCGGAACTCCGTCCTCGTCGCCCGAAGTCATAAGTGCCACCTGCTCTAAAAACGCCTCCAAACTTGCGCCTTCGTCTTTGATCACTCCGATCAATTCGCGTATGCGGTCAAGACGATCTTTGGCGTCCAAATCTTTTGATTCGCTCCACATTCCGATATACCCGGCCCGGTCAAGCAAGCTCTGCAACACTTCATCCGCTGGCAATACGTCGATCAATTCGCGCGCATCTGAAAATACTTTTACGAACTCGGCGGCTGCCTTTGCCATGCGCGGCGGCAAAGGCATGACGGATATGGCGTCAAGACAAGACAAGTGATTCGCTCGCGCGAATTCGCGGACTCCGGCCAAAGCTGCATCTCCAAGCCCGCGTTTCGGAACATTGAAAATCCGCGCGAAAGAAACATCGTCGAAAGGATAAATCAGCAATCTGGCGTAAGCTACCGCGTCGCGAATTTCGGCGCGTTCATAGAATTTTGTTCCGCCTACCAAACGGAACGGCATCTTTCGCAAATTGAATTCTTTTTCGAACAATCGTGATAGCGAAGCATTACGAATAAGAATCGCCATATCGGACCAATCGTCGCCCGCATCGATCAATTCCTGAATTGCATCGGCGATTCCCTCGGCCTCGGATATGTCTGAATACACGCGTACGATCTGAACTTTTTCGCCTGACTCGGCGCCGACGGCCTCAAGACTTTTTCCCAGCCTTCCCTTGTTGTTTTTTATAAGACTGTTCGCGGCTCCAAGTATCTCGGGCGTGGATCTGTAATTTTTTTCAAGCCGCACTATCTTGGCGCCTTTGTATTCTTTATCGAACCCAAGAATATTTTTTACCTCGGACCCCCGCCATGAATAAATGGACTGATCGTCGTCTCCGACACAGCAAATATTACCGTGCCCGCTCGCCAGCAGCCGCATCAATTGGTACTGCGAAGCGTTGGTATCCTGATACTCGTCGACAAGAACATAGCGGAATTGACTTTGATACTTCTTCAATATTTCAGGATTATCTATCAACATCTTAATCGGCTTGATTATAAGATCACCGAAGTCCGCCGCGTTCATCCGTTCCAACTCGGCCTGATAGGCCTTAAAAATTCCATCCAGTTTTTCAGACCCCAATCCGGTCTTTCCTGTGTCTTTCATAAAGCTGATTTTATCCGCAATATCCGCTGGCACGAACTCTTTGGTGTCAAGCCCCATGCTACGCACAACATTTTTTACGACCGCCTTCTGATCGTCGTCATTAAGAATTACGAAAGGATTTTTTAATCCGGCGGCCTCGGCGTTCGCGCGCAATAAGCGCAAACCGATTGAATGGAACGTGCCCATCCAAACTCCCTCGCTCGAATCTCCGACCAAAGAACGCAATCGGCTCTTCATCTCTCCGGCGGCCTTGTTTGTAAAAGTCAAAGCCAACACCATCCACGGAGCGGCCAAATTCCGATGCAAAATCCAAGCGATTCGGGTAGTCAGAACTCGCGTCTTTCCGGTTCCTGCTCCGGACAAGACAAGCAGCGGCCCCTCGGTATGTTCTACCGCCTCCCTCTGCCCTTCGTTAAGTAATTCTAATTGCATTTCCATGATTATTTGATCATACTAGATTACCAAAGGAATATCAAGATGTCCAGAGTAGTATGCTTCGATACCGAAACCACAAGCTTTGATTACAAAGGCGGCGACAAGATCATAGAAATCGCGGCGGTTGAAATCGTCAACGGCAAACTAACGGGCGAGAATATACACAGCCTGATAAACCCGAACGGCCGCATGGTGTCCAAGGAAGCTTACGAAGTGCATAAAATTTCGAATCACGCTCTGGAAGGCAAGCCTAAATTCGCTGAAATCGCACCTAAACTACTGGAATTTTTCAAAGACAGCCCTGTGGTTGCGCACAACGGCTGCGACTTTGACTTTCCGTTTTTGAATCACGAACTAAAAGCGGCGGGCCTTAAAGAAATCCCGAAAGAGCAGCAGATCGACAGCCTGATCATCGCGCGCAATCGTGTATTCGGACCGAAATCCTATTCTCTGGACTCGCTGGCCAAATGGTTCGATATAGACCTGAAAGAGCGCGAGTTTTCTCACAGCGCATTAGTCGACAGCAAGATACTGGCGCAAGTTTATATAGAACTTACGCGCACAAACGAAATGGAAAGTTACGAAGACGTTATCCAGCGGTTCGCCGAAGCGATCAAGCAAATACCGAAATCCGAAGGCAGGCAAAAACGTGACTTCCCGCCGACCGCGCAAGAACTTGAAACCTTTAACAAGTTTCTCGACGCCTCGATTAAATCCCCTTCCTGGCTCATTACCTAAATAAACCCGCCGCTCTGCATCTTCCACAACCTCGCATACACTCCGCCCTTCTTAAGCAATGCGTCATGCTTTCCGGCCTCGACAATCTTTCCCTTATCCATAACGACTATTCGATCCATTTTTCGCAGCGTGGACAAACGATGGGCGATAACAACGGCAGTGCGTCCCTTCATCAAACTATCGAATGATTTTTGTATTGCGGCCTCTGTCTCTGAATCCAAAGCGGAAGTTGCCTCGTCCAAAATAAGAATTGGCGAGTCTTTGAGTATAGCCCTTGCAATGGCGACTCTCTGGCGTTCTCCGCCGGAAAGTTTTACTCCTCGATTTCCGACAATAGTGTCATACTCTTTCGACGCGGACATTATAAAGTCGTGAATATTGGCAAGCTTCGCGGCGCGCACTATCTCGTCGCGCGTCGCCTCGGGTTTCGCATATCCTATATTTTCGGCCAAAGTCCGGTTGAACAAAGCGGGGTCCTGGGACACGAACGCGACCTGACGCCGCAAAGAATCCTGCGTTACGTTTTTTATATTCTGCCCGTCGATATATATTCCGCCCTTTTGCACATCGAACAACCGCAGAAGCAAATTCGACACAGTGGTTTTTCCCGCGCCGCTTAATCCGACCACGCCGACTTTTTCTCCTGGTTTAATTTTCATCGACAACCCATCCACCACCCAGTCTTTATTATACTTAAAGTATATCCCGCGCAAATCCACTTCACCCTTTTTCACAACCAGCGGCCTTGCGCCGAACTTGTCTACAATGGTATGCGGCACTATGACTTCATCCCACGCCTGCTTCGCGTCGGCATAGTCTCTTGCGGCTTCTTTATATATATCGCCAAGCCTGCTGATATTCCACGACACTCCTCCCGTCGCCGTGATCATGAATGCGGCCTCTGGCATGCTTATCGCGCCTTCATAGAAAAGTTTCGCGCACAAAGCTATTACCGCCACCATCACAAGCATATGTACATTTCCGCGCGCTTGGTCGTGAATTATTCTGTACTTATCTCTTGCCCATTTTTTAATCAGAATAACTTTTTGTTCTTTATCTATATGCTCGCGTTCTGTTTTTTCTGTGGCGAATATTTTCACGTTTGCGTAATTCAACACGCTGTCGGATATGGTTCCTCCCAAACCTGATTCTGCTTTTGAAGCCTCCGATGACAATCTCGCATATTTTTTTGAAAACAAAAGAATCCAAATCAGCCGCACGAATCCCCACCCTATCGTCAGCAAAGCGACTCTCCAATCCACCGACATCATGATTCCGCCTATGGCTATCAGTCCTACAACTGTGCCGCCGAATTTTTCGATAGGAACTGTGGTAAGGTTGAAAAACCCGTTCATGATTAATCCGACCTGGGCCTGAATTTTACCGACATTTTTGTCCAGAAAGAATTTGTAGTCGTTGCCATGAATATATTTGTAAAGTTCTTCTCTGATTTCGTGCAATATTTTCGGCCACCTTTTGTCCTTTAATATATTGCTTGCGACTGCGAAAGGCGCGTCTATAAAATAGATTATAAAAACTATCAGCAGCATGCGTAGTGCATGTGCCCAAAAGTCTGCGACCCCTGACTCGAAAATTGCAAAAGAGTATTTGCTTGCCAGCGACCATGAAATCACTTCCCATGCGCCCAAAGCTACGCCGATGACCGACAAGATCAGCATATACGCCTTGCGTTTTTTGAACATAGCCCAATAAAACCCGACCAAAGTCTTTGGAAAATTTTTCATACCAGCCCCTTCTCTCAACATCCCAACGAATCAATTGGCGCATCTTACCCCCCCCCGCCGCAATTTGTCAACCAAATTTTAAAAACGATTCGGGCTGTATTTTTTACCCTTTTTATGGTATAATAGCCTATGCAGAAACCGGTCCTTTCCACTTCACTGCTTTATTGCCCCGCGGACCTCGCGAAGAATAAGAACCTATACGAACAAACTCGCAAAGCTGCCTACAAAGACTCTGGCACTATGCCTAAAATAGTATCCGACACTACCAAGATCAACGATCTTCCCCTTGACGCGGTTTTTTACTATCCGGTTATGACTACTAACAAGCACTGGTGGCTGAATCTTGTTGGCGCGCGGAATGTGAAACTTACGGACAAGATCATAGTTTCGCCGTCATGCCAGCTTGCGGTGATTCGCAATGTCTGCGCGTTCGAATCGAAGAAGCCCGGAACAAAAAACCTAAGCGTTGGCGAAGTAAATACCGCCAGCGCTTTTTTCAAAGTCGTGTCGAAAAAGATCACCTGCATACATGATATAGTCGCGACCAGCAGCGGCACGGTCATGGTTTTATTCGGAGGTCTGAACGAAGCAAAGTTAGCGAACGCGCTCCGTGATACTGGGAATCATTACTACGGCATCATCGGCAGCTATTGATCTCTTCTCCCTACCTCACCGCACTCGCATGTATCTCCATAACGCTATGCGGTTTTCCCTCCACTATGCCCGAGCTGGATATCCTGGTCATTTCGGTTTTTTCCCACAGCTCCATTAAATTATTCACACCGATTAATCCCATACCCTGACACATTCCCTTTTTATATTCGTTCATTACCTCTGCACAAGTCCCCAGATACGGAACCCAAGACTCTATACCTTCTGCGGCCGGTATTTCTTTATCTTCTTCTCCTAAAGAATATCTTCCGGCGGATCCTTCTTCCATTGCCTTCTTTGATCCCATTCCGCGGTATTTTTTCATCTTCTGTCCATGTATCATTTCTACATTTCCAGGACTTTCTTCTACTCCGGCCAACATCTTGCCCAGCATTATCGCGGAAGCTCCTGCGAAAAAGGCCCTAATCATATCTCCGGTGTCTTTTATTCCTCCGTCGGCTATTACTGGTATCCGTCCCTGCAAAGCTCTCGCTGCGTCATACACGGCGTAAAGTTGAGGCACTCCGCATCCGGTTTTTTGGCGCGTAGTGCATATTGATCCTGGTCCGATTCCAACTTTGACCGCGCTTGCTCCGGCCTGTTCCAAAAACTTGGCTCCATCTCCGCAAGCTACATTTCCTCCTATTATTATCATTTCTTTAAAATTTTTCCGCAACCATGCGACCATTTCTCCTGACCACTTTCCCCATCCTCGCGAAGTGTCTACTACTATTGCGCTGACTCCTGCCTCAACAAGCGTTCCCGCGCGAACTTTGTCTTCTTCATAAGTTCCGACTGCTGCGGCGACCTGCAATCCTTTTTCTCGAACGAACTCGACTTCTTTTGCCTGTCGTTCGATTGTCATTCCCCTTCCTTTGTGTATTACGGCTATTCCTCCGGCCTCTGCCATTGCGACCGCCATCTCCTTTTCGCTGACCGTGTCCATTGCGGCGGACATGATCGGAAGCCTAAGATCCAATCCCGCCAAGTTCATCTGGGTCGTTATGGATTCTCCGTTGCAATAACCTGGTTTTATAAGACAATCGTCGAAAGTCATATCCGGCAAAATTGCTTTTTCTGCCAACACATATCTTTTATACATAATATTCTCCTTTTTAAATTGTCACGCGGCGCGCAAATAATAATTTTCAAAGTACCGCTGAATAAGTATAATCGGCGTCCCCTTGTCTCCCGATCCTGAAATAAGATCGGCCAAAGATGTCAACAAATCGACATACATGCGTGGAGTCGTGCCAAAAGCCTGTGTCTTAGCGGCGTCCAACACCATTTTCATAATGTCTTGGTAGATTTTCTTGCGCGAATATCCCTTGGCGACCAGCTTGTCGACTTCGTGCTTTATCTTGATTTCGACCGGTCCGCCTGCCAATCCGTCGGTAAATCCTGGCGCTCCGATCGGGTCTGCGAATTCCCAAATTTTTGTGCGCGGGCATTTGAACATTCCGTCGGCGAATATCATGACCTGGAACATTATTCCGAACTTTGCGAACAATATCCTCTGCAAGCTTTCTACATACTCCTGGCATCCTCTCGGGAAAAGTTTTACTCGTCCGTCGTCTGCCTTGTTTGATCCCAGCAATCCGTATTCTTCGTTATGCCCGCTGCCGTGATTAGGCGAACTAAGAATATTATCCAACCCGAATACGCGTTCGACTCCTGCCTGGCGAAGATCAAGCTTTGTGTCTACGCGCGTGTGTATATCGGCGCCCAACACCTGGTTGGTCATTTTGGAGATTTTGTTTATGTTGTTGTCGAATACGATCTCGATGTGATCGCCGAAACTTTTGTAATATTCGACATAGTCCATTTTGGTGACCGAATGCTTGGTCTTTCCGAAGTGTCCAAAGAACTGCGCCTCGGTAAGGTGATCTTGATAAGGGTTTATTCCTGCGTCTCGAACCTGCCTCATAGACACGAAGTGGTTTCCTACTTCGTCGGAAGGATACCCGAACTGTATGATTACCTTTTTGAATCCTGCTTTTGCGATTGCCTCAAGCACGGGCGAGAACCTGTTTCGCGAAGTGATTGACCCCACGACGCCCAAAACATCATCCGGGAACTTTTGCCGCAAGTCATATATGATCTGGTCTGTGGTGGCATAGTTACCCTGAGATCTCGCCAGGACGGATTCTTTAATAGCGATAATATCGTTGTCTTTATAAGTCCTTGCGCAATCAATATTCTGAGCCCTTTTCCAAAAACTGTTCTTGGCCATCTTCAAGGTATCTACGATTATTGAATTTAAATCGTCGCCTTCCTGAATAAACGAACTTCTTAATCCATAAGAACTTAATCCCAAAACATCTTTTGAAGTTATTCCAAATGCGTCCATAACGCCTGCCTTTTTATAAACTGTTATAAGGCCGATCCTACCCCCCCCCGCACCTATTTGTCAAGCACTACTTCTACTCACCATACCCAAACTCACTAATTAAACAACCAAAAAATCCCGACAAGGTCGCGTTTGCGAGGATAGATCGTCCAATACCAAGGAAAACGAACCCGCGCCTGGACTATTGTGCCTCCGCAAGGGTTCGTTTTCCGAAGCGTAGTGGACGATATAGGCCGCAAACGAAAAACCTTGCCGGGATTTTTTGTCATTGACTTTTCTTATGACCCATTGTAACATTCCGCTTGTCAATCAAAAGGATAATACCATGCCAAGGCTATGCCAAGTAACCGGTCGCAAAACGGAAGTCGGAATGAATGTATCGCATTCTCACCGTAGAACCAAGCGCACTTTCAAACCGAACATTCAGGAATTAAAATTCAAAAGCGAAATTTTGGACCGCGAATTTTCATTAAAAATATCTACCTCCGGGCTTCGGACTTTGATCAAGCATGGCGGTCTGGACCAATACGTGACTTCGACTCCGGCGGGAAGACTGACGGATGACATGGCTGCGATCAAGAAAGCGATCGCGAAGAAGCTTGCTAAGAAGTAATTGAAATAGGGTGAGTGGCGGAATTGGTAGACGCAGCAGACTCAAAATCTGCCGCCGCGAGGCTTGGGGGTTCGATTCCCCCCTCACCCACCAATATTAAAAGACCCCTTCTGGGGTCTTTTAATATTGCAGAGTGCGGTAGAATTTAATCCACCATTGCGAAGCAATCGGGGTTTGCGTAGAATCCAGGGAAGAACAAGTTCTTGGCACGAAGTTCGCGCCGGATTCTGAAAACGAGGAAGCAAAGCGACCAAGGAGCATTCCCCTCCCTCACCCACCAGATTGTACCGCCCGCTCAAGCAGGCAACATTATTATTTTAATATAAATAATCCCAAAACCTTCTATAAATGTCGCAAATCAAGGATAGATCGTCCAATACCAAGGAAAACGAACCCGCGCCTGGACTATTGTGCCTCCGCAAGGGTTCGTTTTCCGAAGCGTAGTGGGCGATATAGACCGATTTGTAAAACATTTCAGAAGGTTTTGTCCTTATTACCTCGGCCCTACCATAAACACATCGCCCCACCCGGCGACCGGCAATCCGCCTACGGTGCACATGACATTTTCAAAACCCTTCTCGACCTGGCTGTTCTTAACCAAACGATTAGTAACAAACCCGCCGACCGCTCCCAAAGCAACAGCGGCTGCGGCATCTATTCCTGCTCTTCCCCAATTAAATCCGCCGGCGGCGTCGGTCCAACCTGAAGACCGCGTCAACTCGGGGAACGAAGATCCAAGATCTATGACCCTCTCGGCCACTACCCCAAAATCGGTTGCTGATTCCGGCTCTACATCTTCCATTCCTTCAAGCCGTTCCAATTCTCTTCCATAAACCTCGGCACTACGCCTGTTTGCAGCGGTGCGCTCAGCTGCCGCCCTTTCCCTTTCATACCGTTCACCCAAAATTCTTTTCGCGCGATCGCAATCGCTGCTCTGAATTCCATCACACACTTCGTCCAACTCCAACATCAAGCCCAATACTTCCATCTCTCCGGCATCTTCGGTCAACCGTTCCATTATCTCGTCTATCGCCCGTCTTCTTTCCAAAGCCTCCTGCGAAACTCCTCCTCCCTGCCTACGCGCGGCCCAAGCGCTTACATCGGCTTCTCTATTACCACCGGGAACCGCGGCGCCCGGCCCCAAATTCGAAACCTTAACCTCGTCTTCATTCTCAAAAGCATCCGCAAACGAAACATCCGGCGCGGGCCTTGCAATTACTGGCATAACCGGCAAATCTACTTCTGGAATATTAGCGTTTGCAATTGCTGTAAAAATCGAAGGCTGTCCATATTCGCCCGTATCCCCGCTCCTATCTCCCATTGGCGTGGATTCTGGCGCTCCATGATAAGGCCAAACTCCTCCTCCCTGCCTACGCGCGGCATAAGCGCTTCCATCGGCCTCCTTGTTTCCGCCTGGCACGGCGCCCGGCCCTAAATTCGGCGTTACCTGCGCTACCGGATTGGCCCTTTGCAAAAAGCTACCATCAAATATATTTATTTCCGTTATTTCAATCGGCGGAATCGGCGAAGGCGGAGCTTCCAACAAAGCCTGCGGCTCTTTTTCCTGCGGCGCAAGCCCCAACCCTCTGTAAGCGGACGAAGCCGCGACCCTTTGTGACAATTCTCTCTGCTCTCTTTGTTCTCTCGCCAGTCTTTCAATAGTATTAAGACGATCTTCCGCCTTGCTTATTACAGCGATCTCGTCCATTTCGAAAAATCCTGGATACCCTGCCTTTCTCATCGCTTCCTGTAATGCGTTTCTATTATACGCGACCGCGTCCAAAGTATCTTCATTAACATCGTTGTTGGAGAAATTCGTCATTATTCTGTTTGCGATCATGACTGCGTCTGTATCTCTCAACCTTTTTTGTCCTTCCTGAAAGAATCTTTGATTTTCTTCGGCGCGCCGATCTGCATCAACCTCTTCTTGGTGTTCTTCCACACCCGCCCATTGATCTTCCTCGATAATCGGCGGCATTGACAAAGGCACTCCCCCCCCCATAAGCTCTGCAGCTGTCGAAGCAGGCGCCACCCTTTGGTTGTTTGTAATTCTGGAACTATCAGCCCTTACGACGGCACCCAACCTGTTGTCCTCGCAACCTATCCCGTTTGGATTAATCGTTTTACCCTCGGGACACACGCACGAGTGTCGCGCAGGAATCATGTTATTACCGCATTCGACAACCTGGCATTCGTCGCTGCCAACTACCATTCCGCATCTTTTCATATTTTTATCATTGGTCGAATTTAATGCGTTTATAGCCGAACAAGAACATTCTCTATAACTTCTTCCATTGAATGTAAAATGCGAAGCCTCTGTCGCGTTTACCGCGAACATCAAAACTGAAAAAATCGCAATCACTCTACGCATTTTTTCTCTCATCACCTCGGCCCCACCATAAACACGTCGCCCCACCCGGCGACCGGCGATCCGCCTACGGTGCACATGACATTTTCAAAACCCTTCTCGACCTGGCTGTTTTTAACCAAACGATTAGTTATAAATCCTCCGACGCTTCCCAACACTACCGCAGCGGCGGCATCTATGCCGAACCTGGCATAGTTGAATCCTCCGCCTGCATCGGTCCAACCTGAAGACCGCGTCAGCTCGGGGAACGAAGAACCAAGATCTATGATTCTATCAGCAATTACCGCGCACTCGTTCAAATCGCCCCAAGGCGCCGTGCCGTCCTTAAAGCTTTGCGCCGCCTGGCAAACTCCCTCTGCCAAAAACCGTGACACTACCATCCTTACATTGCCCGAAACTACATACTCGGTCCCGACCTCGGCGCGACTACCGTCGTCCTTGCACAATCCGTCTTCCTCTGCGACTTCTTTTATCCCAAGGCGTTTTGTGAAATTTATTATAAAGTCTTCGCATTTTTCGCATACGCCGTCGTTAATAATAAATCCGTCTCTGCACTCCCAAACTATGCAATTTCCCTGATCGTTTCTTCTGCACCTCGCCTCATTTTCGTTTTCGCAAATGCACATTCCTTCCACATTTGCCCGCGGCCTGTTATCGGCGGCCTGAACTGGCGCGACATCCAAAGTATTGTCGACGAATCCCTGCCTCTTGTCTTGTTCCAATCCGCTCAGCCTTTCGATTTCCGAATTGCACTCGTCGTTGCCCGCGGCTCTTGCGCAGGCTGAATTCAACTGCATCAAAGCTCCTCTTATTTCATCCAGCTCCGATTCTTCATCCACCGTCCCGGCCCTGGCGATCGCATCGTTCAAATTCATTCTCTGAATTCTTTCTTCTGCGGTCAGTTCTTCTTCGTCTTCCGGCATAGTTTCTGGATTATTATAAGCATTGATCAGCCTGTCTCTTAAGCTTAATAATCTATTTCTTGCGTCGGTATAAACGACCGTGTCGGTAACTCCAAGCATAACCGCTCGCCCGGTAAGATTATTTATCACCGCCGAAAAGTTTCCGACTGTCGATTGTCCGTCTACGAATTTTCTGATTTCTTCCTGTCGGTTTTTCCTCGCTCGCAAAGCTCTCTCTCCGTCGCGCGTGACATTGCTTGCCCAATTTAATTCGGTCGCCATAAGCCTTCTCGCGGCGTCGTTTTTGGCCCTGACAAGATTTTGGTCTGCGGCGCCCAACCTTCTGACAAGATCTCCGTAATCCCGCGTATTGTTGAAACCGGAAAAATCTCTTTCCAATTCTTCCCTTATGGTTTTTACTTCGCCCTTCAAACTTTCAATATCGCTGATGCTTCCGGGATTTGCTCGTCCGGCATCTCGAACTTTTCTTTCTAATTCGTCGATCTTTTTGATTATTTCGGCCATGGAATTTCTTGCTTCCTGCTCGGCCCCGCCTCTTGCCGCCTCACCCGCGCGCTGTCCCATACTCGGGACAAAAGGCTGCGCCGCCGCTACATTTGACACAAACGCCAACACCGATAAAATAACTATCAGTCTATACATACGGCAATTATATCACAAATAATCCTTTTTAAGAAATAAAATCGCCTTACTTTTTCACTGCCTTCTTCAAAAACACGTGCATGCGTAAAAATTCGTTTGCGTCTACGGCCGGAAATCCTAAAACCTTGCTGCCCGGGGCAATGCTTTTTGTAACTGCAGTCTTTGCTCCGATCTCGCAATCGTCGCCGACGATGACTCCGTTCGTAACTCCGGAATTTCCTCCGAATTTTACTCTGTCGCCTATGATTGCTCCGCCTGCGAATCCTGACTGTCCGGCGGCGAAACACTCTTTTCCGAACTTGACGTTATGCCCGACCTGAACAAGATTATCAATCTTTGTTCCGTCGCCAATCACAGTATCCGCCATGACTCCCCGATCGACGCAGCTGTTTGCGCCTATATCGACTCGGTCGCCTAACACTACTCGGCCTAAATGAGGGATCGGGATATTTTTTCCATCAACGATTGAATACCCGAATCCGTGCTTTCCGACGGACGCGCCGTTTTGAATTTCGCAATCTGCTCCGCAAGTTGTGTTTGTTACATAAGCGAACGGTCTTATGATTGTTCCTCGTCCGATTACGGACCGTCCTCCGATATAAGCAGAAGATTCTATTTCGACGTCTGCGTCAATGAAACATCCTGATTCTATTACTACATTTGGACCGATGAAGACGGATTTTTTATCTCTAAATTTAACTCCTCGCGCAATGATTGCGCACCGATCTATTCCGACTCGTTTTTTGGGCGCGAATATAAGCTCCATGATTTTAATTACATCGCGTCGCGGGGAATCTGATAATATAAGAACTGCGCCCTTAGGAGCGTCATTGACATTCTCAGGCTGCAACAATATGATCGACGCCTTTGTGTTTTTCAAAACTTCCAAAGGCAGAATTTTAAACCCTGCGGAATTTCTTTCTGTGGAATAAAACGAAGCCTGACCTGCCACTGCGTCGGCAATCGGCGCAAGACTTTTTACGACTACGCGCGGATCGCCTAAAACTTCCAAATCCAGTTTGCTTGCGATTTCTCCGACTGTCAGCTGAACTGTTGCCTTCGGCGCCAACATCTTTGTCAGAATCTTCTTAATCATTAGCCAACCTCGAAGTAATGACCTTCACGTCGTCCGTGATTGACACTCGCCTTGCCTGCCCTTGTGGGTCGGTATAATCGTAATCCAAAGGCAATTCTTCCAAATCGGGCGCGCTGTTGAACAGCTGCACGAACGGAGTAAGCATCTTTCGTATATTTGTTCCGCCTACGGCAAAGCATCGGTTTTGCACTTCATTCAAGAATTCTCCGAACGAACCTCCTCCGCTGATTTTCTCGATTTCGTCCTCGGACCAAGCTATGCATCGGTCTAAAAATTCCGCGTTGCCCGAAACGAATCCTTCTGCATCCTGCGCGGTGCCTCCGGACTTTTTAATGATGTCTGTCGCGGCGTCGACGCAGCACCGGCGTCCGTTGTTAAGCATCAACCTATGCGCTCCGATCAAAGCTCGTCCTGACACGGACTCGACCGGCAGCCGGCGGTTTTGACGAAGTTCGTCTATGATTATGCACAACCGCTGCCGTTCGATGCTTGGCCCGCGCGACTCGGAACCTCCCGTTCTCACGACCGGTTTTCGGCGCCACACTTCGCATTCTTCGGCGGTTCGGAACGGGCAGCGTTCTGCGCGTACGTCGCAATTTACGCGGCCATAGCTTTCTCGCGCCTCATCGAATCCTCCTCCGATGACGGTTATGTTGTTTTCAAACAAATATACGTTCTGAACATTGGTGAACGGATTCGGATAAGTCGGCGCGGGATGTCCGGCTCGAATTGCGTCCAGCGCATCGTCAAAAGCCTTCAACCTGCGTCCTGCGTTGCAAACTTTTGATTTTGCGCGACATCCGCCGGCCGCTTTTCGTCCGCACGAAGGCGCGCGTTCATCCAACTCGACATCGACGTTTATGACTATGTTGTTGCTACCGGCCGGCGCGGCGGCAAGCTGCAAAGCCTGTACCGGCTCTTCATTACGCAAACCCAAAGCGCGCAACCGGTCGGTGCCTATGCGGTCGAACATATATGTGTCGTAATATTCGTTATAAGTGAAAGTATCGCCGTACAAGTAAAGTTCATCGGGACAAATCTTTCCGTCTATCCCGTCAAGATAAAGCGCCGGATGCACGCAATCCCACATAGCCCCATATACTGTCGGCGCAGCCGACTCTACCCTTTTTACCTCTACCTTTTCTCCTCCGTCTACGATCCAATCTCCGTTTTCGAAAATATAAACGTTTCCGGTCAAAGGATCTACGGCGCGAAGCGGTTCATTCGCCACCGCTCTACCTGTCGCCATTACAGCGGCCAAAATTCCTACAAATAATATATTACCAACCTTCACTTTATTTCTCTTTCAGTCCTTAATTAGTAACCCAAAAAATTCATCTCGGTCGCGTTTTCAAGTATAAATCGCTCAGGACCAAGAAAGACCGACCGACGTAGGCCTGACGGGCTGCCGCGGCGTGTCGGTCTTTCGAAGCGTCATCGGTGATTTAGACTGAAAACGAAAAACCGAGATTGAATTTTTTGTCCTTATTTAACCCTCAAGTCGTATCTCGTAACCTTCTTGTCCAAGGCTTCGACTATCTCTTCGGTAATGTCCAATCCCTTGACATCGCTTGTGACGCGGGTGAACCGGGCGTCCATTATAAGATCCAAACCTTTCTTCTTGGCCAAAGCGTCGATCACTGGATCCAAATGCTTTTCCTGAATATCCTGCAACGCGGTCTGGAAAGCGACATCTATGGCCTGGGCTCGCTCGGCGATGTTTCTCTGTGATTCGGCGACAGTGCGTTGATAATCTACTACCCTCTGCTGCAAAGCCTCGCGTGATAATATCCCCTGCTGAGCTTCTATAGCTTTGCGTTCGTCTTCCAGCTGTTTTTGCTTTTTGTCCAGCTCTGCTCTAAGCGACGCTTCCATCCTCTCTCGCTGGCGCCTTATGTCGGCCAATACCTTCGCGCCTTTTTGCACTTCGTCCATTTTTACGACGGCAAGCTTCAATTCCGCGGCCGATACCGCGATGGGCGAAGCCCCTGCTACTGCAAGCTCGGCGGAAATCATTGTTTTGTTTTTACCGCCTCCGATTGCGAAAACTCCGACTCCTGCGGCGATTACGGCTATTGCGACGGCGGCTATTATTACGATCTTTTTATTTTTGCCTATCAATTTCTTCACTTGCATTTTTTTGCTCCTTTTATTTTATCACCTAAATTATACCAGAAAACCTTGCCGGACGCAATTAAAAAGGGTATAATCAAGCATGACCACACGCCTAGCCAAATTCATATCCGACGCGGGTCTCGCCAGCCGCCGCGGCGCGGAATTGCTAATATCCCAAGGCCGCGTGAAACTGAACGGACGTAAAGTCATAACGCCCGCCGTGAATGTATGCGTCGGCGACTCGGTAGAATTGGACGGCGAACCTGTAAAAGCTCTCGAAAAAATTGAAACCTACGCCTTTTTCAAGCCTCTTAACACTATCACAAGCGCAAAGGATCCCCAAGGCCGTAAAACGATATACGACGTGCTGCCGCAAAAATACCGTCACCTGAAATACATCGGAAGACTTGATTACAAAACGGACGGTCTGCTTTTAATGACGAACAGCGGCGGCCTTGCGCGCAAACTTACGTTGCCAAGCTCGAATATACCTCGCACCTACCTCGCGACGGTCCAAGGCGAAGTTACGGATAAAATTCTTGAACCTTTACGGCGCGGAATTACAATCCAAGGCATCCGCTACCGCCCGATGAAAATAACTGCGTCAAACTCCTCGCTAAAAATCACGATCACGGAAGGTAAAAACCGCGAAGTCCGCAAAACTCTTGCGGCGGTGGGCCTAAAAGTAAAAACCCTGCGAAGAATATCCTACGGCGACATCACCCTCGGTTCTCTCCTCCCCGGTAACATCAAACCCGTATCCTCATCTACCTTTTTCATTTGACTTACCTTTCGCTAACTTCTAAAATCAACCTGTAAGAGAAGAAGAGAGGGAAAAATGTCCAAAAAATTAACCGTAAAATCGGCCAAGAAAGTCAACACGCCAAAAATCGACAATATCGCCGCAACGCAGAAAGTAAGCGTCGTGCAAAAAACCAAATCCACGATCGCGACTTACCTATTCTGGGGTCTCCTGGCCGCGTTCGTCGCCGCGATTTTCTATACGCTTTTAAATTTTAACAAACCGCTGTTTCAGCGGCCGGCGGCCGACCGCATCGCAGCCTCGGTGCAAAATAATAATGTCGCCCCACAGCCTACCCGCGGGGTTTCGGTCACACCCGCACAGCCTATAATCCTAACTCCCGAAATCGACACGCGCGTAACGGTGGTCGCCAACGCGGTGGTGCTTACCGACGAACAGAAAATAGAAAAAGCGCAGGAATTTATACTGATGGGAGTCGAACTGCTCAAGAACGACCAACCCGACCTCGCGCTGGCCGAATTCAATTCAGCAATAGCGTTGTTCCCAACTTTCGCGCCGGCCTACGTCTACAGGGGCAACGCATTGGTTGCCAGAACCGATTTTACCGGAGCTATGGATTCATACATAAATGCGATCAAACTGGACCAGAATCTTGCTATGGCCTGGTTCGACAAATCAACTCTGCTGGTTCAATTGGGAGATTTGGACGGTGCCTTCGACGCGGCGAACGCGGCGATCGAAAGCTTTACGGCCTTTCCGGACCACAATCAGAATATGTTCGCGGATGAACTGTTCAGACGTCGCGCGACACTGAATCTCTGGAAGAAAAGTTGGACGGAAGCGATCCATGACTACACCATGTCGGGAAGCTTTGCCCGCAACCGCGGCGAAGCTGACTTCGCGGATCTATTCGGCCGCGCGGACGCTAAAATGGGCCTGGGCGATTTCCAAGGCGCACTGCGTGACTACGACTCTGTGATCAAAAGCATAGCAACGGTTATCGGCCGGACCGAGAACGAAGAAGAAAAAGCCCAAATGGCTCAAATGGCCATGGAATCTTTCGAAAAACGTGCAGCGATAAGAATAATGCTGAATGACGTCGAAGGCGCCAAGGAAGACTTAAGCGGAGCGATAGTCCTAGCCGGAGCCATAGGCGACGGGGAACGCCGCGACGCCCTCGAATCCACTCTCAACCAACTTTAATTTAACAATACCCTCCCGTCACCCCTCTTCTCGCACAACCTACCCATCAGCGGATTTTTGCCTTCCTTTTCGTGACCCAAAAGCCATTAGGCTTTTGGCGGGCAAAGAATCCGCCCACCATAAACAATCCCGCCCTCTCGTCATCCCCATCTCCCCTCCCCCTTGTCATCCCGGGCGAAGACCCGGGACCTCCTACCCCGACGCAGAATAACCCCGCTTTCTTTATTGTCATCCCGGGCGAAGACCCGGGACCTCCTACCATCTGCAGAGACCCAAAATAAACCCAACCGACCCGCATCCTTCCGCGGCTCGTGACATCGGGCCCAAAGGGCACGAAAGCCGCGAATCAATAGGCCCGGCCATAACCTCCTCTTCTCGCAGCACACACCCTCTAGCGGATTTTTGCCATCCTTTTCGTGACCCAAAAGCCATTAGGCTTTTGGCAGGCAAAGAATCCGCCAATCACGAATC
>Ga0123356_10002975_pt1 | contig 17902 bp, 21 predicted proteins | sample TergutEmb28metaG_2_FD_92546 | JGI IMG/M metagenome (GOLD analysis project Ga0123356, IMG submission 92546) | Embiratermes neotenicus P3 segment gut microbial communities from Petit-Saut dam, French Guiana - Emb289 P3 | ecosystem: Host-associated > Arthropoda: Insects > Digestive system > Gut ...
CGGCGATATCATTGCTGTCTACTTTGTACTCGCCTTTGTTGACAGCATCTTTGATTTCGGCGATACGCGCCTTCTCTTCAGGAGTTCTGAACTCAAGCACTTCCTTTGCTTCTGTCAGTGCTTTTGAGAAGCTCAGTGCCTCTTTTGAGAATGTGACTTCATCACGGCTACTTGTTTGCTTTCCGGTTTCGCGGGCAGGTTTAGTAGCCTGATATGCCTTTACAATATTCGGATTTAAAATTGGATTGATTTTCATTTTGTTCACCTTCTATTAGGGTCTACTTATTATATCGGAACTTTTTTGTAAAATATTAGCGGTTTTTTACTATTTTTCAAAGATTTTTTACATTCGTTAATTTTATTGTCCGATCTTGGCAGAACCCTTAATACTTGGCTCGGCAGCTTTAGCAGCTAACGCTTGTTTATGCGCTTGTGATGCTGCTGAACTTTTATCCATAGCCGAAGCTGCAACACCCATACAATCTTTACATAATCTGCCTGTATTTATGGGCTTTTTGCAAGATTCACAGAATAAAACACCGTCTCCGTCCGGACTGTCGATAATCAAACGCCCTTCTTTAAGCAGATGCAGGATAATCGGCTTGGGTACTTCTGTTTCTTTTGAAATCCTATCGATGTTTGAGTGCTTATGCTCATATATATACTCTCTAACTGTGATAAAATCCTTGTCTATTTGCTCCATACATGCGGGGCAAATTCTTCCGCCGAGGCCGGCAAACGGTTTTCTGCAAAATTGGCATGTTGTAATGTTCATAATAAGATAACCCTCCAATGTTTCTAATATGATATTAGTGCATATTAGACTCTATAAAATAGAGTCTAATATTAATTGTTATTCTTATTATATTATCTTCTCATGTTATTTGCAATACCTTCCATCTCATCTGCCGTAGTTAATGCTCTGGAAGCTAATTGAAATGCTCTTTGTGTTCTTATTAAACGGGTCATTTCCTCAGATAAACTGACGTTTGAGGCTTCAAGAATACCTTGACGGACTGTTGCATTTGGAGCTGCAAATCTTACGCCCGCAGCGGGTGTTGCTATATAATTGCCATTACCGGATGTCTCAAGACCATATAAGTTGCGGAAGGTATAAATTCCAAATACGCTGCGGCCAAGTTCGTCACTTCCGCGCAGAAATCTTACCGTACCATCTACATCGGCTTCTATACTGTCTGTTCCAAACGGCACATTGATTCTTGCTCCGTTTACATCAAGCACATATAGTCCTTCACCGTTTACAAGATATGTTCCATCGGCTTCTACACTTAAATTAAACGCACCGTTTCTTGTATAAAGAATTTCTCCTGCCAAACCTTGCAGAGCAAAAAATCCTTCACCTTCTATAGCAAAGTCGAGCGGTCTTTCAGTTCTTTCAAGGTTGCCGGGTCTGGCAAATTCTTTTCCGACATGTGCAATCATAAGACCGTGACCTTTCTGTTGGTTTTCTTCCGGCGATCTCGGCCAGCTCGGATTTAATCCGGCAGTATATAAAGCATCCTTAAAGTCCAGTCTTGCTGCCTTATATGCCACTGAGTTTACATTAGAAACATTATTTGCAATAGTGTCTATTCTTTGTTGTTGATTACGCAGCGCTGTTGCTGCTATTGATTTTGCTTCGTACATTAGCGCAGTCTCCCAATTTCATTAACGGCTCTGCCGACTGTTTCATCTATCATTGTTATCATGCGTTGATTTGTTTCATATGTGCGGTACATTGTAAGCATATCAACCATTTCGCGTCCGATATCCACATTTGATGATTCCAAAAAGCCTTGTGCGATTCTATAATCATTTGGTGCTGCCATCGGGTCCTCTGTCGCAAAGTACAGATTGTCTCCTTGCCTACGCAGCGTTGTGTTATCTTCAAAGGATACAACCCTGATACTGTCTGAAAAACCGTTTTCTGTAAAAACATTTCCGAATGTATCTACTCTGAAGTCCAAACCTCCGACATATATCGGTCCGTTTGCTCCAAGCAGGTAGTGACCGTCACCGTCAATGAGATATCCTTCGTTGTCTAAATAGAAATGTCCTGTCTTTGTATAACGTTCTCCCTGCGGGGTTTGCACTACGAAAAAGCCGTCTCCGACAAGAGCAAAATCTGTAGGTCTCTCAGTACCTTCAAGACTCCCCATTTGGAAGTCGATAGTCAGGTGGTCAACCTGTGTTCCAAGATTAAGTGGACCGACCCGTCGATCCGGCCAAAAACGGTTATGATCATTTATACGCCTAACAAGCACCTCATCAAAACTATGTGATATGAAGTGCTCTTTTTTGTAGGCTGTTGTGTCAGCGTTTGCTATGTTATTTGTAATGGTCTCCATCCGTCTGCGTTGTAGCAACATCCCTGTGCCCGCAATATAAAGACCTCTTACCATATAGCCTTACCTCAAACATTTTTTTACGAATAAACTAACCGGGAATAATTTTCCCTATAATCATTATCGGAATAAAACACGGGAACTTTAGCACAAAAAATAGCAAATGTATGATAATCATACATTTGCTCAATTGTTGATATTACAGAGTTTACGGGACGATGAGGACATCGTCCCCTACAAAAAATAATGTTATCTCGTCAGACCGATTACAAGTTGCACCTCGTTGCGGGTGATGCCAAGAGAGCTGGCTATTTCCACATCGGTTTTTCCTTCATCGGCAAGTGCCAATATCGCTTCACTGCGGGAAGTGTTGATTGGTGCTTCCGCATAAGGTACAGGAGGTGGCGGAGCTTCTGCCGAATCATCAAAGAATTTTTGAAACACAGCAGTTTTAACCTCCGGCACAGGAGGTGTCACTGCAGATATCGGTTCAGCAAAGGAGGGTTCGTTCATTACAAGGCGTTCCGCTCTTTCAATTACTTCTCCCGCTGCTCTTATCCGGTTTGCATCAAGCGGCAGAGAACGCGGAACTCTTTCCATAATCTGCTCTTTTTTTTCAAGCTCTGCAGGAAGCTGAAATGCCGCCATATTTTGCATAGCCGCTCTGTACTCCTGCTCTCTGAGCTTTTGCTCATCTATAGTAGCTTTAACCTGGTCTTCAAACTCCTCCATAATCGTTTCTACACGGTTATATAGCTGGAGTATTTCAGTCTCACGCTCATCAAGCAGTTTATTTTGTGTTTTTACGCTTGAAAACAGCACCTTGCATAATACTGCAATAGCACATATAAGCCCTGCTATAAATAATGCAAATGCGTAGTATTCTATACTCATTATAATGACTATGCCTTTCTTCCAACTTTATGTACAAAACGACTATGATAAGGCATTGTCATTTTGTACATCATTTTCGGTTGCCGATTTATCGGTGAGAAAATGGTACATCGTAGGATATAGTTTGAATTTATTCAAACTATATCCTCATATCATTATATCTATTAATTGGTCGTGATCGCTTGGCGGAACTAAAAGCTCTCTTTTTTGCTCCTCGGTCATTTCTTCTTCCCCACCGGAGCCTCCTCCGCCTGCAGCTCCCGAGCCGCTGCCGTCAACATCTGTTCGAATGTTATCCATCTCGGACTCAGTCGTTGCCTGGACCTTTGACTGGTTCTGTGCGCTGTCTTGTTTTTGCTGAGCTGCCAAGTGTTCCTGGGTTGTCTCCGGATGTCTTTGAAGAGCGCTTGTTTCTCTGACCATATCTGCCGGGCGTTGTACCATTATCTGCGTGTCTATTCCCTTAATTGACATGCTGAGACACCTCCCTAAAGCACCGCAACAGTCATTAAACTCGTTGAGTTTAATGACTTATTTTATATCTGTTTTACTTTTTTCACACGGACCGTAAACAATTTCTCCGTCGTCAAAACGAAATGTCGCATAACTGATATCTTCATTAACCTTAAATGAGCCTGAACCAATTCCAATCCGCGAACCGTGAAAAGCAGTTTCGAGCACATGTACCTTACTGTCAGTGGCATGATCCATTTCATATCTGATTGTGCTTATCTCTTCCATGACTGCTGTGGTATCGTCGTCATTAACACGCTTGTTTTCTACTCCCGATGCATAGAGCTTCTCCCACATCTCCTGTTCCATTGTCGGCTTTGTTCTTTCGAGATATGTGTCAAGCTGTGTCAATTTTACTTTATCTGCGTTTAACCTTTCCAATTCTTTTTCCAGTGCCACTAATCTTGCACGTTTTCTTGGCATAAATCCGACTTCAACATCGGTTTTTGTGCTGGATAAGGCTCCGATGTAGTTTGCTGTAATATCTCCTGCGGCGCCTGCCTGACCTCCGATTATAGCTCCGCGCTTTCCAAAAGCTAATATTGTGCTTGCTGTTTCTATTTTACTGTGGATACTAACATCAACCGTGACCGGACCGTCTGCGATTATTGTGCCCCGTTCGACAAACATTATAGACACGCTGCCACCGGCTTCAATCGTTCCTTTACCTGAGCCCTGCATACCGCCTTTTACCTCTACATTACCTCCGGCTTTTAGCATTGCTGCTTCAACACTGCCTCCGACATTTATGCCGTCGGTAGCTGTAACTGTATTTCCCGACCGTACACTGCCGGATATATGTACACTGCCTTCAAACTCAATGTTGCCTACACTGATGTCGCAATCGCCATTGACTGTATATACATTTGACACATTTATCGCATTATTTACAAATTCAACCATGCCCGAGCATGTTGCTATCATTTCTGTCTTATCTTCATTAACTTCGATGTTTTTGCCTCTTGGCATCATAGCTTCTTTACCGGGTTTTTGCTTTATCGGGTTTCCTCTGACAGTTGTACCCGGCTCACCATCGGTTGCCTGCGTTCTTGTAACTATAAGTTGATCTTTTTCAACAGGTACATATAAATCGAGCGAGCGGTAATCAACTCTGCCATGACCGATTTCTCTCGGTCGTCCGGTTCTTTCATCTGTGGAAAAATGGAAAATCAGCTTGCCGTCTTCGCCGTCTGTAGGCGGTGTGGCTCTTGCCACAACAAAAGGCTCTCCGTATTCTTTTCGTCCCAATACTCCCGACAGTGCTTCTTCGTCAATGCCGTGAGTAACATCTGCTTCGCTCAATATCCTTTTTGCATCGTCCAAGCTGAGCATCGCTCCGCTCGGCTCCGGTTCGAGAAGTCTGACAGAAACCTCTAATTCGTCACCGGTAACAACAACATTTAAATCTTCACCAAAAACATACTCTGCTTGCTGCTGCGCTATTTTTGCACGCCCGAAACCGTCTTCAACCAACTCTTGTACTACAGGCACACTAAAGCTGACTACTTTTTTTCTGGTTAAGTAATGTAAAATAGTCTGACTGTCTGCTTTTTCGCCTTTTCCGCGCTCTTCGTATATTTCTATAAATACTCCGTCAGGCTCGTAGTAGAGCGTAAAAAACGAATCCATTTCATTGATTTCATTTGGTGAGCCTTGAATTGCAACAATCATCCATGGCTCTGCAGCAATACCTCCGGTTCCGTCTTCTCCCGCAGGGACAGCATCCTGTCCTTTTATGGCATTTATAAAAAGTTCATCTTTACTGCAGTTAAAATATGCCAGTGCTTTTGACTGAGCATCTTCTTGCGTATCCGCATAGAAATATTTTGCTACCATTACTGACACATCCTTCCTGTAGTTAAACCACTTTATCCAGCTTTGAACGCATTTTTACGAGAACCTTTGAGTGTATCTGTGATACTCGCGATTCTGTTACATGAAGAATATCTGCGATTTCCTTTAACAATAACCCTTCATAATAATACAGTGTAATCACTAATCGCTCTTTTTCCGGAAGCTCGTCAATCACTTCGGCAAGAACTGTTTTTTTCTCTTTTTCAAGCAGTTCTTCTTCCGGTGTTTTATCATCTGGACCTTTAATTTCGGCTTCCTGACCGCCGCCGCCGAGAGCATCTTCAAAATTAATTAAGTTAAACATGTGCGTTTGGTTAAGAATTTTATGCACTTGCTCAACCGGCATGCCGAGCGAGTCCGCAACATCCTGATCTACCGGTCTGTCGGGAAACTTACTTTCAAACTGTTCGTAAGCGGTTGTTATTGCACTGATTTTTTTACGCAGACTTGGAGAAGCCCAGTCTTGAGATCTCATATAGTCTAAAATCTCACCGCGGATTCTCGTAACAGCGTATGTTTCAAACTTTACCTCGTGTTTAAGCTCGAATTTATCGACAGCATCTATGAGTCCAATCATACCGCAACTGACAAGATCATCATACTCATTGTAGTTGTTGTATTTAGGCATCATACGCCGGACGAGCCACTTAACAAGGTAGCCGTAATGGAGCAAAAGATCGTTTTTTGCATCCATATCTCCGCTGCCTTTATAAGCTGTCCATAACTGCCCAAGCTCCTGGGGGGTCAGCTTAGATTCGCTCATTAGCTAAGTCTCCTCTTTTTTATCTGTCTTTGCTGCTCTGTTAAAACATACTTTGCGAGTCCTTCACTCATTTCGTGCGTCATTCCGATAAAATGCATACCTGTGTTAAACAATTTGCTCGTACGCCACGGAATACAGCGCTTGACCGTAGCGGTCAGTTGCAATGGCGGCGTGGCTTCAATTACTTCCCTGGCTCTTACGACAGGATTTGCCGCCTCCATATGCATTTCCAGAATATATCTATCTTCCAATACATACTCATTTTTTGTTAAAAGCGCTATTCCTGTAACGCTGATGTCTCTACTGTTGACGGTTTCAAGTGCTAATATACTACCTTCACCCTCGGGATAAACAGCAAGACCTCTCTCCATGTCTTCCATATAATTATATATTTGTACATTAAAGCTGACTGCTAAACGAAAAGCGTCCCGGCGCTGATTTTTTTGAGCTTTTGATTTTTGCAAAACCCACATATAACGCATACCGCCGCGTTTTTCCAAAGCCATGACCTTCATTTGCGCTATATATCTGCCTGTTTCACGATAAAACACCAAGTAAATGTCGTCATTTTGATAAACAGTCATGGGAACACCCTTACGGCTTGGTACAGCTATCAGAAAAGGACCGTTTTCAAGTCTGTCTTCAATCATTGCTCTATAGACTAATCCCATTTGAACAACAATATCGACTTTGTCGCCCACAACAATTATTTCATCTGTGTTACTATGTTCTATCTCTATCATACTAAACTACACTCCGGCATGTAACTATGATAGTCCAGTATACTACATTTTTGAAAAAAAAGCTATAAATATTCTATTGTCTTTTATGCTCTTGCTCCTAAGACACGGGAAAACACTCTTGATAAGAGCCCCGTTTGTTCTCTCTCTACAGGCATTTCCAGTACAGCTCTTGCTATAGTTTCAATTTCTCTTGATGTCGTGCAATACGGGTCACTTACAGTTATCGGCATCTGTCTTTTTATAGACATCGTAATATCATGATTGTATGATATTAGTCCCAGAGGATTTATGTTTTTTCCGAGATGCCTGCCGCATACATCAACAAATCCTGCTTGAACATTTTTTGCTTCCTGTACCTTATCGCATTTGTTGGCAATCACGTGCAGCGGATGCGAAGCATCACGTTTTACAATTGTTTTAACAAGAGCATATGCATCAAGTACCGATGTCGGCTCTCCTGTTGTGACAACAATAGTTTCGGAAGAGGCGAGCAGCACCTGCATTATTGTGTTGCTGACACCGGCTCCCGCATCCATGATAATTACATCAACCGGTGCATCTATGTGAACTATTGAAGAGAGCAGGGCGGACAGCTGTTCGCTACTCATGTTTACAAGCTCGTTGACACCGGAGCCTCCCGATATGAAGCGGACACCTTCATGTCCGAGCTGGATTATTTCATGTATTGTTTTCTCACCCTTAAGAAAGTAGCTTAAATCGAGTCTTGTAGTAATTCCGAGCATAACGTCTATATTTGCCAGTCCAAAGTCTGCATCAAGAATAAGAACACGCGCTCCGAGCCTGCTCATTGTAATAGCGAGGTTTACCGATATACAGGATTTTCCGACTCCGCCTTTTCCACTTGCTATGGAAATAACCCTGATATCACGGCTTCTACCCATCAGTTCTCTTAAATTTTGAGCTTGATCATGCACTATGATGTCCCTCTGACTATTTGTTTTATTAATGTATCAAAATCAACTATTTCTATATCATCGGGTACGTTTTGCCCTGTTGTGACATAAGCAATCGGCTTGTGTGTGTACCAGCTGATGTTGAGTAGCGCTCCACGGTGTTTTGTTTCATCAAGCTTAGTAATCATTAGCCTGTAGTCATCTATAAACCCATAAGTATCAATCATTTCAACAACCGACGAAAAGCTGGTAGTTGCAGAAAGACAAAGCAGAGTATCCTCCGGTTTTAGTACCCTTACCAGCTCGAGCAGGTCTTCCTTATGCTGCTCGTCACCCGGTTTTTTCCCTGCAGTATCTACAAAAATCATATCCCTGTCGGACATTTGATCCATAGCTGCTGTGAGCTCATCCGGATAATATACCGACTGTATCGGCACACCCAAAATATCTGCATACGTCTGCAATTGCTCCTGAGCGCCAATGCGATAGGTGTCTGTGTTTATTATTCCGACTTTTTTTCTTTGTTTGACGGCAAAGTCTGCAGCAAGCTTAACCATTGATGTAGTTTTACCTACGCCGGTCGGCCCTAGCATCAACACTACACTTTGAGTGAATTTTTTATGTAATATCGGCTCTGCTCTGCCAAACTGTTCATGCAGCAGATGCTCGAGTACTTCTGTTGCATTAGTGCCGGGTTTGTTGCGCAAAAGCTGCTCTGTTTGTTTTGCAAGAGAATGAGCAAGCTCTTCTCTGACCTGTGTGTCAACCATTTTCCGTAGCAGAACCTGCACATCATCCGGATAATCGTATGTAATATCACGCTTTACAATATCAAACTTTTTCATAAACTCTGTCAGCATCGCTTCAAACGAATCCATACGCTTTTCAAGCTGCTCGTTACCCGCCGCCTGCAGAGGCATTGCATTATCCCAATTTTTAAAGGATTTATTTGAGTTTTCAATAACAGCATCCATTTTCTTTTTTTGAACCGACGGCACAGTGGCAGGGTCGTAACCAAAAGTTACCTCTAAGACAGGTTTTCCAAAAAGACCCTTGAGCCCTTTTCCGCGCACCTTTCTGCTTGTGAGCATAACTGCATCCGAACCCAGCTCGCGTATAGCCGCATCCATCGCTTGTTTCATATCATTTGCCCGATATCTTTTTACCTGCATTTGTACAATGCTCCTTGATAAATATACTTATCTTCAACGGGCGGTAGATTTCCGCCTCGTCATTGCAGCCTCCTCTCTCCGCGAGATTGGAGCCGCAATCTCTCGCCTCTACAGTTACAATGTTACTACACCCTCCGAAAGAACTTCGACACCACTGTCAATTTCATTATATGACAGTACCGCAAGCTCCGGCGAAATTTGCTCGGTAATTTTTCTAAACTGTCTTCTGACAAGCGGAGATGTTAAGATTACCGGTGTTTTACCCTTGTTTTTCATGTTTTCTATAATGGCTCTGAGCTTATCAAATATTGAATGTACCTGTATCGGTTCTATCGCAAGGTATGTACCATGCTCCGACTGCTTTGTGCTGTCTAAAATTAACTGTTCTAGCGACGGGTCGAGCGTTATTGCATAAGCAACGTCTTCCGGGATAAAACGCTTGGATATGGAGCGTCTGAGCGTTTGTCTCACGTACTCTGTGAGCATCTCCGTATCACGTGTGAGGTTGCCGTAATCTCCCAAAGACTCGACAATGGATGCCATGTCGCGAATCGGAACATTTTCAGATAACAGATTTGCGAGAATTTTTTGTATCTCTCCGTATGAGAACATTTTCGGAACAACCTCTTCGACCAGTGCCGGTTGTGCTTTTTTCAGGTTGTCAACAAGTGTTTGAACCATCTGGCGGTTGAGTAGCTCGTGACCGTAGCGTTTGATGATTTCTGTTAGGTGAGTGGCTATAACCGACGGCGGGTCTACCGTTGAGTATCCCATCATTTCAGCTTCCTCACGTTCGCTCTTTGGAATCCACAGAGCAGGCAGTCCAAATGTAGGCTCTACTGTCGGGATGCCGTAGATTTCCTCCTCTACCTCACCGGAGCTCAGAGCAAGCAGGTGATCTGCCATAACTTCACCCTTTGCTATTTCAACACCTTTTATCTTGATAGAATACTCACTCGTACCAAGCTGAATGTTATCACGCAATCTGATTGCAGGAACTATAACTCCCATATCGATTGCACACTGACGCCTTATCATAACAACACGGTCAAGCAAATCTCCGCCTTGCGAAACATCAACCATTGGCACTATTCCATAACCGAATTCAAGCTCTATCGGGTCAACCTGCAAAAGTGACGTAACACTTTCGGGCTTGCGTTTTTCGTCTGCTGCCACTTCTTCCTCCTCTTGTACTTCTACAACAGCTTCTCTTTGCTGCCTTACATAGTTAAAGTATCCGACTAGCATAAGTACAATTGCAACAGCCCACATAGGAATCATCGGAAGTCCCGGCATGAGACTGACAATTATAAGCAGTACTCCACCCATTATAAGAGCATAAGGTTGACTGAGAACCTGTTTTGCCATCTCAGCACCAAATGTTGAGTCTCTTCCCGACCTTGTAATTATAATACCCGATGCTGTTGATACCAAAAGTGCCGGAATCTGTGTTATGAGTCCGTCACCAATTGTTGCAAGGACAAAGATTCTACCGACTTCATCAAACGGAAGATCCATGGTCATCATACCGATGATAAGACCTCCTATGATGTTAACGAAGGTTACAAGAAGTCCTGCAATGGCGTCGCCTTTTATAAACTTACTGGCACCGTCCATCGCTCCGTTAAAGTCTGCTTCATGCTGAATCTTTTCACGGCGTGAGCGTGCAGTATCTTCATCTATAAAGCCGCTGTTTAAATCGGCGTCTATAGCCATTTGCTTACCGGGCATAGCATCGAGTGTAAATCTTGCGCAAACTTCAGCAACACGCTCGGCACCTTTTGTGATAACCATAAACTGGACGATAAGAATAATAAGAAACGCAACTATACCAACGGCAAGGTCTCCGCCGACAACGACTTCTCCAAAAGCTCTTATGACTTCACCCGCATCGCCTTGATTGCCGAGGATGAGACGTGTTGAAGACAAATTCAAACCAAGGCGGAACACTGTAATAAACAAGAGAACTGTGGGGAATATGGAAAAGTCAACCGGGTCTTTAACATATAACGAAAACAGCAAAATGATTATACATATTGCCATATTGATAACGAGCAAAATGTCCATTAAAATTGTGGTGGGCGGGAATATTATAATAACGAGTAATGCGAGCAGTAATAATGCCAACGCAATGTCAGAAACTTTCAACTTTGTCTCACCTCCTTTATCTAATCTTACCCTTCTGCAGTGCCAAACACATAGCACAGTAAGAAACTATCTAATTTTTCCTTTCGCCGGGCGAAGCTATATATCACATAAAATTATCTAATCTTACCCTTCGCCCTGTATACAAACACAAGTACGTCTGCTACTGCCTGATACAGCTCTTCCGGAATTTCATCGTCTACTTCGCAAAGTGCAAAAAGTGATTGCGCGAGTGGCGGATTTTCAACTATTTGTATATCGTGTTCTATTGCAACCTCTCTGATTTTTCTTGCAATGTAATCCTGACCTTTTGCCAGTACTGTCGGCGCGCCGCTGATACCGTCTTCATAACCGAGAGCAACTGCGTAGTGAGTAGGGTTTGTAATTACAACATCTGCCTCCGGCACTCTGCTCATCATTCGCATTGCGCTCATCTGCATTTGCTTTTGCCGGATTTTTCCCTTTATTTTCGGGTCACCTTCCTGGTTTTTAAACTCATCCTTGACTTCCTGTTTTGTCATTTTGAGGTCTTTTTCGTGCTTCCAATGCTGGTAGAGAAAGTCTGCTAATGATATAAACACCATGGCAATACACATTTTCAGAGCCATCATAAAGGCTGTTCTCATTATGTCGATAAACGAAAGATAGATATTTTGCCCGATATATGTCGGAAATTTATCCAACAAAGCAACATAATCCGAGTATGCTACATAACCTACTACTATTACCTTTGCCAGATTTTTTACGAGGTCAACAAGTTTTCGCGGGGAAAACATCTGCTTAAATCCACTAATCGGGTTTATTTTACTGAGCTTAACCTTTAGCGTTTCCGTAGTGAACATAAACCCTATTTGCAATACATTCGCGGCAATGCCGGCTATCATAGCGACGGCAAGTATCGGGAAGATGGCACCAAACAACACGAGCATAATACGGGCGAGTATACCTGAAACTTCATCAAGAGATAAACCCTTGCTTACCTGACTGATTGAATCTTCGTTCCAAAATTCATAAAAAACACTTGCAAGCTGCTCCGTAAACCACGGCCATATAATAAACAGCATACCGAACATAATGACTGTACATATAGTCGTGTTTACTTCTGTACTCCTGCGAACCTGACCTTTTCTTCTGGCGTCTCTTCGCTTTTTAGGCGTCGCTTTTTCAGTTTTTTCACCGCCGCCGCCTGCTCCCATAACTCACCTATTGTCCTATGAAGTTGGCAAACATCATTTCGATTCCTTTAAACAACTCCACAAACACTCTTTCGCTGAAATTTACATATACCGGAATAATTATGATGAAAATAGAAAGTCCGACCAACATTTTAAGTGGTATTCCAACTACAAACATATGTAGCTGCGGAACAGCACGCATCATCATTCCAAAGGCGATTTCAAGGGTCAGTCCCGATGCTATTATCGGAAGAGCCATCATAACACCGAGTATAAACGAACGCATAAATAATTCCAGTGCAGTCAGCCCTATATTTGCAGAAAACATCAACGTGCCGATAGGCATCCTTTCAACTGTCAAATATACCATTTCAATGAGTCTTATATGCCCGTTTACAACAAAAAACATCAGAATAAAAATGATATTTATTACGTTACCCATCATAGGTACTTGTGTATTGTTCTGAGCGTCATAAACGTTTACGATACCAAAACCTATCTGCATGTCGATGAGTTGTCCTGCCGTAAATGCAGTCAGCGAGAAAAATGTGTTCATTACATATGCAAGCGCCATGCCAAGCAGGAGCTCTCCCGCACAAAGCAGAACAAAACCGAGCAATGTGGAGTACTGAAGTGCCACTGTTTGCGGAAATATCGTAAAAAACAGAAAACTCAGTGATGCAACTAAACCGATTTTTGCAAGCTGCGGGACATTAACCCTTCCGAATATCGGTGACGATAACACAAGACCGCCTACCCTCAGCACAATAAGGAGAAAATAATCTGCATTACCTATTACCGATACTAATGCTGCTGTCATTTTTGCACCTGTTACGAAAGTAATATATTATTTAAAGTATCAAACAAACTCCTTACAAACCCTCCGATATTGCTGAAAATAAAGCTTCCGAAAATAAGCAGTGTCAGCATGACGCAAACAATTTTTGGCACAAATGCAAGCGTTTGTTCGTTTATTTGTGTTGTAGCCTGGAAAATCGACACTATCAAACCAACCGACATTGCTACAATCAGCATTGGCGCGGCACTGATAACAACCGTAGTTATCGCACGTGTCAAAAGAGCTATTACATCACTTGATTCAATCATAACTTAACCCTCGAACCTCGCTACAAAAATGATGTGAACAATGAGCCTATAATAAGCTGCCAGCCGTCTACCATAACAAAGAGCAGAACCTTAAATGGTAATGATATCATAGCGGGCGGCAGCATCATCATACCCATTGACATTAGTGTACTTGCAACAATCATATCGATTGTTATAAATGGCAGATATATGAAAAACCCGATAAACATGGCTTTTTTGATTTCGCTTGTAATAAATGCGGGTATAAGCACTGCGTTTGGCACCGAGTCCGGATCCTCTGCAGTTACCCCCTGTGCTCCTGACATACTGACAAAGAAGCCCAGGTCTGTCGGGTGTGTCTGAACGAACATAAACTCCCGTGTCGGCCCCATCGCCCGTTCTAAAAATTCATCCTGTTCTATCTGTCCTTCCGAAAACGGTACATAAGCTTCCTCATAAACTTGTGTAAGTACCGGTTGCATAACAAAAAATGTTAAAAAGAGTGCAAGTCCTATAAGAATCTGATTTGGTGGTGTCTGCTGCATACCCAGCGCCTGGCGTATAAATGACAGCACAATAATGATGCGTGTAAAACCCGTGAGCATCATCAATATCGACGGAAGAAGCGTAAGAATTGTGAGCAATATCACAATGTCTACCGTTTGTGCACTTTCACCGAAAAGTGTCCGTACTATTTCGTTTAGTGTACCTACATTGGCTTCGGTATCGATATCAACAGGCATCAGTCATCCTCATCTGCTTTACGCTGCGCTTCTTTCATATTGTCGATAAAGTTTTTATCTTCTGAAGACTCTCCGCTCAACCCCTCCGGAGGTTCTTTCCCAAGCAGTGTTGCCACAAAAGCAACAACCTTTTTTGTCAGCTTGTTGCCATATCGTCCCACGGGTGTGTCACCCCACGCGCCCCCCGCTGCACCGGGGCTTTCTTTTGTTATGTTCGCAAAATCCGCCGCATCGACAGTGTCGAGCAGCGTCATTGTATGGTTTGTCACACCCACTATATATACTTTTCCCGCTATCTCTACAACACAAAAGCTTTTATCGCGTGCAATAGAGTAGCGGTCACGAACTGTTATATTTCTGTTGCGCATACCGGCACGGGTCTGCCCCGATGCTTTCATACTAATGTAATACGTCGCATAGTAAGCACCAAACAAAATAACAATTGTGCCAATAATAAATATTATAACTTGTTGTGGCGGCATCCTTTCACTCCTAGTTCGGCGTTTATTAAACGCCATCCCCTCTTTTGTTAATCATTTGCTTTCCATATACGTAAAAATGTAACTTGTTACATTTTTACCTAGCGTTACGCTTAGCCGAAAAATGCAACATGTTGCATTTTTCCGCGTGACGCTTCGCGTCACGCTTTATACGGACATCCTCATAACCTCGGTATATGCATCGACAATTTTGTTGCGTATTTGTAATGTTAGCTGCAGTGCAAGCTCAGCTTTTTGCGCATCAAGAAGAATTCCGGACAAATCATCGCTCTCCCCCATAAGCAACTGAAGTGCCGAACTTTTATCCTGAGCATCCGTAGCATTTGTCGTGTTAAAGGTTTCAGTCAAAACATCTGCAAAGCTGCTGTTTTGCTCTGACAGTCTTGCAACTGCCGTTCTAACAGGCTCATTGTTAAACAGATGCATAAGATTTGTTTGAAGCGGGTTAAGCTGCATTATAAAGTCCCCCTACAAGTTATTTTCCGATTTCAAGTGTTTTGACAACCATGTCTTTAAATGCATTGATTGCAGTTATGTTTGCTTCATATGATCTGACCGCAGCCATCATGTCTACCATTTCCTGGACAACTTCAACATTTGGCAGTCTCACATAACCGTTTTCATCGGCATCGGGATGTGTCGGATTATAGTCGTATTTAAACTCCGATTGATCCTCTCCGATACGCACTACCCTCACTCCGCCCGGAGCCTGGCGCGCTCTGTTAAAAAATGATGCAAAGTCTCTGTCGCTTGTTTTTTCCTGGAAAACTACATATTTTCTACGGTATGGCTCACCATTTGCCGTCCTTGTTGTACTGCTGTTTGCCATGTTCTCCGTTATAACATCCATACGGAGTCTTGTTGCTGTAAGTGCCGACGCACTAATACTCATTGAACTTAAAAATGACATTTATACTTGCTCCTGTGTTCATATAGTCTGTAAATAGCTTTAGCTATTTACCGTGTGAAGCTGCGCTTCACACTAACGCCCTTCGGAAATCGCCATGCGAAGACGCCTGATTTCACTGTTTAACTTTTCCATTATTGTGTTATATTGAATCTGGGTTTGCGCCAGCTTGACATTTTCGGACTCTATATCTACGTTGTTGCCGTCATAACGCATTGATAAGTCTCTGCGCTGATATATTCGCGGTCTGATATTATGAAGGTTGCCTGTGCCTATCTCGCGGTGGCGCTCGTGTGTCCTTCTCCCGACAAATCCACCCTCTTCGATTGCTCTTTTAAAGAGTGTTTCAAACTCAAGGTCCGATGCCTTGAAGCCGGGTGTTTCGACATTTGCAATGTTGTTGCGTATAACGGCGTTACGCATCCAGTTTGCCGAAAGACCTTTTTGCAAGATGTCCATTGGTTTAAACATGTTATTCCACATAAACTTTTCTCCAACGCACAAAGCAACCTAAGCAAATTCTTTATTATCCAAAGAATTATACCATGGTTGCCTTGATTTGTCTATCTTTTTCTTGATTTTAACCGCAATATATAGCGTAATTTCCCGATTTTCTCTAAAATTGACACGATATATTGAAATGAGGTTGGCAAAACCAATTCCATTGGTTTTGCCCAAGCCATTCGAAGAATGGCTTTGCTTACTTAACTCTTCTGTAAATTGCCGGTTTTACCTGTTGAAAGTCTCCCTGGATGCCACTGAGGGTTTCACTGTGACCTATAAACAGATATCCGCCCACCTCAAGAGCGTCATGATATCTCTTCGCAAGAGCCTGTTTTGTTGGGGAATCAAAATAAATCATAACATTTCTGCAGAAAATTATATGGAACTTTTTCTTGAATCTGCTGAAATTACCCATTAGGTTGAATTGCCCAAAATGTACGCCTCTTGCCAGTACGTCCTTGATTTTGTACTTCTCATCACCGATTTTGTTGAAATATTTTAGTTTCCACGCTTTTGGCAGGTGCTCGAAGTGTTCCTCAGGGTATACACCCTCTTTTGCCATTTCTAGTACTCTGACAGATATATCTGTTGCGAGTATTGTTGTCTCCCATTCTTTTATTTTTACCGGTCCGAACCATTCATGGAGAACCATTACCGTTGTGTATGCTTCTTCTCCGGATGCACAGCCCGCGCTCCATATTCTGAGGTCTTTGTCTTTTATTTGTGATGTCCAGTACGGGAGAGCATGTTCTTCCATAAATTGATAATGCTCTTTTTCACGCATAAAGTAAGTATAATTTGTGGTAAGCTTCGTCATGAGGGAGTTAATTTTACCACCTGATTTATCTGCAAATACATCATCTAAATAATCGGTAAACCCGTTAAAGCCTTCGTTTATGATATAGTTTGACAGACGACCTTCAATAAGAGTCCTCTTTTTTTCGAGATTAACGCCGAAATTGGACTTAATATAAGTATGAAGACGAGTAAAATCCTTATCAGATATCTGCATCTTATGTCATATCCCCCATGCCCATCTCAAAGACGGTATATACATCGATTAATTGTCTGACTTCTCCGCCGGAGACTCCTACCGCTTTGATGAAGTTGTTTTTAATTGCGTTACCTGTTGTTTTTGGCGGGTCTTGAATATTTTCATCGTCAATGTTGAGAACATCCTGCACACCGTCTACCAAAATACCTACAATCATCTCATCCATACTAAGTACTATGATACATGTTTGCTCCGTGTAAACAACTTCCATTCCGCCAAAACGCATACCCATATCAATAACCGGTACGACTGTGCCGCGTAAATTGATTATGCCCTTAACATATGCGTGTGTGTGCGGAACCAATGTGATTTCCTGTACACTGATAATTTCTTTTATGTAGCTGATTTCTATGCCGTAACTAACGTCACCGACAAGAAAAGTCAGATACTTCCCGCGCATTACATCCTCGGTTACCTGGTTCATGTCCATCATATCATGCATTTTTAATCACCATCCCAAATGTTCTTCTTAAGGTTACATCATAATGTCAAGTAAGAGCCCTCTGATATCGTCTATCTTATGTATAATACTGATTTGATCAGCTTGCTCCTTCATGACTTCCTTCCCGAGCTCGTCCAGTTTTTCGTCA
>Ga0123356_10002976_pt1 | contig 17902 bp, 17 predicted proteins | sample TergutEmb28metaG_2_FD_92546 | JGI IMG/M metagenome (GOLD analysis project Ga0123356, IMG submission 92546) | Embiratermes neotenicus P3 segment gut microbial communities from Petit-Saut dam, French Guiana - Emb289 P3 | ecosystem: Host-associated > Arthropoda: Insects > Digestive system > Gut ...
CAGATCAATAATTTCATTTTCGTTAATTCCAAGTTCTCTGCCGATTAAAACAGATAAATACGCCGTACTCTTGGAGTGCGAAAGATTATTTTTTCCGGCTATATCCAAAGCATAAGACAAACCAAATATCAAAGAGTGTCTGCTTACATTCATTTTTTTAACTGCTCTTTTCTGTTTGAAAATTGTGTGTAATCATCATCTTAATCTTGGGGACGAAGTTGCGCAATTTGTCCCAGCCACATAAAAATAAATGAAAAGAAGCTTATTCGCAATAAAAGTATCTCCGTCCCCGATTTATAAATTTATGCGGCAGACAGCGTACCTGTTGTTTTTTAGACTATTACTTTGTAACGTCCTTTTTTTGCTTTACAGCCACTGCATAAACCATTAAAGGATAGTTTAAAATCTTTAATATCAAGTCCATTTATACCGTTTACTCTGCTAAATATATCGGAAAAATCGCCCTCAATATCAAAAATCCGCCTGCAATCTTCACAAATAAAATGATAATGCTCATGACAATTATGATCGTAATGAGCGGTACCGTAAAAATCGCCGATATTCAAGAGTTCACCCGACTCTGCCATAAGACTTAGATTTCTGTAAACCGTGGCCTTGCTGATTGACGGGTGACTCTTAACTACGTACTCAAAAACCTGCTCAGCGGACGCGTGTATATTGAGCGCCTTTACAGCTTGAAGTATTAAACTCCGCTGAACAGTGTTTCTTTTACTTATCATTTAGTTGAAATACCTCTTTAGCAAACCCTGAAACGCCATGCCGTGACGCGCTTCGTCCTTGCACATTTCATGCACAGTGTCGTGGATAGCGTCAAGGTTGAGCTGTTTTGCTTTTACAGCAAGGTCTTTTTTGCCCTGAGTCGCGCCGTGTTCAGCCATAACGCGCATTTCAAGATTTTTCTTGGTTGACACGTCAACAACCTCTCCAAGAAGTTCCGCAAACTTTGCGGCGTGTTCAGCTTCTTCAAACGCGATTCTTTTGTAGGCTTCCGCAACTTCGGGATAACCCTCTCTGTCCGCCTGACGGCTCATGGCAAGATACATTCCCACCTCAGTACATTCGCCCATAAAGTTTTGACGAAGACCTTCAACTATTTCAGCGTCAACGCCTTTTGCCACGCCGATTTTATGCTCATCGGCAAAGGCCAAACCATCGCCTGACTGCTCGTTGAATTTTTCGGCTGGAACTTTGCACAAAGGACAGCTTGCGGGAGCGGCGTCGCCCTCATGAACATGACCGCATACGGAACAGATGAACTTTTTCATAGTAACTCCTTTTATTGAGAATGATTATTAATTGATAACTATTATTAAATATATATTAACAAAATTTATATGTCAATACAAAAGTGAAAAAAAATAATTGGGAACACTGATTCGCAATAAACGCAGCCCAGTCCCAAAATTAAAACTGCTACAGCGCTGTTGCAAAAAAATCAGTTTCTGGTTGACAGACTGGTTTCATCATTATAGTATTATTATATAGTCAGGGCAGTTAAATATGAAATAGGCGGTTGCGGTAACATCTTTCTTAACTTTACCGCTTTGTAGAAAATAAATCCAGACCTTGTTCTACACAACAAAGATTGTGATGGAGAAGCAGATATTATGGAAACAAGCGAAAATAAAGTTGATGAGGTTGAAAGCGCCGGTAACGCTCAGCTCAGTGATGACAATCTGAGCGCAGCCGACTTCTTTACGGTAGAAGTGCGTATAGCCGCCGATAAAATGGGCGCTTCCATGTCAATTGACCCGGTTGATGGACGCAAGGGAGAGATAAGCGAAGAGCTCCTGACTGCCAAACTCAACAAGGCAGGCGTAGTACACGGTATTGATAAAGACCTTCTTGCCAAAGTCGCAGAGAGCTGGAACCGTAACCCCCGCTATGTCGAAACTCCGCCTATCGCAAAGGGCACCTACCCGGAAGCAGGCAAAGAGGGACTCCTTAAAATGGCGGTAAAACACCTCTCTATCGGCAAAGAGGTCAATAAAGTTCTCGGTAAGAAATTCTATGGTGAAATCACAGCCCTTGCTCCTAAAATTCAGCGCGTTGACCCAGGAACAGTTATCGCGCGGCGCGAAGGTTCCATCCCGGATAAACCTGGACAAAACGTATTAGGTGAATTTTTTGGAAAAAAACAGGATGAAGAAGTAACCGCTTCAGGCATTGTCGAAAGAAACAACGTATACATCGCAAAAAACGTCTACACCGCCGCTAAAACCGGTATTGTATATATTGAGAGAGAACAGCCGGCAGTGATGCCATTAGACTTTAACGGATTTGTTGATATACAAACTGCGTCCGATATGATGGACGCACAGCTTGTGATACTGCCTGCAGGCGAAGGCGGCACGATGCCTTCTGAAGAGGATGTAAGAAAACTTATTGACGGGCTTAACATCGTTTACGGCATTGACGAAGAAGCAATAAAAACCGCTGTCGCACGGTTTACTGACGGTTCAATAACCGCTCAGGAGGTGATTGAAATTGCCTGCGGACTGCCTGCTGTAACCGGAGACGACGGATATGTGGAGTTTACTTTTAACACAGACTCCTCTCTCACTCCAAGTTTAAATGAAGACGGCAGCGTTGATTATAAAAACTTAAATCTTATAACATCAGTAAGCGAAGGCGAAACGCTCGCCATACTTCACCCCCCGGCTAAAGGCACTCCGGGACGTGACATTTTAGGCCGTACACGCCCGGCTTTTGACGGTAAAAAGTCTTTTCTTCCAGTAGGTACAAACACTCAGATATCAAGAACAGACCACTCTTTACTTGTCGCGTTAGTAGACGGCATAGTGCGTTATAACGGCAGCAACGTAAGTATCGCGGAAGGCCACTACATCAACGGCGATGTAGACTACTCTACAGGAAACGTTAAATACGAACGCTCAGTCTGTGTGAAAGGCGACATAAGGAGCGGATTTGACGTAGACTGCGGCGGCGATTTACAGGTGCACGGTATCATTGAAGACAGCAATATTAAGGTCGGCGGGAGTCTTCTTTGCCGGTATGGATTTGTAGGAAACGGAAACGGACTCATTGACGCAAAATACGACGTAAACCTCGGCTTTATAAAAAACCAAAACGTAAACTGTGAAGGCGCCGTCAATATCGCAAAAGAGTCAATAAACAGCAATATCACAGCAAAGAAAATACAAATTCACGGCAACACGCTCTCTGTAGCAGGCGGAACATTAGCGGCGACAGAATCAATTATTGTAAGAACCGCAGGCAACATAAGCGGAATAAGATCGATACTGCAAATCATCCCCCCGCTTGCGCTTACCGAAGAGTTTAACAAAACGGAAACCGCCAATAAAGAGCTGCAGGAGAAGTTAAAAAAAGTGAATCAGCAGATGCAGACTCTGCCGCCGAAAGCGAGACTTGACAAAGAGCTTATGGCAAAATTCAAAAACGCTGTAATCGTAGTACAACAGCAGATAGCCGCTCTCGAAGACAGACTGCGCAAACTCCATATTGAAATGAATAACTTTGACGAAGCCTTTATAAGAATTGACAGATGCGCCTTTCCGGGTACTATTTTTAAATTTGGTCAGAGGAATATGGTGCTTACGGAGATGCTTAATGGGGTTAAGTCGCTGAGGCTTATTAATGGGGAGATTCGGGTTATTTAGATTATTGAAATGGCAGGATCTTGCGCTTTGAGAATTGGTATTTGTCTTTTTTTGATGCTTTCTTTAATATCTTTTTTTCTGATGAGGTTAATGACTCCATGCCTTGTTTGGCGATTTTGTCAAGGATGGGATCGACTTCCTGCTCGAAATAGCGTTTACGGTTGAGCGCTTGAGCGGCGCGGGCTTTTTGCTTTCTTGTGTTCCATGAGTAGATATGTCTGTTGATGAACGTTTCCGCCGCGCGTGAATACTTCATATACGCCCACGCTACGGCTATCCCACCCAAATGCGTGAGGTGCGATATGGTTCCGCCCGATTGGAATGATACCATAAATACAGAGAGTATCGCGTATCCGATTACAAGCGTGCGCACGCGTACCGGGATTATAAAAAATAATAAAACTTGTCTGTTAGGGAAATAATGCGCGTAAGCGGTTAGTACCCCAAGAACCGCGCCCGATGCGCCTATCACAAGTACATAAGGATTTGTTATGAGATTTAAAAGTGAAAAGAGACCGGCGCCTGCTCCGCAGATAAAATAAAAAATTAAAAACTTTTTACGGCCCCACATCTCTTCAAGTTCCTGCCCGAACCAATACAGAGCAAGCATATTAAACAGTATGTGGAAAAATGACTGCGTAGAGTGCAGAAACATGTAAGTAAAAAGCCGCCACACTTGAAAATGTAAAAACGCGGCTATCGGACTTAAAGCCCCCAATGATGTTACTACAGGGCCAATACGGGGAATCATCTGAAATATAAAAAGGATTACATTGGCAATAATGAGCCATTTTACAGCAGGCGAAATTCTGAATTGACCTCCGCCATAGCCCCCATAGCCGCCCATCATACCGCGAGTTTCTCCAATATGCGCTGTTTAACACAATCAGGCACAAACTGCCCGATCTCCCCGCCGTGGCGGGCGATCTGCTTTACAAGAGTTGAACTGAGATAGACATACTCGGCGCTCGGCATCAAAAAAACAGTCTCCGCTGTTTCAAGCATTTTCCTGTTAGTAAATGCCATCTGAAATTCATAATCAATATCGGAAACCGCGCGCAAACCGCGTATTATAGCTGTCGCCTGATACTCACGCATGCAGTCTACAACAAGTCCGTCATAGCTTATCACTTCCACATCAGGAACGTCTTTCAAAGATTCACGCGCCATCTCCACACGCTCCTGAGGCGTAAACAACGGATTCTTAGCCGGATTTGTAGCCACCACAGCGATTACTTTGCTGAAAATCTGCGAGGCCCTCACCGCTATGTCAATGTGTCCAAACGTAATGGGATCAAACGTCCCCGGATAAAGCGCAATCGACAGCACTCCACTATTCATTCTTCACACTCCGCCATGTTTATTGAGCCGTAAGGCGCCGGGGTTTATTGCGGTAAAGTTATAACTCGCCTGAATTACAACAACCGCTGATTTTAGATTCATAAAACTCAACAACCGTATCGGAAAAGATACGGGCGTCAAACATATTTTTTTCACTATCCGCAGCCGCTGCTTTTTTCTCACCATGCCTGCGTTTTCTTTCGTAAACCAAAACTCCGCCGTCCCTTAAAAGTTTCAAAAGCTCAGGTATAAGCCGCGCAAGTTTTTCATCGCCGTAAGGCGGGTCATAAAAAATTAAATCATAAGACGCCGCTTTGTTATCAATAAATTTACTGACGTCACCGCAGATTACATTTATACGCGCTTCAACGCCAAGCCGTTTCGCGTTTTCAGAAATTTGCAAAACAGCCGCTTTTTCCTTCTCAACAAAATCTACGCTCACAGCGCCCCGGCTTAACATTTCAAAACCAAAAGCACCGCTGCCCGCGCAAAAATCAGCCGCCCGAACTGCGCTCTTTAAACGCTTTTTGAGAATCTCAGCAACAGATTCCCTTGTACGCTCCAATGTAGGACGAAAGCAGATACTGTCAGGAACCTGAACGTATCTGCCTTTCAATTCGCCGGATATTATGCGTAGCTTCATGGGAGTTTTTGGATTATTCCTTGACCGTAAACAGAATTTCCGCGCTTACGTGAACGACGTCATTGTTTCTCGCTGTCAGCGTTATCTTTCTGAACGCGCATGGAACTTTTTCATCGTAAAGGGCTAACACGAATTTATGAAAATCCCTGTACGTAGATTCCCCTTCCGCCTTGTAAACAACACGCCTGTAGCTCCCAACCCGGTCTACGGAGATTTGGCTTGGCGCGGCCCGCATTTTAAAATTATTGCTGCCGGCCAAACGGGAAAATTTTCTCAGGTTAGCAGTAAGGCTCTCTTTGAATCCAAGGTGGTCAAGCGCCTGAAAAGGGTCGTCGAGCTCAAGCCCAAAACGGGGTTTTGCTGTTACTACAAACTGAAAACCGCCTCCGGCGTCATCCTTAATATGAGAAAACGGTTTAGGCAAAAGCTCGCCCCTCTCGCGCCTGAACGCAGAGAACAGCTCTTGAACCATCTCCCTTGAGGGGCTGACGCCGCTTGTGTAAACAGTTCTGAAATTCTCTATCTCAACAGTGCGGAGCCTCACACCGGGAGGAACGCTGCGGGTAATATATTGAAAAGCATTGCGCGCAAAAAGCACCTCATAGTTTATCTTTTCTACAGTGCTCATATCCTCATACGCCGCGTCAAACTTCTTTACAGCGCGGCTTTCGTTTCCAAGCTCCCGCACCACATTTTCAATCATGTTAGTACGTACAAGAGAAGAAGGTTTTGAAGCCTGCGCCTGAGCTCTGGGCGCAGCTGCAACAGGTTCAGGCGCTGGCGGAGCAGGAGGAACCGCAGGCAAAGAAGCGGCTACAGGCGCCGGCTCAGGAGCAGCGGCAGGCTTAGGCGGCTGCGGTACCGGCACTGCTGTTGGAGCAGCCGGTTTTTCTTCACTCTTAGCAGCTGTCTTCGTATCAGCCGCCGCTGTTTTTTTGTCATCATCCTTACCGGCCTGCGGCTTCTCATCTGAATCAGGTTTGGCCTTAGCAATATCGGTAACTCTTGTAAAAGGGCTCTCTTCATCGGAACTCATAGAAAAACCCGCAAGCATATCTGAGAACTTATCGGTTGACATCATATAATATGCGCCATACCCAGTCAACCCAACTAATGCTACAACAATAAGAAGCTTGCCCGGCACAGCAGGTTTACCCTTGGAACCGCCGCCCTGAGACGAAGCTGATGGCTTTATAAAGTTAATTTTTATCATTGTTATCTGTTCTCATCCCCTCTCAAAGCAAGTCCTACCGCAACAGCAAGTTGAGAAGAATAGGTTTTTAACTGCTCCCCGTCTATGCCTGCGGTACAGGTCAGGTTACGAAATGGGTTCAAAAGCTCACAGCGCGGAACCCCCTGCATAAGCGCCGCTGCAAACCGGCTGTTAGAAAAGAGAGACCCTGCCAGATACACCGACGCCTCACCGTTCATAACGCTGTTGTTTTCCGCGCTGAGATGCGCGATCTGCGCAGCAAGCATTTTCACGTATTCTGTCTTATTATCCGTATCCGCTTCAAAGTCAACGACTGTGTAATCAACAAAAGAATTATTATTTACAAGCACCATCTTGGTACGCGTGTTTTCTCCGTGCACTAAAATTGACGCGCCTGCAATCCGGTCGCGGTAGTTCACGGCAAAAACATTGGTCAGGCTAAACAGGTCTAAATCCATAATAACAGGATTTAGTTTTATGCCCTTAACAGATTTCTTGAGTTTTGCAACGCTCTCCCTGCGCACTGCCGCGGCCAGGTACTTGCGGTATTCAGTTTGCGTCCCAGGCGCGACTTCGTAAAAGTCAAACGCGTAATCTTCAATAGGCCCCATAAGATGAGCGCCAAGCTCCCAGCGCAATATGCTATGCTGCTCTCTCTCATCGCTCTCCACTTCAAGCACCTTCACAACAGAGAGGTCTGAAGGAATAGAACAGGCGACTTCCGCTGTTGAGAAACGGTATTTTTTCTTCAGCGACTTAAGCTCGCCGGATACCGCATCCCAATACGAGTCTGCACCGCCGCTCACCGAAAGCGGCTGTATTGCAATCTGCTGCACAGAGTTGTCGCTAAGGTCAACCTGCGCAACGCTTATATAATCTCTCTGGATATCCAGACCATTAATACCAAGCGGCTTACTCATAAATAGCTACCACAAACGGCTTTCGATGTTAAATTTTATGTTACCGCGCAGCAGGCGCTGCCGGCTGCCAATACATGGTGAAACAGATAATACTATATAAATATGGTTTCCGTACAGCCATAAAGGCAATTTGTTTCTATGAATTAAGTTCTTTCAACAACTTAGCGGATAGCGTCCAGCTAAATAACATGAGCCACATACATTCTACATAATCCCGCGCATATCCCCAATCGCGCAAAGCGTCTAAGTTACCAAGGTACAGTTTATCCTGCATCCCGTGCGCTATGCGCGCAGCAGCAAGTGTAATCTTATGCGTTACAAAAGTCTCGCCGCGCCGCTCGTATTCATGGTTGAAAAGTATGCCGTTGACAGCATATATACCGTAACTTTCACGGTAGTTTTTTGTAATCCAAAAGCCATACTGTTTAGCCACACCGTAAGGTGAGCGCGGATAAAATGGAGTCGTTTCTTTTTGCGGTACTTCCTGAACTTTACCGTAAAGCTCGGAAGTTAAGGCCTGATATATTATTGTTTTCTTTTCAAAACCAAGTATCTTCACCGCCTCAAGCAGACGCAGTGTCCCTATGGTGGCATCGGCTTCTGCCGTATATTCCGGGACGTCAAAGGATTTTAGTCTCCAAAACAGACGTTCCATCCTCTCCAACAAGCTTTACGCCCCGCAATTGGGACGGTATCAGGATGGTTTGGCCTTTATTAATAGATATACAATTTTCTCCCATACAAATAGCTGCGCTTCCGTCAATCACTGTTATTACCCTGAACGTGTCTATCGGGTCAAGAGCAGCTTTACCGGATTTGGTGAAACTATACCGGCTCAAAACAAATTTGGAATTATGGCAGAGCAGTTCATACGCGTAACTTTCATTTTTTTCGATTAGGATGGGCTCAGGTTTGAGCGGACGGTTTTCGGTGAAGTTTATGATGTCCAATGACTCTTCTACGTGCAACTCCCGCGAAACGCCGTTTGAGGACTTACGATTCCAGTCATAAAGGCGCAGCGTTGTATCTGATTCTTCCTGTATCTCGTAGATAAGTACGCCGCCCAGAATAGCGTGTACGGTTCCGGCAGGAACAAAGAACGTGTCGCCTTTTTTGGCAGGAACGAAATTGAGGAGTTTTTCAAAATATCCGCCATTGACGGCTGCTATCGCTTCTTCTTCCGTTACATCATTACGGTTGAAACCGATGGCTATCTGCGCTCCCGGTGCGGTGTCAACAATATACCACACTTCTGTTTTACCTCTTTCACCCCATCCATGAGCGCATGCCTGACTGCTGTTTGGGTGGACTTGGATTGAGAGGTTTTCCTGCGCGTCAATAAACTTGAACAGCAGCGGAAAACTCTTTTTATTTCTAACGTCGATACTCGAACCGACCAAACCTTCCGGGTCACGGGCAAAGAGTTCGCCCAAAGTAATTCCGGCATGTTCGCCCGATACAATCTTGGTTTGGCTATCGCCCCATCCGCTTATCTCCCAGGATTCACCAACGGAGAGACCGGCAGGCGCGTTTTTACCTAATTTTTCCCGCAATGCGCTGCCGCCCCATATCTTCTCTTTGAAGATAGGTTCAAATTGCAGCGGTGAAGTGAAGATACCAGACATGCAGTATTGATTTTTCCAGCTTGGATGTATTTGTATGATAGTTAAAGCCCGCAGGAATTGTCCTGCAATGGGGGCTTTACTATAAAATTACAATAATGCGGGGAATAAATCAAAATAATAACCGGATTGTCTCAAAAGCGGACGACCGCGAGGGTCGTCCCCTACAGATGCAATGTTTCTGCTGTGATTTGTAAGGGCGGGATTTACCCCTGCCCGACGCTATAAGCCTCTACTTCCTGTCCGCGTATTTCGCTTTATAAATATCAACATAGTGCGCAGCCACGTTTTGGGCTATTTGCCCGTTATTGACACAGAATGTTGAAATCCCGTTATGTCTTGGCGTAGGCTTGACAAATCCGCAGTCAAATACCGTAAGGTTTCCGTCGCTGTCAATTCCGGTGCCGGGACTTTGATCCCACCAGTAGTTGTAAATAATGCCTGGCTTGTTCTTCTCAGCATTCAATATGTCAAGAAGCTGCTTTTTGAGTTCGTCTGAAATATTGGGCAGGTTACAGTTTTTTATCTCTTCTGATGATGCACTGTGCGCAGGTGTAAAATTATTCATAGCAGAGGTATATGCTTGAATAAGCTCTATTTTGTCTGAGGTTGGGAAGTGCATGAAACACATAAATTCCGCGAGCTGGCGGCAAAGCACGTCAATTTTTTCCGCAGGACTCAAAAAAGGCCCTTGATCTTTAAGTACCTCCGTACCAAACCGTTTTGCCACAATTTCCCTGATATCAATTCCGCCCACTTTTATAAGGCTCTGCCATGCGGTAGGTTTTAGGGAGCGTGCGCGTTTAGTTATTATCGCGTCTTTACTGGCATATTCAACATGCGCTATTATAGCTGAACCATCGTAGCCGCTAAGATAAAGCGCGGAGAATACAGTTGAGAGAAGGTAGTTGTTGTCAAGCCAGTCAAGCCCGCTCTCTCCCGGTGCATTGTTACCGTGTACTTCTGCATTACTGAAACGATTACGGGCCATGTATCTTGGGCTTTTAATAATACTCTCCCCGCCGGTCTCAAGATTTTTCACAATGCCTGTGATGTTTGGATTTTTAATTTTCTTGTCTTTGGTTGTTATTAGGCTCTCAAGCTCATATCCGGGCGGGATATGAATAAAATAGTTCTGTCCCTCAAGCGCACCCTCAACGTCAACTTTTACGCGGGTAATCTCCTCGCCTTCAAATGAATTTATGCGCAGATTTTTAATTATTGTCCGGTAGTCTGTTTTCATATTTTTAAGTTTTTACCTGTTTTCATTGACGGTTGTTGTTTTGAAATGGCATATCATCGCAGTGTGTTTGTCTTTGAAAATGCTGTTCACCTTTGAGCTCTCTTCTGTTTCTGTATCATATTCATAAGTGTTTTTATGCTGGTCAAAATACCTTTGACGCGCCTCATTTTTAAGCTGGCTCTGCTTTACATCACATACCTGCTCCCAAACTTTTTTCTCGTCAAGATCAAAAAGCTCATGAATTAACTTAAGGTAATGCGCCGCCGCTCTTGAAAAGAGCTTGTGAACAAAAAGCGTTTTCTGCTCTCTCATACAAGTATCAAATACCGTATCATAAGGAATATATGTTTGTGTTATCTTTTTAGGGTAGAGATTTATTAAAGCTTCAAGGTATTCATCCTGTTTACGGGTACCGCGGTAACTGTTGGGGATGATTTTTGTAATCCCGCAGCAGTCGTTAAATCGTTTCTCTAATATACGGTGCAGCTCTATTATACCGTTCATCGCAAAATATGAGAGTTCTGTCGGAACAAATATCTCATCTGCGGCGTGAAGCGAAACTTCTTGAAGTATGTCAATGCCAGGTGAGTTGTCAATTAAGATAAAATCATAAAACCTGCCAAGACTGCAGTATTTAAACGCCTTATCTAAAATGTGCGGGTCCTTTATGTCATGACCGGAAAGTTCAGCGTGTGATGGGATAATATGAAAATTACGCAGTTTTGTCTCCACTATCGCATCCATGAGCTTTTTACCCGCAACTCCCACACTTGAGCGGTAGATATCGCGGATACTTAAAGAGCGCTGTCCATTTTCATCAAGCAAAAGCGATAGATGGTGCTGACTGTCATTGTCAATGGCGAGAACGCGAAACCCAGCCATAGCAAGCGCCTGAGACGCGCTTATGGTAAATGTCGTCTTTCCAACCCCGCCTTTGTAATTTAGGATTGCAATTGTACGCATTAGTACTCCGTGACTTATAGAGAAATTTTCCTGTCTTTTCAATTATACAATAGAATTAAATAATGTGCCTTATTTTTTTATTTTTTGCATTTTTGAGGCAACTCCGCTGTAACATATCCATGTGTATTTGAGTCTAATGGGATAGATAAAAATTTAAATCATCAATTAATATTTTGGATTTGGGCGCAGGCTGGTTCTATATTTTAAGATATGTATTTGGATGTGATATACTGCAAGGATAATAACAGATGAAATGTGTTAAAAAAATGAGAATCGTATTGGCTGCCGTTTTTTGCATTTTTGCATTTAATGGCTGCTACACAAAACTCGCGTACTATCAGGACGAGACCGCGCCTTATGCTGAACGGTGCGAGGATTGTGTTGAAGAACGGGCTGCTCCAAGGTCAACAAGAGAGGTTTGCGTATGGGAACGGGATATGTTCGGGTTTGCGCAGCTTCGCTGCTATAACAGCAATTATTCAAGCAGTTGGATGTATTTTCATAATACCCCCTGGTGGTACAGAAACCAGTACCGCTGGTATGAGACCCGCGGCTGCCCCCCTTACTATTATTATGACAGGATGTCAGGAACCTGCCGCTATTACGGTACTTCGCATCCGCGCCCCGGTCATCCCGGCGGTGGAGGCGGATCTGGCGGGAACGCCTCTTCGGGCAGCGGTATAAGAGCGCCGCGCCGCGATTTGCAGGCTGAATCTCAGGCATCCCAACAAATTTATGAAGGAAGCGCGCCGATGTTTCCGGCAGCCGCAACAAAACAATTGAGTCCCGGAGGCGCTCCAACTGGCAATACCTCCTCCTCATCTAATGATGCGTTGTCAAAAGAAGGACCGCCGTCTCAGCAACCCGCTCCGCCGCAGGAGCAGAGACCGCAGTCACAGGAAGAGGATGTTCGATCCCGGCGTACTTCACGGGGCAGGTAGAAGATGAAAAAAATAAATTATTTAGCAGCAATGTTGTTTAGCGGATTATGGTCATCGGCGTACGCTGTGGGGCTTATTGGCAATGACGTTGGGGTGGGTGCGCGCGCGCTCTCATTTGCCGGCAATCATACCGCGGTAGTTAACGACCTTTCCGCCACATACTGGAATCCGGCCGCACTTGCATTTCTGCCGGTGCGGGAGTTTCAGATTTCTGTTGACGGCGGACGTACTTATGCGTCAAGCGATCATATCACCGGCATGGAAATGAGCGATTACCGGGACAGAATTCGTCTTGGCTCCATTGGTTTTTTAAGCGCAATCCCTACGGTTCAGGGTGGATTAACTCTCGCAGCCGCGTATGAAAATCCTCATACATTCGATGATTTTTCAGTTTACAAATACAGGTCGTCTGATGGTTCCATAACAAAAATAGAAGACGTTACTTACGGCGGACTTAATAACTGGAGCGGCTCTTTTGGAATACAGGCAGCAAAGGGGCTTTCGGCGGGCGCGACTATTTCGCTTATTACCGGCACCGAGCGCGCCGCGTTTTCAGAGGAAGAAATCGGTTTTCCCGATGATGTTATTGAGTATGATTTAGAGTGTAAATACATGGGATTTGGTTTGCGCGGCGGACTTCTTTACACGCCTATGGAATTTTTGAGACTTGGTATGCAAATCAGCGCCGCTCAGAATCTGCGTTTCAAGGAGAAGGAAACAATTAACGGCGGAAGGCCTGTTCACGGCGACGGACGTGTCTACCGCGCTCCGTCCGGCGCAGTCGGAGCCGGAATTAAACTGCCGTGGATGATGGTTGCAATTGATGGACGTTTCACAATGCCGTACACATTTACTCTGCCCTCTGAAAAAATTCCAACAAATTCACAAGCGCGGTATTTTAAATTGGGCGGCGGTATAGGACTTGAAGTACCATTAAGCATGATTCCGGTAGTGCTGCGCGGCGGATATTCTTATGATGAGTATGACCTCTTTAGCAGAGTTCTAAAATACGATGATGAAAAGATAGACTGGGCTCAACATTATAAAATTGACAAAAACCGCCACACTGTTACCTGCGGCGTGGGAGTTTTTACATCAGGAACGGGTCTTGAGTTCTCTTACGGTTACCAGACATGGGCTTTAAGCGCTAATAATAACAGGTTGAAGCAAGATTATTCAGCTCACAGGATGGCTGCAGCTTTTATTGTAAGATACTAATGTTGGTGATTTATTCTGATTATGAAAAAAATATTTGCGTACACAGACGGAGCATGCAGCGGTAACCCCGGCCCCGGCGGCTATGGGGTCATTCTCAAATATAACGGTAATGAGAAGGAACTTTCAGGCGGTTTCTCTCATACGACAAATAACCGCATGGAGCTGATGGGCGCTATTATCGCGCTTGAATCTTTGAAGGAACCATGTGAGGTCACCGTAATCACCGATTCACAATATGTAGTTAACGCTATCGAAAAAGGGTGGGCGAAAAAGTGGCGTTCTATGGGGTGGATGCGAAACAAAAAAGAACCTGCGTTAAATCCAGATTTGTGGGAGAGGCTGCTCAAGGCCATTGGGAGTCATAAGGTAACTTTTGAGTGGGTACGCGGTCACAACGGACATGCCGAAAACGAGCGCTGCGACAAACTTGCTGTCGCCGCAGCTTCAAAGCAGGATTTACCTGTTGACGTTAAGTAATTTCCCCATTGTCTGAATCTTGATTTACAGGATTTTAGGATTTACAAGATTGATGATTAGGATTATTCTTTTTTTAATCCTGTCAATCCTCTAATCCTGAGCATCCTGATTCAGACAGTGTTTTACTCCCCGCTAACCTTAGCAAGCATCTCATTAACCCTCTTCGAATAAGCCAAAGGATCAGGCACCATCTGCCCTTCCGCAATGAGAGCTCCCTCATAAAGCAATATCACCCACTGCTCTAATTGCGGGTCTGTAGCATTTTTCTCATACCTCGCATTTAGATTTTGTAAAATAGGATGCTCCGCGTTTATCTCAAGGATTCTTTTCTCTTTTGGGACAGCCTGACCCATAGCCTTCATGATTTTTTCCATGTGCGAACCCATTGAGTGTTCGCCGGCTACAAGGCACGCCGGACTGTCTTTGAGACGGCTTGTCACTCTAACCTCTTCAACTGAATCAGCAAGAATATTTTTTATGCGTTCAGAAAGCTTTTTAAACACAGAAGCGTCTTTTTTCTGTTTTTCAGCCTCTTCTTTGCCAAGTTCGCCAAGGTCAAGATCACCTTTTGTAACTGATTTCAATGGTTTACTATCATAATTGTAGACGGTGTTGATTACCCATTCGTCAATTGGGTCAACCAAGTAAAGCACCTCTATACTCTTTGCTTTGAAGACCTCAAGATGCGGACTTTTTTGTACGATATCGCGGCTTTCGCCTGTTATGTAGTAGATATCTTTTTGGTCTTCGCGCATTCTTCCTACATACTGCTTAAGTGAAACAAGGTCATCGGCACTTTCACCCATTGACGACTGGAATCGTACAAGTTCCAATAATTTATCTTTGTTTTCAAAATCGGAGTGCAATCCCTCTTTCAAAACCGGACCATAGTTTTTCCAAAACTCTTTATAAATTGCAGGTTCATTTTCAGCCATTTCTTTGAGTTTACTAAGGATTTTTGATGTAAGCGCTTTTGAGATGCGTTCCATCACAGCATTTTTTTGAAGCATCTCGCGCGATACGTTGAGAGGCAAATCTTCTGAGTCAACCACTCCGCGCACAAACCGCAGATAATCCGGCAGAAGCTCTTTGCAGTTGTCCATGATAAAAACCCGCTTAACATAGAGTTTTACACCATGCTTGCGCTCAAATGAAAAGAGGTCGAATGCTGATTTTTCCGGGATGAATATTAAGGACGAATATTCAAGGACACCTTCCGCTTTTGTGTGCATTGTGCTGATTGTTTTACCCATGCCGCCCAAAGCCTGCTTGTAGAACTCTTCGTACTGTTCGGCAGTTATTTCAGATGGTGATCTTAGCCATAATGGTTTTGTCTGATTTACAACTTCATCTTCGCCCTTGTCATTGGGCAGATAGATTGGGAAAGCTATGAAGTCGGAGTATTTTTTAATGAGGCTTCGTACCTGCCAGTTTTCCGCGTACTCCTCTTCCTCTTGTTTGAGATATATCACAATATCAGTACCGTGACTCTCTCTTTCGCCGCTGCTTAAAGTAAATGAGTTTTCACCGCTTGACTCCCAGACTATTGCGCCTTCATCACTTCCCGCGCGTTTTGTGATGACCTTAACGCTCCCGGCGACCATAAATACAGAGTAGAATCCTACGCCAAATTGACCGATAAGATTAGAGTCAGCCTTTTGGTCACCTGTCATCTTCTCAAGAAACGCCTTTGAACCGCTGCGCGCTATTGTACCGATATTGTCAATCACTTCTTGCTTAGTCATCCCAATGCCGTTATCGGTGATAGTTATTGTTTTAGCCGTTTTGTCAAGCTTCAAATGTATGGCAAGTTCCTTACCGTCATTCAATCCAGAATTTGTAAGCGATTCAAAGCGCAATTTGTCAAGCGCATCAGATGCGTTTGAAATAATTTCACGCAAAAAAACTTCTTTGTGGCTGTAAAGGGAGTGAATCATAAGGTGAAGAAGCTGCTTGGCTTCGGTTTGGAATTCCATCTGCTGTGCTTGAGAGTTAGCTTCGGACATATTCAGGTACGGCTCCTTGTTTTAATTGTTATTGTATTGCGGAAGCGCTGATTTGTATCAATAAAATAAATCTTGATAAAATACTATCTAAACGAATGAAAGTGGTATATTTTCATGGTCAGTAATTATTTTTGTTTAAAGGATTAAATTAGTATAATGAAGAAAACCGTATGGTTATCATATTGTATTATTGCGCTTTTTGCTGCGGCATTGCCTGTATATGCGCAAACAGAGCCTGAATCTGAGATTGAAGAGCAAGCAAATTCTGAGGCTGAGACACAAACCGCGCTTGACTTCGGGCCAAGCCGCCCTGCAAATTACACAGGTCTTGGATTGTCGCTTATTATGCCTGGAGGCGGTCAGTTTTATTACGGAACTCCAGTAAAGGGCGGCATGTTTCTTGCATTTGAAGTTACTGCGGCGAGTATCGGCGCTTATTGGTGGGCGGAACGGAGCAGGCGTAAAGATGAGGTTGAGCGGTTTAGGAACGAGGGAAACGTAGCCCGTCTCGTTGCTAATGGAGACAGCGTTGCTCTTTACGAGGCGGGTCTTAACGATGTATTGGCGGAGAGACGCGCTTTTGAGGCTCGTATAGCGAAGTATACCGCTTATCATTCGGTAGCGTGGATGCTTGGCGGACATTTTTTTGGGCTTATGGACGCAGTGGGAGCAAGCGGGCTTGTGACAAGCGGGGGAGAGAGATGTCCAGCGAAAGCCGGATGGTTTGCGGCAGTGCCGGGTTTAGGATTGGGGCAGCTTTATAACGGTTATCCAGGTAAGGGCGGACTTCTTGGCGGCGCGCAAATTTCACTTGCCTTTTGTGCCTATAATCAGCACAGGCTTATGAATGACGCTTCAAAAGAGTATAATCGAATGAGAGACTCTACAAGTAATCGTTATGAATACAGGGCTGATCATCTCTCTTTCTGGAAGGGACGTTATGATAACGCATTCTCTATGCGCAATACTTATCTTTGGTTAGGGCTTTTTACATATCTCTATACGATATTTGACGCAATAGTTGACGCAAATTTGAGCGATTACGCAGATAAGATTCGTATTGAGCCCGATCTTACGATTGGGTCGGCAGGAGCGCAAAACAGAACGGCGTTTCGTGTTTCATTTGGAATTTAAGAAAGGCGGGCAGACAAATGGCAGTGACATTAAAGGATATCGCAGAGCGGGCAGGCGTAACATCTGCAACCGTATCAATGGTCATCAATAATAAACCTAATATTTCTGAACCAACCAGAAAAAAGGTTTTAAAGATCGCCCGTGAACTCAACTATTATCCCAACGTAATCGCGCGCGGACTTGCCACAAGAAAATCCAACTCCATCGGCGTGATTGTTCCTAATCTTGCTTCATCTTTTGTAGTGCGTGTGCTTCAGGGGATTAAAAGCACAAACCGCGATATTGAGTACACTGTACAATTGTTTGACACTGTTGGACAAAAAGAGAGCGAATCACAGCTCTTCCAACGTCTCGCGCGTGAGCGCCGTATAGACGGAGTGATACTCATCTCATCCACCGTTACCGATGAGGAGCTTGTAATCTTTCGCGAAGAGAGCGTACCAAGCATTGTTGTCGCCCGTAAATGCGAAGAGCTTGACAGCGTATATGTAAACAACGAAGGCGGAGCGATGGATGCGA
>Ga0123356_10002977_pt1 | contig 17899 bp, 12 predicted proteins | sample TergutEmb28metaG_2_FD_92546 | JGI IMG/M metagenome (GOLD analysis project Ga0123356, IMG submission 92546) | Embiratermes neotenicus P3 segment gut microbial communities from Petit-Saut dam, French Guiana - Emb289 P3 | ecosystem: Host-associated > Arthropoda: Insects > Digestive system > Gut ...
GTTAGTCTTATCTCTGCCTGCTACCGCACCAGTCTGCCGACTGGTTTGGTCTTATTATTTTTTAATCAATCGAATGTACAGAGATTTTACATTCAATTGTCCTACATAAATTTTACACTAAGTGTGTTGTTTGCGAGATCGCGTGCTTGTATACAAGCACGATGGATACAGGGAGTCATCTGCGAGCAACTAATACACAGCGAATTGCTTGTTTGCGATATGATATGCAAAAAAGGTACACCAGAACCGTCCCCCTGTACCCAATGGGTACACCAGAACCGTCCCCCTGTCCCCCCCCTGTCCCCCTGTCACCCCTCTTGTCACCCTTGACAAAGCTTGTTAGCTGTGGTATTCTCATATCGAAATAATTAGATATGAGGTGAAGCTCTTGGGTGTCCACCATGATAACAGCAAGGTTTTCATGGCATTCTCCGATGTGACCAGGCTAAAAATTCTGGAGCTTTTACGCAGTGGTGAAAAGTCCGCAACTGCTATACTGGAAAAGGTTGGAGGCGGTCAATCAACACTGTCGCATCATATGAAAATCCTGACAGAAAGTGGAATAGTCAAAGCCCGCAAGGAGGGCAAGTGGACTTACTACTCCATGTGTGAGCCGGGAGCAAGGTTCGCAAAGAGCCTTCTCCAATATTTAACCGTAGAGGTCAAAACCACTTTGAACGATACTTTGAACGATACTTTGAACGAAAAAAGGAGACTTAAAACTGTGAAACCATTTACTATTATTGTAGACACCAGCTGCGACCTGACACCTGAATTTGTCAAGGAACATGAAATTGAAGTGATGCCGATACCCTTTGTGCTTGATGCCGAGGAGCATAGCGAGGGGTACTGGCAAAAAATATCCGGTAAGGAGTTTTACGATGCACTAGGAAACGGCAGTGTTGCAAAGACTTCGCAGATAAACCCGGACGCATTTGTAAAGCATTTCACGCAGTTTGCGAAACAGGATAGAGACGTAATTTACATCATTTTGAGTAGTGCTCTGTCAGCTACATACCAGAGCTCGCAGATTGCTCTTGCCGATGTCAGAGAGGAATATCCAAATTGTAATATTTATACTATTGACAGTGTTTCAGCGACCGTTATAACCACTTTGCTTGTTATGAATGCCGTGCAAAAACGTAAGGAAGGGCTTTCTGCAGAGGAAACCGCCGCTTTTCTCGAGGAGAAGAAGAACTATCTTTTTGGCGTGTTTACCGTTGATGACTTAATGTACCTGCACAGGGGAGGGCGTTTGAGTAAGCTTTCTGCAATTGGGGGCTCTGTGCTTGGCATTAAACCGATTTTGAGCATAAATCATGACGGTTCGCTCAGTCTTAAAGAGAAATCGCGTGGCAGAGAAAATTCTCTGAAAGCGCTTATTAACTATATGGAGCGCAGTACAGCTCCGGGTGCGGTTATTGAAAACTTGCTGATCCCGCATACGGATTGCTTAGAGGACGCAGAGCGGCTAGCAGCAATGGTCAAAGAGTCCTTTGAAGTGAAAAATCTTGAGTTTATTTTTATGTGTCCTGTTGTTGGGGCGCATGTAGGGCCGGGAACTGTTGCGTTGGTTTACGAGTCAAACATTTCTCGCGAGGAGTTTGAGAAGAAAAACTACAGTTAATGTGACAGGAGTGTTGGTAGGGACAGGGGGACGGTTCTACTGTCCCTATTATGCAAAAAAGGGTACAGTAGAACCGTCCCCCTGTCCCAAAAGGGTACAGTAGAACCGTCCCCCTGTACCGTCCCCCTGTCCCTACCCTTGTCCCTAAACTTTTTTTTAAATGTTCCGATAATGAATGTAGAGGCAAAATAGCAACACGGAAGTAGCTATAACACTGTGTGTGCGTATTGAGTCTTTTTTTCATGGGAGAACTTAATATGGTTATCCAGGGCTACAACGTAAGCGTTAGCTCGCAGCGCTCATCCATTTCGGTAAATACCGCAGGGATGTCCGCTTCAGCAAACCTCAATTCCGCAAACTTCGCAAGAGCAACAGACACGGGAGGCGGCACAACCGCACTTCCCAACCAAAACAGCAACAACGGCAACAACAACAGCAATGGCAACAACGGCAACATTGGAAACGGGCAGCTCACCAACGGCAACGGCAACAACAACGGCAACATCGGAAACGGGCAGCTCACCAACGGCAACGGCAACAACAACGGCAACATCGGAAACGGGCAGCTCACAAATGGCAACGGCAACAACAACGGCAACATCATAGGTCAAACCCAAAATCAAAGCAAAGGTGATATTTTCAGGACAATGCTCGAAAACTCCAGAGACAAAAGTGTCAATCGGCTGGCACGCGAAAATGCTGTCTCACAAATGCACGGAGCAAAGCACCACAAGATGCCGACAACTCCGCAAGAACTCAGAGCCCGGTTTTCGCAGTTGATATACGAAATGTTGACCGGCAGACTCGCAAAATCAAAAATGAAGCCACATCATGGTGAAAGCCCGGGCGACTATCACCAAAGTCTTGATATTTCAATGTTTTTTAGTGGCGGAGCCATCGGACACGGAGCCATCGGACACGGAGCCATCGGACACGGAGCCATCGGACACGGAGCTCTCGGACATGGTGCCTTCGGACACGGAGCTCTCGGACTTGGTGCCATGCAGCAAATCCAAGGCATCCCGGGCCTTCGTATAGAAAGCTTTGAATACGAGTACGAAAGCATCTCGTATCAGGCAAACGGCATAGTCCACACAGCGGACGGCAAAACAATTACAGTAGACATCGACATGCAGCTTTCACGCGAGTTTGTGTCATTTATGGGAATCACCGGCAAAGACGGACTGCCCGTTGACCCGCTTGTAATCAATTACGGCGGCACACTGGCATCGCTTACCGGTGAAAAATTTTCTTTTGATCTGACAATGGACGGTGAAATGGACAGTCTTTCGGTACTCACAAAGGGTAGCGGATTTCTTGCAATTGATTGGAACGGCGACGGCAAAATTAACGACGGCAGCGAGCTTTTCGGCCCGACCACAGGCTGCGGTTTTAGCGAACTGCGAAAGTACGACACCGATGGCAACGGTTGGATAGATACAAACGACGAGATTTTTGACAAGCTCGTCGTCTGGAGCCGTGATAAGGACGGCAATGACACGGTATACACATTGGCGGAGCTTGGTATTGGCGCAATTTTTCTCGGCGAAATTTCCACGGAGTTTTCATTTAAGGGCGAGAGAAACGAGACACTCGGAGTTATGCGCTCAACAAGCTTCTTCTTAAAACAATGCGGCGGCGCCGGCACATTATCTCACATCGACCTAATGACAGCCTCGTAAACAAAGCTGTAAAAAGTGCCAAGCAAGAGCTTGGCACTGGGGAGGGGAGTGTTGGCAACAATGCGAACTTAGTTTGCATCGCCAATGCGCGCCGCATAAGCGTATGGATACGCCGACGGAAATAATTTAATAGTCTATTTAGTTTTCAATGCCTCTTTAAAAACAGTTGTCAGCACTCCCATCCCCTGTCATACCGCAAACAAGCAACTCACTAAGGTTGACAAACCCCTCCCCCTCGCAGGGATTGCGTCCCCCTGTCACAGGCACTCTCATATCTTCTCAAATTGTTCAACGTTGAGAACAAACACAGTCGCACCGCCGACCAAAACTTCAACAGGCACAGAAGCGATTGACCCCATTTCGCTGCTGGGCATAAGAGGGATTTGCCGCGTGCGGCTTTTTGAATGCTCTTTAATAATATTGATGACATCCTGCGTTTTTTCATCGTCAACACCCACCAAAATCGTGGTGTTCCCCGCCCGCAAAAACCCGCCGGTGGTCGAAAGAGTCGTAATGCTAAACCCCTCCTTCACAAGATGCTGCATAACCCCCTGCGTGTCATCCTTATCAATAACGGCAAGTATCATTTTCATATCTGTAACTTCCTTTCTATCCCTTCTTGCACAATGAATGTAGCCTATTTTTCTTATCGGCGAAATCGCGCGAACTCATAACGCAGTCGTCTGCCCATGTCACCCAAAATCTTTGCATATGCCTCGCGCAAACTCATTTCTTTTTCATTCCACACTCTCGGCAGAAATATAAAAACCACTGCAATACGAAGCACTGCCGCAATGCAAAAGACAAGCTTGTAATTGTCAAATGGCGTCCCGGCGAAACTAATGGCAAGCCTATCCATTACAGGAGAAAGGGTTTCGAGCAGAGCTCCGCCGCATATCAGCGCGATAGCCGCTGCGATTGACGTGAAAACGGCATAAACCGCCAAAGCAGCAGGGCGCCCGTCAGATGGAGTGTGCGACAGCTGCATGTTTACCATGCAAGCCTCGTTTGAGCACCAGAAAATCCCGCCGATTATGTTGAACAAAAGCAGTGGCACTACACTGCCCGGCACGGCAAAGAGCCAAACGAAACCTCCAAGTGTAGATATCGTCGCCGAAATCATCAGCATCGGCACACTTCCGTATTTATCGAGAAACACTCCCCAGCGCGAAATAACAACGAGCGCAAGTGTTTGGGAGACAATTTGACCGAAAATAATTATACTTGTGTAAGACAGGTCGAGCTTGTCGATTGCGTATTTATTGAAAAACGGGGCGCTGATGTTTATGGCGAAACTCCAAACTGTCCAGAAAAGCAGGTAGTTTCGCGTTACAGGCGATGTGAAGCAGGCTTTCATACCGGTAAGAAGAGAAAATCCTTCCGGTTTATTTGGTATTATCGAGAATTTTATCCCGGCGTACATTAAAATGTCGATAAGCCCTGCAATGCCGCCTATTGCGAAAACTATCGTGTAGCCTAAAAAGCCCTGAACACCGTCGAGCACGAAGGCGACGCCAAGTCCGACCAGCAGGGAAATTGCGGTGCAAACCTTTTGTCTTGCTGTGATGTAGCGGCCTCTGACCTCTATGGGGATGACACTACCCATAAGAGTCATGTGTGATATTACGACAAAAGAACCTGCCATTGCAGCGAGAGTTACCAGCACAATAAGAGACCACATGCGTGAGGATTCGACGGGGAAAATGTACGGGATAAAGGCGATTGTAATCCAAGAGACCCTCTGGATAATGCCGCCGATCAAAAACATTCTTTTATATTTACCGGTTTTCACAGCGAGGTAGGAAACATACAGCTGCAAAAGACCCGCTAAAATTGGCAGAGCTGAAATAAGCCCAAAAGCGAACTCACCGGCTCCGAGGGCTGAAGCAAAGCCGACAAATGCCACGCCGCCTTGTATTGTAAACAAGAACATGCCGACCGCAACCGACAAGATTATAATGTTGAGCGTGCGTAGAATCTCGCTGTCGTGGACATAGTTTCTATATGAACGGTTAAACAGCCTGTAAACAGACATATAGCTTGCCTCTTTTCGTGGTGGTGGCGCGGCGGGTGATGGGAACAGAGGTTTGGGGACAAGGGGACGGTTCTGGTGTACCGTTTAGGGACAAGGGGACGGTTCTGGTGTACCGTTTAGGGACAGGGGGACGGTTCTACTGTCCCTCTTTTTATCGTTCCATTTTAGTGTTTTTTGCAAAAAAAAGCAACAACTGTAAAAAACAAATGTATTTTCTCTAAATATTGATAAAAAATGTGCAAAAAACACTTGACCTTCGAGTTACTCGAAGGTTTATGCTCTTTTTAACGGTACACCAGAACCGTCCCCTTGTCCCTAAACGGTACACCAGAACCGTCCCCCTGTCCCTAAACGGTACACCAGAACCGTCCCCTTGTCCCCCCCCCTGTCCCCCCACCTCTGTTCCCATCACCCGCCGCGCCACCATTTTACTAAGAAAGGTTGTGCTCCAAATGAAAGCTAAGTATTTTACAGCAGGAAATTTTGAAGCTGCTGCCGGTCTTGCCACAGATTATTTTGGCTGTAATCAGGAAGAGATTACATTCGAGCAGATTAGCGACTCTGCGGATACTGAAGAAATTCAGCTTATAGCAATATACGGTACACACCGCGAGGTCGTAAATATGGACGCAAGCTTTGGTATTTATTATGAAAGTGACGGGGTTTATTTAGAAATATATAAGGAGCGCGGAGCAGGCTACAAACTGGAGATTAATGAGCTGACAAAGTATTTAGAGCGCAAAAAAATAATTAGTCTTAATAATGAAGCTGTTAATAATCTGGTTAATAGTACCTTTGGCCGTGTAAAAATCGCTGCCGCTCAAGAGCAGCACATCATCGGCGAAGATTTATGCGTAATAATCCCCGACGATGAGCTCAAAGCAAGTGTTGTTTTACAAGCCCCGGAGCCCGGTGGCCGGCCGCTGAGTTTTGATGATGCACGCAAAATTGTTGCAGGGGCAGGTGTCAGTCACGGTATAGATGAAGCAGCTCTGAGGCAGGTTATTGAGTCGAAAATCTACGATACCGAAAGAATTATAGCGGGAGCAACACTGCCAATAAATGGCGAAGATGGCAAGCTTGTTTTTCACTTTTCGACCGACGAGAGAACAGGTAGCCCCAAGGAGATTTTTGGGAGTGGAGGCAGGGTAAATTACAGGACACTTGACCTTTATGTCAGAGTCGATAAAGGTGAGCTGCTTTTGACCAGGGAATATGCAACGGAAGGTCAGCCCGGCATTACGGTGAGAGGAAAATACATAACTCAAAAGCCGGGCAAGGAGATTATGTTTCCGCGAGGAAAAAATGTTGATATTAACGTCGAAAAAACCGAGATGTACGCGCAGTGTTCGGGCATGGTTGAATATGTCAACAACAGTGTGAATGTGTCGAATGTTTATGAGGTTAAGGGCGATTGCGATTTGAGGATTGGTGATATTGATTTTGACGGAAGTGTTCACATTCGCGGAAACGTTTGCTCGGGCAGCACGATCAGAGCAACCGGCGCAGTTATTGTTGACGGCTGTGTCGAGGCTGCCACAATTATTGCGGGTGGAAATGTTGAGGTAAAAGGAGGCATGCAAGGCGCTGACAAGGGTATGATTGAAGCCGGCGGAGCAGTCTCGGCGCTCTATGTTGAGCGCGGTAAGGTTCAGGCTGACGGACCGGTCAAAATGGACATGTGTATTCACAGTATCATTGAAGCGGGGGACACCTTTGTCGTTGAGGGCAGGCGCGGCGCGATAATCGGCGGGCGCGTGAGTTCTTGCGGAGATATAACCGCAAATTATGTCGGCGCGCTGTCAAATGCACGGACCGAGGTTGCCGTCGGTGTCACACCGCGAAAACGCGCGCGTCTCCAGTTAATTTCAAGCGAGATAAACAAGCTGGTTATGGAGCAAATAAAGCTGAATCAACTTGATGCTTATCTTACGAATACAAAGGGTGTAATTGACGCTCAAAAATGGGAGCTTCTTTATCGGTCAAGCATTGAAAACAGGCGGCTGAATAACGATAATCTTGAGGCGCTTAACGCCGAAAAAGAGATTTTGGAACAAGAGCTGGCAAACGCAACACAGAGCATGGTGCATGTGTATAACACTGTGTTTTCGGGTGCCCGCGTACTTATTGGGCAAAACTCATATATAGTAAAAGACGAAATAAGCTATGTTTCGTTTAAACATAGCGATGATGAAGTGGTTTTTGTCCCTTGTGAGCTGACAAAATATGGTTGATTATGCAAAAATATTGTGTATAATACTATATTATGAAAAAAATCAATTTTCCGGTAATATTGATAATATTATCTGCTTTTTTATTAACTTTAACCGCTTGCAGCGACAGTGCGGCAAAGACGGGTGACTTGCAGCCGCAAGGTGGCTCCGCGACAGATGCACGCCTGCCGGGTAGCGGCACAGGCGACGATAATCCCGACTCACAAAATCCGGGCAGCTCCGGCTCAGGCCCAGATGGCTCCGACGGCTCCGACGGTAGCACAGGCAACACAGACCCGGGCGCTGACCCCGGTGCTATTGTGCTGCCCGATTTTGCACTTATGGTTGACGGGTTTCTTATAGAGCTTAATCAGGACATTGCACTTGTGCTTGATACTTTGGGCGAGCCCAGAGCGATTTTTGAAGAGCCAAGCTGTGCCTTTGAAGGTATTGACCGTATTTTTGGCTACGCAGATATGCAAATCCACACCTATCCCGTCGGCGATACGGACCAAATTCACACAATTATGTTCCTAAACGATTTGATTCGCACAACAGAGGGCAGAATCAGAATTAGGCACTCGACATTGCAAGATGTCATCGATGCCTATGGTGATGATTATGAATACGGCACGAGTATTTATACATACACGCGCGGTCTGACAACCCTTCAGTTTTACGTGATTGACGATATTGTCGAAGGGATAACTTACGGATTTACATTCGCATAAAAGGGTACACCAGAACCGTCCCCCTGTACCCCCACCCCACACCCCCTAAAAATTAACAGGAAACGTTATAAGTATGAGTATTGTTGGCATTTACAGAAAATTTCGCAACAGAATGGATAAAAAAACCGGTAGAATTCTTCTTGTAGTTTTATTCACATTTGTATTTATTACAGGCTTGGGGGCTTTTACTTATTATTGGACAACCCATGCAACCTTTGATTACAGCCTTCAGGCTGTTGTCATTTTGGAAGGCCAAAGCATAACAGCCGGCAAGTTCCTTGATGACTCGGAAATAAACGAAGGGATAGAAGCTGAGTTTAACGATTTTCAGCTCCTAACAACTGCGGGCCTGCACAGCATTCCGCTCACACTGCGGCTCGGCTGGCGTTCGCTCGAAACAAGCGCAACCCTCTACATTCTCTCGCCGATAAAAGACGAAACAATTGAGTACACGCAAGCGCGCCCGTCCTTTACCCCCGCGGATTTCATATCAAACAGCGACGTCCCGATATATGGCATTTTGGATTTGCGTTTTACCGAGGAGCCGCTCTCGCCTCAGGATTACCCTGTCGGTGAGACAACCGTGCAGCTCGCGCTAAACGGCACTTCGTTCGAGATTCCTCTTTATGTTGCAGACACCACACCTCCCACAGCGACAGCGGTCAGCAAGCAAATACTGATTGGCGAGCCGGTTTTTCCCGAGGATTTTGTAACAGATGTTTTTGATGCATCTCACGACGAAACTAACCCTCCGATAATATCCTTCGTTAATGAGCCCGACATATTTTCGACGAGCGGCTACGCGCAAATAATCGAAATCAAAATTGAAGATAAGTACGGGAATTATGATATTTTCAACTCAGCACTTACAGTAAGTTTGAACCGTGAGCCTCCGGTGATAGAAGGTCTTGAAATCATAAACGTTTTGGTCGGAAACACATTTGCTTTCCTTGACGGGGTTTTTGCGTATGACGATTTTGGGCGAGACCTTGAAAAAGACCTGGGATTAGAGATTAAAATAATCAACAATACGGTCAACCAGTTTGTGGAGGGTATCTATTCCGTTACATACTATGCCGAGGATTTGAGCGGGCTTGTTACCGAGGTTGATGTGCTTGTTTATGTGCTTAAAATTGACCCGGATTATGTTGACCAAAGAGTTGATGAGATTTTGGCGGAAATTCTTAAAGAGGGAATGACACAGGTGGAGCAGGCACGCGTGATTAACAACTGGGTCAGGGCAAATATAGCAAACTCCGGAACCAGAGGCGGGCCTCCGTCAACATACGAGGCGGCTTACAGAGCGCTTCGCGACCGCCGCGGAAACTGCCGCAACTTCTATGCCTTGTCAGCTGTTTTGCTGACACGCGCGGGGATTCCGAACATGCAGATTGACCGTGTTGCGGGATACCGTGTCAATCACCGTTGGAATCTTATAAACCCGGATGAGCTTGGCTGGCATCACTTTGATTCGAGGACACCACTGAGGTCGATAAGTAGCCAATTATATATGTTCACAGCCTCTCAAGCCGAGAATTTCTCGAGGCGCATAGGAGCCTCATCAGAAGGCAGAACAAGAGGCTACTACCACTACGATCCCTCACTCTACCCGCCGATAGTCCCATAATGTAATTATAATGCTACAGGAGGATTAGAATGAAAAAATGAGAAGATATTTTTCTGCAGTAATTATCACTTTTCTTCCCGTAACAGCTTGTTCCGCATGGACCAGCTTGACGAGATTGTGAAAATAATAGAACAAAATGAACAACCCAATACGTAAAGTAAAACAGGAGGATTTAGTTTGAATAAATTCAAACAAATCCTACGATGTACCAATTTCTCGCCGATAAATCGACACCAATCCGCAACGTGCGGGAACGAAATTGATGTACAAAATGACAATGCCTTTTCATAGTCGTTTTGTGCATAAAGATAAAAGAAAGGCATGGTCATCAAAATGAACGAAAGAAACCCATTTGGCACCGGCTTTAACTTCAACATAAAAAAACCGGATATGATGAAGTTTTCGAAAAAAGCAAACAAGATATTGTTTATAATCATTGGTATCATTGCCGCAATTGTAATAATATCTAACGGTGTCTATAGCTTAAACAGCGGTGAAGAGGCTGTTGTTTTACGTTTTGGCAGGCATATTAAGACCGAAACGACAGCCGGTCTGAATTTCAAGATTCCCTTTGTAGACTCAGCTTACATTGTTAACGTACAGGGTGTCCGCAGGATGGACTTTGGCTCAAAAATGATTAACGGTGTTTATGTTGACATCCCCGAGGAAGCTCTTATGCTCACCGGTGAGGAAAGCAGGGTCAACGGTCTAGTAAATGCCGACTGGGTCGTACAATACCGTATTTCCAACAGTTACAACTATCTATTTAAGGTTAATGACCCTGAAGCAACCTTGCATTCTGTGACACAAGCGGCTTACAGACGTGTTGTTGCAGCGTTTCCGCTTGATGCAATCCTGACTGACCGTAAGGATGATATGCAACGTATTATCCTGCGTGATTTGCAGGAGATATGCAACAAGTACGAAATGGGTATAGAAATCACTGCAGTGCAGCTTCAGGATGCCTCACCGCCACTTGAAGTGCGCGAGGCTTTTCTCGATGTCACAATGTCTCTCGAGGATAAAATCGCCAAAACAAACGAGGCGGAAAGATATAGAAACGAAGAGGTTCCCAGAGCCGAAGGGCGCGCTGTTGCCGCAGTCAACGAAGCCGAAGCATATTCGGAGCGGCGTATCAATGAAGCAATGGGAGCTGTAGCGCGTTATAGCGCAATTGAAGTCGAGTATCACAACCAGCCGGACATCATGCGTACACGTCTCTATTTGGAAATGATACGTGAGGTCATGCCAAAAATCGACAGGATTTATTTCCTTGATTCGACATCCGGTAATTTGCTCGAGATTTTACATCTCGGGCAGGGTCAATAGAAAGGATGGTGAATGATATGTATAAAGACGATAAAGACAACGAAAATGTAGTTTATGAAATTAAGCAGAAAAAACGTTCAACCAAATATATCGTTCTGATTGTTTTCGCACTCATCCTGATAATTGTTGCATCCAACTCCATGTTTATTCTTAAAGAGGGCGAGTCGGCTCTTGTGCAGCGGTTTGGGCGAATAGAAGCAATTTATATGCGAGATGCAAACGCTGTAGTCAAAGAGCAAATCGCAGAGCGCTCCGAGGTGTCTTTGATTCTCGGAACAGGCCTCAAATTCAAGATTCCTTTTATCGACAACGTTATAAAATACCCGTCAAAGCTGATTTTATACGATTCACCGCCGCGCGAGGTCCTCACTCTCGACAGGCACAGGCTGTATTTCGACAACACAGCGCAATGGCGTATCGACAACCCGCTGCTGTTTTACGAGGCATATAATAATATTGACGGCGCAAAAGAGCGCATTGACGACGTTCTTTATTCCGAAATGCGGATAAGTGTCGGCCGTTTGAACTCCTATGTTCTTATAAGTGACCGTGAGACCTCCGGTCAAATGCTCATTGACATGGCTGAGGCTGTCAGTGCAAACTTTGTGCAGCAGGGCATCAGTGTTGTGGATATTCGTATCAAGCGCACAGACCTGCCCAGCGAAACATACGCAAGTATATATAACCGCATGAACACAGAGCGCCAACGTGTTGCCGCCGAAAACCGCTCAGAGGGCGAAAGAGATCTTCTTATGATCCGCTCGGAAACAGACCGCAGAGTCATTTCCATCACCTCACAGGCAGAGCGGGAAGCTCAGGAAATCCGTGGTTTTGGCGACAGCGAAGCAGCTCGTATCTATAACGAAGCTTATGGCCGCGATCCTGAGTTCTTTGAGTTTTATAACCTGCTTGACACCTACCGTCAAACAATGGGCACAAGCTCGACCCTTATCGTGCCGCTCGACAGTCCCTTTGCCAAGTACCTCCTCGGCGTAGAAATGGGACAGGGGGACGGTTCTACTGTCCCCCGTCCACCTGTACCACATAACAATGGAGCCGATGATAACGATGCAACATTTGAAGATTAAAAAAGTACAATTTTTTGAGATATTATTCTGCCTATTAGGCTGCGGCATCTTTGGCTGGATCTATGAAACAGTATTTGTTTTTATCCAGGATGGCACACTAACAGACAGAGGAATACTATTTGTCTCTTATATCGGGGAGTTCCCGATTATATGGGGACTGCCGTTTATATTGATTTATGGCGTTGGCGGAGCTATCCTGATATGGGCATTCAAGCCACTGAAAAAGAATCCAATCCTGCTATTTATTGTAGGATTGGTGAGTATGACTGCCTTTGAATACCTGACAGCAGTTATCAGCGAAGCTATACTCGGCATGAAGCTGTGGGATTACTCGGACAAATTTATGAATTTTCAAGGCAGAATATGTCTCTTTACATCATTTATGTGGGGGCTTTTGACACTACTTGCAGTTTATGTTTTCGGCCCGGTATTTCATAAGCTTTACGCGAAACTCGAAAAAAAGTCGTCCGCGCACGTTGGCATCATTCATGTATTATTAGTTGTGCTGGTAATCTATATCATAGTCTGCTACCTTTTAAGACCTGTATTATTCCCGACCATGGTCTAGTTGGTGCAGATGGTCTAGAAGGCATAGATGGTCCGGATGGTGTAATATGAGCAGCAATACATTGGACACTTCAATCAGATATCTAAAAGGCGTCGGTGAAACGCGCGAGAAACTGTTTAACAAACTCGGTATACGGACACTTCGTGACCTTATCGGGTTTTTTCCGCGAGGTTATGAAGACAGAACTGTATTTAAAACAATCGACAGCCTTACTATCGGCGAGAGTGTCTGTGTCCGTGCAATCGCGGCCGCCACACCACAACTGTCGCATATCCGCAAGGGTCTGGACCTGGTTAAGCTGCGTGCTGTCGATGACACCGGTGCCATTGAGATAACTTTTTTCAACGCACCCTTTGTCAGAGATGCCATCAAACAAGGTGAGTCTTATGTTTTTTACGGTAAAATCTCCGGCACGTTGTTTCGCCCGGAAATGACCAACCCTTTCTTCGAAAGGGTTTACCCTTCTCTTGAAAGGGTTTACCCTTCTCTTGAAAGGGATGCACAAGATACCCCCACAAGCACAAAACACCCCCCGGTCACCGGTTGTATAGTGCCCATTTATCATTTAACCGCAAGGCTTTCGCAAAAAATGGTCGCCACCGCTGTGAAAAGTGCGCTCAGCGACTGTCTTAGTGAGCTGACCGAGATACTGCCGGAGAGCATTACAAAAAAATACGACCTTTGCGACGTGTTTGAAGCATACGAGAGCATTCATTTCCCAAAAAGCTTCAAGGACCTTGATATTGCAAGGCGGAGGCTGATTTTTGAGGAGTTGTTTGTGCTTGTAACTGCAATGCGTCAGATGCGTGATAACCGCACGGGGCAGAGCGGAAAAACCTTGAAAATGCCTGATTTTAGCGAGTTTTATAAAACCCTGCCGTTTGCACCGACTAATGCGCAGAAACGCGCCGTCAGCGACGCAGCGGCAGACATGACGTCGGGGCGGCTGCTCAGCAGGCTTATTCAGGGTGATGTCGGCTCAGGCAAAACGCTCGTTGCCGCTGCATGCTGCTGGCTCACCTGGTACGCAGGGATGCAGGCGGCATTTATGGCGCCGACCGAGATTTTGGCAAAGCAGCATTATAAGTCGCTGACTGACATGCTCGCACCTTTTGGCGTGCGCGTAGGACTTTTGACAGGCAGCACGACGGCAAATGGTAAGCAGGAAATCTATCAGCAGCTGATTTATGGCGAAATTGACCTGATAATAGGCACTCACGCACTTCTCTCCGAAGGCGTTGAGTTCAAAAACCTTGCGCTTGTCATCACAGATGAGCAGCACCGCTTTGGAGTCGAGCAGCGCAAAATGCTCAGCGAAAAAGGCGACAGCCCGCATGTGCTTGTTATGTCGGCAACTCCTATACCACGCACCCTGGCGCTTATAATTTATGGCGACCTTGACGTGTCAATTATCGACGAAACGCCGGCGGGACGCCAAAAAACCGAGACGCATGTGGTCGACGAGCGCTATAGGGAGAGGCTCTACAAGTTTGTGCGAAAGCTGGTGAGCGAGGGCAGGCAGGTGTATGTCATCTGCCCCATGGTTGAAGAGAGCGAGGATGAGCCCGTGCAAGACGAAGCAGCTCGCGCAAAAGCACCCGCGCCCAAATCGGTCATAGACCACCATAACATACTCGCCAAAAAAGTGTTTCCCGATTTGCAGGTTGAGCTTGTTCACGGCAAAATGGCAACAAAGAAAAAAGACGCCGCAATGGCGGCATTCAACTCAGGCGAAGCCGATATCCTTGTTGCAACAACGGTTGTAGAGGTTGGTGTAGACGTGCCGAATGCTGCTCTAATCATCGTGGAAAATGCTGACCGCTTCGGTCTGTCACAGCTGCATCAGCTTCGTGGGCGTATAGGCAGAGGTGAGTTTGACTCATATTGCGTGCTTGTAAGCGACAGCGGGGAGCACGAGCGCCTTCAAATCATGAAAACAACAAACGACGGCTTTAAAATTGCCGAGGAAGACCTGAAGCTTCGCGGTCCCGGTGACTTTTTCGGTTCGCGCCAACATGGTCTCCCCGAAATGAAAATAGCAAACCTTATGACAGATATGATAGTTTTAAACGATGCTCAAGCAGCAGCAACAAAACTACTCGAAAGCGATAAAACTCTCACCCTGCCGGAGCACAGAAAACTAAAAGAACACATATGCAGTATTTACAACATACTATAAAAATGGTACAGGGGGACGGTTCTACTGTACCGCTTTTTTGCAAAAAAGCGGTACAGTAGAACCGTCCCCCTGTACCTATTATGATTGTCGTGCTATTTACTATACTTTATTTTTTCTCCTGAAAAAGAAAAGTGTAAATATAATGCAAATATTGACAACAAGCAAAGGAAGATAACTGTTGTCAGATATGATGAGATTTCTTGGTATCATAACATTATCCATAAGTTTGATAGGAGAAAACTGACTTCTTCCTGTTCCATCACCTAATCTTGCATGGTGATTACTACCCCAAACCCAAAGACTCCCGTCTTGTTTTATAGCAAATGTGACACCGGGAGTGCTATTCCATTCGTGTCTATGTTTACCGTCACCGAATCCAAAGGCAGTAACAGCTACTACCGAGTCCAATATTTCCACAGGGGTATGTTTGTCCTCCCGTGTTCCGTCACCTAACTGACCTTCAAAATTACTCCCCCATGCCCATAGGCTTCCGTCTGTTTTTATTGCCATTGTATAACTTCCTGATTGCACTACTGTTTCAACTGTGTCCATAACTTTCACAGGCAAAATACGGTCATTGTTTTCAATCACAGGTGTGGTTGCACCGCGTATTGTAACCGTTCCATCGCCAATTTTACCACTTCGATTATCGCCCCATGCCCAAAGGCTTCCATCTGTTTTTATTGCCATTACGGTTGTAATTTGGTTCACATTTGGAGTGTTTGTGGAAACCGTTTTTACCGAATCCATTATTTTTACCGGTGGGGTTTCAGGATTTCTAGAACCTCTATGTGTATCACGTTCAACTCCGTCACCGAGAAAATCACTTCCCCATGCCCACAAGCTGCCATCTGTTTTAATGACCATAATAATATTATAACTTTTTGCGTAGACAGATGAAACATCATCCATAATTTTTGTGGGATACCATAACGTCCGAGTATCACTTTTAAGCCAGTTAGCTGCATTTTGTCCCCATGCCCACAAGCTATCATCTGTTTTGACTGCATAGGTTGCACCTCCATTAGATGAAATTGAAACAACATCATCCATAAGCTTTATCGGAGAAAGAACATTATCATTTTTTCTTTCTTCGCCATTGCCGAGAAAGCCTCGTCCCCATGCCCATAAACTACCATCTGTTTTAATTGCATAGTTATTACTTTCGCTTCCGGTTACATAAACTACAGAGTCTAGTATTTTTATAGGGGAAAGAACAGGTCCATCTTCAATACTTCTTATTTTGCCATCGCCAAAAACGTTTCTTCTACCCCAAGCCCAAAGACTCCCGTCTTTTTTGATAACCATCGTGTAATTGCGTAATGTCATAACCGATGCAGCATTATCCATGATTTTTATTGGAGTAGGCGCTGGTTCGCGTAGATGAGAATCACTACCGTCGCCGAGGTATCCACGACCCCAACCCCATAAACTACCATCTTTCTTGATAGCAAAACTACAGTGCGGTCCGATAGATACCGTGTTAAAACGATCCATAGATTTGTATACACCGACAGTGCCGCTAGCGCTTATCTCATATGCGGTTAAAGGTAAAAGCATTATAACTATTAATGTCAGTATAACCATCTTTTTCATCTAACTACTTCAGCTCCCATAAATAAATCTGAGTACGGCTTTGAATCACTTCGGCAGTGTTATTTGCAGATCTGTCTCCATTAAAAAATACCGGCAGCTCCTCAAGCACTATATTAAGAATATTACTGTCTACAAGATATAACCGGTCGATTTGCTCGATTAATAACACAGCTTGATCCAACATTTTATTAAATTGCTCAGTAGTAATGTTTGGTACATTCACATAGCCTTCAGCATCACTTAATGAGTGCCCCGGTGACCCCGGTGGATTTAATTCTAAGCCAGGCTTTTCTAATGCTTCATACCATTTTGCAAGCCGGGAGTATGATTCAATATTCATAGGAATGTATGCCCCTGATAAAGTGTGCAGATTTTCATATTCATATACCATTCGCAAAAATGCCCATGCAGCTTCCGTGTTTTGTGTCGCAGATGGTATTCCAAAGATATATTGAGGTATAAGAGCAGTTCCTTTATTTTTATCGGGAAACCCAACGGTAGAAAAATCTCCATATAATACTGATACATATGAGTCCAAGGCACTAAGGCTTTCAAAAGGTAAAAACGCAATATGACGTTCTCGACGCGCTAAAGAGATTAAATCCCAGCTATCTTCCGGTTCTAAAGCATACGCAGCTTCAAGAAGAGCGACAAACTCATTTGAATTAAAATTAGCTAAACCATTTTCATAATCTGCAAACTGATCCATGTTGGCTAACATCATATCGATGGCAAACTGCTCTTGTGTCATGTTTAATGCAAATTTGGGTGTATCACTTGAAAAATCGTCTTTTAAGATTTCAAAGAACTCATTAGTGTTACTAAAATTCATTTCATCTATAACCGAGCTTTTTCCTATAATCGAATATACAGAGAATGAAGGGACGGCAATATAACATGAATTCTCTGTATATAATTGTTGCATTGCACTTTTCCAGTAATCATCAAAATTCAAGTCGCGTGCCATATAAGGAGCAAGATCAACAAGTATTCCCCCAGCTATGTAGCTTTGAATAGGCATATGATTCATAGGCATAAAAGGTTCTGATAAGAGTAAAATATCCGGAGCTTCGTTTTTTATTATGTCCAAGTGAAGCTGGGTAGCAGCATCATCTCCGTGTCTATAATAATCATCAATTTCAATGAAGTATTGGGGATTGAGGAAATTGAACTCTGCTACAAACTCTTCTAATAGAGAATTTCTACCTGCCTCGAACTTAGCTA
>Ga0123356_10002978_pt1 | contig 17892 bp, 21 predicted proteins | sample TergutEmb28metaG_2_FD_92546 | JGI IMG/M metagenome (GOLD analysis project Ga0123356, IMG submission 92546) | Embiratermes neotenicus P3 segment gut microbial communities from Petit-Saut dam, French Guiana - Emb289 P3 | ecosystem: Host-associated > Arthropoda: Insects > Digestive system > Gut ...
GCCTCGCTACGGGTTTGATCGCCCATCGGTAGCCTGGGCGGGACGCTGGCACACTCGCCTCAGACCAAGGTCCCATTGCCGTTGCCCAGGAGATGCGTACGATACACGTTGCGCCGCCCATCGTTGCGCTAACCGAGGCGTGATGGATGTTATCCCCTGGTCCGCTCCTGCCACGCTCCAGCCCAGGATCGCGGTAAGGCCCCCATGCAGGGCCGGGGTTGGTCGATGGACCCGTCCCAACCCCTGTGAGCGGTTGCCGGTTCGCGAGACACAGCGCGCCGCAGCGGCGCTGATGCGCTCGTCATCGGGCCCTGATCGCTCACCTCGCACTTCACCCGCGCTACCTGGCGCCGGACTCCTAACCTAACGGTCGCAACTCGACGTACAGTCCGCGGCTGCTGCATACCAACGGGTTGCCGAGCGGGACCCGGGTCGGGGCGGTGGAGTTTGTTGGCGCGACCGGTACATACGGGCGCGGCGGAACTATAATGTTTCGCGCGTTTGCCTGAATCGGGCAATCGCGGAGTTAGTTCAGCCGCCGCGCCGTATCGTCAGCGGCGGTCTTGGAGGAGACCATCATGGCGAACAAATCACTGGCAAGGCGACCTGGCAACGACGGCACCGTGTGGACGACCCTCGACCTTCGCAGGCTGAGGCGTCTGGCTAAGGACGGAACGGCTATGGAGGCCGCGAAAGCATTGGGTCGCACCCCGGCAGCCGTCCAGCAGAAAGCCATGCGCAGCGGTATCTCGTTTCGCTCGGGACACTGAGCCGCGAGTTAGCTGCACGCGCAAACCGCCCGAGCCGGCCGTCGGCGTTTTTCGGCCTGCCCGCCTGCAGCGCCGGCGGCAACCGCGGCTTGCCGGGCCGTGCGAAATAGCTATAATGGCCATGTGGAAAAGGCCACGGTTTCAAAACTCAAGGACAACCTGAGCGCGTACCTGCGCAAGGTGCGCGCTGGCCACACGGTCGTGATCTACGATCGCGACGTTCCCATCGCCTGCATCGAGCGCATCGAATCGAGCGAGCGCGGCGGCGATCGGCTCGCGCTGTTGCACGCCCAGGGCCTCACGAGGCCGCCGACACGGTCGCTGTCGGTGAAGCGCCTGCGGGCGCTGTTGCCGAAGGGGCTGCCGCGCAGCGCGCGCCTCGGGCAAGCGCTGCGCGAGGAGCGCAACGCCGGACGATGAAGTTCTGGGACACCTCCGCCCTCCTCCCGCTTCTCGTCGATGAACCGCCGCGCGAGCATTTGCTCGGCTTGCTCGAGGAGGACGGCGAGGTGCTCGCCTGGTGGGGCACCTCGGTTGAGATCGCGTCTGCCCTTGCCCGGCGCGAACACGAGCAGCTTCTGACGGCGGATGAGGTGGCAGCCGCCTTCGCCGTCGCGCGCGCGCTCGCCGCGAGCTGGCACGAGATCGTGCCCACGGATGCGCTGCGGCGCACGGCCGAACGGCTGTTGCGCACGCACCCGCTGCGGGCGGCGGATTCCCTGCAACTCGCCGCGGCGCTGATTGCTGCCGACCACGACCCAACCTCGCTCGAGATCGTATGTCTGGACGAGCGACTGCAGGCCGCCGCGCGGCGCGAGGGTTTCACGGTCTCGGCTTGAGCCGGGTCCATCGCCAGCGAGGCTCGCCGGCATGAACAGGGGCGCTCCCGCCCGAGTTGGTGTAGGCTCAATGCCACCATCCAGGGGGAAAGCCAACATGAAAACACCGGCGGTTGGTCTGACGTTCACCGCATTGCTCGCCATCGGCGCGGCGCAGGCTGCTCCACCCCAGACACTCAAGGTCGTCGAAACGGTGGAGATCAGGGCGCCAGTCGAAAAGGTGTGGGCTGCGGTGAAGGACTTCGACGGCCTGCACAAATGGCATCCGGGCTTCTCGAGCGACGTACTCGTCTCCGGTGCCGACGGCAAGCCCGGTGCAGTGCGCAAGCTGACCGTCAAGGATGGCCCCTCATTCACCGAGCGGCTGCTGGGCTATGACGATGCGCACCACTCCTATCGCTACATGATCGTCGAGTCCCCCCTGCCGATCACCAATTATTCGTCGACGATCTCCGTGCGGCCCGGACAGGCGGGAATGACCAAGGTGGTCTGGAGCGGTAGCTTCAAGCGCAAGAACACCTCCGACGACCCCCCCGAGGCCGAAAGCGACGCGGGCGCAATCAAGCTCGTTACGGGCGTGTATCGCGGCGGCCTGGATAATCTGAAGAAAATGCTGGAGCAGTAAGGCGCCGCAGCGGTCCGGTCAGGAGTTCATGCCTGCGGGCCAGCGCAGTGCATGACCGGTGTCGCGCTCGAACTGCTCGATGTCCTCGAGCGTGTCGATATCGAGTATGAAGCGGCGATTGTCGGTAGCGAAGCTCGCCACCGCCGTGGGATTCTGCCGGCGCCACTGCCGGCAGCCGACGTTGATGTCGCCCGCCAGGATCTGCTCACGGACCGCGGCGCTGAACATCACCGGGTTGCCTGGCTGGCCGGCACAGTGCGGCACCACCAGCGAGGTCCCGGCGGGGCGCTGCTTGAAAGCGCCGATGACGGCAGTGATGTCCTGCTCACTGATGAGCGGCTGATCCGTCAGAGCCACCAGCACCGCATCGATGTTGGGATTGAGGGCGCCGAGCCCGAGCCGCAGCGACGACACCTGCCCGTCCGCGGGTCGCGGATTGTGCACCAGCGTCACCGGGAAATGCTCGATGATGGGCAGGATGCTCGCGGCGTGATGCCCGAGCACGACGGTCAGCTCGTCGACCCCGGCGCCCGACAGTGCAATCAACTGGCGGAGCACGAGCGGTACGCCGCCGAGCTGCAACAGCGCTTTGGGGCGACCGCCCAGGCGGGTGCCGGCGCCGGCGGCCAGCAGTACCGCGCCAATGCTCATGCGGCTGTAGAGACCGCTGCTCTTGAGTAGACAGCCCATTTCAGTGGTCGCAGCACTTTGCCGCGGTTGGCGAGCGCGCGGGCGCCTGCGCCGCGATATCCGCGGACGTCCCGCGTCGCGCGCGTCGTGCGGCCACCACTGCGGCGAGCACCGACAGCGCGATCTCCTCGGGCGTTTGCGCGCCGATCGGCTGGCCGGCGGGCGCGATGATGGCATTTACCTCCTGCGGCTCGTGTTGTGCCGCGATCAGCGCCTCGCGCAGCGCCTGCGCCTTGCGCGCGCTCGCCACCAGCCAGACGCTCAGTGCCTGCAGTGCGAGCGCCGTGCGCAGCCCCGGCAGATCGCGCCGGCCCTGCGTCGCGACCACGACCAGCGAGCCTGGCGGGACCTGTGCGGCAACCGCGGAAGCCTCGTCGGTGTCGATCACCTGGCTGGCATCGGCGAATCGTTGCGCATCGGCGCCGCTCGCGACGACGGTCACCGGCAATCCCACCCGTGGCGCCAGGCCGGCGAGGGCCACCGCGACCGGCGAGTCGCCGATCACCACGAGTCGCGTTGGCGGGAGAATCGGGTCGACGAACAGCTCGATCGACCCGGCCGAATGGCAGCTCATGCCGAATTCGCTCGCTTCATCGGGCAGTGAGCTGCGGGCGGGCGGAGCGTCGGCGACGTCGGGCGCAATGCGAATCAGCCGCGCGCGGCCGTCCTGCAGCGCCTCGCGAACCGTGTTGAGGACCGCAGGCTGCGCGCAGCCACCACCGATCCAGCCGTGAATGATGCCTCGCGAGGTGACGAGCGCTTTGTCGCCGGCACGCGCTGAGGTCGGCGCCTGCGCGCGAACCACGCTGACCAGTGCGTAAGGTTCGCCCAGCTGCTGCAGGCGTTGCGCGGCGGCGAACAGGTCGGTACTTGCGGCGCTCATCTCAGGGCCTGCAGAACCTGGGGCAGCACCCTCTCCAGGCTCGCCAGATCGCCCGCCGGCGCGAGCATATCGAGGTGCGGCAACGCTGCCTGCATACCCTGGCTGACTGGCGCATAGTCCGGCCGGTTGCCCAGGGGGTTCAGCCACACGATACGCCGGGCGCGGCGGCGCAGCTCCGTCAGCGCGTCAGACAGCCGCTGCGGCTCGCCGGTGTCGTAGCCGTCGCTCATGATGATCACTGCCGTGCGTGAGTGTACGCAGCGCGGCGCATGCTCGCGGTTGAACTGCGCCACGCTGTCACCGATGCGCGTGCCGCCTGCCCACCCTTGCGCCAGCAGATGCAGCCGTTCCTGCGCCCGCCACGGATCGGATTCGCGCAGCGCCTCCGAGACCGCGGTGACACGCGTGTGAAAAATGAAGCTACGGATGTCCGTCAGCTCGGCGCTCAAAGCACGCGCCAGCCGCAGGTAGAAGAAACTGTAGGCTTCCATCGAACGACTGACGTCGATGAGCAGCAGCAGCCGCGGACGCACGCGGCGGGGATTGCGCCACGCGAGCGACAGCGGTGTGCCACCGCTCGCGATGCTGCGCCGGATGGTCGCCGGCAGGTCGAGCCGTCGCCCGTGCCGGGAGGGCGCCTCGCGACGCAGCCGTATGCGCTTCAGCCGCCGCGCGAAGCGGCGCATCACAGCTTCGATTTCGAGCAGATGCTCGCGCTCGGTGAGCGTGCGAAAGTCCGCCGAACGCAGTGTGTCACGGTCGCTCGCCAGGTGGTGCGGTCGCAGGGCATCGCCATCGTCGCTGCGCGCGGGCGCCGTGGCGGCAGGGGCGGCACGCGCGCCGGCCGTGGCCACTCCACCCTGGCGCGGTTCCGGCCGTTGCCAGCGATTGGCGGGCAGGAACCACGCGTCAAACAACTCATCGAAGCGCTGCCATTCCTCGTGCCGGCCGCACAGCAGGGCCTGCAGGGACCAGCGCAGCACCCGGCCGTCGAGCACACCGACACGCGCGGCCGTGCGCAGCACGTGCACGCTGTCGCCTCCGCCGACGCAAAAGCCGTTCGCATGCAGGAAACCGGCAAAGCCGGCGAGCCGCTCCATCGCCCGCGATTCGAGCGCCGCAGTATCCGCCATCAGCACGCCGCCGCCAGTCGTGCGACGGTGTCGCGCGGGAACGCCGCGCGGTCGTCACGCGTTTTGATCAGTGTGCTCAAGGTCTCCATGATGCGCTCAGTCCCGTCGGCGTCGATCACGGTTATGCCGAGTCGCAGCAGCGCTGCCGCCCAGTCGAGCGTCTCGGCAATGCCGGGTCTCTTTTTCAGATCCAGGCGCCGCGCCGCCTGCACGAACGCGACAATCTGCCGCGCGAGCTCCGCGCCAACCTCCGGCGCCTTTTTGCGGACGATGGCAAATTCCTTGTCGTAATCGGGATAGTCGATGTACTGGTACAGGCAACGCCGGCGCAAGGCGTCGGACAGCTCGCGCGTGCCGTTGGAGGTGACGACCACCAGCGGCCGGCTGCTCGCACGCACGGTGCCAAGCTCGGGAATGGAGAGCTGAAAGTCCGACAGCAGCTCCAGCAGGAACGCCTCAAAAGCCTCATCCGCCCGGTCGATCTCATCGATCAGCAGGACCGCTGCCGTCGCGCCGCTGATCGCTTCGAGCAGCGGACGCTTGAGCAGGTAGCGCTCGGAGAAGATGTCCTGCTCCTTCTGCGCGACGTCGCGCTCGTCCTGCTCGAGCAGTTTGATCGCCAGCAGCTGGCGCTGGTAATTCCACTCGTACATCGCCGAGTGCGCGTCGAGGCCCTCGTAGCACTGCAGCCTGATCAGGCGGGTCCCGCGGATGCTCGCCAGCGCCTTGGCCACCTCGGTCTTGCCCACGCCAGCCTCGCCTTCCAGGAGAAGGGGTCGGCCGAGGTCCTGCATCAGCAGCAGTGCGGCGGCGAGCGACGGCTCCGCAATGTAGCCAGCCCGCGCCAGGTCTCCCCGGAGCGCCGTGAGTTCACGCGTCCGTGCACTCCCCGTCATGCGCCCCTCGGGTGAAACAAGGAGCGCAGCCAGCTGATGACCACGCCCCAGATCAGCGCCAGGGCGTTGAGCTGCGTCGCTGGCGGCGGCGGCGCGGTCGCAGCGGCACTGCCCTCGCCCGTAGGCGCAAGCGCGACTGCAGCGCTGGCAGCGCCCGTGGCCGTCGGCGCAGCTGCAGCGCTGGCATCACCCGTGGCCGCCGGCGCAGGCGCAGCGCCGGCAGCGCCCGTGGAGGGCGGCGCCGCTGCGGCGGAGGGTTGCGCCGTCGGCAGCGCGGCGGCGAAATTGGCGACAAACTGCTTCAACACCTGCTCGGCAACCGACTCGGCCATGCGTCCGCCGAACGTCGCCACCTTGCCGCTCAAGGACAGATCACTTCTGCCTGTCAGGGTGCTCGAAGTGTCGTTCACCGCCTCAACCCGCGCGGTGAGATCCAGCGCTGCGCCGGACCCGCCGGTCGAGTCCGTGCCCCGGCCAACGAGTCGCAGCGTTCGCTGCGCCGGCTCGATCGCGGCAACCTCGATTTCGCCGCGAAACGACAGGTTGGCCGGGCCGAGCCTGACTGCGACCGTGCCCCGGTAGTGCCGCTCGTCAACGCGCTCGGTGATCCGCGCCCCCGGCATGCAGGTCGCGACACGTTCGACGTCCTGCAGCAGCGCCCACGCCTGGTCGGCTGAGGCCGGTAACGTAAACGTCTTCTCGAGGCTGACTTTCAAGTCCCGGCCTGTCGTTTGTTGATGCCGAGCGCCTGGCATTTCTGCCAGACACGATAAGCGCTGTGCGGCATGTCCATGTGCGTGACGCCGAGGTGCGCGAAGGCGTCGATGACCGCGTTGCTGAAGCAGGGAATGCCACCGACGTGCGGAGATTCCGCGACGCCCTTGGCGCCGATGGGATGATGGGGACACGGTGTGACCGTATGGTCAGTCTCCCAGTGCGGCGTCTCCACGGCGGTAGGCAGGAAGTAGTCCATCAGGCTGTTGCCGAGGTGATTGCCATTCTCGTCGAACGGGATCTGCTGACCCATGGCGACCGCATAGGCTTCCGTCAGCCCACCGTGGATCTGACCTTCGATGACCATCGGGTTGATGCGCGTTCCGCAATCATCAAGCGCGTAGAAGCGCCGCACCCAGGTCTCACCGGTGAACTTGTCGATGTCGACTACGCACAGGTAGGCACCGAATGGGTACGTGAGGTTGGGCGGATCATAGTACGCCACGGCATTGAGTCCCTGCTCCATGCCCGGCGGGATGTTGCCGGTATGCGCGACCAGACAGATCTCCTTCATGGTCTTCGACTGGCTGGGGTTTCCCCTGACCTTGAAGCGATCGATCTCCCATTCGAGGTCCCCCTCGCCCACCTCCAGCAGATGCGCGGCGATCTTTCTTGCCTTGTCCTTGATTTTTCGCGCGGCGGTAGCTGCGGCGGCGCCCGCTACCGGCGTCGAGCGCGAGCCCCAGGTCCCGGCGCCATAAGGGGCTTTGTCGGTGTCGCCTTCCTCGACCACGACGTCGCCGGCGGGCAGACCGAGCTCGGTTGCAATGATCTGCGAGTAGGTGGTGGCGTGGCCCTGCCCCTGGCTCATCGTCCCCAGGCGTGCGATCACGCCGCCGGTGGGATGCACGCGGATGTCGCAACTGTCGAACAGGCCGATGCCGAGTATGTCGCACACCTTGGTAGGCCCTGCACCGACGATCTCCGTGAAGGTCGAGATGCCGATGCCCATCAGCGTCGGGCAGTTCGGATCGGCACGTTTGGCAGCCTGCTCGCGGCGCAGCCCCTCGTAGTTGACGGCTGTGAGCACTTTGTCGAGCGCTGCCTGGTAGGCGCCGCTGTCCAGCGTCCAGCCGAGAGCCGTGGTGTACGGAAATTGCTCCGGTTTCACGAAGTTGCGGCGGCGTATTTCCGCCTTGTCGACGCCGATCTTTTGCGCCAGTACGTCCATCATCCGCTCGATGAGGTAGACCGCCTCCGTCACGCGCAGTGAGCAGCGGTACGCGACGCCCCCGGGTGCCTTGTTGGTGTAGACCGCATCCACGCGGCAATACGCGTTGGGGATCGCGTACGAGCCGGTGCAGATCGAGAACAGACCTGCGGGCAGCTTGCTCGCCGACACGTGTGAATTGAACGCGCCGTGATCGGCCAGCGCGGTGAAGCGCAGCCCCTTGATGCGCCCGTCCCTGTCGGCGGCAAGCTCGCCGACCCCGTGGTAGTCGCGCGCAAAGCCGGTCGTCGAGATGTTGTCAATCCGCGATTCGATCCATTTGACGGGCACACCGGTAACGATCGAGGCGACCGTGGCCACCACATAGCCGGGATAAATCGGCACCTTGTTGCCGAAGCCGCCGCCGATGTCGCCACCCACCACGCGGATCTTGCTCTCCGCAATGCCCGAAAGCATCGCCAACACCGTGCGAAACAGGTGCGGAATCTGCGAGGTGACGTAGACGGTGAGGTACCCGGTCGCCTTGTTGAACGCTGCAACGCAGCCGCAGGTCTCGAGCGGACACGGATGTACCCGTGGATTCAGGATCTCCTCGCGCACCGTGACGGCAGCGCCGGCGAACGCCGCATCGGCGGCAGCCTGGTCACCGGCCTCCCAGGTGAAAATATGGTTCGGATGGGTGCGCGGCCCGTGGCCGACCTCCTTCTTGTCGGCAATATCCTCGCGGATGACGGGCGCGTCCGCTGCCAGCGATCTCTGCGGATCGACGATGGCGGGCAACTCTTCATAGGCGACTTCAACCAATGCCGCGCCGTCGTAGGCGGCGTAGCGATCGTTCGCCAGCACCATCGCGACTTCCTGATACTGGAAGCAGACTTTCTTGTCGGCCAACACTGCCTGCACATCGCCGCCGGCGGTGGGCATCCAGTGCAGGTTCACCGGCTTCAGGTCCTCTGCGGTCAGCACTGCCACGACCCCCGGCGCTGCCGCGGCCCTGGTCTTGTCGATCGAGGTGATGCGCGCGTGCGCGTAAGGACTGCGCACGATGGCGCCGAACAGCATGCCCGGCAGCCTGATGTCATCGATGTAGGTGCCCTGACCGCGGATGAAGCGTGCATCCTCCTTGCGCAGCAGGGAGGCGCCCAGGCCCTGAAGCTTTTGCTCGCGTTCCTTCAGTTCCGCCGTGTCGCCCATGGTGTGGTCTCCGTTGAGTTCGCCTGTCAGGCGGCAGCGGCAGGCTTGGCGGCCAGCGTGCGCGCCGCGGACTGCACTGCCTTGACGATGTTCTGATAACCCGTGCAGCGGCACAGGTTGCCGGCCAGGCCGGAGCGGATCTCCTGCTCGCTCGGATTCGGGATTTCCTGCAAGAGGCGGTAGGCGCGCATCAGCATCCCTGGCGTGCAATAGCCGCACTGCAGGCCATGCTCCTCGTGGAAGGCCTGTTGCAGAGCGTGCAGCGTGCCGCCGCGCTCCAGACCCTCGACGGTGAGTACCTCGGCACCCTCGCACTGCACCGTCAGCACCGTGCAGGATTTGACCGACATGCCGTTGCAGTCGACCGTGCAGGCGCCGCAGTGAGAGGTCTCACAGCCAATGTGCGTGCCGGTGTGCGCGAGCCGGTCACGCAGCGTATGGACCAGCAGCTCGCGCGCCTCGACTTCGACCGTGACGTCCTTGCCGTTCAGCTTGAAGGACACGCTATGTAGTTTTGCCACGCATCACCCCTCGATCTTCGCCTCAACCCCTGGCACGGGCGGCCGCCGCCTGCAGGGCGCGACGCGTCATTTCTCCGCACATCGCCGTCTTGTAGGCCACGTCGCCGCGCTGGTCGGGCGTCGGCTCGCAGATGCTCATTGCCAGCCGCGCCGCCTCGCCCAGGGTGGCTTCGCTTATCGGCTTGCCGATCAGTGCGGCCTCTGCGGCGGTGGCCCTGAGCGCCGACGCGCCGGCGTTCGTCAGCGCTATGGCGACCTTTGCCACAGCCGTGCCTTTCATCTGCAGCAGCACGGCACTGGCGGCGGTGGCGAAGTCGCCGGTCTTGCGTTTGAGCTTCTGATACGACCAGCCCGTGCCGGATGGGGGAATGGGAATGCGGATCTGCGTCAGGATCTCATCGACCGCCAGTTGGGTCGAAAACAGACCGAGGAAGTAGCCGTCGGCCTTGACGGTCCGCTGGCCCTTCGGGCCCGTCAACACGAACGCCGCGTCGAGTGCCATCATCAGGGCCGGGTGGTCGTTGCCCGGATCGCCGTGTGAAATGTCACCGCCCACGGTGCCTTTGTTGCGGACCTGCGGATCAGCAATCGAGGCCGCCCCTTCTGCGAGCAGCGGCACCTTGTTCCTGACGATCGGCGAGGCAAGCAGCTCTGCCTCAGTGGTCATCGCGCCAACGACCACGCTCCCGCCCTCTTCGCGTATCCCCTTGAGATCCGCAATGCCATTGAGGTCGATGAGGTGTGCCGGTTGCGCAAAGCGGAGTTTCATCATGGGCAACAGGCTATGGCCACCCGCCAGCAGCTTCGCGTCGCTCCCGAGGCTCGACAGCAGGGAAAGGGCCTCCCCGAGCGAACGCGGGGCATGGTAGTCAAATGATGGAGGGATCACGGCGTCTCCTTCATATTTCCCCCGTTGTCAGCGCCGGTTGGCGCGGGCCGCACAACACCGTCGGCCACAGCCAAGCTATCTTGCTCGCGACTTTGCCTGAAAATCAACGTAAGAACAGCTCGTTGCGCCAGGCGGCGGACGCGCACGTGCAGCCGGAATCGCAGCGTCGTTCCCGCCGAGCAAACGCCAGGCAACGGCACTGTGCGGACCGAGGCGCCGTCGAAGGCGGGCGAACGACATGAGGCAGTTCTTGCGAGACGGGGAGGCTGTTGATGAAGCCCCTTGAGGGTTTGACTGAAAATCTCTACATCCCCGAGAGGGATATGGAGGTTTTCTGTCACGCCGCCGCGATGACTTCGATAGGCGTAACGTACGCTGACGCGCTGTCGGGCGCCGGCAGTTCAAGCCCGGTACTGAGGGATTTCAGACCGAGGTCATCTCCGGGCCGGGATTCCGCCGCCGGGTGTGTGCGCGAACCGAGGTGTCGCTCGCGTCCGCCAGGGGCGCCGCGCGCGCGGCAGCGCCCCTGTTGTACTTTCAGACAATCAATGCCTGAGTCGCCCTGCTGAGCTCACCCGCGAGGTGAGCGGCTGCGCTCACGACGCGGGCTTTTCCGAGTGCATCTTGGCGAGTTCGTCCTGGCAATCGGCCGAGAACTTATTCGCCCCGACACCGTCCTTGACGCAGCTCTTCATCTCGTCGCCGTGAGTGCTGCCGCACAGCTTCTTGACCTCTTGCCTGCAGGCCTTCGAGAGTGGGTGGTGGTGCGACTTTGCGTGAGCCTCGCTGGGAGCCGGTGTGGACTCAGCGGGAGGCGCTGCGGGGGCTTGCGTGGTCTGCGCCTCGACGTATCCCGCCACGGCGAATGAGGCGAGCAACGCGAGCGATATGAGCTTCATGGCATCCTCCTTGCCTGTCGACAGTGGTGCGCGAATCGGATTGCGCTTGCATCAGGCAACGCGACCGCGGCGCCGCCCGCACGGATCATAGCGCCCCTGCGCGGAAGGGCGAGCTATGGCTGGGACGGGAGTGAGCGCTAAGCCCTGCGCCCGTGGGTCCCGGCAGCGCAACCAGCCCTATTTGATGTCAACCAGCGCGAGCTTGCCCGCGCCGCTCTCGGCGAGCACCAGCTGGCCGTGAGGGGTCGGCATCATGTTGCGCACCACGCCGCCGCCCGCTGGAATGGCCCAGGTCTGGAACGTGCCGGACTTCGGGTCGAAGCGCACGAGGGTATTCGGACGCACACCGGATTCGCTGTACCAGACGATGCCGTTGAGCACGGTGATGCCATAGGGGGCGGACTGCGGGCCGCTCGGTGACGCCCATTCCTGCGCGGCGCCGGTCGAGGGATCGAAGCGCCCGAGATAGCCGCGGGCATAGTCCGTGTACCAGATGATGTCATCGGCCTCGATGCCGATGCGGCGCGGCCGCGTCCCGGCATTCGGCAACACGTGCTCGCGGATCGCCATGGAGGCGGGATCGATCTCGCCGATCTTGTTGGTCCCGAACTCGGCGAAGAACGGCACACCCTTCGAGCTCACCACCATGCCATAGGGCAGCGCATGCGGAGTCGGCACTTCGACCAGCTTCACCTCCCCGCTCTTCGGGTTGAGCCGGCCGATCCTGTTGGCACCCTGCACCGTGAACCAGAGAACGCCCTGGTGATCGAAGATCGCCGTGTGCGGGTCGCGCGCCGCAGCGTCGGGCATCTTGTACACGGTGATGGCGCCGCTCTGCGGGTGAAGCTCGCCGACATAGGCCGCCGTGTTCGCCGTGAACCATATGTTGCCGGAACGGTCCTCGGTGAGCCCGTGGGGCCCGGAGTCCGGAATCTGGGCCGTGTATTCCTTTATCACGCCACTCGCGGGATCGATCCTTCCCAGGAGGTTCGCGTGCTGCCCCGTGTACCAGAGCGCGCCGTCACTGGTCGCCAGCGGATCGTGAGGAAACGCGCCTGGCGTCGCCACGTCCCATTCCCTGAACGAGACTGCGACGCTCCCGGGAATGATCTGCGGCGCGGGGAGCGCCCTCTGCGGGAAGGAGCGCGCAAGGTAGTCGGTGAGCACCGGGACCTCATCGGGCGTCACCGTGGCGCCGATTTTTATCATCCGGCTGACGATCCTCTGCCACTCTTCCCGGGTGTAGCCGGGGCTCTTCAGGCGGCTCGCGTCGTGGCACACGACGCACTTGGCCGCAGCGACATCGTGGCCGCCGCCTTGCGGCAGCGATTTAGCCGAGTCCATGGGGTTCTGACCGAGCGCAGCGACCGGCGCGAGCAGCGCCCCCGTCGCGATCACCCGCAGCGTCCTGAACATCGGTGTACTCCGTCGCAACTGCAGTGTGTGATTATGAAGTCGACTGCGCGCCGCGCGACAGGCCGCGACTGCGGCCCAGCCAGCGCAGCAGCCCGACCGCGTACGTCCAGTAGTACCCGGCGAGCGTCCCAAGCAGCAGCAGCGTCAGTGGCGTGAGCGCCGCGCCGGGTGGCGCACTGCCAGCGGCCGGTTCCGGCAAACCCTGGGTGAGGAGCCGCCAGCCGATGCGGCACACCACCAGGACGGCCAGGGCCACGCCGATGTGAGCACTCGGGGTGTAGTACAGCCCTGCGGGTGTCACCTCAAACCGCGTGAGCTTGAGGCCCAGCACGCCGAGTGTGATCCCGAGCACGGCTCCGCCGGCGAGCGCGAGGCCCGCGAGCGGGTGCACACGAGTCCCGAGCGCGAGCAGGGCAATCAGCACCGGGAAGAGCACGACGTTGATCCATGGACGGACCGGCGACAGCCGCTGCCGCCCGATCAGGCGGCGGACCCTCGACTGCAGACGCCACGCGATGAGCGCCACGATCGCGCTGCTCACGAGCAGCTGGGTTTGCTGCGGCGTCATGATAGCGATTCAACCATCGGCCGCAGGATACAGGATCGGCCGGGTCACGGCCGGCCAGCGCCCCAGCCGGCTGGGGTGTTCACCCCATGGCGGGGATGGGTAACTGCCCGGATGTGCGCCGGGGTGCGGCGCTGGCTTCATGCCACTTTGCACACCCGCTTTGCCGCGCAGAACATCGCCTTGGGAGAGGCCTGAATGCAACCAGAAAGAACTTTGCCGAAAGAGCCCGTACTGCCAAGGAGCCGCGCCTCCGAATTGCGCAGCGAACCGAAGGCCGAGCTGCTGCGCGAGCTGGTCGCGCATCTGCGCCAGAACCGCACGCTGCTGCGCGAGGAGTGGGTAGCACGCATCGCCGAGGCGCAGTTGCTGACCGCGATGACCCAGGAGGAAATCTTCGCCGAGGCGACCTCGGTGTACGACAGCTACGTCGCAGCTCTCGAGACCGGGACGTTCGAGGCACTGCAGGCGTACGCGCGCAATCTCTCCGAGCGCATCATTCCCCGCGGCGTCGAGACCCACGAAGTGGTCGGCATCGTGCTGCTGCTGCGCGACGTGCTGGCACGCTCCCTGTTCGCGAAGTATCAGACCGACTTCGAAAAGCTCAACCGCATCCTCGACGCCTATGAGCCGGCGGCCAACCGCATCGCCAACACCGTGGCGGTGGGTTTCGTGCAGGAGCGTGAGCGCGTCATCCGCCAGCAGCAGGAAGCAATCCGCGAACTGTCGACCCCCGTGCTGCAGGTGCGCGAGCGACTGCTCATCCTGCCGATCATCGGCGTCATCGATCCGCAACGCGCGCGGCAGTTGACCGAACAGTTGCTGCGCGGCATCCGCACTAACCGCGCCAAGGTGGTGGTCATCGACATCACCGGCGTGGCCGCCATGGACGTCACCGTCGCGAATCACCTGGTGCAGACGGTGGAGGCCTCGCGCCTGCTCGGCGCGACGGTCATCGTCACCGGCCTGTCGCCGGAGATCGCCCAGACGCTCGTTACCATCGGCGTGGACCTCGGCAAGATGAACACGGTCGGCGATCTGCAGGGCGGCATCGAGCAGGCCGAAAGGCTGCTCGGCTACAAGGTGGTTCCGCTCGGCTGAGCGTCGCAACGCGCACGCAGCGCAGGCAGGCGAAGCAGGTGCAAGTACCCATTCTCAAGCAGGGCGGTGTCCTGATCGCCACCATTCAGGCCGCCCTGTCGGATGCGGATCTGCTCGAGTTGCGCACCGCCCTGGTGCAGCAGGTGGTGCGTTTCCGCTCCTCCGGAGTCATCGTCGATGTCACGGCAATGGACGTCATGGACTCTTTCGCCTCACGCACGCTGCTGGAGATCTCACACATGATCCGGCTGCGCGGTGCCGACACGGTCATCGTGGGCATTCAGCCGGAGGTCGCCTTCGCCATGGTGCAGCTGGGACTCACCCTCGAAGACATTCCCACCGCGCTCGATCTCGAAGAAGGTCTGGCGTACCTGCAGCACAAGACCCGCACCGTGAACTAGCAGAGAGCACTCGATCGACCCGCAGACCTCGACAGTGCGCTGTAAGCCGCGCATTCTTGCACGTTGCTAGGACTCACATCACAACCAGAGCCGGCCTTGTCCGCAGACACCAAGGTGCTGATCGCGTCCGACAGGGACATCGTCACGGCCCGCCAGCAGGGACGTGCGGTGGCGCTCGCGGCCGGTTTTTCCGTGAGCGAAGCGACGCTCATCGCCACCGCAATCTCCGAGCTCGCCCGCAACATCGTCTCGTACGCGAACCACGGCAGCATTACCCTCAGGCGCACCAACGGCGCGAGCGGCATGCGCGGTCTGACCATCGTCGCCACCGACTCAGGCCCGGGGATCGCCGATATCGCCCAGGCGCTGCGCGATGGTTATTCGAGCTCGGGGGGCCTCGGGCTGGGACTGCCGGGCGTGCGGCGCCTCATGGACGAGTTCGACATCGACTCCCACGCCGGCAGCGGCACCACGGTTACAGTGACCAAGTGGCGACTCTGAGCCTGGAGTTCGGCGTCGCCGGGTGCGTCGCGCCCGGTCACCGCGTTTCCGGCGATCTCGAAGTGGTGCACTACTACAACCGCGGCGGCGAGGCGCTGGTGGCCGTGATCGACGGCATCGGTCACGGGGAGCAGGCGGCGGCGACTGCGCGCCTGGTTGCCGACACGCTGCTCGGCCATCCCCAGGAGCCGCTCGCGGCGCTGGTGTCACGCTGCCACAGCGCTTTGCGTGGCACGCGCGGCGCGGTGCTGAGTCTCGCCAGCATCGACCTGCGGCGTGCACTGCTGTCGTGGCTGGGCGTCGGCAACGTGAGTGGGGTCGTGTCGCGCGGCGCGCCGACCGTGCTCGGCGGGCAGGAAGAGCTGTTGGTGCGCCCCGGAGTCCTCGGGTCCGGGGATCTGCCCGTGCTGCAGGCGGCGATACTCCCGCTGCGGATCCGCGACACGCTCATATTCGCCACGGACGGGATCAGCCGCCGTTTCTCCGACCGGCTGGCGGTGGGAACCAACGCACAGGTTCTGGCCGACGAGATCATTGCGCGCCATTGCCCCGGGAACGATGACGCTCTGGTCGTGGTCGCCCGGGCCGGCTGAATGGGCATGTCTCTCGAGGCAACGAACGCGTCACCCGAACCCGCCGCAGCCGGCTATGGTGAAGCGCTGGCGGCATACCTGGCCCGGGGCGGCGAGGCCTTGCTGGCACGCGCCTACGAGCTTGGACGCGCGGCCCTCAGCGCCGGCAGCAGCATTCCGGATGTCGTCGGCATGCACAAGCGCGCGCTGCACACGGTGATCGCCGCGGGCGGCACCGGGCGGGACCTCGGGACGGTGCTCGATGCCGCGGGCGACTTTCTCGCCGAGACGCTGTCCCCCTTCGAGATGACCCATCGCGGCTATCGCGACTCGCTGATCGCCTGGCGGCACATCAACGAGACCTTCGAGAAGGAGATCCGGCGCATCGCTCACGCGCTGCATGACGAGTCGGGGCAGCTGCTGGTCTCCCTGCACCTGCAGCTGGCGCAGGTGGCGCGGGACGTACCGGCGGCCCAGGCGAAAATCCAGCAGTGTCAGCAGCTTCTCGACCAGGCCGAGCAGCAGCTGCGCCACCTCTCCCATGAGCTGCGGCCCATGGTGCTCGATGACCTCGGCTGGCTGGCTGCCATCGAGTTCCTGGCGGGAGCCGTTTCGCAGCGTGCATTGATTCCGGTGGAGGTCCGCTCGAGCGTCACGCGGCGCCTGCCTCCCGCGGTGGAGACTGCCCTGTATCGCGTGGTGCAAGAGGCCCTCACCAACGCAACCCGGCACGCCCGGGCTTCCCGCCTGCGCGTCGAGATCCACCAGGATCGGGACAGCCTGCGCGGTATAATCCGTGACGATGGCGTGGGCTTTGAGGTCGAGCGCTGCGTCAGGAATGGCGGTCTTGGCTTGAAAGGCATGCAAGAGCGGCTGGGAGCGCTCGGCGGGTCGCTGCACATCGTCTCGGCTCCGGGACGCGGCGCGGAAATCCGCTTCAGGCTGCCCATGGGCTAGTCGCGTGACAATTCGCCTGCTCCTGGCCGACGACCACGTGCTCGTCCGCCAGGGTCTGAGAACGTTGCTGGAAGGCGCGGGATTCGTGGTCGCCGGAGAAGCCGCTGACGGCCGCGAGGCCGTGCGGCTGGTCCGTGCGGCGGATCCCGACGTCGCGGTGATCGACATCAGCATGCCGCACTTCAACGGACTGAACGCGGCGCTCGAGATCGCGCGCATCGCCCCGCGCGTGAAGCTGGTCGTGTTGACCCAGCATGACGAGCAGCAGTACGTGGCCGAGGCGCTGCGCTGCGGTGTGAAAGGCTACGTCCTGAAGAACCAGGCTGCCCGTGACCTGGTGCGCGCCATCGAGGTGGTCTGCCGGGGCGAGGTATACCTGAGCCCGGGTGTGGCGAGCGCGGTCGCCGAGGCGTACGCCTCGCCGGGTCAGGGGCCCGACGGACTCTCGGTGCGCGAGCGTCAGGTGCTGCAGCTCATCGCCGAAGGCAATTCCACCAAGGCGATCGCGGTGCGCCTCGGAATCAGCGCCAAGACGGTCGAGTCGCACCGCTCGAAGCTCATGAGCAAACTCGATATCCACGACACTGCGGGATTGGTGCGTTACGCCATCCGCCGCGGCGTCACGCAGGCGTAGCTGCTGCGCGCATGACGCTCACCCCTTTTCACGTTGCGATCCAGGTTCGGGACATCGACGAGGCGCGCAGCTTCTACGGCGGGGTTCTCGGCTGCAGCGAGGGGCGCAGCGCTCGCGAGTGGGTCGACTTCGACCTGTACGGCCACCAGCTCGTCTGCCATCTCAATCCGCGCCTGGGCCGGAACGGGCGGCTCGCCTCGCACTTCAACGCCGTCGACGGGCACGGCGTGCCGGTGCCGCATTGCGGCGTGGTTCTCGAGCCGCCCGAGTGGGCGCAGCTCGCGCAGCGCCTCCGGCGGCACCCGGTCGAGTGGGTCATCGAGCCGTGCACACGCTTTGCCAACACTCCGGGCGAACAGTCCACGCTGTTCATTCTGGACCCCACCGGCAACGCCCTGGAGTTCAAGTCCTTCAGGGACATCGGCGCGCAGTTGTTCGCGAAGTGACCGCGCCGCCGCCAC